>Ga0209617_10001263_pt1 | contig 11870 bp, 10 predicted proteins | sample LakEriepJuly2011_2_FD_187459 | JGI IMG/M metagenome (GOLD analysis project Ga0209617, IMG submission 187459) | Freshwater microbial communities from dead zone in Lake Erie, Canada - CCB epilimnion July 2011 (SPAdes) (version 2) | ecosystem: Environmental > Aquatic > Freshwater > Lentic >... | reverse complement strand
GCTAGAAAAGCTCGCCCTGCTGCGCGTCGTCAGGGGGCTTGGCCTTGGGCTTAGGCACATCAGTCGCCTGCGGCGGCGGTTCGGGCGCAGCTACAGCTCGTCCGTGCTTAGCCTGATAACGGCGCAACGTCGAATGCATCTCCATCTCCGTCAGAAAAGCCTCCACCGCGGTGACGTCTTCCGTGATCGGCTGACCGGGAGTGAATTCGAAGTCGGTCTGGAAGGTGACGAGCTTGAGATTGCCGCGTATACGCTCCGCCTCGGCCTTCACTTGCTCGCGGAACCGTTCGGGCTGCACGGCATCGGCCGCCGCCAACACGCCCTCGAGGTTTCCGTATTCGGTGAGCCACTTCACGGCGGTCTTCGGGCCCACGCCCTTGAGTCCGGGAATATTATCGGAAGTATCGCCGACGAGCGCGAGGTAGTCAGCGATGCGCGCAGGCGGCACGCCGAACTTTTCGGTGACCGCGGCAGAATCGAGGCGACGCCAGCCCAATGCCGGGTTCGCCGTCGGAGGTGGAGCGAGCTGGATGACAGGACCACCGACACACTGACCGAAATCTTTATCGGCGCTGACGATGACACACTGGTCGCCCGACGCCGAAAGGATCCGCACGGCGGTGGCAATCAGGTCGTCAGCCTCGACGCCTCGGCACTCGAACACCTGGAAGCCCAGCAGCGAAGTGAGCCGCTTGATCTCCGGAAGCTGTTGCACGATTTCCTCAGGCGTATCGTCGCGCTGGGCCTTGTACTCAGGCAGCGCGGCAAGGTGGCGGTCGGAACCACCGAGGTCGAAGAAGACGGCGCAACGGTCCGGCTTCTCACCTTCGCGCAGGTCTTGGAGTGATTTCATCCAGCCATGCAGGGCGCCCGTCGGAAACTGGTCGCTCTGCCGGCGGAGGTTCGACCTCTCCATCGCGAAGTGGCTCCGGAAGACCAGATTGAAGCCGTCGATTAGCAGCCAGCGCATGGGATTAGTGTCGCTCGACCTGACGTGGCCATCGAGAAAAAAGCAGGCCCGCCAAACGGCGGGCCTGTTATCTTGCGACCGTAAGGCTATCCTTACTTGACGGACTCCGTAACGGCCGGTGCCGAGACCGGGGCAGCGACTTCGATCGGCTCTCGGTAGACCGCGCCACCCGGGGTGATGATCGTGGGGTTCGAGAAGGTCGAACCCGCGCGCATACCAGGATGGGAGCTCCGTAGGGTGGCGCCGCCTGGTGAGACGAGATTGGCGGTAACGAAGACCATCAGGCTCTTCTTCGAGATGCTCTTGCCGCTCGAACGGAAAGCCGCACCGATGAGAGGCAGCGAGCCGAGGACCGGGACCTTATCTTCGACCGTCTTCACTTCTTCGCGAGTCAGTCCGCCGATGACGACCGTGGCACCGTCGAAGACGGTGACGTCGGTCGTGACCTCACGGGTGCTGAAGATCGGCTGGAAGAAGCCAGACGGGACCGTGACGGTCAACCCTCCGGAGAGAGCTACAGAAGTCCCGCCGTATTCGACGAAACCTTCGAATTCGGTCACCTTCGGCTTCAGGTTGAGCGCGATGGAATCATCGGCCCCAACGGTCGGAGTGACCTCGAGGGTCACGCCCACTTCCTGGACGGTGAAATCTTGGGGGGTGCCGGCCGTGATGGCCACCGAGGCCGAAGCCGTGGTGATGGTGCCACCGCCGCCATTGCCAACATTAGATTGGACGTCGCCGTAAGCCTGCGGGTAGCGCAAGAGCTGGGCCACCTTGATGACGGCTGTCTTACCGTCGAGGACGGTCAGACTTGGGGAGGACATCAGGTCGCTGCCGTTGGTCTGTTCGATAGCGCGGATGAAGACGCTCAGGTCATAGGCACCCATGACGCCGACATTACCTCCGAAGGTGTAAGCATCATTGCCGAGGTTGGGTCCTCCCGGGAAGGCAGGAGCGTTCTGGGGGAATGTCTGGCTGGTGGTACCTGTGGTGACCACCAGTGCCTTGCCGGGAGAATTGTTCTGCTGGAAGACATTATTGACGGAACGCAGGCCCGTCTGCGCACGTGTAACGACTTGTCCGCCTTGGGCAGGCGAACCGTTATCGGTGAAGAAACGGGTTCCGGGCGTCCCTGCTGGCGAGCCAACGACGGGCGGTAGATCTGTATATACCGGAACTGAGCCCGGGACTCGAGGCGTGATGCCAGAAAGCCCCCAATTGACGCCGAGTTCGTTCAGGACCTTCTGCTCGACTTCCATGAACTTGGCCTCGATGTGGACCTGCTTGATATCGGAGTAGCGGCGGATGATATTCTTCACGCGATCCAGGTTCTTGCGGCTCTGGTAGACGATGAGGTTGGTGCCGTCATACGAAAGGGTGGCGGGAACCTCGAAGGCCACGCCCGAGCGGGTGAGGAAGTTCTTGATCGCGACTTCTTCCGGACGCTGTCCGTCGCCGGCACCGGCACCGCCTGCGGCAGCACCACCGAAAGGACTGGCCGCACCGCCACCAGCAGGAGCACCTGTTCCGCCTGCGCTGAGACCGGTCATCTTGAGGACGGCGGCGGTGGACAGGGGATAGATTTCGGTTTCCAGGAGGCTGTCGCCGGAGTCTTCACGAACTTCGACGATGCCGCCGGAACCGACGGTGAAGCTGAAGCCGACGCGCTTACAGGTGTAGTCGAGCGCCTGGTAGACCGAGACGCCGCGGAGCTGGAGGTTGACGCTGGGATTCTTGTTGGCGGTATCGATCAGGACGATGTTCACGCCCTTCTGGTCCTTGTCGTAGGAGGCGGCCTGGGTCTGGAGGAGAGCCAAGGCACGGTCGAGCGGCTGGTCGCGGACGATGAACCCCTCGGGGAGCTGGATGGACTTCATCTTCTCAATCACTGGGTCGTTGCCGTTGGCGCTGTCGACTTTGACGTTTTCGCGGTTGAAGACTTCCGGGAGCTTCCAGGTCTCGTCAAGGAGCTCGAGAAGCTTGCCCTTAGTCACGCCGCGATTCCACTGGCCGGAGTTCTCCGAAAGCATCTGGCGGATACGGACCTGATAGGCCTTGGACTCGGAATTATTCGGCTGATACTGGAGCACTTCGCGATAGGCGTCGAGGGCGCCCTGATAGTCGCCGTAGAGGTAGCGAGCGCGACCCTTCACGAGCAGCTCGTTAACCTTGTCGTCCTTCACGCGGAGACCCGGAGAGAGCTCATCAACGTTGCGATACGTCGGATTGTTACGCTTGGAGGCGAATTCCTTCTGCAGGCGGACGACGCTGGCGTCACCCTGGCCCTTGAGGTCGGAGTACTGGGAAATCAGGGCGCCGGCCTTAACCATGTCACGTGCTTCGATGGCGACGAGGGCACGACGCGCAAGGGCCGAGCCTTTGGCTTCCTTGATGCGATCCTTGAGGTCGCCGTTGGAGAGGCTGGAGGAACCCAGGGCACGATCGGCGACGTCCAGGTCGTTAAGGGCTTTGTCAAGAGACTCGGCCGTTCCCTTTCGAATCAGGCTCTGGGCATCGGAGATCACATCGCGCTGCTTGCGTAGCGAATCGGTGTTGGCCTGCGCCATGCGCTTCACCTCGTCTCGAACGGCCGAGGAACCGCCGGCATCACGCTGCACGATGATATCCTGCTTGGCGAGGGAGATGGCGTCACGGCGGGACTGGGCGGAGGAGGAATTGATCGAGGCGATGGCGCCATTGGCTCCATCCAGCATAGCAACGGCGGCATTAAAGTCACCCGCGGCGGCCTTCTTACGAGCTGCTTCGATGGCCTGAGTCACTTCAGTGAAGAGCTTGTCGTGAGCAGAGGCAACTTCGTCGATGGCGGAAGCGGCGGGGGCTGCCGGGGCGTCGGTCTTTGGGGCATCGGCGGCCATCTTAGCGGCCAGGGCTTCGGCGATAGTCGAATCGACGGAGGCGAGTCCTTCCGCGGCTCCGACATCCTTGGAGTCAATCGCTAGGATGGCTTCGAACTTGGCCTTGGCGGCCTGCAGGTCGCCTTCATCGCGGGCCTTGAGCGCCTCAGCGAGGAGCTGCGGCTTGCGCGCGGCGGTGTCGCCATCTTGAGCGACAAGAGATCCGGCAGCGAGGGCGAGAGCTAGGGCTACCCAGGCGAGCTGCGAACGGTGGATTTTTTTCATGGAGTTGGGGCTTTTTTAAAATTATTTCTTGGGGGTGGTTGTCTTGCTGGCGGGAGAAACGGCGGCCTTCGACTTAGTAGGAGCAGGCGCAGGAGCCGGTACGGCAATCGTCTGCGTATCTGTGATCAGCTTTTTCGGCTTCTTAGGGTTAAGCGCGAAAGATTTATCGAAGGTCACGGTCTTGTTCGGCAAGTCAATGCCTTTGACCACGTATTGGGCCCCATTGTAAGTAAACTTATCCCCAACCGCATGAAGCGTCAGGGTCCAGGCTGGGTCGGAGACGGAGTTGAGGATAATGTCGACTCGGGCCTTAAATTCCATCGGCTTCTCATCGTCGATATCGAGGACCTGACCGAACTGTCGGTCATCGACCGTAAGCACGTTGCGGATGAACGGGATACCGTCGGCATCCTTACCCTTGATGACCTTGTAGGCTTTCAGGGTGAGGTAGGGAGCCTCCGGGATGGGCTTGTTCAACTTACAGTCGTCGATGAACTGCTTGGTTTTGACGTTCTTGAGCGTGAAGAGGCGGTCTTCTTCTTTCTTACCAAGTGCCAGCGTGGACTGGACCAGCATAAAAGTGTAGGTTGGATAACCAACGGAGACGAGCCCCACGCCAAAAGGCGGCATCTCCTCGGCCTTACGGCTACGCGGGACGTAGTCCTTGACGGCCGGATCCCAGACCACGTCGATCGTGGTGAAAAGGTCGTAATCCCAATTGTCGTCATTCTCTTCGGGGCTGAGCCAATCCTTCACGTTGTCCTCGAGCGAAGCGCGCGGGCTCGCAGCATACTGCTGGCCTTGAGGGACGGCATCCTTGAGCTGCTTGATGAGAGTGGATTTGGCGTCCACGTCAGGCACGACGGGGGCAATCAAGCCGGGCTTCAAGAAGGGCGCAACCCCGGCAGCGAGCAGAAGCGCTCCGAGAAGGATGAGGATGATGTCCTTACGGGAATTCATGTCCGGGGTGCTTTATTTCTTGGGTTCGCCTTCGGCGGTAGCCGCAGGCTTCTCCTCGGGGATAGAAAGGTAGTCGATCTGCACGACAAAGGAGGAGAGCTTGCGGGGAACGACGAGCACTCGCTTGTCCTCAGAGGTGACAGAGGCCTTGCCGCCCGTGGTCGGCGGAGCGGGCTCCTCGGCGCCGAAGAAACCTCCGAGCAAAGAAGGCGCGGCGGCGGCGGGTAGGGCCGATGAACCGGAAGTTACGCTGCCGGTGGCCAGCAGTTTTTCAGTCTCCTTGGCCGGCAAGCCCACATCGATGGTCGTGATGGCGACCGGGCGGCCCGAGTTGCGAATCTTGTTCACGAAAGTGCGCAGAGTCGGCGTATAGCCGACGAACCGGACGCGGAAAGAAAGCGTCTCGACCAAGCCGGGGCGGTCAAAGGTGCGCGCAGGCGTGAATTCGTCGACCTCGTTGCGCGAGACTTCCCCGTCCGGACCGTAACTACCGGCACCAGGCTTGCCCTCGGGAATGAGCACGAAGGTCTCAACAGGCTCACGATCGACGGACTCGATGAGCAAAGGGGAACCAGGCACGCGGGCCTCAGCGAGCTGACGGACGATGAAATCGATGACCAATCGCTGCTGATCGACCTTCTGGAAGTCGCGCTTCGGGGCGGTGCCTTGGTTATGGATATAACGATGGAATCCGAATGCGGTGGGGTCGCTGGGCGTCAGCTTGATGCCTTGGTCCAGGGCGAGTTTACGCCAACCGTCAACGGATTCGCGCAGCAAAGCGCTGAGCTCTGCTGAATTGGCGGAGGCCCGGCCCTTGATGGCGAGCTCGGGATTGCCGGCGATCACGGTGCGCAACGAAGCGACGTGTGCCTCAAGTTCCTTCACGTCATCGGCGGCTCTCCGGACGTTCTCATCGTCGAGCGAGACTTCCGGGGTGCCTGGGACGAAGATATGACCACGGAGTAAGCCCGACTGATCCTTGCGGGCACGATCGAGCGCCAGAGAAGTAGCGGCGCTTGCCTGGTAAGCCATAAATGCCAACACGCAGCCTCCGGCGAACAGCAAGGCTATTGCGATGAGCGCGAGATTGAAGCCGAGGTTTTTCTTGAAATTCTGCATGGCTTAGAGGGCCTTGTCCTTGTGGATGACGAGGGTGAGGGTGGCCTTGGGGGTCATGCGGATCTCGGTCTTATTGTCCGCCGCCTTCATGGTCTGGTCAGTCACGACGATTTCGTTCTCCGGCACGGAACTGACGTAAGGAGACTTACGCACGACATCGAGCAGCCGCCCGATGTGGGCCTTCTCGGACTGGGAACGGTACTGCTTGAGGTCGAACGGCACGTCGGCGAAAAGGAAGCGGACGGAGATAACCACCTTCGTCACCATGACGGGGGCTGGTGCAGGCTGTCCTTCGGCGACGGGGGCCGTCGGAAGAGCCTCATACTTCACGTGCATCTCTTCAATCCAGGTATTCTTGAGCGTACCAACGCGAGACTGGAGGTCGCCCAAGAAGGCCGGCCAATTGGATCGATTGAGGACGACGGATTCGAGTTCCTTCGTCTTGGCGGAAAGATCGTCGGCGAGCTTGCGGGACTCCTGAATGGCGGACCGTCGGACGGAAAGTTCAGACTGCCGACCTTGGATAACCGTGGTCTGTTCGCGGTTCCAGCGCTCAGCTTCGCCAAACGCAAACCAGATACACCACGGGGCGGCGGCGGCAAGCAAGGCGGCCGCCAGCAGACGAGGCTTGCGAGCGTCGAAGGCCTGCTGGGAGGCGATATCGCGAGGAATCAGGTTGACCCCGATAGGCTGCGACAAGGTCAAGCGAGCGGCCTCGCCGATGACTTCCGTAATCTGGAATTTAGCGCGCTCGAGCTGCTCGGGATTAATACCTGTCCCCAGCGTGATGACGGAAGAGGGATCAAAGACCTCAATCGGCAGGCGCAGGGTCTCGCAAAGCTGCTCGGAAAGGCCGGGGACCTGGGAGCCGCGACCGGTGACGAGGATGCGGGCTGGCTGACGTCCATTGGCGCCGCGGCGCACATTGATCAGGCGGCGATTGATGTCTTGCGCAAGTCGACGGATAAAGGTCTGCGCATTGGCCTGAAGAATGGCGACCTGCGGGTCAGACTCGGCGAGCTGGATGACGCCGGAAAAATAACCGACCTTGATGGCCTCGGAGACCGGGAAAGGCTGGCCGGTGTTATCGGAAACGCCTTGGGTGAGCAGATTGCCGCCGATGTTGGTGGCGGACTGGATGTTGACGCCGCTGGGGCCGACGAAACTGAGCGTGGTGGAGCGGGCTCCCACATTGACGATGAGGACTTCCTCGGCGGCAGAACCGCCGGCGAGACGGAAGGCTTGGCTGTCCAGCAGCGGAGCGGCCTGAATCGACATCGGACGCAGGCCGGTCGAGGTAACCATGTTTGCGATCTTGGTCGCGATCTCGGTGCGCAACGCGAAGAGCAGCACTTCCGCTTCGACGCCGTCCGAAGCCATCAACTGGCTGTCCCAGATGACTTCGTTGAGCGGATAAGGGATAGCGTTCTGGGCTTCGAAAGCGACAATCTGGGCCTGCCGGGCGCGTTCGACCTGAGGAACTTTGAGCGGCTTCTGGAGAAGCAGGAACGAAGGGGCGATGACGGTGACGCGTCCCTTGAGGTCATGCGCGTTGACCAAGCTGGCTAGGGCGGCGATCGCCGCGTTCAACCACTCGTCGTCGCCGGTCAATCCCGGGGTGATCTCCTCGACGAAGAACTCGTCGAGGACCAAACTTCCCGCTTGGACGGAAAACTGGGACACCGAGACGTTAGACGCGGCGAGATTGACGATGGTGGCCTTCTTCTGGCTCATGCTGAAGCGGTAAGGGGAATGGGGTTAGCGAGATGCGCTGTCTTCCCGAATGAACTCTGGAGAAGGCGATCCCTGCGGCAAAGTATCGAAAATGGCGTAAGGCACCAGGTACTGCGGACGCAGCATGCCGGCGTTAGATCCCACGCCGCGGTCAGCGAGATCCCGCGCGCCGTCGTAATCCTTCTTATTGACGAACTGCTTATGGACGGCGGCCTGCATATCGGGCGAAAGTCGTCCGGCCTCGTTGTAGAGGGGGACTTCCGTGCCGCCGACCTCGAGCTGCACATAATAGTAATCGGGCTGCATCTTGAGACGGTCGCGCTTCACGATGTCTCCAGGGAGATAGAAATAGAGCGAGCGAGAGGAATTCACTTCCATCGTCAGCACGGTCGCAGAAGCACGATAGTAGGAGAACTCCGTAGCATCCTTGGCGGAAAGGGGCTTAAAAATCTGAGTCACGGTGACCTTGATCCTGTCGACCCACTGCTTGTTGGCGGGGCGCTTGCCGGCCTTTTCTTCCGCCGCGACCTTGGTCTCGGGATTGAAATTGGCCTGCAATTCGACCTGCATGCGAATCCAGTCATTCTTCTGGCCACCAATCTTGGCGGGGTCGAAGTGCACAGAACGAACATAAACCGGGCTCTTACCCGCGGAGGCGTCCGCCTTCGTCGCCTGGGCCAAAACGCAGGTTAAGGACAGGCAAAAAGCCATTAGGCTGGCAAAAACAGCGCGTGCTTGGGGCATGGAGAGGTAAAATCTGCTGTGCGGGGCCATCCGAGGCAAACGCAAAAAAACAGGCGCATGGGAACAATCCTTAAATGCAAACTTCTTGCATCTGGAACGGGTTAAGCGTATGTTAATGTTTCATGACACGTCTGGTTTTAACCCTGATCTTTTCGGTGCTGCCTTGGGCCACGGGCTCCGCTGTCGCCGTGGAGAAACCCCTCGTCGTATCCAGTTTTACCATCATTGAGGACTGGACTCAAGTCATTGGTGGTGAACAGTTTAATGTTATAAATATCATCCCTGCCCGCAGTGAGGCCCATGGCTTCCAGCTGAGTCCACGTCACGCCAAAGTCCTCAACCAGGCCACGCTGATCGTGGGCATGAGCCCGGATTTTGAGCCATGGCTGGCAGCTTGGGGTAAGGCTAATCAAAAAACAGCTGCCATCCTCTGGCTCAACCCCGAAGGAGGCCCCAAGGATGAAGCCGGCCACGCGCATAACCCTCATACGTGGACCGACCCGTCCGAAGTCCGGAAAATGGTCGGAAAGCTGTCCGGGCAGCTGGCCATGCTAAGCCGCGACAACCGACCGCAAGTCGCTTACAGTAAATATCTTAAGGAAATCGACCGAGTCGACGTCGCCCTGGGGGACCTGTTCCGTGGCCTTAACCCAGACCGCCGTGCCTTTATAGCCCACCACGCGAACCTGGACCTCTTCGCCCAGCACTATGGACTGACGGTCGCCGGAACTATCCTCGAGCATGGCTCGGCCGAATCCGCCGATCCCTCTGTCCGCCATTTTTCTGATCTGCTCGGTATCATTCGAAAACAGAAAGTCCGGGTGGTCGTCACGGACGCCGGCCAAAACGACGCCTTCGCCCGAAGGTTAACCGAAGACGCCGGACTCCCCGCCCCACTGGCGCTCTCGTTTGAATCCCTCGCGCCGCGCGGACAACCCGGAGACACCTGGGTCACGATGATGCTCACCAATGGCCGCCGCCTGCATGAGGCGCTCCTCGATTGATGAGCCGTGTCGTCGCAGCTCTCTCTCGTCAACTCGGCGAAGCGGTCTTCTCCGTCCTGCCAGTGATTCCCTACGCACGGAAGGAAAAGGTTGGGTGCCCAGGCGTCGCCGTGTCGGCTAAGCAGGCCGCCGCCTCGGCGAGGGCCGACGGGCCGATCGCTTTCCATGACGCGACGTTTGAGATTCCTTGCGGGTGCCGGACCGCGCTCATCGGCCCTAATGGTTCGGGAAAGTCGACGCTGCTGAAGGTACTCGCCGGGCTGACATCGATTCGGTCCGGAGAAATTCTGGTCGCGGGTGAACCGCCCCGCCTGGGCCGCAGTCGTATCGCCTACCTCGCCCAACGCCCTCATCTCGCCGAATCCTTCCCGCTCAAGCTCCGGCGCTTAATCCAAATGGGTACCTACGCCCATCACGGATGGTTCGAAGAATGCCGGCATGGCGACGAAGCGGTCGACCAGGCGATGGCTCAGCTGGGCCTGACGGAACTCGCCGAGCGACCCGTCTACACTTTGTCCGGCGGCCAGCTACAACGCGGGCTGATTGCGCGGGCCGTTGTGCAGGGCGCGGAGATCCTGCTGCTGGATGAACCCTATGCGGCGCTCGATCAGCCGAGCCGCGAGATTATCGATCGCTTCCTCTTCGAACAGGGTCACGCCTTCACGGTAGTGATGGCCACGCACGACCCCGCCGACCTTGGCCGCTTCGATCGCATCCTCGAGATGCGCGACGGAGTCGTTACCACGAGGCACGCCTGCGCGGGCCACGACCATCGCCATGCTTGACCAGCTCACCCAGCCGCTGGCGGAGCCTTTCTTCTTACGCGCCCTGCTCGCTATCGCGCTCAGCGGTGCGACCTGCGCCTGCCTCGGTGCGTACGTCGTTCTCCGCCGCATGGCCTTCGTGAGTACGGCCCTCACGCACTCCATCCTGCCCGGCGTCGTCGGGGCCCTCCTCTTGGGCTTCTCTCCTTATCTCGGCGCCCTGATCGCGGCGCTGCTGACCGCGGCGGGCGCTGCCTGGCTGGCTTCACGTAAAGGGACGAGCGAAGACAGCGCGGTTGGCGTGATGTTGTCGGTGATGTTCGCCGGCGGTATTGCGCTTATGCAGCAAGCGAACTCGTGGCGCGACTTCGCTGGCCTCCTCTTCGGCAGCGTGGTATCGGTCGGCACCGAAGACCTACTGGTCATCGGTGTCACTGCTGGCGTCGTGCTGTTCGGCCTGCGCGCCCTGCACAAGGAACTCGAACTCGCCTCCTTCGATGAAGAATACGCCTCTCTACTTGGCGCCCGTCCGGCACTCATGCGCGTCGTCCTGCTCGTGCTCGTGGCGCTCGGCTCCGTCGCCTGCGTCCGGCTGGTCGGTGCGCTACTCACGACGGCCCTCTTCGTCATCCCTGCCGCGACGGGTGTGCTGCTCGGCCGCACCCTGCCGCAGGTAATGGCCTGGGGGACGGGCTGCGCGCTACTGGGCGGAGTCAGCGGACTGTATCTTTCCTACTATGCCACGGCGGTACCATCGGGCGCCGGCATTGTGCTCTGTTGCGCACTGCCCTACCTGGCCGCGCGGATCTTCGCACCGCGGCGCTGATCAGAAGCGCGGCGGACGGAGTGACAGCGGTAGGCCGAGCACTTCGCGAGCGACGAGCGCTTGGCGGAGCGCGGCTGTGCCGCGAAACTGTAGGCGCGACTGCGCGCGGGCTGGCCGCGTGACCACGAGGGACGTGTCGTCGAGATGCACGGCGGCGACGGGGGGCGACGGGGCCGGCTCCTCCTCGACGCGCGGCGGCGTATTGCGAATGCGCCGAACGCGACGCGGCAGAGGCGGCGGCCGGGGCGTCAACTCGACCGAGCCCTCCTCCGTGAGCTTCTTGAGGAAGCCGGAGCCGTAATTGAAGAATAGGACGACGGCCAGACCGAGGACGGCCTTAATGATGATTTCGGAGTCCATGCTCAGGCCTTGGCGCCGGGCGCAGGGCCGTCACCGGCGATACCCTTGCGCATCTCGGTGTCAGAACGAAGATTCTCCAGACGCTGGAAATCCATGTAGCCCATGCGGCCGGAACGCAGCGCATCAGCGAGAGCCTGCGGAATCTGGGCCTCAGCTTCGACGACGCGGGCACGCATCTCTTCGACGCGGGCACGCATTTCCTGCTCGAGCGCGACGGCGGCGGCACGGCGGATTTCCGCCTGAGCCTGC
>Ga0209617_10001261_pt1 | contig 11875 bp, 10 predicted proteins | sample LakEriepJuly2011_2_FD_187459 | JGI IMG/M metagenome (GOLD analysis project Ga0209617, IMG submission 187459) | Freshwater microbial communities from dead zone in Lake Erie, Canada - CCB epilimnion July 2011 (SPAdes) (version 2) | ecosystem: Environmental > Aquatic > Freshwater > Lentic >... | reverse complement strand
CGCCACGAGCCGGATCGGCGTCATGCGCAGGGGATAGAGCGCGCGCAAGAGCACTGCGCCGATCGCGCCGGCGCCGATCGAGGTTGCGGCGATGACCGAGCCGAGCAGCACCCCGGCGGCAACGGTGAGCGCAGCCTGAGGCTTCTTGAAGCGCTCGGGGTCGGCAAGCCGTTTGGCGGTGCTGAGCTTCTGCACCAAGTGGCCAAAGAGCATCGAGAGGCCCGACACCAGGATCAACGCGCCCATGGCGCGCACCACGAGGAGCTTCTGCTCGGGCTCGACCTTGATCGCCAGCACCGAGCCCACCACGATGCAGGCCGGGATGCTGCCCAGCCAGAGCCGGCGCACGACCTGCATGTCGACGTGCTGGCCGCGGAAGTGGATGGTGCCGGCGGCGATCTTGACGACCGAGGCGAAGAGCAGGTCAGTGGCGATCGCCACGACCGGGTCGATGCCAAAGCCGAGCACCAGGATCGGGGTCATGATCGCGCCGCCGCCGACGCCGGTGAGCCCCACGAAGGCACCGACGAGTGCACCGGCAGCAATGGCCAGCAGTGGATCAGGCACGCGGCGAGTGTAGGGGAACCCGCTCCCCGACTCACGCCTTCAGCGACTGCATGTCGATCACGAAGCGGTAGCGGACATCCTGGCGCAGCATGCGCTCGTAGGCCTCGTTGATCTGGTCCATGCGGATGAGCTCGATGTCGCAGGCCACCCCGTGCTGGCCGCACCAGTCGAGCATCTCCTGCGTCTCGCGGATGCCGCCGATGCACGAGCCCGCGAGGTTGCGGCGCGGGAGGATCAGGCTGAAGGCCGCGATCTGCTGCGGATTGGGCGGCACGCCGACCATGCAGAGCGTGGCATCAAGCTTGAGCATGGCCATGTAGGCATCGAGCGAGTGGTCCGCCGAGACCGTATCGACGATCAGGTCGAACGTCCCCGCGTGGCGCGCCATCGCGGCCTCGTCGTTCGAGAGCACCACCTCATGCGCGCCCAGGCGCAGGCCGTCGGCGACCTTCTTGGGCGAGGTCGTGAAGAGCACGGTGTGCGCACCGAGTGCGCGCGCGAACTTGACGCCCATGTGGCCCAGCCCGCCCAGGCCGATGATGCCCACCTTCTTGCCCGGGCCCGCGCCCCAGTGGCGCAGCGGCGACCACGTGGTGATCCCCGCGCAGAGCAGCGGTGCCGCCTTCGCAGGATCCAGCGTCGTCGGCACCTTGAGCGTGAAGGCCTCGTCGACCACGACCTTTTCGGAGTAGCCGCCGAAGGTCATGCCGCCCAGGTACTTGTCGTCGCCGTTGTAGGTGAAGGTGGCACCGCCCATGCAGTACTGCTCGAGCCCCTTTGCGCAGTGCGCGCAGGTGCGGCAGCTGTCGACGAGGCAGCCCACCGACGCCAGGTCGCCGACCTTGAACCGGGTGACGGCCGAGCCCACGCGCGCGACCCGGCCGAGGATCTCGTGACCGGGCACGACCGGGTACTGCGTGAAGCCCCACTCATTGCGCGCGAAGTGCAGGTCGCTGTGGCAGACGCCGCAGTAGAGGATGTCGATCTCGACATCGGTGGCTCGCGGTTCGCGGCGTTCGATCGCGTGCGGGGCCAGCGGCGTGGTGGCGGACTGTGCTGCGTAGGCGCGGGTGGTCATGCATGGATCCTTGTTGAGGTCGGGCAAGCGTAGCGGCGCCGTGTGTGGCCAGGATGTCTCCTGCACAGCGAGCCTGGTCAGCTGCGCAGCGGGACGAGCCCAACGGCCTTGCGGCCATCGTTGAGCATGCCGAAGGCGTGCTTGTGGTGGCGCACGAGCCGGCTGAGCTGGCTCATCGTGATGCCCAGCACGCCAGCCGCGCCGGCCACGTCATAGCGTCGTGCCACGATCACGTCGAGCGCTTCGGCGAGCAGCGCGGGATAGTCCTCGTGCTCGGGATTCACGCTCATCTTCTCGCCTTGCCGGCGGCGGCACCACAGGTCGCTGCACTGATGGCGGTCGCGGTTCGTGGGCGTGCGGCAATGCACGGCAAGCTTCAGGCGCACGCGCCAGATCGCCATGCCCTTGTTCTGGCCTTGGCTGCGGCGTTCGGTCGCCTGGGCCTCGATGCCGGTCGCCGTGTGCTGGACCCAGCAGGCCGTGTCGACGCGGTTGCGGTGCTGGCCGCCGGGGCCGCCCACGCGGCCGAACTCGACGGTGCACTGCTTGAGGAGCTCAGCCTCGTCCAGCGTTGCCGGGTGCGGTGCCTGCAGCATGGTCAGGCGGGGATCGACGTAGGGAATGCGGTAGCTCACGATGCCTTTCTTTGCGGTCCACGAGCACCGCGCGCGATGCGGCTCATGGGCTCGGCGACGAAGCCAAGATCGCCCAAGCCACTCGGTGCCGGCATGAGGGCTGCAAGCCCCGCGATCATCGCGGCATTGTCGATGCAGTGTGCCATCATCGGGACACGGCACTCCAGCCCATGGGTCGTGGCCCATCCATCGAGTGCTGCGCGAAGAGCCTGGTTGGCGCTGACGCCACCGCCCACGAGCAGCGTGCGTGGACGTTCGCCCGGCTGGCCGATCGCTGCATCGAGTCCCTCGATGATGCTGGCGACCGCCGCGTGCTGGAAGCTCGCCGCCAGGTCGCGTACCCGCTCGGGTGTGAGCGCCGGCACGGGCGGTGCCGGGCGACGCGCGGTGCCGGGCACGCCGCGCGCGGCATAGAGCAGAGCAGTCTTCAATCCGCTGAATGAAAATTGAACGCCGTCGCGGCGCAGGAAGGCACTCGGCAGCCGCACGGCGTGCGGATCGCCGCCTGCGGCCTCGCGCTCGATCCTGGGCCCACCCGGATAGCCCAAGCCGAGCATCGCCGCGGCCTTGTCGAAGGCCTCGCCGATCGCATCGTCGATGGTCCAACCGATGAGGGTGGGCTCCGTCGGCCCATCCATGCGAAAGACGCTCGTGTGGCCGCCGCTGGCGACCAATCCCAGTGCCGGCCACGCGGGCATCGGCCGGTCGAGCAGGCACGCCGCCAGGTGCGCGACCACGTGGTCGACCGGAATGACAGGCTTGCCCAGCGACCACGCCACGCCCTTGGCCGCGCTCACGCCCACGAGCAGGCTGCCGATCAGGCCGGGGCAGTGGGCCACACCGACGCGGTCGAGGTCGGACCAGCGCACCCCGGCCTCGCCCAGCGCGCGCTCCAGCGTGGGCACGATGCAGGAAAGATGGGCGCGGCTGGCGATCTCGGGAACCACGCCGCCGTACGGTGCGTGCAGCGCCTCCTGGCTGGCGACCACGTTTGAGCGCACGTGCAGTGCGCCCACGGTGCGTTCGACCACGCTGGCGGCGGTCTCGTCGCAACTGGTCTCGATGCCCAGGACAAGCATGCAGGCAGCGTACGGCATCGCCGCGCATCGCCCCTAGAATCGTCCCCGTGGAGCAAGGACTTCGTGACGAGATCGACATCCGCCGTGAGCGCGCCATCGTGGCGAGCGTGCTCGCTCGCGAGGATGAGCACGATCCGGATCCCTTGGCCGAGCTGCGCGCCTTGGCCGATACCGCGGGCGTGCGCGTCGTGGGCGAGGTGACGCAGCGGCGCTCCAAGCCCGACCCGCACAGTTACCTGGGCAAAGGCAAGGTCGAAGCGCTTGCCGCGATGGTGCAGGAGCTCGGTGCCAAGGTGGTCCTGCTCGACAACGATCTCTCGCCCAGCCAGCTCCAGGCGCTCGAGGAGGCCGTGAAGTGCAAGGTGCTCGACCGGAGCGAGCTCGTGCTCGACATCTTCGCGGGCCGTGCGACCACGCGCGCCGCGCAGCTCCAGGTCGAGATCGCGCAGCTCGAATACACGGCACCGCGACTGCGCGCGATGTGGTCCCACCTGGGCCAGGTCACCGGTGGCGCGCCCATGGGCGTGGGCACGCGCGGTCCCGGCGAGAAGCAGATCGAGATCGACCGCCGGCTCGTCCAGCGCCGGCTCTCGCAACTCAAGCGCGAGCTCGCCGAGGTGCAGCTGCGCCGCACGCGCGAAGTCGCCAGCCGTCGCGCCGACCACTTCACCGTGGGCATCGTGGGCTACACGAACGCCGGCAAGAGCAGCCTCTTCAACGCGCTTACCGCGGGCGGCGCATTCGCCAACGACCAGCTCTTCGCCACGCTGCATACGCGCGTGGAGTCGTGGCAGCTCGGCGGCGGCGAGTCGTGCCTGCTCAGCGACACCGTGGGATTCATCCGTCGGCTGCCGCACCACCTGGTGGCCAGCTTCCGCAGCACGCTTGAGGATGCGATCGCTGCGCATGTGCTCCTGATCCTGCTCGACGCCGGGGATCCGCACGCCGAGCGCCAGCTCGGCACGGTCAACGAGGTGCTTGACGAGATCGGTGCTGGCGACCAGCCACGGATCGTGGTGCTGAACAAGCTCGACCGCGTGACCGGCCAGTGCGCAGAATGGGATGCGCTCACCGATCGCGAACGCGCGCGGCTGTCGGGGCCGGGCACGGCTGCCGCCGATGGTGATCTCGAGGGCGACGACGGCGAACCCGCCGCGCATGCCGGTACGAGCTGGGCCGAGTACGCCAAGGTGCATGGAGGCATCGCGGATCCACGCGAGCGACTGGAGCGCCTGCGCCGGGCATGCCCGGGTGCGGTCGAAGTCAGTGCCCGGACGGGCGAAGGCCTCGATGCACTCGCCGATGCCGTGCGCACGCAGATGCTCGGACCGGTCGTGACCGTGCGCATCCAGGTCCCGCTCTCGGCCGGCAAGGCCGTGGACATGCTGGAAAAGCGAGGACACGCGCGCGATCGGGACTATGGCGACGACGGCACCGTGACGCTGACGGCCGATCTGGCGCGCCGTCACGTCGAGGTGCTTCTTGCGCAGGGCGTGAAGGCCGTGATCGATGGCGAGCCCGCGGCGACCGCGCTCAAGCGGCTCTGGCCGGCCGAGTCAGCCGGGCCCGCCGCGCGGATCCCGCTCCACGAGCGGCTGTTCGGCGCATAGATCGCGCACGAGCGCGGCGGCCTCATCGGTCGATGCGTCGCGCAGCCACGCCCGGCCGGCGCGTGGCCAGGGTGCCATCCATGCGGCCAACCTGCATGAGGGTTCGCGGCCTCGCGACCAGAGTCCATCGTCGGCGCGACCGAAGGCCACGCGCTCGCCGCGGCGGGGGAATCGATCCCAGCGCTCGATGGGCGTGCCCAGGAGCGCCCAGTCGATCGCGAGTTCCTGCTCAGGCATTGCAGCGATCGCCACGAGATTGCGCTCGCCGGGCATGAACTGGGCGCAGGCCTTGCGCACGAGCCGGTCGATGCGGTCGCGCTGGTGCCCTGGGCGCTGCACATCACCGGGCGCGATCGCCACGTGACCGCCGTCCCACGGGGAGAGCACGCTCATGCGGCCGAGCACATCCCCTGCGGCCGATCGCACGAGGAGTTCATCGCCGATCGAGGCACGCCGGAGGAACTCCTGCGCAGCCTCGACGTCGGGGGCGGAGGCGAGGAGTGGCGCGAGCGCCTCGACCGAGACGACCACGCCGCGCGGTACGCGCTCCACGCCGCGCAGTGCCGCTACGAGCTCTTCCTGCACGGCGCGCCGGCGCTCGATCGGGGCAGGGTCGATCGATGGGTCCGGTGCGAGCGACTTCACGTGAACCCACAGCCGCGTGGGGCCGCGCGTAGCGACCAGGTCGCATGTTCTTCCGTCGTGCGTGGGCACATGCAGCTCGGTCGATGCCCCGGCTGCGAGCGCTGCGGCGATCGCCTGTGCTTCGGCGAGGGCGCCCCACCAACCGGTGGTCGATGGCCCGGCCCGCAGCATGGCGTGCATCGATTCGATGTGCCTGTGCGACGCCCGGCCCCGCGCGGGCCCGCGGTCGCTGGCAACCGAGCCGAGCCACTGCTCGACCTGCTGAAGGAGGGCCTGGGGCGCCGGAACGGTCACTGGGCGAAGCCTATCGGCGCACGCCTGCGGAGCAGCGGGGGACAAACTTGCCCAATTCCCGGCCGTCGGGCGAAAGTCACCCCTTGATGGGCCCGATGCATCGCGTGGAGGGAAGCACGATGGACCCAATGGAACTCATCCGCAGCGTGCCACGACTGGGCGAACTGCTCGTGGCGCAGGGCGTGATGACCGAGCGCGAAGTGGAGCGAGTGCTCTCTCGCCAGCAGCAGGATGGCCGGCCGTTCGGCGCTCTCGCGGAGGAGATCTGCGGCGTCGATCCGTCGCTCATCGAGGCAGCGTGGATCGACCAGTACCGGCAGATCCAAGCCACCTCGCGCCAGACGCTCGCGACTGCCGAGCCCGACGCGCTTACGCTGGTCGATGCGCGGCAGGCGTGGCAATTCCGCCTGCTTCCCCTGGCCATCGACGACGATGCTCTGGTCGCCGCGACCACGACCCAGCACATGGCTCGTGCGGCGCGATTCGCCAGCGCGGTTCTGGGACGGACCGTCATCTTCACGATCGTCGACAGCGAGGAACTCGCGGCAGCGCTCGAGCGCCACTATCCCATGATGGGGATGGACGCGCGGACCGTTCGCGGCGGCGTGCAACTGGACCCCCTTGGCGGTCGCCCAGAACCGAGCAGTCGGTGAGGCGACCCAACAATGACGCGCGGCGCCCCGTCAACCTGGGCGCCGCGTCGTTGATGCCACCTCGCGGACTTGAACCGCGGACACCCGCATTTTCAATGCGGTGCTCTACCAACTGAGCTAAGGTGGCGGACCGAATTGGCCCCGGACCGAGCGGCCGTTCACTGCACCGCGGCAATCAGGGGGAAGCGAAGGGTACGCGCTTCCTCGACGATGTCAAGCGAGTCGAGTGCGCGCGCAGGTGCCGCGGGACGAGCCGGTGCCAGCTCGCGCGAGTGCTGGACCTGCCCGAAGAGCAGGTCGGCCAGCCAGCGAGACAGCGGTCGTCGCGGGTCCCACGCGTGCAGGCCCCGCGCATGCTGACCGGGTTCAGCGCGATCGGTCGCCGCCTGCAGGTCGCACCAGAAGCGCTCGATCTGCAGCCCACCATCGCGCGATGGCGACCAGGTGTTCAGGGCTTCGCGCAGCCGCCAGGTGTGCTGCAGGCGCAGTTCGCTCCAGGCCTGCGGTGCGTGCTGCACGCAGCCCACCACCAGCACGAGGTCCAGCACCGACGTGCGGATCGTGTCGGCCTCGAAGACGCTGAAGCCGGCTTTGGGCTGCAGCGCGCGCACGTGCGCGACACACGCATCGACGCTCACGCCCATCGATGCGGCGAAGCGGCCTGCATCACTGAAGAATGCGCGGCGCAGCGGGGTTTCCCAGCGCTTCATGCGTGCTGCGCGCGACGGCTTCGCGCACAGCGACGCGCTGCGCGAACCGCGTGCGAACGCAGTCGAGGCATTCCCCGATGACGATGTCCTGGCAGTGGAGGTGCGCGATGACGCGCGACGAGACGTCCTGGTCTGCATGATCTTTCTCCGCGATCCGTGCGAGTGCAGGGCAGGGCCCGGCGTGCGGAGTCTACTTCCCACGCGGCGCTCGTCAACCGAAACGCTTGCGTTTCAAGGGTGCGCGTGCGCGCCGCCGAGCCAGCGCGGCTGCAGGTCCCGCAGCGCGCCGAAGTCGCGTCGCCACGACTCGATCGTGTCGCGACGCGCCACGGCGACGAGTGCACCGGCGCGGCCGTCACCGAGCACGATCGCTTCACCCAAGGGATCGATCAGTGCCGAGCCGCCGTCGTACGCGAGGTTCGGATCGTGTCCCACCCGATTGCAGCACGCGACGAAGGCCTGGTTCTCGATCGCTCGCGCCCGGACGAGTGCAGCCCAGTGCGCATGACGTCGTGCGGGCCAGTTCGCGCTGAGCGTGAAGAGCTCGGCGCCCGCAAGTGCGGCATGGCGCCACACTTCGGGAAAGCGAAGGTCGTAACAGATGAACGGCGCGACCTTCCAGCCAGCGATGTCGACCACGATCGGTCCTGAACCGGCCGCATAATGCTCCGTTTCGGTGCCGTGGGAAAAGAGGAACGTCTTTCGGTAGATCGCCGCCACGGCGCCATCGGGTCCGATCACGCACGCCGCGTTGAAGACCCGCCCAGCCTCGCTCAGCGCAAGTCCTGCCTGCAACCAGACTTGATGGCGTGCAGCCAGTTCCTGTGCCCACGGCAGGCTTGATGGTGCTGCGGCACGAGCCGCGTGCATCGTGAAGCCGACATCACACAGTTCGGGCAGGACCACGAGGGAACCCGGCTCGGCCGAATCGGCGATGAGCGATGTGAACGCGCGCTGGTTGGCGGTCTTGTCCTCCCAGGCAAGGTCGTGCTGGAGCAGCACGATGCGGAGGTCGTTCGTGGGTGCTTGACCCATAATCGAGGAAGGGAGTCCGACGGGGCTTGAACCCGCGACACCCGGGATCACAACCCGGTGCTCTGCCAACTGAGCTACGGACTCCGAGAGGGGGGAAGTCTAGCGCGCGCGCGCCGCCGCTGCAACGGTCGCTGCGGGTGGGTTGGATCCATCGACCCGGGTACCATTGATCGCTTCCCGATTGCCGGGATGACCTACTCATGACCACCACTCTTCAGGCCCGTCCGTCCTTCGGCTCTGCCACGATCCACTCAAACCTGACCGCACCGAGCCTGGTGGAGCAGGCCCTGGCCCGCGGCGAGGGCATCCTCGCGGCCAACGGCGCGCTGACCTGTGACACCGGCGAGCGCCGCGGACGCAGCCCCAACGACAAGTTCCTCGAGGACACGGCGGGCATCCACGGCACGATCGACTGGGGCAAGGTCAACCAACCCGTCACGCCGGCCCAGTTCGACGCCCTGCACGCCAAGGTCATGGGCTACATGTCGGCCAAGAAGGACCTTTACCGATTCGACGGCTACGCCGGCGCCGATCCCTCGTACCGCCTGAAGGTCAGCGTTTTCACCGAGGAAGCCTGGCACAGCCTCTTTGCCAAGACGCTGTTCATCAATGCACCCGAGGCTGAACTCGCCGGGTTCACGCAGGACTGGACCATCATCAACGCGTGCAACCTGCGCATCGATGACCCCGCCGCCTACGGCCTGAAGACCCACCTGGGCATCGTGCAGAGCCTCGAGCGCCGCATGGTGCTCATCGTGGGCACCCGCTACGCGGGCGAGATCAAGAAGTCCATCTTCTATGCAATGAACTACGACCTGCCGGACATGGGCGTCTTCCCGATGCACTGCTCCTGCAACGTCGCGCGCAACGACCCCGCCAACGTGGCGCTCTTCTTCGGGCTCTCGGGCACCGGCAAGACCACGCTCTCGGCCGATCCGCACCGCGACCTCGTGGGCGACGACGAGCACGGCTGGAGCGACACCGGTGTCTTCAACATCGAAGGTGGCTGCTACGCCAAGTGCATCAAGCTCTCGAAGGAGGGCGAGCCCGAGATCTGGAACGCCATCCGCTTCGGCAGCGTGCTCGAGAACGTGGTGCTCGACCCGGCCACGCGCGTGCCCGACTACGACGATGCGTCGCTCACCGAGAACACGCGCGTCACGTACCCGCTCTCGTACATCGCCAACGCCAAGCTCCCGAGCGTGGCGGGACATCCGAAGAACGTGGTGTTCCTGACCGCCGATGCCTTCGGTGTGCTGCCCCCGGTCGCGAAGCTCACGCCCGAGCAGGCCCAGTACTACTTCCTGAATGGCTACACCTCGAAGCTTGCCGGCACCGAAGCTGGCGTCACCGAGCCCCAGCCCAACTTCAGCGCGTGCTTCGGCGGCCCGTTCATGCCGCGCCCGCCCATGGTCTACGCGCGCCTGCTCAGCGACCGCATCCGCAAGCATGGGTCGCACGTGTGGCTGCTCAACACCGGCTGGACCGGCGGGCCCTACGGCGTCGGCAGCCGTTTCAAGCTCTCCTACACGCGCGCGATGGTGACAGCCATCCTCGATGGATCGCTGGCCAAGGTCCCGTGCGTGAAGCACCCGGTCTTCGGCCTCGAGATGCCCACTGCGGTGCCGGGCGTGCCAGCCGAGGTGCTCGACCCGCGCAACACGTGGAAGGACAAGGCTGCGTACGACGCGAAGGCCAGGGAGCTCGCGCAGAAGTTCCGCACGAACGACCAGAAGTTCGACATCGCGCCCGAGGTCCGCGCAGCCGGTCCGGTGGCCTGAAGCATGGCCGTCGCGACCGTCACCTTCGAGGACGTGAAGGCCGCGGCGGCGCGCATCGCCGGCGGCATCGAGCGCACTCCGTGCCGGCGCAGTTCCACGCTCAGCGACCACTTCGGCGCCGAGATCTTCTGCAAGCTCGACTACCGGCAGGCCACGGGCTCGTTCAAGGAGCGCGGTGCCCGCAACACGCTGCTGCAGCTCGATGCCAGCCAGCGCGGGCGCGGAGTGATTGCAGCAAGCGCCGGCAACCACGCACTCGCGCTCGCGTACCACGGCCGTGACCTGGGCATCCCCGTCACGGTCTGCATGCCGCGCTTCGCGCCGCTGATCAAGCAGGTTCGCTGCAAGGAGCTCGGTGCGCGCGTGATCGTCTACGGCGACAACATCGCCGAGGCGCGTGTGCGCGCTGACCAGCTCGTGGGCATGGAGGGACTGGCCTACATCAATGGCTTCAACGATGCCTCGATCATCGCCGGCGCCGGAACGATGGCGCTCGAGGTGTTCGAGCAGGTCGAGCGGCTCGATGCGGTGATCGTGCCCATCGGCGGCGGCGGCCTGCTGGCCGGTGTCGGCCTGGTGGCGCGTGCGGTCTCGCCTGCCACGAAGATCATCGGCGTCGAGCCTTTCCGCGCCGCGAGCTTCCGTGCCGCGATGGATGCCGGTCATCCGGTTCGTGTGTCCATGGAGCCGACGCTCGCCGACGGCCTGGCCGTGCCCGAAGTCGGCGACCTCGCCTTCTCGATCGCCCGCGACCACGTGGATGAGGTGATCGAGGTCGGCGAGGAAGCCATCTCGCTGGCGATCCTCCGACTGCTCGAGTGGGAGAAGGGCGTGGTCGAGGGCGCAGGTGCAGCGAGCCTTGCGGCGTTCATCGCCGGTCGCGTCCCCCACCTCAAGGGCAAGCGCGTGGCGCTGATGCTGTGCGGCGGCAACATCGATCCCACCACGCTGGCCCGCGTGATCGAGCACGGCCTGGCCGTCGATGGCCGCATCGTGCAGTTCACGGCGATCATCAAGGACCGCCCGGGCGGGCTGGCCGAGCTCGCCACCACGCTGGCCACGGCCGGCGCGAGCGTGAAGCAGGTGAGCCACGAACGTGCGTTCGGCGGTCCCGACATCAGCAAGGTGCAGGTGCTGTGCCAGGTCGAGGTGCGCGGCCCCGAGCACGCCGAGCAGGTCTACGCGGCGCTGCGCGACGTCGGCATCACCGTGCTCGAGCGCTCGCGCATGGGCCTCTCGCGATTCGGCGAGGACTGAGCGCGCATGCGCATCGCGCCGCTCCAGCTTGATCCGGTGGTGGGGGATGTGCAGGGCAACCTCGCGCGGATCGCCGATGCGGCGCGCAAGGTGACTGTGCAGGGTGCCGACCTGGCGGTCACGAGCGAGCTGGCGATCTGCGGCTATCCGCCGCGTGACCTCATCGAGCGCGAGGGTTTCGTCGAGCGTTGCGAACGCGCCGTGGCCGAACTCGCCGCGCACTGCCCGCTGCCCATGCTCGTGGGTTCGCCGCGCCGTGTCGGACGGCGTGCACGCAACTCGGTCGCGTTCCTGCGCGGGGGGCGCATCGAAGCGTGGTACGACAAGCGGCTCCTGCCGACCTACGACGTCTTCGACGAGTGGCGGCACTTCGAGCCGGGGACGCAACCGCTGGTGCTCGAACTTGCGGGCACGCGCCTGGGCGTGCTGGTGTGCGAGGACCTCTGGCGCGCCGATGACGCGGTGGGGCCCGGTCGCTACGACTGCGATCCTGTGGCGGAGTGTGTGTCGCTCGGCGTTCAGGCGATCGTC
>Ga0209617_10001259_pt1 | contig 11882 bp, 14 predicted proteins | sample LakEriepJuly2011_2_FD_187459 | JGI IMG/M metagenome (GOLD analysis project Ga0209617, IMG submission 187459) | Freshwater microbial communities from dead zone in Lake Erie, Canada - CCB epilimnion July 2011 (SPAdes) (version 2) | ecosystem: Environmental > Aquatic > Freshwater > Lentic >... | reverse complement strand
CCCTTCGCTATTATTGTTGGGATGAAATACGAGCGTCTTGTTTTCGTTAATCCTGTCTTGCGAAATAAGTACCTTTTCATTTCCATTAATAATAAAGTAGCCGCCGAAATCATAGATACATTCGCTATTATTCTCTTCGCAGATCCCTTGCATTTGACTGAGAACACAAAGCTTTGAGCGAACCATAATAGGGATTTTGCCGATGTAAATATTATTAACGGTTTTATCAAACTTCTCAATCATCCCATTTTTATTAGTGTATTCTGTAACAATATGGACATTCACATAGATACCGCTCGAATATGACATATTATTCATTCGGGCAATATAAGGCGTCATAATATTATGCGTTCCATCGCCCATTTGATAACTGGGCTTCGTGATACTCGGCTGAAGAATATTAATGGATATTTTATAGTTATTGTCGTTGATTGATAAATCGCTTTTGGGATTCGTTACCTTGACTTTGATGGGATTAAAGCCTGCAATAATTTGCCCAAGTGTATTATCTACAAACTTATTATAACTGTCTATTTGGTGTTTTACAAGAGGATTTGATGATTCTTGAGAACCTCCCTTTAAAAAATAGGTATCCATAATATCCCAGCAGTTATTTGATGAAAACATTATATGACAAATGCGAGTTAGTTGCGTAGTTAATTATAATTAATTAATTCTTAAATGTCAATTTTTATTTATATTTGTATTATTGTAAAAACTTAAAAATTGATTTTGTTATATGAAATATTATACTAATATATTATACTAATATATTATATATACATAAGATGTCAAATATTATAGCTATCTGTGGTGCTAAAAGGAGTGGTAAAGATGTGTTGGCGAAACATTTAGTGGCTACTCGGGGATTTAAGAAATTATCTTTTGCCGAGCCCTTGAAAAAAGTCGTCAAGGAGCTATTTAATTTCAATGATATTCAGGTAGGGATTGACGAAGAGAATGCTGTAGGCGACGAAAAAGAAATTATTGATGAGCGCTGGGGAATATCTCCGCGCAAAGCATTGCAATTTTTTGGAACCGAAATAATGCAACATGCTATTGATGAACTAATCCCAAACACTAACAGAGGCTTCTTGGCGGATATCTTGATATCTCGCATATCTTGCGATTCTTGCGATTCCTATGTCATTAGTGATTTGCGATTTTTACACGAATATAATAAATTGAAGAGTTCAGTAAAGGTAGGCAAGATACGCTCTTTAATTATAGTAAAAATAAGTAGGCCCGCTGTTAATATCTCTGAAGTAGCCGGAGGCGTCGGAGGAGCCGGAGGCGTGAGAGACGCGCATATATCTGAAAACGAATTTATAGATATTCCTTGTGATGTTGAAATAATAAATGACGGGTCTATAAGCGATTTAAAGGATTTATTTGATATATATTATGATAGCCGTGAGGGAATAGCACTTATAGAAGACGCGAATATGTAATCATACAGTTCTCAATAGATGTCCTAATGTCCGGAATATTAGGATACAATTCATATAATTTTTCCGTTGATAGTTCAATGTTTGAGCGTTTTGAAAGGAGTACCTTGTTCTGCTCTTCTATCGAGAAGTTCTTCCAAGTAAAATTATTATCAACATGCGTTTTATATAGCTCCAAAATCTCGTTGTGAGTTATAGCGCCTTTATTACACAAATTAAATGTTCCCGCAACATTTTTTTTAATCATATCGGCAATTACCGGGAACATATCTGGTAATACTGTCATTGAATTAGCAACCGAACAGACATACTCATATTTCGTAATTTTAGTAATAAAGTTCCTATCATGATCATAATTTACGATAGGCATTCTAATGCGTAGATTTAGAGTATTCTTAGAATACATATGCTGCAATCTATCGGTATATCCCTTTACTATAGAATACGAAGAGCCGAAAAAGTTAGGAACATCATCTTCGCGTTTTTTCGCTTCGCCCGCTTCGTCTGCGCCATATTCAAAAATACAGCCAGTTCCCATATATGTATAGTGAATGTTGTATCTTTCGCACAATATTGACAATATCATAGGCGCGTATAAATTGTCGCGGATGTTATCAACTAATTTTCCGGGCTGTTCGAGATAATCTATGGTATTGAAGGTTCCTCCATAAGTCCTCCCAATAAACGAAACAATGTTAGTAGGTTTATATTCGTTTATTTCTTTTTCGACATCTTTCTCATTGTCAGCTCGTGAATCACTTTCGATATATAGAATATTATTATTATCCAAATATTCACAGAATTGTCTCCCAATCCACCCTCTGCTGCCGAAAATCAATAGTTTCATAATTATTATATTTTATTGCTATAATCTTATATATAAAAAAATTGATTATTCATAATAATTTTAAGGCATTATAATTATTATGGAATGTACCAAGTGTCATAAGGTTAAACCGTTTGATGAGTTCTCCTATAAAAACGATAAAGAGAAGATATATTATATGTATTGTGATATGTGTAAAATCAAATATTATTGCGAAGAAGAAAAATATAAAGAGCGGGCGATTCAAGAATATAATACACGAAAGCTCCAGAATACTATAAAGTGCGAATGTGGTATTGAATATGTATGCTTTAGAGATTTTCATATGCTAAGGCATTTAAATAGCAAGAAACATAAAAAAATTATGTCTGCAAAAAAATAAATATCTATATATACATTAGAATAATAAGTAGTAATGTTAGGAGGTTCCGGAGGTTCTGGATGCTGTAATAGCGGTGGCGCCAAAAAGAGAGTTGCAAGAAAATCTGTAGGGAAACCCAAAGCTAAAGCCAAAAGAGGAGGCAACTCTGGCGACGCTGGAGATCCCGAAACAGGTACTGTAGCAGGTCCTGTAGTAGATACTAAGATTGAGAATTTATATCCCGAAAACTCTGGTGATGATCAATCAGGGGGTGCAAGAAAGAAGAAGGGTTCTAAGGTTGTCGCCAAAAAAGCCTTAAGTCCTTACAATAAGTTTGTCAAGAAGCATTTTGCTATATTAAAGAAACAGTTTCCAGATGAGAAGGCGCCTCAAATAATGCAGAAGGTAGCTATTGAATGGAATAAAACGAAAAAGTAAATAATCATTCGTAATAATAGAATAAAATGGATAAAAAATATGTTAAACCTTATAAAGCAGATTACACTATTTATACAATATCAAACTGTAAATATTGTAATCTATTATGTAGCGATATAAAAACAAAAAAACATGTAGTAAATTGTGATAAATATCTATTAACTCTTAGAGAACGCGATAATTTTTATAAATATATCCACAAATATACCATAAAACCCTATATATACTTTCCTATGATATTCAAGGACGGAGTATTTATTGGGGGATATAAGGAGTATATCGAGAAGAAACCTCAAAACAAATCGCCGAAATAGTCGTAGTCTGCGCTGTCCGCGTAGTCTGCGTAATCAACGCCAAAATTATCATCGGCCTCTTCGACACTGCGACAATATACCTCTTCTTCGCCAAATGTGATATTTTTGTTGAAGTTATTCTTTTTCATTTTTTTCCCGAAAACATTCTTATCATTCCCCTCATAGATACAATAAGCCGTCATAGTCATCCTTCTTGCTCGAGCTATCGCGGGCTATCGCGGGCTGTTGTAGGCTGTTGTAGGCTATCGTTTGCTAAGATTGGCTAAGAGTTTTTATCTATTGATTGACAGATGTATTTAGATTATATATTGAATAAATATCAATTTTTACAGATTACACTTTTATATTAGCACATTTGTATGCATTTTAAATGCTAATATATTAAAGTCTCCTTGTAATAAATTATATTTTTATAGAATTTTTTCATAATGAACTTTTGAAATCTAAGAAAAAGGGGTTATATGTGCGGTGTCAAAAAAGCAACCAGATTTTTCTAAAAAGTTGAAAAATAAAATTTGAGTACATCTCTTGATTTATTTTGTAATTTCCAAAAAACTTTTGAAATTTTTGAAAAAACAGAAAGATGTACTCAAATTTAAAAATGAAAAAATATTGATTTTCCAGTGTCTCAAAAACTGCTAAGAGAATCTAAAGATATTTATGTATTTATTGCGAAACAGTTTTAGAGTAAGCAAAGATTATAAGTTGTCTTCAAAAATTTTACACAACATCTATTTTTTATTTGCTACGACTGCTTTTTTTGCTTTGAGTACTTTCTTACTATTAGATTTTTTTTTCATAAGCTTTCTATATTCTGCTAATGTAATAATATTGCACTTGTATTTAACATGCTCTTTTCTTGAATTAGCTATTTTGTATATTCTCATTTTTTTACCTAAAATTTCTTTAAATTGAGTTTTTAAATTATATTTCCCTCCACCTTCAAAATCTTTCCCAATCGGTATAATCTTGTATTCAAATTTTAGAATATTTTCAATATTTTTAATAGTTTCAATATTTTTAATTCTCAAATTATTCAAATCATTCAAAATTCCACCCATAATATCACTATCACCATCATTTGTATAAGAGATTCCTGTGCCTAAAATATAATCTCCATTTTTTATATCATCTTCATTTATAATATAATATAAATTATCTTTAAAATATAAAGTAGCATTTATACAAGTTTCAGCACCCAGAAAGGATTTGGTATCATCCTGAGGGGCTTCGGTATCATCCTGAAGGGCTTCGGTATCATCCTGAGGGGCTTCTGTCTGTTGACGAGCGGCAGCATCCCATAAGGATGTCTGATCAGAATCAAAAAAATTCCCATAACTCAGTGTATTTAGTTCTCTTAATGCAGTAACCTCATATTTTGGACAATTTATTTTTATTTTAAAAAAAAAGTGTTTTTTGTTTTCTATTATTTTTAATATTTCATTATTATATACTTCCCGAGTATTTTCTAATAATTTAAAGAAACTATCACTTAATAAAATATTAAATAATTTATAAGTTGTTATAGGTAGCAAATTATTACTATTATCTTTAGTGTCTATAATATCATCTCCTTCAATATTTAAAATCCCATATTTAAAATTTGTAAAATCACATCTTCTATCGATGTATTCAGCATTTATAGCCCCCATTAACGATTCTTTCTTAATTGTTTTAAATCCATCAGAATATAGGCGAATTATAATATCATCATTAATTTTTGTTACATATAAATTATGTCTTTCTTCATAGACTATATTACGAATATAAACATTAAACCATATAACTAAAATAATGTCTTGTGTAATATTTTTTATTATATTTTTCATAAAACTATTAATAAACATAACTTGGGTTATACTAGGATTAATATATTCACCTTTTTCTGCATTAAATGATAATGGTAATGTTTTAAAATATACTGGTTTATTTAATACTTTATTTAATTTTTTCTTTAATTTCTTTATTAATTCTTCATTTGATAAAGGTCTTTCTGTACTAACAACTACTTTAGGAGTAAATAAATTTTTTATGCCTGAAAAAAAACTCATATATATATGTGTGTCTCTATATGTATGTATATATATATATATATATATATATATATATGTTGAAAAAATATTATATGACAGAATATCATTTTTATTAAGGTAATATGTTTAGCTTAAATAATAATGTTATACATCTACCATATGCTTTGTGTAATCTGCAACGCATTTTATGATATCGCTATAAGATTCTCTTTGATTGACAGTTCGCGGATATAAAAGAAGCCATTTATCAACCATCTGCAATCTTATCCAATAGACATCAATTTCATATTTTCCCGCAACAGTAGGATTCTCTATCAATAATCTTAGCCCTTCTTTGTAATTCGCTATTATCTTATCATAATAATGTTTTTTAACTATGTAGCCTGTTGCAGAATAAGAGGCTCCGACGCGATATATATAATTATTAATAGGAATAACGCCATTAACCTTGTCAAGGATGTTAGTAGCTATAAGTAATACATCATAGTCCAGCGAATTAGATTCAATGAAGTTCCTAAAATCTATAAGCATCTTATTATATTTCTCGGGCTGTAAGAATTGAATATCATCTTCTAAAATTACAACATAATCTAAATCTTTTTCCTTCGCCATCTCTACGATAGCCAAATGGCTCAAGCTACAACCCAGTGCGCCTCTCTCGTGTTTAATAGCATTAAAGCGCTCATATTTCCACTTCATTTTTTTAAGCTCCGTCTCAACCAATACCTTCCTATCCACCCTTTCTTCGAGATTAATATAATATACATTCTCTAATAAATATTTATTTTGAAAGGTCTCGCACATTATCCAGTGTCCAGGAAATAAATCACCCACATTATTATTTATTAAAGTAGAATTAAACCAAATATCCGGATAGCACACGAGTTTTTTATTATTATTATCATCTGCTAAATAAGCCGACCACCAGCTAAAAGTACTATTAGCGATTATATGATGCTTACATAAACTCATAGCTATCATTTGCTCCCAATCTTCCAGCTTATTTTTCGTTTGCGTAAATGTAATATTCTCAAAAATAGTTCTAAGCGGATTTATATAATTATTGAATACAAAATCCCTATCATCTTCTTCGCAAAAATACAATATTTTTACATTAGATTCACGCGCCTCTATATATTTAATCGCATTTATATAATATTCCATAGGCATTATAGGGTGGTTTTCCAAGTTTTTAAAATCACCTATACGAAAATGTAAAGAAACCATATCGCCCAGATTAACATCCGTTATCTTGCTTTTTACAGCATCTCTCTTGGCGCACCAATCTATCTCGGCGAGGAACTCCCCTTTATATTCTTCAAAATATTTATATGATTGAAAATATCCGCTCAATTTTATATCATCGCTTTCTGATATTTTCGGCAACTCATTATATTCAAAGGATTTTTCATTATATACGGGCAAATCTATATTGCGATTTATTAAATACTTTTGCAATCTGTCTAAAAAGTTATTCCAATAGACATTCCTATATGTACAGCTCGGGCTATGAGATTCTCTTTTAATTATTAGAGGATTTCTGTATTTTTTTGAATAAGCAAATGCTGTCATAATCTGAAATAATTGATTGCCCAAACCCCCCATTATATCAACGGATATCATAGATTGTAAAATATATAAATATAATATTAATAAATATTATATATATACTTATATACTAATGTTCGCAGATATAGTCAAGCTAATCAGTTTAAGCAAAAATGTTCCTTATATTATTTTTGGGGGCACCATAATCGTTGATGAACCAATATGTAAAAAAGAGGAGACCGACGAATCCTATACATTTACCACAGACTGCATAGATAACTGGGTAATAAAAGATGTAGCCGACCATAATAACAGCGATGAAACACACACGAGCAATAAAACAGATATAAATAAAAAATGATAATACAATATAACATAATTTTATCTTATCATATTGCTAATGAACCGAGCTATTGAATTGTCATCTATTAGTACTGGCGGGCCTTTTGGAGCCGTTATTGTTGATAGCGCGGGTATTATAATTGGTGAGGGACATAATGAAGTAACCGTAAATAATGACCCTACGGCGCACGCAGAAGTAGTAGCAATTAGAAGAGCGTGTGCTAATAGTAATAATTTTAGTTTAGCTGGCTGTACTATTTACACAAGTTGCGAACCTTGCCCTATGTGTCTCGCAGCTTGTTATTGGGCAAGACTTGATAAGATATATTACGCCAATACGCGCCAGGATGCCGCAGATATTAGCTTTGATGATAGACATATATATGACGAAATCAAGAAAGACAACGATACACGAGCAATGCCTATAATTCAGATCGAAGATGCAGATAATAAGGCGATAGCAAAAAAAATATTTATAGATTGGTATAACAATAGCAAGAATATTAGGTATTAGGATATATCAAGTTTTATTTTTATAATATATTTATAGATTATATGAGTACTGAGTTTGAAAGAAAATATATTGAATCACAAAGAATAAGAGAGAAGTTTCCAGAGAGGGTTCCTGTAATAGTCGGAAGAGCCGCTGGATGTTCCCTGAATGATATTGATAAAAAAAAATATTTAGTACCTTGTGATATTACTATAGGCCAATTTATATCTATAATAAGGCAGCGCATTAAACTTTCTCCAGATAAAGCAATATTCATTTTTATAAATAATATATTGCCCCCTACATCTGCTAATATGCTTACGATATATAATGAAATGAAACACGGCGATGGTTTCCTATATATTTATTACAATGGCGAATCAGCATTCGGTTGTTAAAAAATGATATCTTTATAAACATAAAGAAGATACAAAGATTATAATAATCGCCCTGATATGAATCCTTACCTGAATCCTAACCCGAATATTGCAAAACTAATGGAGGATATTCGCAGTTATAAAAAGAGCAAGGATGATTTGTATAAATATTGCGAGACTAATGGATATACGCACGAAAAGATGAAATCGGCAATTATCTATTATATGAATGATTATAGCCCGTGTTTATATGGGATATCTAAAAATAATTATAAGAAAATTAGGAGGATCGCAGCCTATAAAATCAAAGAGAAAAAATACATATATCTTTATTCTCTAATTCTCAATTATGATAGCAATCCTAAAACCGAAATTAACAGATATCTTGGCTGTCTTACGACTGACGAGCGTAATGTATTTTTACGCGACATTATGAAATAAATCCGCGATACATATGGGATACATCCGCGATACATCTGCGCTATCTGGTTAATGGTTTGTATACATAGTAATCTCTCATTATCTCTGCGTATACCGAATATATAGAGCAAAAATATCTTAGAAAGCTCGTAATAGTATTATCAATAATTATTCTTTTTTCAATATCTGGAATTACATTTAATGTGAGTACCACAGCTGGAACAGCGATAGCCCACATTTTCATATTATTCCAATTGTATTTAATGCGCGTCGTGTAAGAAAAGATGTATAAATAACATATTACGAAGTCGGCAAACTGCGAATAAAAGCCCCTTAATATGATATGATAAAGATACTTAGGATACAAGAGCGTAGCTGAATATACGCGGTGATAATGTATGGTTTCGCATTTACCCTTGCGTATCAGGGTCATCATAAAAGGCGCCGATTGAATAGCATATAATGGTGCAAAGTTTAGAGAGCTCGCGAGTTCGCCCGAAAATACAGCAAATATAGTAGCCCCGAACTGTTTTTTAGCATACTCGCATTTTATCCGCGTCTTTTCATATTCTGTTAAATATACCGGGTAAGGCATAGCATTCGTTGTTCTCAGCTCCTTATCTCCATATTTTTCTGTTATTACAGCGGCAACTTTAATAACTCCTATAATCATCAAATATTTTATAACAGATTCCAACATTATCGCAATACCTTTTTCGCCCTTTGTCCAACCTGATATTCCATAAAATGCCTGTGATTGCGTGGGCCATAATTCAAGTAAGGTTATTAGCGTAAATAATACATGGCGGCAAGAAAATAATATAGAATGAAGCTGAAACTCCTTCCATATCATAGGGCCTGAAAAGTTCCTTTTTTCGGGCAATGGTATTGTCAGAGAAGCTATTGGTAATAAGGCGTGAACAAGAACACAAGAACAGGAAAAAACTTTGGACTCAAAAGAAGGAAATGAAGTCCCGTAGGCAATCGCATAATAAAATCGCAATATAAAATTACAAAAAGCCAATAAGCCCAATGTCTTATGTATATGATATTTGTCATGATTCGTAAAAAGATGAGCCATCTTATGTATATGTAAATAATTTATATATATATATTTTTTATATATTTTATATAATTTATATAATTTATATAATTTATATATTTTATATAATTTATTTTATGATATTCTATGATATGCGAGGGGAGCCTATAGGAGCGCATATACCTTGTAGTTAATATATGAATAGTCTTTCATAGGACGGCAGCAGTGAAAATCGGAATATAAGCCGTTCCTTATATTATTTATAATATGCGAATCATTCCCTGCAATATTATTTATTTCATAATAAGAATCGCGACATAATCTTTTATATCCCGTTTTACTTTCGTCAAGACATACGAGATCGCCTGTTTTCGCATTCCATTCCATTATTTTTTCATACAATACTAATTGATCAGTCGACCACCCGAGATTTCCGTGTCCTTCCTTAATTGTCGTGCTATTGCTTACGCTCAATATATAATTCCTAATATCTTCTATATTATTGATTTTAAAAACATCTCGCCATACCTCATTTGTCGCGATATTATAACACATAGCCAGCTGTTTATATTCAAAGCATACATTGCCCCTGTAATAAATAAACTTACTATTGTCAAATGGCTCGACATTTTTAGTATAATAAGTCCTATTCATAGGCAGCATATCCATATCCGTAATTAATATACCATTCTTATAATTCAATATAGAAGGATACAATAACCTAATAAACTGCGCTGTAAAACTCGTAAGAACATTCTCAATCGGCTTAAACAATATAATATTGCTTTTATATTCCATAAATTGCTCAGGTATTTCATCGGCTACCAAAATAATCTTAACATCCACATTAGGATACAACTTATTCCAAGTTTTAACAAAAATAGGTATGAAATCAATATATAATGGGTTCAAATTAACAGAAGTAAGCACGCAATCCAATATCATTTTAATATATATATCCGCATATATTTATATATAATACAAGGCCAGGCCAAAAGCCAGCCAAATCCATCAAAAAAACAAAAAATACATAACACATATCCCTTATATACCCAGATACCCTGCCGAAAACATCAGATATCTAATAGAGCCAGCGAAGATTGAGATTGGTCATCTCGGGAGAATATTGAAACGGGACGCTATCCTGAATCTTGATAGGAACACAAACATTTCCGCTACTTACATAGAGATTGCAGAGAGCCCCCCAATCTTCGCAAGTAATATCGCAGGTATCCATAATATACTGCTTGATACTTCCAAACCCCTCTTCCCTAACCTGGTTATTCAGTCGGTAATCTTCGGCAATACGCAATAGGATACTGCGAGATAGCATAGGACAGCTCTTGTATCCCGGATTCTTAATCCAACAGGTATTCCTGAAATTGGTAGTAAGGCAGCAATTACACATCGTAAATCGGATCGTAAATCGGATCGTAAATCGGATGATATATATTATTAGATAGCCTATCAATTTTATATATCTTAAGATATAATTGGAACAAATTAATATATTCTAAAGTATTATATTTTATTATACAGTTTTCATAAAGTCTATAAATCTATTTATTACTAATATATTTTACATATTATGATATAGGATATTTATTAAAAATTACAATTTTTAACTTCTTCCGCATAATGTTTAAATTTATCTATGAATTGTTCTTTTGTTATAAAGGTCGTTGTTTTATCAGGATTTAAAAATTTGAACCAATCTTTTATTGTTTTAATATCATTAAAGTGTATTTTAGGTTTTATGTATATATATTCATCATTACTTCCCGGTCTTGGTATATTATAAGGAGGTATATAGTTGTGTAATAACATTCCATCATTGAATAACTTATATATATTAACTAACATAGTATTTGATGTTAAATCTGCTGAACCTGTAGCAAAATATCCAGTTGCCCCAATGTCAGCAGGTATATAACATATTTTATATACTTCTTTTTCTTCGCCACCTATCACACGAGATATATATATATAAATAAATTTTAATATACTTATTCTACCATAAGATGGATGAGTTCCATAATCATCCATATCTACTGTCACAATTTTATGTTTTAATTCTAACTTTGTATCGTTCCCGTGTTTTATAAATACAGGTACTTCTATTTTTGGGTCTATTATTTTCATAACTTTCATAAGTTCATCTATATTTTCTTGCGTATATTTAGTTTTTGTCACAGGATTTATAAAAGGCTCTTTATTATTTACACATTTTATTAGATAAT
>Ga0209617_10001258_pt1 | contig 11885 bp, 10 predicted proteins | sample LakEriepJuly2011_2_FD_187459 | JGI IMG/M metagenome (GOLD analysis project Ga0209617, IMG submission 187459) | Freshwater microbial communities from dead zone in Lake Erie, Canada - CCB epilimnion July 2011 (SPAdes) (version 2) | ecosystem: Environmental > Aquatic > Freshwater > Lentic >... | reverse complement strand
CGATTAATTCCATTTCTTTGGTTTTCGCAGCAGGTTAATAAAATAAAGCCCCAGGTTCAACGCATGCAGTTGGATTTCAAGCAGGGGTGCCAGCCAGGCCACATCACTGCTAATGGCCAGTTTGCTCGAAACTCTGTGCAAGGTAATGATTTGCACGAGGTATCGAAGAGCCAACATACTGATTATGACCAACGGGTAGATGTGGAAAAACAAACAGGCTGCTGCAGCAAGCCAAAGGAGTAAGAAACTCAAGGGCCAATTCAGCAGCATGAGCTTGTGGGCCGGCTTGTACATGCCCGAAGTGCTGAAGTGTCTGCGCTTTTGAATAAACCAGCTGTTCCAGGTTGTTTTGGGTTCGCTTCCCATCTGACTTTCCGGAGAAGACACCACAATCGTATTGTTTGCAGTTGCCACCTGGTTCACAAATAGGTCATCATCACCACTGGCAAGGCTATAGTGGTTTTTAAAACCGCCCACTTTGAAGAAGAGATCCTTGTGATAGGCCAGATTTCGTCCGACACCCATATAAGGTTTACCCGCTTTTGCAAAACCGAGGTATTGGCTGGCAATCATGAGTGTGTCAAAACGAATGATGCGGTTGAGCCAGCCTGGTTTGCGGAAATAAGGAGAAACCCCGAGGGCCAATTGCTTCTTGCCGTGAAGATGACGCGTCATTTCCGTAATCCAGCCGGCCGAAAGCGGACTGCAATCGGCATCGGTCAACAACACGATATCGTGTTTGGCTGCTTTGATTCCCAGCGTGATGGCAAACTTCTTTCCCTGCATTTGCTGCTTGTCTTCGTCGATGTGAATCACCTTGAGATTTGAATAGCTCAGGGAAAGTGCTTTGAGCACATCGGCTGTATCGTCCCAGCTGCTGTCGTTCACAACAATCACCTCGAAATTGGGGTGGTCTTGTTCCATGATACGCGGAACGTTTTCCAACAGGTTTTTTTCTTCATTACGAGCCGCGATGATGACAGAGACCGGCTGTATCTCCCCTGAGTCCGCCTGCCGTGTATTGGATGCTTTCAGAAAACGGAAAAGCAAAACAGACAACTGAAGCAGCCACGCCAAAATGAAAAGGAGCATTGCCAGCAGAGAATGGGGAGTTGAGGGGAGAAGTTCGGTCATGGGTTCAAAATGCGCTTCGAAATTATCGTGTTTACCCACTGACATGAAACGAAAAAGGCCCTCGAAAGGCCCTTTTTATTCACAGTGAAAATTCCTTAGTAGGTGTAGGTGATTTTGTTGGAGCGATCGCCGTTAAGCAGCAGAATCAGCGTGCCGCTGCTTCCATAGCGCGCACCACGCAAGTCAAAGGCCAACGTTTCTTTGATGAGTTCTCGACAGGCGTCAGCATTGCCGTTGTGATCAATCATCAGATTCAATTGAGCAGGCATGCTCTTCATGTATTGGCCATTGTGACGGGCCGTAAACACGTGGTCTTTACAACCGCCGGAATACTCGACATCCACAAAAAGAGTGTCACCGCTAACACGCGATTTGGACAACTTATAAGCATCCTTGCCGGCTTGTGCGGTGTCCAGGATGACGGCTTTCACTTCAATCGCAAACGGTTTGTGCGCGATAGCTTCTGCCGTTTGTGGGTCTTTGCGCTGCTTGCGTGTTGTGCCGCATGCAGCGATGGTCAACGCGGCGACAAGAAAAATAAGAACGTAACGGTTCATGGTTTTGTGTTTGCTGTTTATAGAAGTACAAAAGTACAATTCAATTACAACGATTGTTTGATGTACTCAATCACTTTGGTCATGAGGTGAACGCGGTCCTTGCCTCGCACATTGTGCGCATGACCGGGATAGGCAAAGAAATCAACCTGAACTTTGTTGTCGACACATGCCTTCAAGAAATTGACGTTGTGTTGCATCACCACGACATCGTCATCCATGCCGTGAATCATCAGCAGTTTTCCTTTCAGGTTTTTGACGAAACCCGTTAGGTTGGATTGCTGATAGCCTTGCGGATTTTCTTGCGGAGTATCCATGTATCGCTCGCCGTACATGACCTCGTACATCGACCAGTCAATCACTGGTCCGCCGGCCACACCAACCTTAAATGTTCCGGGTGATTTCAGCATCAGTGAAGTGGTCATGAATCCACCAAAACTCCAGCCGTGCACTGCCATGCGCGATGCGTCAACATAGGGTTGCGACTTAAGCCATTCGACACCCAACAACTGGTCTTCCATTTCGGCTACGCCCAATTGGCGGTGAACGATTTGCTGAAAGTCTCTGCCGCGATTGGCTGATCCGTGATTGTCGAGGGTGAACACGATGTAGCCTTCTTCCGCCAGCTGGTTCATCCACAGCGATGCGCCACCGAGCCAGCTGTTGGTGACCATTTGGGCATGAGGACCGCCATATACATAAACCACCACGGGATACTTTTTGGTCTTGTCGAAATTGCTTGGCTTGATGATGCGACAATACAGCGGTTTGCCGTCCTTCGCCGCTATCGACATCAGTTCGACCTGTCCAATGGATTTGCCTTGGTAAGGGTTGGTGGCGGCATGCAGTGATTTAACGTTGCGGCCGTCTGCCGAGATGATGTTGATGTTGTTCGGAACGGTGAGGGAAGAATATTGATCAATCATAAACTGACCGGATTCGTGCAATTGAACGGCGTGTGTACCCGCTGCTTGTGTTGCCGGCATGAGACTCATATCGGACATGTTCACGCGATAGCACTTGCTCTCGGTTGGGTCATCGCCCGTAGCCATCACGAACGCATATTTTCCGCTTTTATCAAAACCCAGAAACTCGGTGATGTCAAACTTAACCTTGGAGTTGCGCAGCAGCGTGCCTTTGGTATCGTAGAGATAGAGGTTGTTGAAGCCATCGCGCTGACTAATCCACAAAAAGGTCGTGGGATTGCCCGGTGTGAAGTAGGCCGGGAAAAGCGGCTCCATCCAACGATCGTCGTGTTCGGTGAAAACGGTATTGATTTCATTACCCGTTGCAGCGTCGAAGGCGACAAATCGCATGTCGGTAGTGGCGCGGTTGAGCCATGCGATGTAAACCACCTTGTTATCGGGAGACCACGTCAAATTGGTTAAATAGTATTGATCGCTCAAGGGAGCTTTACCCCACTTTAGTTTGATGGATTTTGCGGTTGCTGCGTCATAGACACCAACGCTCACCCATTCGCTTTTGCCGCCGGCCATCGGATACTTGATGGTGCGATATGTCGCCGGAATGGCGGTGTAGTCGATGATAGGGTAGTCCGTTACGTTGCTCTCATCTTTAATGTAATACGCTAGCTTGCTACCATCGGGGCTCCAGAATGTGCCCTTGCTGATGCCGTATTCATTGCGTGAAATGCTTTGTCCACTCACGATGTTGGCAGCTTCCGAAGTGATGGTCACCTCGGCGTTGTTAATGGTTGCGTAGAGATTGTTGTCTTTGGTGTAAGCAACACGCCTTGACGTTTTGTGAAAGTCAACGTTGGTAGCTTCTGCCGGATAGCCGGCGAGTTTAACCGCCTTGCGCATTTTGAGGTTCACTTCGGTAAACGCATTTTTATCTTCGAAGTAGAAGGCCTCTGTCGTGAGCCATTGAACAGCGGGAAGCTTTTTAAGATCGCTCTTGCCCAGCAGTCCATTGAGTTCTTCCACGGTAAGGATTTTTTTGTCCTGCATCTCTGCCTTAAGGTAGCCCACATGAAGGGCCTCGTCTTTTATGTAAGAGTACATTTCGCTGCCGGGAACCCATTGGAGTTGCTGAATGGTTGTGGGAGCGAATTGGCGGAATTGACCGGTTACGGCTTCTTCGATGCTCAGGCGCTGTTGGCCGATGATAGCGTTGTTCCAAAGGAACAGCGCCGTGGTGAATAGGAATAAATAACGCATTGTTCGTAATGTTATGGGGCCTAAATTACAACGGGAGCGCTTCGGGCTAGCTTTGAAGGATAATCACTTACCACGATGAAAGCACGCAGTTTGGCATTTGCTGCGGTATGCGCAGGTTTCGCTGCCTGCCGTCCCGACACCAAGATAGATGTAATACCGCCGCAAGTGGCTTCTGTTGAAGTTAACGGCGCGGATAGCACCGTCTTTACCGTTATGGCCGGTGATACGCTCAATGTGGTGGTGGGCTTGTCCGACAATGAGTCGCTCAATGAGATGCGCCTGGTCATCCATGATGCCGATAATGGCCACGTCCATACCGGTGTCGGTCATGCCGGAGGAGAATTCCACCTCAACTCCGGCGCTTGGGGCAAGGAGGAAATCGTGGAGTTCACGGATCGCCGCTCAACTCAAAGTGAGGTCATTCAAGTCATCGTCCCCGACACTGTCGCCGGCAACTGGCACCTGGTGGTCACGGCGATGGACCAGGTAGGGCAGGTTTCTGCCGAATACACGGTGCTGCTGAAAGTTGAAAATCCCGATTTGCCGTTTATCACCGTTACAACCTGGCCGCTAATCAATCAGGAGGGTATTGTCTACATGTCTGCTGATTCTACGCTTACCGTGAGCGGGTCGGTCTCAGATATGCACGGCGTTGACATGATTCTGATTTATTCCAGGAGTATGATGGGAACCATGGGTGAGGTTGATACAATCGACAATGAGATCAATCCGCTGACGCTCGACTTTCAGCAGGCGACATTCGATGCAGTGCCTGCAGGTACGTTCCGATTGGTGGTGGAAGCCATTGACGCCATTGGCAGCCGTCGCATCTGGGATGCCAAGGTTATTGCTCAGTAATACTCCGACGGATGAAATAATTCGCCAACAAAGCGGTTTACTGCGGGCGGACTTATTTTTGACACCTTATGACCCGAATCTTGCTTGTTGCTTGTTGCCTGCTCGCCTCTTTATGGAGTGCGGCACAAACGGCTATTGTTGAAGGTACGGTTCGTGACCTGGATGGATTGCCTGCAGCGGGAGTCATTGTGCAGCAAAAGGATAATCCAAGCAATGGCGTTGCGGCCAACGATGTGGGTGAATACAGAATCCAGCTTCCGGCCGAACGCAATGTCGTGTTGGTGTTCAAGGGTATCGGTGCTGCTTCGCTGGAGCGCGAATTTCTGTTGAAGGCAGGGGAGGTGCGCAAGGTGGATTTGCTCTACGACAACACAGCCGCGGCCGGGGTCATCACCATACGCGCCGAACGTGAAGGCGGCATGAAGCCGATCGAAACGAAGCTTCCTACGAAGCTTCCTACAATTAATCCGGGTATCGAATCCTACTTGTTACAGATGCCCGTGAACTTCGCCTCCGAACTCAGCAGCAGCTACAGTGTTCGCGGCGGAAGCTTTGATGAAAATCTGGTGTACGTCAACGGCATTCAAGTCTACCGACCCTTTTTGGTGCGTGCCGGTGAACAGGAAGGATTGAGTTTTCCCAATCCCGATATGGTGAGCAATATCCGCTTCAGTGCCGGTGGGTTTGCCGCGCGTTATGGCGACAAGATGAGCAGTGTATTGGATATTCAATATGCCCGTCCCGACAGTGCTTACGGTTCGTTTACGGTTGGATTGTTGGGAGGGTCGGTGCATACGGCCGGCATTTCTAAGAAGCGCACCTTCACTCACAACACGGGGATTCGTTACAAGGACAATTCCTACGTATTTAACTCGCTCGATGTGCAGGGCGATTACAAACCGCGCTACTACGACATTCAGACCTATCTAACGTGGAGACCCGAACAATACAGCCCGTTCGAGTTGAGCTTTTTGGGGAACTATCAGAATAACCGTTATCAGTTTATTCCCAGCACACGCAGCACGGATGTCGGAACCATCAATGAGGCATTGCGCCTAACAGTCTATTTCGATGGTAAGGAAGAGACGCGCTTCGAAACCATGTTCGGTGCGTTCTCGGCAAAGTACAATCCTTCGCCGCAGGCGCAAATGAGCATCACAGCCAGTGCCTTTAACACTTATGAGACGGAGTATTTCGATATCCAAGGCGCTTACAGTTTGGATGAGCTTGAGCGTGATTTGGGCAGCGATCAGTTTGGCGAAGTGCTGCGCAATCGCGGCGTTGGAGGCTTTTTGGATCATGCACGCAATGCCCTGAGTGCAACGGTACTCAATGTCAATCACCGCGGATTTATCGAGCAGGAAGCGAAAAAGAATGTCTTCTCGTGGGGATTCGATGCACAGCAGGAATACGTTTATGATAAGCTGAGAGAATGGTCGCTGATAGATTCCGCAGGTTTTGCTTCACCGCGTCCACCGGATTCTCTCGGTTACACCGATCCCGACGTTCAGCCCAATCAGCAGATATACTTGCACGATCGCATTCGTGCCGTGAATGATATCGATTCACGCCGCTTGTCGGCTTATGTGCAGGATGAGAAGCGTTGGACGATGGACGACGGTTCTATCTGGACCGTGAATGCCGGCGCCAGGGCTAACTACTGGACGTTCAACAATCAACTCGTGGGAGGTCCGCGCGCAGCCATGAGCTACACGCCGGTGTGGATGCAAAAGCGCAAGCAAGAAGATGGATCAATAGATTCTGTGCGCAAGGATATTATCCTCACGGCGGCTTTCGGCTACTATTGGCAACCGGCGTTCTATCGTGAGATGCGTGACTTCTCCGGGGTAGTAAATCCGGAGATTCGCGCCCAGCGGAGCATCCACTATATCGTGGGAGCTAACTATGTGTTTCAGGCCTGGAACCGACCATTCAAAATCAACTCCGAGCTTTATTACAAGCAACTACGCGAGCTGATTCCCTACGAAGTAGAAAACGTCCGTTTGCGCTATTTCGCTACCAACAATTCCAATGGATACGCCTATGGCATGGATGTGATGCTCAACGGAGAGTTCATTAAGGACGTTCAATCATGGGCGCGACTTTCGTGGATGAAAACGGCAGAAGATCTTATCGACGACGAGTACTATCTCTATTTGAATGCCGCGGGTGATACGATTTACAACGGCTTCACGCTGGACAATGTCGCGGTCGACAGCATTCGTCAGGTACCCGGTTTCATTCCTCGTCCGAATGATCAGCGCGTGAGTTTCAGTTTGCTCTTCCAGGACGAGATGAAAAAGAAGCCGTGGTACAAGGTGCTTATGAGTTTCTATTTCTCCACCGGTGTTCCTTACGGACCGCCATCGCAGGAGCGTTACCTGGATATTAGTCGCACCCGCAGTTATATCCGAGCGGATATCGGCTTCAGCCGTGACCTCATTTTGGAGAAGAACAAAGACAAAAACTGGTTCAATCGCACCTTCGATCGTGGCTATGTGGCCTTGGAAATATTCAATTTGCTTGGAACAAACAACATCATCAACCACCAGTGGATTGAAGACGTGAATGGAAGACAATATGGAATTCCGACCTACCTCACCGGTCGACGACTCAACTTGCGTATGAGTTTGAGTTTCTGAGGTTGTAATTTTGCGCCACAATTTTTTAGCTATGGATGAAGAACAAATTGAACGCTTGCGTGCCCATCTCAACGAGATACACGTATGGCCGAGCATATTCATGTTCAAGTTCATTTTGCCTTCAGATCCTGTGCGATTGACGGAATTGAAATTGATTTTTGGTGAAAGCGCCGAGATCAAGGAACGTTTATCAGCCAAGGGCAATTTCACCAGCGTAACTATCCGCGAAATGATGTTGAATGCGGATGACATCTTTGATCGTTATCGCAGCGTAGGAAGTATTAAAGGAATAATCTCACTCTAGCATCATGGATACTCTCAAGGACGTTTTATTGGTTTTTACTGTTGTTTTGCTGGTGTATGTGTTGTATCAGCGACTGCTGAATGTACTTGGCAAAAAGGAAAAGTCAACGCGATACGTCGAGGTCAGCGAAACCATGGAGTGGGAGGGACGTTCACTGAGAATGACGGTGGAATCCTTGCGCCCCATGGAACTGCAGATTGCCATCAAGGGCAATGATGGTCAGGAATTGATGCGACTGGCCGACCGACAACTCGAGAAAGGCACGCATGCTATTGAATTGGATTGCGCTTCGCTGACCAAGGGACGCTATTACGTCTGGCTCAAAACACCGGCGCAGGAGTATTCACGATATTTCGAGATTACCGAATGAAATCGTTGCGCGTCGTATTCATGGGCACTCCGGATTTTGCCGTGGCATCACTGGAGGCTTTGCATCAGAGCAAGCATCAGGTAGTGGGTGTCGTAACCGTGGCTGACAAACCTGCGGGCAGAGGACTGCACATGCAAATGAGTGCTGTAAAACAGTTTGCAGTTGAGCATGCCATTCCGGTATTGCAACCACTGAAACTGCGTGATCCAGAGTTCATAGAAGCGTTGAAGGCCTGGAATGCCGACCTATTCGTGATTGTCGCTTTTCGCATGTTGCCGGAAGTTGTTTGGCAGATGCCCCCACTTGGCTCCATCAACTTGCACGGTTCGTTACTTCCACGCTACCGAGGTGCTGCGCCCATCAACCGCGCCATTATGAATGGTGATGGTGAAACCGGTGTAACGACCTTTTTCCTTCAGCATGAAATTGATACCGGGCGTGTGATTCGCCGAGAGAAAATCGTAATCACCGACGATATGAGCGCCGGCGAATTGCATGATAGCATGATGCTGGTTGGCGCGCGTGTATTGGTGGAAACCGTCAACGCCATTGCTGACGGCAGCGCTGATGCCGTTGCACAAGAGCTGCTCACTGCGCCGGGCGAAGACGTTCCTTCAGCACCGAAGATTTTTAAGGACGATTGTAAAATCGATTGGACGAAAACGGTGCGCGAGGTTCACAATCATGTGCGCGGCTTATCGCCTTATCCGGCGGCGTGGACGGAATGGGAGGGCAAGATGTTCAAGGTTTTTAAAGGCAATCCTGTTCAGGGAAAACAACAGTCAGCTGCTGTTGAAACGGATGGAAAAACATTTGTGGATTTTAATTGTGCCGATGGCGTTTACCGAGTTCAGACCATTCAGCCCGAAGGTAAAAAGCGCATGGAAATCGAAGAGTTTCTGCGTGGTCGACGGCCGAATGCAAGCTAAGGGGTGTAGGATTATAGGATTGTAGGATTGTAGGGAGCGCACCAATTACGCATAATACCTCTCAACTAATACCCAGTCTTCAGTCCCCAGTCCTCAGTCCCTAGTCCCCAGTCCCCAGTCCCCAGTCCCTACTTACCACTCATCGTTACGACGTACTGCAAAATCAAATCTTCTGTAGGCTTGTCGATTTTGGCTTTGGGAGCCATGCGTTTTACATGCTTGCCCCATTGTTCTTCGTTATACGCCGTTGGGCTTTTTAATCCGTGGCATTTGCCGCAGTTATTTTCATAAAGCATCTTGCCTTGTTGCAATGTAGCGAGTGTTGCTCCCGGGTATTTAGCCGAAGCACGGTTTGCGTCGGCATCAGAAATTACGACGGCTGTTTTCTTCGCAGCGCAAGCTGCCAAGAGAAGCACCGATGCGGTAAGGATGGAAATCGTTTTCATACGTTAGTTTGTTGGTGGAGTTGGTAGTTTAAAGGTAAAGCGAGTCCCTTTTCCAAGGGTTGATTCAATGTTCAATGTCGATTTGTGTTTAGTCAAAAACTCCGAAACCAGCACCATACCAAAGCCTCTTCCTTTCTCGCGATTGGTGCCGCGTGTCGTGAATTGAACCCCTTTCAGGATATTGTCGATTTGTTCCTGATTCATACCTACACCGGAATCTTGAATACAAAACTCAATTTCATGCCCAACCTCAGTGGCCGTGATGCTGATGATTCCTCCAACCGGGGTGAATTTAATCGCATTGCCTAGCAAGTTTCGAAATATGCTATCGATCATATTCGTATCAGCCCAAATGAGCAGTTTCCCTGGAATGTCCAGGTGAACAATAATGTTCTTACTGCTCAAGGCATAGTCATTATTGGATAATAGCATGCTGATAAAACGGTCGACTAAACACACCTCCTGTTTGATGTTGAGTTCATCTTGCTGTGTGCGCGTCCACTGCAGCATATTGTCCAACGTTTCAAGCGTTTTGATTGCATCTTTTTTTAAGCTGTTCAAGAGGTTCGCCTGATCTTCCTGGCTCAAGGCCATTTGTTCAATGACATCCACCACACCGATGGTCTTTCCAATATCGCCACGAATATCATGCGACATCATGGACAGTAATTTGTCGCGTGTGCGGATGCTGCCTAGCATGATTTTATTCTGACGTGCATTTTCCTGGTTCTTAGCTTTTAGTTCTTCCAGTATCGATTGGTTCAGGCGAATCACGGTGAACACAATGTAAAGGCTGAAGAGCAGAGAGCCCGCTAGGTTGATAATCCAGTAGAGGTGGATGCCGCTGTCGATTAGTTTAACATGTTGGGCATCGTCGTGGAGCGTTAAATAAAGCGGCAAACTGATGATTGCGGCAAGAATGATGAACACACTATACTTTCTTTCTTTCGTGCTGAAAACGACCATTGCACTCAGCGCGAGCGGTATGAGGAATGCCCATGCAAAAACCTGCTCGGAGTAAATGACAGTAAGACCCAAGATGACAGCCAACACATGCAAGTGCACAACCAGCTTGGCCACTGTACCATATCCATGGCTAAACAAATACAAATAGATAGGACAACCAATGGCAAGCGAAGCGCAAAATAGAGCAACAGGAAGAAAACCAATAAAGAGGTCAATAATGCATATCAGCCCTCCTAAAATTCCCATTCCAATGAGAAGAAGAGCGAACAGCCGTTGTCGCTTTATTCCATTAACTGATTCACCCCCGGGTAAAAAACGATCCGCTAGTCTTTCTAGTCCGAGCTGAGGGGAATGCATAAAATGAGTCTTGAGGGTTTTGTTTGGCGAAATGTAATGCAATCCATGGAAACTTTGTAGAGCGAGAATCAGCGAAGCGAAACTATCTTGCAGGCTATGAGGAAAAGCTTGGTTTTAATGATCGCGGTTGTGTTGTTCTTCGGCCAATCGTGCCGTCGCGAAATGGAGGATACAGTAGAATGCCCCACGCCGACGCTGCCTTCTCCTCAAGGTGCATTGGATGAATCGTTGCTTTTACTTTCCGATAGCGTGGAGGTATGGCTCGATAGCATGCAGATGAGCAATGGATTGATAGAAACGAGTTATCAAAGCAACCTAGCATCGCTCTATGACAATGGGCTTTCGGCCTGTGCATTTTTGAGTGCCGGCCGAGTTGAGGAGGCGAGGAGCATCCTGTCGTTTTTCAATCAGCGGTTGAACACCGAAATGCTCGCTGGCACAGGCGGCTATTTCCAGTTTCGCAATGCCTCCGGGCCGCAAGGAAACCGCTGGCTGGGCGATAATGCTTGGTTGCTCATTGCCATTCACAATTATGAGCATGTTACGGGTGACTATCAGTTTGCAGAAATGCGCCTGGCATTGGACTCTTGGATTCGCGCGCAGCAAGATGTCGATGGAGGCCTTTGGGGCGGTACCGATGCGACAGGGGCAACCATCGGTAAGGTGACCGAGGGAATTATTGACGCGTTCAATGCCGTTGAAGGTTTCGATGCCTTTCATGAGGGCGTGCTTGTGTATCTCGAACAACAACGTTGGGACACAACCGAGCAGCTCTTGGTGTCGTGGCCTAATAGCAACTACTACTATGCTCTCGACAATTTCTCTTGGGGGTATTGCACGTTTGAAGGCTTTCCTGAAGGGATGTTGGATGAAGCCGATCGTTTTTTGAATGTTCAATTGCACGCACCCTCACAGCGTTACGTTACAGGGTATTGCTTCGATGAAGACCGCGACGCCGTTTGGTTGGAAGGTACAGCGCAAATGGCAGTAGCTTATACCAAGGCAGGCAATAGCGAGAGGGCCAATTCCATTTTACAGGAAGTCGCCAAGACACGGCTGACCCAATCCGGTTGGAACGGCGCCCGAGGAATACCCTATGCAACCAATCAAGGCACACATTACGGCGGAGGACTGCTATGGGATGG
>Ga0209617_10001257_pt1 | contig 11885 bp, 12 predicted proteins | sample LakEriepJuly2011_2_FD_187459 | JGI IMG/M metagenome (GOLD analysis project Ga0209617, IMG submission 187459) | Freshwater microbial communities from dead zone in Lake Erie, Canada - CCB epilimnion July 2011 (SPAdes) (version 2) | ecosystem: Environmental > Aquatic > Freshwater > Lentic >... | reverse complement strand
GATCCAGGATTCAGCCTTCTTTGATTCATAAGCTGCATTCTTTTTCTTCTGGGCGGCAATCTTCACGGCTATGCCTGCGAGAGATCGTTCTAACTTAGGCATCTCCTTGATTGCCTCAGCAGCAAATTCTGCCGCCTCTAGTAGATCGCCTAAATCTGAAATCTTTTGGCTGATGCCATCACTTTGTGCAATCTGCCTTGCGAGCTCTTTTACTTGCGGCGCTAATTCCTTGAGTCGGTCTCTAACTTCTTGAGAAGTCCACTCTTGAAGATCTTCATCAATTTCATCCAATTCATCAATTTCATCTTGCACTTCATTAACAGCATCTCGCAGCACGCGCAGCGAGGATGCTTTTTGAATAGATTTGAGCTGCTTTTCCAAGTGCTCAATCAACTTTTTCTCTTCATTGAGTTCATTAAGGCGCAAAGTCTTCTTTGCCTTTTCAGAGATTTTTTCAAGAGAGTCCTCTAGCTTGGTTATTTTCACTACCAAAGGAGTCAGTTTGGCATCTATTCTTTTCTTTTCGGCATCATCGGATTCTGTGACAGGTTCAAGGGCCTTAACTATTGTGTCTAACTTAGAGTTCTTATCTAACCTAGCTATCAACTCGTCAGATTCCCTGAAGTAATCAATCTCATCGTCGACAAGGAAATCAAATTCCGGCTCATCTGCCGCTAGATCAGCCAAGTTCCTTAGGTGGCGATCCATAGAGATTCTATTTTCTTCAAGATCAGATTCAATTTCGCGTCCGCGGTTATAGAGGTGCTTTTCAACATCAGAATAGAAGTATGTTCTAAAGACCTTTTCAAGAACATCGCCTCTGGACTCGCTCTTTGCTCGCAAGAAGGTATCAAAGGCAGCTTGTGGCAGAACTACTAGCTGGGAGAACTGCGCAACCTCCATTTGAAGGACTCGATAGACCTCAACATGGATATCTTTTGTAATTGCCTCAGCGGTAGGTCTAATAAATTCAAGGCGCGATGTGCTCTTAGAAACTAGCTCTTCACTTCCCTTCTTCTTTGGTACAAAGGATTGAGTGCGCTGCACTCGATAGCGAGCGCCATTGACACTGAATTCAATCTTTACCTTTGTTTCATCTCCTGGCTCTAAGTAGTCGCTATGGACACGAGCGCCAAATTCAGTTCCGCCAGTTTTATCATCTGCAGCTTTGCGTGCAGCTTGATGGGCAGTATTGCCATAAAGAACCCAAACAATCGCATCAATAATCGAGCTCTTACCTGCGCCAGTCGGCCCTTCAAGCATAAAAAGACGGTCAGCTGTTAAAGCATCAAAATCAATAGTTTGCATATCTTTGAAAGGACCAAAGCCTGTAATTTCTAAAGAATGGATATGCATTAGGTAATTGCACTTCCCTTCTTTTCTATGGCTGCGCAGCAGTTCTCAATAGCCTCTTCCATCTCAGCGCTTAGCTCTTCAGATCTAGTTACTCGCCGTACAAAGCGCTTAGTGACATCTTGATGCGAAAGATTTTGAAGCAGGACTCCTTGGCCACTTCTATCAACGATGCCATCGATGCTCTTTTCAGGCACGAGCTGAACTAGATACTTAAACTTTTGTTTCTTAAGTAGGTCAAAGAAGTTAATTGGTACCTGATTATCAGTAACAATTACCTTCACCCAATCCTCATTAGGCGGGTATTTATCACTCAACAGTGCCTCTACAGTGTCACGGTATTGCTGCATTTTGCGCACCTGCTTAACCGGATGGCTAGCAACTTCACTTACCCCTTCGGCATTTATATCAATGAGCAGTACTCTCTTTTCATGGTCTCGCTCAGAGAAAGAAAAAGGAATGGGAGATCCTGAGTAATAAATGAGTGATTTATCTGAGTTAACCTTTTGTGGTCCGTGTAAGTGACCCATTGCAACGTAATCAATTCCATCAAATACTTGGGCCTTGGCTTGCCCAAGAGTTCCCACTTTAACGTTGCGCTCACTCTCACTGCCAGAACCGCCAACAACCCAAGCATGTGAAGCAACAAGTGAGCGAATCTGCTTCTTAGTTGCCTTTTTATTTTGCGCAATATCTGCCTTGATAAGACTCAGAGCTTGTTCCATGACTCCATCTTGAGATGCGTTCACATCCCATTGGTGTGCATCTATGCCAGCATCAACATCAGGTTCGAGATAGGGGATTCCATAAGCAAGTAGAACCATTTCATCATTTTCAATTCTGACTGCTTGGTCAACATGGCTTAGTTTGGTTCGCAAGTGCACGCCCATTGAATCTAAAAATGATGAGTGCATACCCAAGCGCACGCGACTGTCATGATTGCCCGCAGAAATCAAAACCTGTGTTCCTGATTTAACAATTGCCGCTAATGATCTTTCATAGAGCTCTATGGCCTCAGTTGGTGGGACAGGTCTATCAAAGATGTCACCAGCAATGACGATGAGGTCAGGTTTGTGCTCAGGTATGAATTCTTTAGTAAGCCAATTCAAAAATACGTCATGAGGTTCTGCCAACGACTCACCTTCAAGGCGACGGCCTAGGTGCCAGTCAGAAGTGTGGAGAATTCGCATACGGGAAAGCCTAGACGTAAGCACCGACGGAGACTATATTTTGTTGAAATTCTTATCCACAGCCCCGAGATTCAAGTGATGCAAAGCTTTATTAGAAATGAGGAACAATGCCAAAGTACATCATTACCGCCAGCCGAGAGATTTTCTATGAATTTGAGATCGAGGCTGAGTCAGAAGGCCCAGCTATTACTGAGGTAAAGCGCATTGAATCTGATCAAAATTTTGAATCCTATGCCTATGAGTGGTCGCCACTAGAAATCATTGATGTTACAGAATAGAGTTTTGGCGGCTGAGTACTGGGGCCTTAGGAACGTTAAGGAGTAGCACTATGGACCACAATCAATATTGGCAGCGGACATTAGATGCTGCCACAGGTGTTGACGGGGAACCCTCGGACTTAGTCGGGCTTAGCGCTCTTTCCTTAATGTGCGGTGAGTTTGTAAAAACCAAGCTAGGCAATGACCCAATTATTCACGATGCCTTCAAGGCTATTTTTGAACTGTGGGATCGCACAATTCTTCAGGTCTTCCTTGAAAGCGTTGAAGACCCCAAGATCATCCGAATAATTCACCAGGTAGATCAAGAAGTTAATGCACATATTGGTGATGCCGTGAACGTAATTCTTGCAGGTAACCCTCACACGCCATTAGATGTCCTTGAGTCAATAACCGAAAGCATTGATGAAAATGAAGAAGGATTAGTTGAAGAAGCGTTAAAGAATAATCCAGCAGCACAGTTCCTATTTGCTTAAAACCAAGTGAGGCCCCAAGACAAGCATATGAATTAATCAGTGGGCTGAGTCATTAAACGGGTTTACAATGTAAGCCCAACTTAACATCCACTCAATTACATCGTCTTGGTGTTGCTCAGCCCCATACTCTAGGGAAAATCCCATGCCTGCTGATACTGCTTCTGATAGGTTGTCCCACATTTGGTCCATTGTTACATTGGCCTTGTATGAGTCATCTTTTAAAATGTTGTCAATCGTGCTCCATGTCCATAGCCATACCAAAGAGTGTTTTAAGTCAGTAGTGTCTAGGATTTCTAAACACTTATTCAATTTATCTTTGTCGTCTGGATTCATGGTGTTACCTTTCTGTATTCTGGTACTTTAGTATCTGTTCAAGAGTGGGAAGAGCCCTAAATCACTTCAGCTTTAGATTTACTTTTTTCTTTCGGTGCAACAACAACATCTGGTGGAGTCAGTAAAAAGACACCTTGTGCAACTTTTTCTATTGAACCATTGAAGCCTAAAACTAAACCACTTGCAAAATCTACTAAACGTTTTCGGTCAGCCTCTTGCATCTGTGAGCAGTTTAAAATCACGGGAATACCTTGGCGATAAACCTCACCAACTCGTCGAGCATCGCTGTAATCCTTGGCATCTATGCTCACAATATGTGAAGCCTCTGGTTCATTGAATGAACTTGTCTCAGGTTCATCTTCGTGAGAATCAACAGGAGCTGAGGCTTCTGGGTTTTGACTAGTTTCTGCACGCAAATAACCTTTCTCCGTCAAGATATCAAGCTGATACTTCACCGCCGCAGGTGAGCTGAGTCCAACAGCGGTCCCAAGTTCTCGCATAGTGGGAGCGAAGCCATTTTCTTCAAAACAATCTCTAATCACTTCAAGAATATGAAGCTGGCGCGGAGTAAGAAATTGATCAATGACTGAGTCAACTTCTTCGGCTTCAAAGTGCTTGGCAAGTCTTTGTTTAGTGGCCTCTACTGGGAAAGTCCCTGTGCGGGCATACTCGGAAATGGCATTGGCGTACTCATTAAAGCTACTTTGATATGCGGCTTGAGATTCACCTTTTAGGTCACTGGTCTTGCTCCAGTGATTGAAGAGTTGATCTAACCAAGACACATACTGCGATGCGGCACCCAGTTCCTCTAAATGCGCCTTCTTACCCTTAAGTATTGGATTGTTCTTATTCGCACCCAAAATGCCGCGCACGGCAATAGATTGCTTATCTAGTGAGCCTTTAGCTGAGCGATAGCTTTTGGCTGTTTCACGAAGAATAAAGGTGGCTAAACAATCAGAGTGCCAGACTGATACCTTGGAATCAGAATTTTCATTTTGTGTAACTTCATACATAAACTTAAGATTTTTTCTCTTTTTTTGACAGCCGTAGCACTTCAAGTCATTTGCAGAGACTCTGCGCACTATTAGAGCGTAGACATCCTCTGCATGTGCACGGATGAAATTGGTGAAGGAAACGGCACTCTCATTCTCGTCCCAGTAGCCCAATGCTTTGAGCGCATCATGTGTGCGAATGAATCCACTTACTCCTGGTGATAGACAGGAATTCACGATTTTCTTAAGGAGTTTTTCGATGTGATGTTTCTCTGAATCTGGAAACCATGCATCAAGATCTTTTTTAATACGTGATTGAAGGTCAGAGGTAATAGCGCTCTGAATCGTTGCCACGTAGGTCTCTAAACCCGCATTGAGCTCTTTGACGAGGTTGGAGGGGGCTTGCAAAATCTCAGGCACAAGGCGCATCGAAACCACGCCACTGCCGATCGCAGGGGTGGCCGAAGAAGCTGGGCGCTTTGAGGCTTGTGCTGGCATGCGTAAATTCTAAAGCTCTTTGGGCTTAATTACTGCCAATTTATCCTGTGACTTATGCGGCAATCGGCCTTAAAAAGGGCGAATTCGGACATTCTTAGAATCCTGGGCTAAATTATTTTGATTTGCGGAATAAATATCTCTCAGGGTAAGTTAGTCTCAGTGTCGGCAACAAAGCCGCATTTGAGCAGAGAGTGAAGAAGCACGATGTCAGCTAAAGCGTTGCGATTACAAAAACCAAGTCGGAGTCAGAAGAAGTACGCACTTGGATGTACAGGAAAATCAAGGTTTCGCAGCCTAGAACATGCAAAAGAGGCTAAGGAGCGAATCCGCTACATCGCAGTTTCTGAAAAGTCGGATCCAAATCAAGTAGTCCGTATTCCGATTAGGGCCTACCAATGTTCAAACTGCAAAGGCTTCCATCTGACTTCTCGTCCAGAGATCGCTCTCTGAATTGATAAAGGAAATCAAGAAACTACTAGTGGCTCTAGAAGAGGCTGGTCTTGAAGTGAGCATCACTAGCGGCAAGCACCATGTGAGGGTCTTTAACCCGGTTACTAAACGAGTTGTCTTCTTTGGTTCCCAGTCCTTGGGAAAGCGTGCCATGAAGAACATAGAGCGGGATTTGAAGCTGGTTGGTTTTGTGGGGGAGATCCGCTCATGAACCAGGTTATAGATCGGGAGCTCACTATCACCATGACAAGCTCATATCGCATGGGCCAGCGCATAGTAATTAAGACTGTTCGGGTCAGTCAGAGTGTTAAGACGTTCTCGAACACTTGTTCGAATTCTATGTTACTCTCCGCTTCCCCCAAAAATAGTCAGGGCTGACCCCAAGCCAATTCCGTCCACGTCAGTCGCACAGAGTAATTTCTCCACTCCGTCAGATGCACCATCGCCTCAAGAAAGGACACGGTGAGTAAAGAAAACAAACCCGATGAAAAAGAGTTATGGAAAAAGATTCCATCAACTCAAGGCGCAGATCGCGCAGATGCTTATATAGAACTGAGCCATTTGGCTTATGACCGAGGAGATCACAAAGCAGCACTTGCTTTGTGTCAAAGCGCTCGCGAGATTTATGAAGGTCTCACAACCTATGTTGGCACATCACAACTACTTCATGTCTATGAAGGTATTACCTGGTCACTACGTCGTTTAGATCGTGACGCCGAAGCTGCACAAGTAGCACTTGATGCTGTGGCTCTTTTAAATGAAGAAGACCCACTTGCTGCAACTGAGATGTTTCGTGATGCTGGCCGCTTCTATTACGCAGCTGGTGAATATGAGAAATCACTTGAATGCCATAACAAAGCAATTGCTGATTGCAACCCAGATATGACCGATACCAATATGGGCTGTGATGAATACAACTGTGGCTCCACATTGGTTCAGCTCAAGCGCTATGCAGAAGCTCTGCCACATCTTCTAGCTGCTCGTGGTTACTTTAAGAAGTCAAAAGAACCAGAGCGTATTTTTTACTGCGATGAATACATCACTGTTTGCTACATCGAACTTAACAACAGTGTTGAAGCAATCAACTATGCACAAAAGACTTTAGATTTTGCAGTCACAGCACAAAAGCGTGTCCTTGAAACCTGGGCCCGCTATCGCATGGGCTGTGCCAAAGTTCTTATCGGTGAGTTAGATGTAGCCGAAGAAGAACTTCGTGAGGCTCTTTCAATGAACGCTAGCTCCTCTGATGTTGATTGGGATCTAGCTGTTGAAGTTGAACTAGAGATTGTAAAGATCTTGATTACTAAGGGCCGAGTGGCAGAAGCCGATGAAATCACACGCCGCCTAGCAAACCTCAAGGACATCCTTGAGGATGAAGATGATTAGAAGTAAATCGTTGGTGGGTGCAGGTGCGGTCCTTTTAGTGGCCGCACTTGTAAGCCCCCTTATTACTACTGCTTTCACAAGTGAAAGTGACAAAACTGTCCAAGACAAACCCACACCAACAAAGAGCTATGCAAAAGTTGAAGGTATTTGGACCTATAACTGCGAACTGCCAGTTCAGCAACCTGAGGAAATAATGCTCACGTGTGCTGATGGGGGAATGATCGTTAGGGATATTAAGTGGCAAAGCTGGAACTCAGAGGAGGCCATAGGAAGTGGCATCTATTCACAGAATATGTGTGAACCCAGTTGCGCCGAGGGAAAGCGAGTAGAAGTTCCCGTGAGGCTGAGATTGAGTGAACTCTTTGAGTATGAAGGAAGAAAAGTGCTGAAGAGCCTAGATATTAAAGCTGTCAGTGGGCGAGACTTGCCGGATGGGACCGCAGGCTTTACGTGGGATGTTGCGGAGTTTGCTGTGATGATAAATGAATAAATTAAACCTATGAACTACTCGATTGACGATGTTGATAAAGCGAACTTCAAAAAATTCATATCAGAATTTAAGTATGATGAGAATGATGGTCGAAACAGGAATATTCTCGGTACATGTGACCCAGAGATACTATGTTGGTATCTTCGAGAAATTAAATACGGAAATGCTATAATAAGAGCAGAATTTCAAGATTACTTATGGGAACTTGATTATGTGAACAAAAATTACGAACATCTAGTTTACTATCCAGCAAGTTATAAATATTTTAAGGGTTATTTCCATTGTCATGAAGGTTGTTTGCCAGTTAGAACCACTATACAGATCGAGTTGAATTTTGCTTTTGACAATGGATCAATTCCCTGCACTATCTGCTACAAAGATGAGTTAATAAATTTTAAGTTGGAATTTCTCTAACTACCGCGAGAACCCTGCTCCTTCTTTCGCTTACTTAAACCACACTTAGCAAGCACTAGAATTAAGAGTTAATCACCTGAGTAATTCCACCACGTCTTACCATCGTCATACTCACATTTTAAAATCTTTGCACAGAACGCATCCAATGACTTTGCTCCATTGTATTGCTGCTCATCTAATGTGCCGACGGGGGCATTTTTGTCGGAATGATCCAATGGAGCTCTTGGAGTCAAGATGGAGTTGCGGGTACAGGGATTTACTCTGAAAACTTATGTGAGCCCAGCTGCGCAGACGGCAAGAGGGTTACTGCACCAGTAAAACTCACCCTTTCAAATCTAACTGGATATAAAGGAAAGTTTTACCTAAAAACCATCGACATCAGCACCCAGAATGGGAAAGACTTTCCCTGGGACAAACCAGTCAACTTTCAATGGGATGTAATGGAGTTTGCAGAGATGATGGAATTAAATGGCTGAGATTCAATTTGAATTTCGAGAATTTAGCTTGAAGCAATGTGAAATCTTGTGTTCAATTAATCATGCACTTGGTATTCATGCTGACATTCCAACAAAGATAGACCAATTGAAACTTGTTCATTCAAGATTTACTGGTCCGAGACTCGATAAACACTGGGATGGCATAAAGCAAGATTTTGTCCGGCTGTTCTCTGAGTTAAGAGAAGATATTTCCGACGAGCAATGGCATCGGGCTCCGGAATACATCGTTGATTTTATTGTGAATTTTGCCGAATATGAGTCGACAAAAATGCAATACGACGAGGCAGTCAGAACTAAATTGATTGAGGAAATTTTGGCTCGCGAAAAATGGGAAGCAGAGACCAAAGCAAAAAGACTTGCGGCTGAAGCCAAGGCAAAAATTGACACCGTAAAGAGGCTTGGTTCTTTATTGGCTGAAGAAAATGCTGAACGACGAAAATTTCAAAATGTAGAGAAAGACTTTTGCCAAGGCTGTGGACAGCTACTCCTACCCTACTCTGAGTGTTATTGCTGAAAATTGAGATACCTTTAACTATGCGACTTGCCATCCCAGACCTAGACCAAGAAGGTCAGATTCATCAGACAGGTATTGGTCTGATTAATTTATTAGGTATTGATCTCTTTTGTGTGATAAATCAAAGTTTAGAGCAGACCGATGGAATTGACTGGTTAACCAAGTATCGTAAGACAAGTTTGGTTTATCAAAACTACAATTTTAATGACCCGTCAAATCTTTTGAAGGAGTTGTTGAGAGTAAGCACGTCTCCTCTCAGAAAGCCGATTAAAGATAAAGTCACACAGAAAGATATCTTGCCATTCTTCAATCGCCTTCAAATTGTTCTTGATGACCGAAATGATTGGGTACATCACAATTCGACCTTCACTCGCGAAAACCTTAAGACTTTGATTTTAAATATTTATCCAATTGCTCAAAAGTTAGAGATTGAAATGATTGCCGAGTGCGATTTCTTGCTCTTGAGGCTGGATGGCATCGAGCCAGATGTTCCCCAAGTTGATAATCCAATCGTTGCGGCATCTGATTCTGATTCAGAATCAGAATGGGTAAAGGGCATACAGGAGGTAATTTCTGAGAATGAACTTGGAATTGGTGACCTCGTCGAGGAAAAATTCTTAGACTTCTCATATGTTTTGCATTTAAGCGGGGACATTAGAAATCGCAAGACTAATGAATTGCTAAGTGATCTAAATCCTGAATTTGCTACAAAAGTTGGAACATTGCTGATCGCACGGAAGCCCGCTGGTGGTCGATTGCGAGTTACTGAACACGGAAAAGTGGGTGCATATTTTGAAGATCATTGGGGTTACATTGCAACTGTTACGCCTGAACAATGGTTCCCAGACCATTTATTTCACAAAGTTTAAATCACTGTCCACAACTCTTTAAACTGCTTGTTGTGTTCATCTATAGCTAATTTGCTTGGAACTGAAAGTGGATTGGTCGGCTTAATCAGAATTTGGCCATCAAAAATTCCATAATCCTCAAAAACATTGTGATGAATATGCACCTTGAATGCCTTAGCAGGGATGCTGTACTCGATTCGAATCAATCCCTGGTCAAAAAGACGGTGGAGGTCGACTCTTAATGGGATTGCGTTATAAATGACATCACTTTCGATCCCGTAGTAGGGAATGATATGGGCAACTTCGATTGCAGTTGTAGTGGAATATCCACTGATGCAACATTGATTGTCATACTCGGCTAGTACGAGTTTACGAAATTCCGCTGCCCCAGGTCTTGCTATTACTTCCTGAACTTCTCGCGGCAGACTGCTTCGAATCTCCTGCCAACTGTATTCGGGCTCCCAATCTTCAGGCGAACTAATTCCTGGTAATGGCTCTGCACTTTCACCTTTCCACACCAAAACGGCATTCTTTAGTTGCATTAGGCCTAGAGCTGTGACGGTTCCCCCTCCGCCCGAAGGCATAGCCTCACTAGAAAACTCTGGCAGCCAAGGTAAGTGTGAACTTTCAATTATTTTTCTTGCCATATTAGGCATTCCTTGTACAACAGGAATTCCCATCTCAGAGGCGATGCTTGTAAAAAAAAGACTAGGCACTGATGAGCCAACTCCGGGTTTGAGTTCTGGAAGGCCAAGCAAAATCGCAATTTCTTGCATGATCTGGCTTTTTTGGGGCACGATGCGAGTCATATTGCTCAAATTGTCACCCATGGACGCTATCTTGTCCACATGCGAACAACCTTTATAGACCTTTTTGCTGGAGTTGGCGGCTTTCATGCTGCTGGGGAGGCCTTTGGTTGGGATTGCGTTTTTGCTAATGAAATCGACCCAGCTGCAGCAGGTGTGTATCAACTGAATTGGGGTCAAGATCCATTAGGAAATATTCACACATTCACACGCGGTAACCGTAAGAAGCCGATTCCTTCCCATGATGTTCTCTTTGGAGGATTCCCATGTCAGCCATTCTCTAAGAGCGGTAAGCAACTTGGCATGGATGAAGATCGCGGTTCGTTATTTCATGACATTGCATATATTTTAGAAAAACATAAACCCTCCATGGTCGTGCTTGAAAATGTGCGTAATATTGCAGGCCCGCGCCACAAGCACGAGTGGGATTACATTGTTAATAGGTTGCGAGAACTCGGCTACAGAGTTTCAAGTAAACCTTTTGTAGTCTCGCCGCACCGAATTCCGCCAGCTTATGGTGGAACTCCGCAAGCTCGTGAGCGTGTTTTTATTGTCGGGACCAGGCTTCCTACTAAGCGCCACGCACTTGCAGGAAATGATGAGCCACTTGAGTTCCCAACCGATTTCGATGGTTGGGATCCCCAAAAGTGGAATCTATTTAAAGACCTGCCATTAGATGAGACAAATGCAAACTTTATGAAGTATCGAATTTCGCATGAAGAGATTCAGATCCTTGATGCTTGGGATTGGCTTGTTAAGAACATGTTGATCCGTCGTGAAGGTGTGAGACTCCCAGGATTCCCACTGTGGGCAGACATTTGGGGAAAAAACCCAGTCTATGTTTATGATTCAAAAGCTCCTGATTGGAAAAAGGATTTTGAAGCAAAAAATAAACAGTTCTACCAAGAACACAAGTTATTGATCGACCAATGGTTTTCTGAATTTCCGGTTCTTAAGGAAACCTCACCATCCAAGAGAAAGTTAGAGTGGCAGGCCCAAGACCTTGGCTCTATTTGGGATGGTTTGATTCACTTCAGACCGTCAGGAATTCGAGTGAAGCGCCCGACTTATGTTCCGGCTCTTGTCGCGATTACTCAAACAACCATCATTGGCCCTTTTAAGAGACGTATCACCCCGATCGAAGCAGCACGCTTACAGGGCATGCCAGAGGATTTTACGTTTGGTGCGCAAAGCGATGTCTTGAGTTACAAACAAATGGGAAACGGCGTTGCTGTTGGAGCAATTTATCAAGTCTTACGAGCCGCTGCAAAGCGAGACGAAGAGATTTTAAAGATTACGAATCCACAACTCTTAAAGTCAGTCAACAAATCAGACATAAAACCAACACAGAAAAAAGAGAAAA
>Ga0209617_10001256_pt1 | contig 11886 bp, 18 predicted proteins | sample LakEriepJuly2011_2_FD_187459 | JGI IMG/M metagenome (GOLD analysis project Ga0209617, IMG submission 187459) | Freshwater microbial communities from dead zone in Lake Erie, Canada - CCB epilimnion July 2011 (SPAdes) (version 2) | ecosystem: Environmental > Aquatic > Freshwater > Lentic >... | reverse complement strand
GGCAAAGAAGATCTTGGATGCTGCAAGACCGGACGAAGTTCTTTGTATCGCACTTGGTCTTTTTGCTGGGGTGAGGACTGAGGAGATTGCGAGGATGGATTGGAAGGATATCCGATTAAGCCGACGCCAAGACGAGTCGGTCGTGGAAATCACCAAGGTGGTGGCCAAAAAGCGCCTCCACCGGCGTTTAATACCGATTTTACCCCCTTTGCGTGCCTACTTGCAGAAGTTTAAGCCACCTACTTCGGGTAAGATCAGTCCCGTTAAGACTCTTTCGGATCGGTTTGAATACTTGGCCAAAAGGGTAGGGATCGAATGGAAGCACAATGGACTAAGACACAGCTTTGGATCCTATCGCTTGGCTGCATTACAAAACATCCATCAGCTCAAAGAGGAGATGGGAAACAGTGAGGCCATGATCCGACAGCACTATCAGAAGACGGTGACTAGGGCAGAGGCCACCAAGTTTTGGGCGATTCGGCCTGGGTGAGGAATTTCGGGGTAATTTCGCCCTATTTAAGGGGTATTTAATTAACCTTCCCGGTCGGGTTCTCGGTAAACGACCGGGCGGTGATGCGGTAAAGTCTTGGTCCAACTCCCGGCAGGAATCAGGCTTTGGTTTGTGAAAAGGATCGCCAGCCCTAGCCCTGTATTTGTCCCAGGGGGGTGGGTAAGATGCTATTTAAACGATGGGGTCTGCCTACAGCTACAAATGCACGAATTCTGAGTGTGGTTATGAAGCCACAATCTCGGGAGGTAAGGACTTTGGATTTTGTGGAGAGGTCGAGTCGATGACATGCCTGGACTGCAAGGAGCTGATGGATGTTCTGACAGCGCCTGCGCCGGATCTAAAACCAATTGAACCGAGGTGTGATGAGTGCAAAGGGCAAAATCTGAAGAAATTCTATTCTGGCAGGACCCGCTGCCCGAAGTGTGGCTCAAAACTCAAGAAAGACACCAATCTAGATATTATGTGGGACTAAATATATGAAGAACGGGAATTAAAATGAAGCTGCCACCAGGATTTACAAAAAAGGAATTTCAAGAGATATCTGATGAATACCTAAAGGGGCTGTTCGGAATCAAAGACACAAAAAAAACAGACAAAAAAGGTGCAAACAAAGCAAAACAAAGAGCGAAGCCGGATTGTGCCTGTGACGATGTAACGGATAAGAAAGAATAGCCTTATGAAAAAGAATGCAGCCTTGAGACGAGCTTCGAGCGCGGCAACAGGAACTGAGTATGAGCCGACTCATTAGCCGTTCGGTAGGGAACTCGGGTGGCAGAATACTGCCCCCAAATGAGCAGGGTGGGGATGGAGGAGGCGATGGAAGCGAAGGGGAGAAGGTTTTCTTTGATGATGGGCAGGTGAGGGTAACGGAATCGTTGGTGACGATTGGGCATCCTTGGAACAAGGCGTTTGCCGTGCGGGAAATCAGCTCGGTGACGTATGGGAAAAATAAGTCCAACGATCTTGGTGCGTCGCTTTTGCGAAGTGTGGGTTGGTTGGCATTGGGATTTGGGCTTCTGATGGGATTGGCCGGATTCTGGCCCGGAATGGTCTTTGGGCTTTTTATGGGAGTAGGACTGCTGTTTGGAGGTCATAAAAAAGAAGCGCCTTATAGTGTGACTCTGAGTACCGGGGGCTTTTGGGAGACGGAGTACTTGAGCAGTAAATCGCTGGCCTGGTGTGAGGCAGTTGCCTCTGCAGTTCAGCAGGCGATTGCCTACAAACCGGAACCGCCTTCGAATGATGGGGGGCAGTTCATCCCAGCTCCGCAAAGTAGGTTGAGGAACTAGTGGAAAGAATCTTTGGGGTAACCCCGCAAATGTCCTAGGGTAAATGCGAGCGTAATTTATGAATATGAACCAAACCTACAAAACCTTGTTTATTATCTGCCTGTCGTTCAGTCGTTGTCTGGCCGGGGATCTCCTGCTCGATGAGACCGGAACGTATTCGGGAATGTTGAGTGGGGGCATCCGCACGACCAAGACGGGTGCCTACAACGGATGTATTTCTGCGGATCGGCGCTGGATGTGTGACAAGTTTGGGGCTTACGCGGGGTTTATTTCCCGAGATGGAACAGTCTTTGATTCCAAGGGAAGATTCTCTGGCCTGACTAGTAGGCTCAAAGATGCCGAATAAGATAATTTCGACCTCAGTTAGCTTTCTGACCGGACTTCGGTGTTTTCTTTTTGTAACGAGGGCTCGGGGGAAGATCTGTCGAAGGTGTTTCAGTGGGTTTTGAGCTCCTGCCAACAAAAGCGATTGAACCGCCGAATTCTCGAAGTGCCTCTTCTGGCGTCAGAAACACGAAGGACCGAATTCCAGGAGGGTTATTTTTGATTTCTCTGGCCATGGGGATCAGGCTCCTCTTGGGCTGATTTTATCTGAAATAGGACTGAGGTTCCGCTTGTTCTGGCTTTCTACTTTGGCTGCCGAAACGTTGAAAACCAGTTGGTCTCCGAGCCTGCTTTCCGCTTTCATTCCATCCAGTTGGCGCCTCATCTGGCGGACGATCCGGGCATCGGATCCGAGCCGTTCCTCGGCTCTGGGAATATCGTATTCAAGCTGTTCGATTAATGTCATGCCTTATCCATAGACTCTTGCTCATGGGAATGGCGATCCTCTGATGTGTCATAAACCTCTTTCATGGTAGCCCTGCGGATGTCCTAGGGTGAGTGTAAGGATTACGGCATGAAGACAACTCATCTCTCGAAACTAATCGTCGTATTGGCCTTGATGGCCTGCAAATCGGTCGCTGGAGACATTATCCAGACATCAGGTGGAACTTATGCCGGCTATGTGAATGGCAGAATGATCACAACCTCATCCAGTCAATATGGTGGCGTGATTCTTAATGGACGAATGGTCGTCAAGCCTGACTGTTCTTACGGTGGTTACATTACTAGGAACGGCGCAATCATTGATGAATCAGGAAATACCGCTGGTTTCATTTCGCGGTGGGAAGACGTAGATGTCAAATAGAGACCTCTTTGGTGATGTGGAAATACGGTTCTATTTAGGCTGTCGGGATTTAGATCGGAACCCCGCTAGGTGGTTTTAATGGACGATCGCAAAACTATTACCTTCGAGGGACGCGAATACTTTGATGACCGTCTTTATGTAATGACCATATGTCCCGGTAGAACTCACACAAACTCAGAGGGGCTAATCTGCACGACAATATATTTTGAAACAGTGCCACCCCCATCGCTCAACGGACCCAAAGAGCGCGATTGCTTTGTGCTTGCGACTTACTTCAATTCTCCACGCTATCCATTACTCAATCTCAAGCATTTCTCGTCAATGGCTAACGCGGAGCAATACCGCAAAATTCATGAGCCTCAGGTACCGCGTATATCTGTCGGAGGGATGTCGCGCTGGCCGCCTCTCTCTTACCCAGACTTCCAAGAATGGAAGCGAAAAAACAAAATGGTGGATTTCTCTTATAAATTTGTCTTCACCCCAGGCGGAAGTAATCCTCAAGAAACAGTTTTGTTAACCAAAGAACAGTTTCACTGGGTCAAATGATGCATCAGCCCACTATTAAAGAACCTGAATACGGCGCTGGAGGTTGTATGAGAGAGATTAGGATGAAACAAGAAAGAGAAGAAATGGATTCCTGGAACGAGAGAATTACAGCTTGGTCACTGATGCTTTTTTTTGGATTTGTGTTCTTTATGGTCATGAAGGGGGTGTTCTACATTCTTGGACTGATTCAACATGGCATCTGTTTTCTCTTCGGCTGGCCGACGAAATATTAAGGAGGAAATGAAACATGAGCTTTGATGAAGGACACGATCGATATGTTCAGCCGAGAAACCGGGAAGGTTTCAGGAAAGTGGTATGCATGGGCTCACCGGATGGAAAAGAAGTCTGGCTGGCGCTGCTATTGGGTGGGAACGGGGCGGAGATCTGGGTGGAAGCGATCCATTTCGAGAGCGGGGTAAGGCCCGCCGGCCAGGTGGTGCGGGTTATCTCCGCAGATGGGGACGAAGCCAAGTTGCTGCTGAATGCCTGTATGATTTTCTATCCGGATCTGTTCCGGGGTTCTTGCTCCATCGGTGCACTGGTGGATGTGGTGGAAAAAATGGGAACGGAGGTGCATCTCCGAAAAGAAGAAAGAATATCAACCATCTTGGAAGTCCTGCAGAGCGAGGCAAAGAGTATGGGGGGTTTTGAGCGTTTTGCATTCTGGGAGGGGGAGTTGAAGCCCAGGAAAATTGAAAAAAAGGAGAATAAATGAAAAAAGCGGTTCTTTTGATTCTGATGGCAGGGGCGGGTTGGGGTTTCGCCGACGAGGAGGGGCTGTGGGCTGGGCGGGGAGGCGGGTATGAGATAGGGAATTCGATCCTGTGGCAGGATGGGACGACAACGAGGAGGGTCGGGAACGCCTGGATCTCTAACGACGGGCAGACCTTCTACAAGGTTCGCAACTACTGGCTGGAAACGACTCCTAAGACAAAATAACTACCCCGCCATAGAAACTGGTTTTAAAGTTTGGTGATGTTTCCGCCTGCCGTGATCTCGAAAGTAGGGATTTATGTTTATCTCTACCGGGATCCGCGAGACGGCAAAATCTTCTACGTGGGAAAAGGGAAGGGCCAGCGCGCGTTCCAGCATCTAGTGGACGAAAAAGACGGGGTCAAAAGGAAGAAAATTCAGGAGATCCGAAACGCGGGACTTGAGCCCAAAATTGAGATCCTCGTTCATGCCCTAAAAGATGATGAGATGGCTTTGAAGATCGAGGCGGCCTTAATTGATCTGATTGGTGTCGGCCAGTTGGCAAACGAGGTTCGGGGTTATGATGCCATTTCCCATGGAAAAATGGACGTGCAGGACCTGGTCGCCCTGTACGATGCGCCTAAGGGTATCATTCGGGATCAGGGGATTCTCATAATCCGAATCAACCAGCTATTCAGGCATGGGATGGGCTCCGAGGAACTGTATGAGGCAACGCGGGGTGTCTGGAAAATTGGCGCTAGGCGGGATTCGGTCCGGCATGTTCTGGCGCTTTATCAAGGTGTGGTGAAGGAGGTTTATGCAGTGGAGTGTTGGGGACCAGCTAATTGGAGGGTTTATCGCTTTCGGGCAGAGGAATTGAAGGCACGCGAAAAGCAGGATGCAGACCGCTGGCAGTTTGAGGGCTCTGTAGCCAAGGAACCGATCCGTAGCAGGTATTTGGGCAAAGACGTATCCAAGTACCTAGTGAAAGGGGCTATGAACCCGATCCAGTACGTATAAGCCCTAGCCCTGCGGATGTCCTAGGGGGTTAGGTAAGATGAGGGGATGATGAATAAAGGAGAACAGGAAATGAAGAAGAACAAGAAGGCAAATTTCAAGGTGAATGGGCCGGAGGCGATTGAGGATGGGTTGATGGATATGGGCAGGGCCATTGAGGCTGGAGGGCCCTGGACCCATCCTGAAATGGAAAGGATTCCGGAGTGGAGGGGGGCTGACATCCGGATCACGAGTGACTTTAAGACGGATTTCAATAATCCAAACTACTTTGACCATGACCTAACGGTGAGGACAAGGCATGCGGGGCCGGCGACGTGGTTTGTGTTCCAGATGCGGGACTTGTTCGATGGCTGGCTGGATTGGGGCAACAAGTACGGCTTTTACGAGCTACTGGCGCAGGCGGCGCTGGAGCACCTAGCGGCAAACCAGCCAGAGCCGGAGGATGCAAAGCCACTCTTGAGGGCCATGCTGACCCGGGCGTTCCTGATGCTGGAAGTTGCGAAGGAGCGCCATGTCTGGCCTGATGATGCGATGATGGTAGTGCATTCTCAGGATGATGAGGGTAATCAGCTTCGGGAGAGTTTGGAGGGACCAAGCTTTGAGTGAGATTCCAAAGCCAGAGGACGAGGTCATCACAAAGGCCGGCAGTACCTACACGGGAGGTGGCCAGACGACAACGACGGCCGGTAGCGTGGTGCTGAAGTCTAGATGGACGACGAGATAGGGATGAATGTGCAAAACCCATCGCTGGTCGCGGTACTGGCCCTGCAGTCGATCATGTTGCTGTATTTCCTCTGGTGCGTTTTCAAGAAAAAGAAATGAGAAAGGCTCTGCAGGGGAAAAGTATGATTAAAAAACTGGGTCGCGGTGTGTAATTCACTAGATTGATCAGTGTGACGCATGAAACTGTGTGAAAACTAATAGTAATTCACATCAGATAAAAAGGTTTCGATTTGATGAGCTTGAAGATGCCCCATTGATCGTCGATGCGATTTATGAGGGAGGGGTAAAGGGCAATATTGGGGATGATCCAATAACAAAACTTATTCCTTCTTGTGAAAATCAGGGCGGATTTAGAATGGTTGGCGGAAGGAGCCTTGAAAAATGTACTGCACTTGTAATTACAAGCTCTGGTTCAGATCCCGACTGGCCTGATCGTCTGGATCCTGAGACGGGCATCTTCACATATTATGGCGACAATAAAAAACCTGGATGTGCCCTCCATGAGACAGCAAAAGGTGGAAACAGGATGCTTAATTATCTTTTTCAGGCTGCTGATTCATTTGAGGGAAGAAAACTTATCCCGCCTATCCTAGTATTTATAAAGACAGAAGAAGGTAGAAATGTGTCTTTTAAGGGAATCGCCGTTCCAGACATGACAAATGATGGAGGACTTATTGCAATCTGGAGACAAACCTTAGGGTACAGGTTTCAGAACTATCGCGCTAATTTTATGATCCTTGATTGCCGAGAGGTTTCCAAGCAATGGCTTAAAGCTCTTGTCAAAAAAGAAAAGTGTAATAACGACCCTAATCACCCCAAATCTTGGTCGAAGTGGATCAAGACCGGAATAGGCAAAGCTCTTCTGGCGCCTAAGACAATTCAGCATCGTTCAAAAGAACAGCAACTTCCCCCGCCAACGGACAAACTTAGTTTAAGCATGCTTGAGGCTATATTAGACACGGTTAAAGATGATCCTTTTGACTTTGAGTTTATTGCCGCAGAGATATTTAAAATGGTTGAGCCAAGAGCATTCGACATTGAGATCACAAGAAAAACTGCTGACGGTGGTCGCGACGCTTTTGGAAAAATTCGTCTTGGTGGAGATGGTGGGGAATCAGACGGTATCTTTGTGGAGTTTGCGCTAGAGGCAAAGGCTTTTTCCGCAAACAATGGAGTAGGGGTTAAAGAAACAAGCAGGCTAATATCAAGGCTAAGGCATAGGCAAGTTGGCGTTCTGATAACAACTTCCTATTTGGCTACCCAGGCCTATAAGGAGTTAAGGGCTGATAATCATCCTGTTATAATAATTTCCGGCGGAGATATTTGCCAAATTTTGAAAAGGAGGGGTCTTTCATCCCGGGTATTAATTTTAGATTGGGTCTCTGGGATATTAAGGGCGGAGCCAAAAAGGGGCACTTAATCGGGATGAGGAGGGGTAATTTTGGTTGCGCTCTGGTAACCAATGCCCTATGCAAGGGTTACCGTGATTGATAGGTATGTTCTTTTGCATGAAGCCGCAGGGATCTTGGATGTCTCATTAGATACGATTAGGAGGTGGGCGAAGAAGGGTCTCATAAAGTCCCAACGAAGCGGTCAGAATCATCGGCTCTTTAGTTTAGCAGAACTAAATGGCATAAAGACAAAAATGGCCGGTGGAGATGAGGGTAGTAAAAAGCCATATTGCATCCTGAGGGCGAACAAAAGTGAGTTTAATGTTATCGAGCTATTCTCCGGCTGTGGTGGTATGGCTTTAGGATTTGAAAATGCAGGGTTGAAGACTGAAATGCTTGTAGAAATAAACAAGAATGCTGCGAAAACAATGAGACAGAATAGGCCGGGATGGAATATTGTGGATGACGATATAAAGAAAGTGTCTTTCTCAGAATATAGAAACAAAATAGACGTATTAGCGGGGGGGTTCCCGTGTCAGGCCTTTAGCTATGCCGGTAAAGGCTTGGGTTTTGGTGAACCAAGAGGAACATTATTTTTTGAATTTCTTAGAGCAGTAAAAGAAGTAAGGCCAAAAATCGCATTAGGTGAAAACGTGAGAGGCTTAATTAAGCATGATGACGGCAGAACACTTAAAACAATGATTCATTGTCTTGATGAGGCGGGATATTCAACAGTATTTCATCTTCTGCGTGCACAATTCTTAGATGTTCCCCAAAAAAGAGAGAGGCTCATAATTATGGGGGTTCGTAAGGATCTCAAAATAGCGCACCTTTTCCCCAAAGAAAAAAACTATACAATACCAGTAGGCGAAGCTCTAAATAACGTTCCTAAATCTGGTGGCTATACTTATTCAGAGAAAAAGTACAAGATAATGAAACTTATTCCACCAGGAGGATATTGGAGGGATCTTCCGGACGATTTACAAAGAGAATTTATGGGAGCCAGCTATTTCCATGGTGGTGGTAAAACTGGAATGGCAAGGAGGCTAGCCCTAGATGAGCCCTCTCTTACCTTGACATGTAATCCTGCTCAAAAACAAACGGAACGCTGTCACCCTACAGAGACAAGGCCGTTATCTGTCCGCGAGTATGCCCGAATTCAAACATTTCCAGATGAGTGGGAATTTACAGGCCCGGTCAGCTCGCAATATCAGCAGATTGGAAATGCTGTCCCAGTTAATCTTGCTTACCATATTGCTCGAGGAATAATAAAAATGCTAAAGAACGAAACAGACGAAAACGACTTTTTCGAAAAAACAAATAATATCGAGAAGGAAAGTTGCGTCGAACAGCTACAGTTTAGCCTATAAAAGCTTTAGAGATTTAGGGTATTCCACTGAAATAGTACGGGCGGGACGGTTTAGGCGCAGTATCTGATTAGCCATATTCCAGAAAAAAGATAAGCTGATGGAATAGTATCTCGTTAATAATCTGGCTATTAGGCATTTACCATGTCTTCACTTGAAAAGGTTCGGCTTGTTATTACAAGAACTTGGGTAAAGATAAGTTTTATAAGTCTGGCGTTTGCCGTGCGTCCAGTGGCGATAATCCGAAAGCGAAAAAACATAAGCAATCACTGGAACTAACTGCTGAATATTAATGAAAACTGAAACGACAAGTCAGATAAAAGACCTGGTCACTACGTCAGTTGAGAACTATTTGAAGAAATTTACCTATGAGACACGACATGTAATATTAGATGAAATATTTCCTATTGAACGAAGAATACGGTCGATAATAGGCGGCTTAGAAACAAGTATGGGAAAAACAACGTGGGAGCGCATTATAAAACTAGTTGCGCAAAGCGAAGGAGGGTTTTCCTTAAGAAACGAGAACCTAAAATGTCCTTATCCGATGCCAGAAATATTGCGAAACACTATATCCGAACTTGAAAATAAAAGAGTGCGCCAGCCAACATGGATAAGTCTAGATGAATGTTCAGAGAAGTTACGACAAGTTGCAAAAAAACTAGATCGAAGCTCATACAAGTTGATAGACCCTCCTTCTGGCCATGGTGTTGATATATATTTGGAAAAAAACGGCAGTGAGTTGGTCTTAGATAGTAAAACTGTCCAAATTAATGTCGGGGGAGGAAAGTCATTCAATAGTCAGCTATTGAGGTGGTACGCATATCGGTATGCTGAGAATCCTGATGCAACGATTTCAGCTAAAATTGTCTTCCCATATAATCCACATTCACCAAAAGACTGGTGGCAGAAGGAGGGCAATAAGGTCTTTCCATTGATTAAAGGAGAGGCATTAGTTCAAGACTATTTCTGGGCATTTATATCAGGTCAGCCGGACTGCTGGTGCAACCTGGTAAACATCTTTAAAGGCCTGCATAAAGAAGGTTTTGGATCGAAGTTCAACAAGTTATTTTATGGCAAAAAAAAATAAATACGTAAACTTCGTATCCGATGTCTATTTCGAATACTGCGTAGAACATATATTAAATGCTTACTTCAATAGACATTCAAACCTTGGAGCTTCAATTAAGAAAAACAAAGGCAACGTGTTTGCCTCTAAGTTCTTTGATAACACAATTGATCCGTTTAAAATTCTCGTAGTGAGCTCGCTTGGAAGTGGCAGCAATGGGAAAAAAATGGCATTAAAGGCTGAGTTTGAGCGACAAGCCGATAAAACCTTTGAACAGACGTTTGGGCAATTCCATCAGCGCCTTCTTGGAGGCGCTTTTGGCTGGGTCGATTTCGGGAATGGCCACAAACTGAAAATCGACCTTGGGATGCTTTCAAGAAAGAGTCGATTCTGGTCTAATTATACCCGCCTTCGCGGTAAAATTCAGCGAAAACCAGATTCAGAAGTCATTCTCCGTGAGTACAAAGCACTGATTAGCCAGATCCCCAATAACGACTGGAATAAGCTACTGGAGTTAAAAAATAAGCATAATACAGTGAATTCAAGTTCGATGGAATCTGCGTTAAAAAAGCTTAAGTCTGCTGAAAAGCGTTGTCGCAAAGCAAAGAGCTATTTCGCTTATGTGCTTCCTAAATATGGCGTCGGATCCGGTCAGCATCTGATTAACGGAAGAACTCATATCTTTGGGAATAATCTTTATCAATTAGTGACAGGAGACAAGAAAGGGCTCCTAGCAACATATTTGGCTCTCAAGAAGTGCCTAAAAAAAAGTAAAAAATATAAACGTCCAAGCAATAAAGATGTAGAAATACTCCTCAAAAGAGCGACGAATATCTTAGATGAGCTACCATACAAAACATTCTATGGTCTCTGAGTAATGCCGAAGAGTAAAATGATAAGAATCCAGAGGCCGGAGTTCAGTATGCTATTTCAATCCGGCAACCATTTGCATTACTAATCCTTGCAGGCATTAATGACATCGAAAACAGGCAATTCTAAAAAAACTAATTTTCTACAGGATCTAAGTCTTTGCCTATTTTCGTGAAAAACCTTGCCAGTTTGACTAGCGAGTTCGAGGTGGATTGGGTGTCGAGGTTTTCTCTTTTGTCGTTATTTACAGGCATCTCGCCAAACTCAAACTCCACCAGCCTTATTAACGAGGCTTCAAGATTTCGTATATTATCATCATTTGAAACCCCCGGAAAAACAATTGAGATATTCGTGCACAAAGGTAGTGAAGCAGCTAACTTGGTGTGTCTGGTTCCGAGCAGTCGGCTGTCATCGGTTGCCCTGCCGATATAGTAAAAGCGATTTGGTGACTTTGCTCTCCATAAAACATAGACATAAGGTCGAAAACTTAATTTACCTGATTGAAATTCTTCTTGGAGTTGATCTAGGTACGCATTTAGTTGCTGACGAGGTTTGATTCGAATGTCATGTATAAAGCCGTTCGTAGATCTAAAAACCATATCCTTCACATGTTCTGCGGCATCAACAAAATCAGCTGAATCTTTCAAAGTATTTACAATTTTATCGATTGAACTTTGAAGCCCTAAGGAAATCTCTGATTTCCCAATCTTCTTTGCTGCCTTATGCATCGCACGTATCAGCTGATTCTTAGCCCCCTTATGGTCACTCTTTCCTGATCGCTCGCACTTCGCAATTATGCGTTTAAGTTTCTTTTCAAGCTTCATATCAAGTTCTTACGCCTGGGCTGATTAGCCGTCAAACAAACCTTTCTGTATTTATAGAATCAACAAAAAGTTGTTTCGTCCTCAACCCCAAAACACCGACGTTTTGATCGTTTGAAGAAGGTGGAAAGTAGAAGGTGCAAGGTGGAAGAGAGGGTTAAAGCCTAGATCTAAGCCATATGGCGATGGCGATGCCGCTGAATAGGCCGACGATGTAGACGAATACTTTGTAGACAGTGATGATGAGGAAAGCGCCGAGACTCATCGAGAGCGCCAGGTGGAGGTGTTACGGCAGTTGGGGCCAACGACGTAGCCAGATTCTCCCTCTGTGAAAAAAGCGCCTCCGGCTTGGATGGTGGTGCCCTCGTTCCCAAAGAATAGTGTGCCTGTCTGGGTGGTG
>Ga0209617_10001254_pt1 | contig 11890 bp, 10 predicted proteins | sample LakEriepJuly2011_2_FD_187459 | JGI IMG/M metagenome (GOLD analysis project Ga0209617, IMG submission 187459) | Freshwater microbial communities from dead zone in Lake Erie, Canada - CCB epilimnion July 2011 (SPAdes) (version 2) | ecosystem: Environmental > Aquatic > Freshwater > Lentic >... | reverse complement strand
GGGCTGCTGGACGTCGTGTGGGGGGCTGTGCTCACCGCGGGCTCCTGTCTCGTCAAACCCTGGATTTTAGGCGCTGCCCACGTTCTGCGCTGAGCCAGCCGCCACACCTGCCGTCCTCACCTCTGCTGACCATGATCGACATCACCCTCGAGAACTTCGAATCCGACCTGCTCGCCGCCTCGCAGCAGGTGCCGATCCTGCTGGACATCTGGGCGCCCTGGTGCGGCCCCTGCAAGCAGCTGGGCCCGGTGCTGGAAGGCCTGGAGGCCGAGTACCAGGGCCGCTTCACGCTGGCCAAGCTCAATGCCGATGAGCAGCCGGAAATCGCCGGTCAGCTCTCGGAGATGTTCGGCGTGCGCTCCATCCCGTTTTGCGTGATGTTCGTGGGCGGCCAGCCGGTGGACGGCTTCGTCGGCGCCCTGCCGGCCGAGCAGATCCGCGGTTTCCTGACCAAGCACGTGCCCACCGAGGGCGAAGTGGCAGCCGAAGCGGAAGTGGCGCAGGCCGAGGCCCTGGCAGAAGAAGGCCAGCCCGGCGGCGCGGTGGACTTGCTGCTCGACGCCCTGGCAAAAGACCCGAACAACGACGAAGCCCGCTTCGACCTGATCGCGCTGATGCTGGCCGAGGGCTCGGACAACGCCCTGCAGCACGCCCAGCTGGTGGCCGAGCCCCTGCGCCCGCGCGCCACCGGCCTGCTGGTGGAGGCCCGCCCCGCCGCCTTCGTGCGCGTGCTGGACGCCGTCATCGGCGTGCGCGCCAACGGTCGCCCGCTGAGCACGCTGCAAGAAGCCATTGCCGCCAACAAGCGCGACTTCGCCGCCCGCCTGGAATTGGCCTCGCTGCACCTCGCCCTGGGCCGCCAGACCGAGGCCATGGACGAGTTGCTGGAAGTCATCATGCGTGACAAGGCCTGGAACGACGAGGCCGCGCGCAAGCTCTACGTCGCCATCCTGGAGACGATGACCAAGCCTCAGCCCAAGGCCGCAGCACCGGCCCCGGGCAAGGCCGGCGGCCCCGGCGCCGCCCCCGACGGCAAGCCCAAGCTGGAAATTGCCGGCAAGGTCGAGGTGGCCGGGGCCGACCCCGTCATCGACGCCTACCGCCGCAAACTCAGCATGGCGCTGTTCTGAGCATGGCCGCGCACCCGGTGCCCTTGGCGTCCCCGCTGATCGACGCGGCCACCTTGCGCGCGCTGCTGGCCGCAGCGTCCGCCGACGACCTGCTGGTGCTGGACTGCCGCTTCAACCTGGCCGATGCCAGCGCTGGCGAGGCGGCCTGGCGCGCGGGGCACATCCCCGGTGCGCTCTACGCCCACCTTGACCGCGACCTCTCCGGGCCCAAGGTCGGCCAGGGCACGCCGGCGTTCACCGGCCGCCACCCCCTGCCCTCGCCCGAGGCCCTGGCCCGCACCCTGGGTCACTGGGGCCTGCGTCCCGAAACCCACGTGGTGGCCTACGACGACGCCGGCGGCATGTTCGCCGCACGCGCCTGGTGGCTGCTGCGCTGGCTGGGCCACGAGCGCGTGCAGGTGCTCGACGGCGGCTGGCCGGCCTGGCTGTTGCTGGCACCTGACGGTGGCGCCAGCAACAGCAACAGCAGCGTGGCCAAGCGCACGCCCAGCACGGTCAACCCGCAGGTGCGCAGTGGCTGGCGGGTCATGGCCGACGAGGTCCTGGCCTCGGTGCAGGCATCTGCCTCCACAGCGCCCGGCGCGCCAGAACGCCTGCAGCTGCTGGACGCCCGCGCCCCCGACCGCTTCCGCGGCGAGAACGAAACCCTGGACCCGGTGGGTGGCCACATCCCCGGTGCGCGCAACCGCTTCTTCCAGCACAACCTGCAAGACGGCCGCTTCAAGCCCGCCGAAGTGCTGCGTGAAGAATTCACGGCGCTGCTGGCAGCGGCCCACGCCAGCACGGACACCCTGGTGCACCAGTGCGGCTCCGGCGTGACCGCTTGCCACAACCTGCTGGCCATGGCCCACGCAGGCTTTCCCCCCACGCGCCTGTACGCTGGCTCCTGGAGCGAGTGGTGCGCCGACCCGGCGCGCCCCGTTCAGACCCACACAGACCCGTCGCCCAACGGTCAGCCCTGACAGACGAACGGTTGCGTCCGGCGATGGGCGCTTGCGCCGCGCTCTGTAACAAGACGCAAGCTGGCGCGTGTGCGTGGGTTTTGTCACGCTGATCCAGGCTTCACCCCGCTCAGCACGAACCCAGAATTTCCCGATGTGGACATCATGGATCCACAGCAAGGGGTTTCTGGCATGCAGGCACACACATCCACACCAACAGCGCGGGGCACTTCGCTCAGCATCGCGCGGGGCTTCACCCTCATCGAAGTGATGATCGTGGTGGCCATCGTGGCCATCCTGGCCTCGGTTGCTGTGCCCGCCTACACGCAGTACATCCGCCGCGGCGCCATGCAGGAGGCCTTCACCAACCTGGCCAGCCAGCGTGTGCGCCTCGAACAGTTCTACCAGGACAACCGCGCCTACGGCCCGACCGCCGCCACCACCTGCGGCAACGCCGCGGCCAACGCCTTGGTGATCGCCGACAACAAGTACTTCGACTACAGCTGCACCACCAGCAACAGCGGCCAGAACTACACGATCACGGCCACGGGCAAGAGCAGCAGCACGGTGAACGGCTATGCCTACACCCTCAGCGACAGCGGGGCCAAGGGCACCACCCAGTACGCCGGCACCACCGTCACCGCGTCGTGCTGGGCCGTCAAGTCGGCCTCGGACTGCTCCTGAGCCACGAGGACACCGCCATGACGCACACACCACGCGCCCCCCGCCCGGCCCCCCGTCCTGCACAAGGCGGCTTTTCGATCATCGAGATCGCCGTCACCCTGGTGGTGCTGGGCATGCTGCTCGCCACCGCCGTGCCCAGCATGAGCGCCTGGGTGCGCAATGCCAAGCTGCGCAACCAGGCCGAGTCCCTGCAAACCGGCTTGCAACAGGCCCGCAACGAGGCCGTGCGCCGCAACCGCGCCATCACCTTCTACTTGGTGGACAACGGCACGGCCACGGCACTGAACAACAACTGCACGGTGTCGTCCTCGGGCGCCTCCTGGGTGGTCAGCGTGCGCGACCCCGGCAGCGCCTGCGCGGCCGCGCCCACCAACGCCAGCACGGATGCCACCAACCCGCTGATCGTCGTCAAGCGCCTCGGCACCGAGGGCAGCACGGGCGTGTCGGTCAGTGGCCTGGCCGCCGACGGCAGCACCGCCGCCAGCAGCGTGACCTTCGACGCCCTGGGCCGCCGCTCGGGCAACCTGACGCGCATCACGGTGGCCTACGCCTCGGCGCAATCTGAGGACCGCCCCCTGCGCGTGGACATCACCCCGGCCGGCATGGTGCGCTCCTGCGACCCGCTGATCACCAGCACCAGCGACCCGCGTCGCTGCCTGTGAGGTTCGCCATGAAGAAATGCCCAAACTCATCGGCAGACCAGCGCGGCGTGATGCTCATCGAGGTGCTGGTCTCCATCCTCATCTTCAGCATCGGTGTGCTGGCCCTGGTGGGCCTGCAAGCGCGCATGACGGCCGCCCAGTCCGATGCCAAGTACCGCGCCGACGCCAGCTACCTGGCCAACGAGGTGGTCGGGATGATGTGGAGCGATCTCAGCCACGTGGCCAACTACAACGGCACCGCCTGCACGTCCAACACCCGCTGCAGCGACTGGCAAAGCAAGGTCAGCAACACCCTGCCCAACGGCAGCGGCAGCATCGTCGTGGACGCCACCTCGCAGATGGTCACGATCACCGTGACCTGGCAGCACGGCAGCGACGACCAGCACAGCTACACCACCCGCACGCGGCTGAGTGCCGCCAGCTGAAGGCTCCCCCGATGCGCACCCCACACACCCCCGCCAGCGCACAGGTCCGCGCACACACCGGTGGCTTCACGCTGGTGGAGCTGATGGTCGGCATGGCCCTGGCCCTGATCACGACGGTCATCATCGCGCAGGTGGTGGTCAATGCAGAAGGCCAGCGCCGCACGACCAGCTCGGGCTCGGACGCCCAGGTCAACGGCTCCATCGGCCTCTACACCGTCAGCCGAGACGTTCAGGGCGCAGGCTACGGCATCATCAGCCACAGCGCCGCGCTGGGCTGCCCCATCCAGGCCAAGTACGGCAGCGCCGCCACCCTGGCCCTGACGCTGGCGCCCGTCACCATCACGGTCGATGCCAATGGCGTGCCCACGCTGCGCACCTTCAGCAGCGGCCGCAACAGCTTCTCGGTGCCCATGGTCGTCAAGGCCAACCACGCCGCGGTCGACACCAGCTTCACCGTGACATCCAGCACCGGCGTGAGCAATGGCGACACGATGATGGCCATCCCGGGCACCTGGAGCAGCACCAACTGGTGCACGGTGTTCCAGGTCGCAGGCTCGGGCACCAACGTGCTGTCCAGCACCGTGGTGCCCAACGTCACCGTGACCGCGGGCTGGAACCCGGCGTCCTCGGCCACGCTGATGCCCACCACCGGTTACCCCGCCGACACCAGCTACCTCGTCAACCTGGGCAGCATCGTGCTGCGCGAGTACACCGTCACCAGCGAGAACCTGGTCATGCGCGAGCTGCAGGCCAATGGCACCTGGGGAGCGAACCAGGTGCTGGCCTCGGGCATCGTGGCCATGCGCGCGATGTACGGCAAGGACACGAGTGCGCCCAAAGACGGCGTGGTGGACCAGTACGACACCACCACCCCGACCACCGCCGACGACTGGTCACGGGTGCTGAGCGTGCGCTTCGCCGTGGTGGCGCGCAGCGAGGTGCGGGAAAAAGATGCCGTCACGACCACCGACCCGGTGTGGGACGTGGGCACCGCCACCACCGTGTCGGGCACCGCCGCCTGCAGCACGGGCAGCTCGCGCCAGTGCCTGACGCTGACCATCCCCAAACCCAACGCGACCGACACCGAGTGGCAGCACTACCGCTACAAGGTCTATGACACCGTCGTGCCGCTGCGCAACGTGGTGTGGAGTGCCGTATGAAGCAGCGCGGACTGTCCCTCATCTTCGCCCTGCTGGCCTTGCTGGCCCTGTCGCTGGGCGCCGTCGCCCTGGTGCGCTCGGTGGACAGTGGCACCACAGTGCTGGGCAACCTCGGCTTCAAACAGGAGACCGTGGCCTCGACCGAGCGCGCCACGCAGACCGCCATCGAGTGGCTGGCCGCCAACGCCACGTCGCTCGACGCCAACAACACGGCCGTCGGCTACTACGCCTCGGCCACCGACAACCTGGACGCCACCGGCCAGCTCAGCAGCCACGCCGGCCGCGTGCTGGTGGACTGGAACGGCGACACCTGCGCCTACGCCAGCGGCACCGTGACGGGCAAGTGCACGCTGTCGGCACGCACGGTGACCACGGCCAGCGCCACCGAGCCAGTGACGCTGCGCTACGCCATCTTCCGCCTGTGTTCGGCCACGGGTGCGCCCACCGCCGCGGGCAATTCCTGCGCTGCACCGGCCAACTCGGGCGCCGGCGTGGCCAACGACAAGGGCAGCCTGGACTACAGCAAACCAGCACCCCTGACGGGCACGGCCCAAGGCACGTACTACCGCATCGTGGTGCAGGCCGTGGGTGCGCGCAGCACGTCGTCCATCACCGAGACCATCGTTCAGTTCTGATGTCGGAGGCGACATGACACATCCCCTTTTCTCCCAAGCACGGCCCGACACGGCATCTGCCCTGCCGCCTTCTCGTGCCCTGCGTGTCGCCGTGGCCGCGTCCCTGCTGCTGGGTGGTCTCGCGCCTGGCCAGCTGAGCTGGGCCGCCAGCACCGACATCAGCAACTCGCCGCTGATCAACGCCACCGTGTCGGTCAAGCCCAACCTGATGTTCATCCTGGACAACTCGGGCTCGATGGCCAGTGACTACCTGCCCGATGACACCGGTGAGCGCGACCGCTACAGCGTGTGGTCGTCGCAGTGCAATGGCGCGGCCTTCAACCCCAACGACACGACATCGCCCTACACACTGCCGAAAACGCCCGACGGCCGCAACTACCCGAACCAGTCGCTGACGGCCGCCTGGCCTGATGGCTTCCAGCCCACGCTGTCGGACTCCACCAGCGTGACCGTCTCACTCAACACCGACACGCCCGACCCGGAGGCCACGTCGCCGGTCACGGTGAGCGGCACGGTGACCGTCAAGCGCGGCAACCTGTTCCTGGAGGAGGGCGATGCGGTGGTGGTGTACGAGAGCGGCGACGACACCCACTGGATGGTGGGCACGGTGGTCGCCCGCAGTGGCTCTGGTTTCATCAGCACCAGCCTCTACACCTACACGCTGCGCTTCACCTTCTCCAGTGTGCGCAAGGGCACCATATCGAAGTGGGTGCTGGGCAAGTTGAGCACGGTCAACCTGTCGGCCACCAACAACGACCCGGCCACGGACTACTACTACCGCTACACCGGTACGCAGACGCCGCAGTCTTGGTCTTACGACAGCGCCGGCAACTTCGACACCAACAACACCTTCGTCAACGAGTGCCGCAGCCGCATCGGCTCGGCCCCTGGCAACACCAAGTTCGAACAGGTGTTGGTGAGCTCATTGAGCGCAGCCAACCAGCAGCGCTATGCCAACTGGTACGCCTACTATCGCACCCGCGTCCTGATGATGCGCTCGGCCGCAGGCCGCGCCATGTTCGCACTGGACAACCGCTACCGCGTGGGCTTCAGCACGATCAACAAGGGTGGCAACTTCAACACCGACGTCACCAACACACTGGGCAGCTTCCTGGGCGCCGCCGACTTCGGTGCCGACCAGAAGGTGAAGTTTTTCAGCAACCTGTACGGTGCCTCTCCGAGTGGCTCGACGCCGCTGCGACGCGCCCTGGCCAAGGTGGGGCAGTACTACGGCAAGAAGTTCAGCAACCAGGTGGACCCGGTGCAGAACGCCTGCCAGCGCAACTACAGCATCCTGACCACCGACGGCTATTGGAACGAGACGACCCTGCCCACCCAGCTCGACGGCAGCACGGAAATTGGCAACCAGGACGCCGACATCAATGTCACGCCACGGCCGCAGTACGACGACAGCACCAACTACAGCACCACCTATGTGCGCACCAGCTACCGGCAGGGCAGCACCAATGGCTGCTCGAACGGCCGACGCAAATACATCGCCTACACCGAGCAGCAGGTGACCACGGTCTCGCCGACCGGCACCACCAGCACCGACTGGACACTGCTCAACGACAACGTGAGCACAACCGGTTGCCAGTCGTCCCAACCCAACAGCACCACGGCGCAGACCGGCAGCACCGGCGGCCCGGCCCCCAACACCCTGGCCGACGTGGCGGCGTACTACTACAACACCGACCTGCGCACCGACCTGGTGGACAGCGTGCCCTTCTCGGACGACGACCCCAACCGCAAGCAGCACATGACGACTTACACGCTGGGCCTGGGCCTGAGCGGTCGGCGGCAGTACGACATCAACTACCTGAGCGGCGCATCCAGCGACTTCAACGCGATCAAGGCGGGCACCATGAAGTGGCCCATCCCACCGCTGGACACCTCCAGCGACCCAGCCAAGATCGACGACCTCTGGCACGCCGCCGTCAACGGACACGGGCGCTACTTCTCCGCCAGCAGTTCCGACGCTCTGGTCTCCGCCTTGGACAAGACGCTGAAGAGCATCAACGCGCGCGACGGCGCGGGTGCCTCGGCCGCCAGCACCTCGCTGCGGCCCGTGTTTGGCACCGACCAGGTGTTCATCGCGTCCTACCGCACGCAAGACTGGAATGGTGAGCTCGAGGCACGCACCATCAAAATCAACCAAGCCACCGACACGGTCTCGGTGGGCAAAGAGAACAGCAACTGGAAGGCCAGCGCCCTGCTCAACGGAGGCGTGTACAGCGACCGTAACATCTACTACGCCCGCAAGACGACCTCGGGCACAGGCACCGTCCAGGCCCTGGGCAGGTTCACCTACACCAACCTGTCTTCCGACGTGGACAGCAGCCTGCTGACGGGCCACTTCAACGGCTACTGCAGCAAGTCGCCCCGGCCCACGCAGTGCTCGGCCCTGACGACGGCCCAGCAGACCAACGCCTCGGGCGCGAACTTGGTGAACTTCGTGAGGGGCGACCGCAGCAACGAGGGCACGCTCTACCGCACCCGCGTCAGCGTGCTGGGCGACATGGTGGACGCCTCGCCCGTGTACGTGGGCAAGCCTCCGTTCGAGTACACCAACAACGACTACCCGACTTACAAGACGAGCAAGGCCAGCCGCTGCCCGGTCGTCTACGCCGCGGCCAACGACGGCATGCTGCATGCCTTCTCGGCCAAGTCAGCCACAACCACCAGCACTGGCGACTGCCCTGACGCCGGCACAGAGATGTGGGCCTACGTCCCGCGCGCCGTCATGCCCAACCTGTACATGCTGGGCGACAGCGACTACGCCAACTTGCACCGCTTCAGCGTCAACGCCACGCCGGTGGTGGCCGACATCCACCGCGTCGTGGAGGGCGAAAACGTCTGGCGGACCATGTTGGTCGGCGGTCTGGGCGCAGGTGGCAAGTCTTACTACGCGCTGGACGTGAGCTCGCCCAGCAGCCCGGCCCTGATGTGGGAGTTCACCGACGCCGATCTGGGGCTGAGCTACGGCAACCCCATCGTCACGCAGCTGCCAGACGGCAACGGCGGCAAAGTCTGGGCCGTGGTGTTCACCTCGGGGCTGAACAACAGCGGCAACGGTTACCTGTATGTGCTGAACGCCCACACCGGCGCCATCATGCACAAGGTGCCCACGCTGGTGAACAACCAGGCCGTCGGCTCATCGGACACTCCCAGCGGCCTCGCCAAGCTGAATGCCTGGATCTCGACGCCGTCTGACAACGAGGCCATGCGCTTCTACGCTGGCGACCTGCTGGGCAATCTCTGGCGCTTCGACGCCAACAACCTGGCTGCACCCACAGGCACCACCGCCGATACCCGCGCCGTGCGCCTGGCCCAGTTCGTCAAGAACAACATCGCCCAACCGATCACGGTCAAACCAGAACTGGCCGAGGTGCGCTACGGCGGCTACAACTACCCGGTGGTGCTGGTCGGCACGGGCCGTTACCTGGGCGGGTCCGATGCCATGGACACCACCACGCCCGCGTCGGTCTATGCCATCAAGGACCCGCTGACATCGACCGGCTGGAGCAACGTGCGGGACAGCATGGTCGCGCAGACCCTGAGCACCTCGGGTGACAACCGGACCGTGACGAAGAACGCCGTGGACTGGAGCAGCAGCACGGTGGCCGGCTGGTACGTTGACTTGCCCGACCCCGGTGAGCGGGTGGCCGTGGGCATGAGCCTGGCCTACACCACCCTGACGGTGGCCAGCATCGTGCCTGCCACCGACGTTTGCAGCGGCTCGGGCTACTCATGGATCTACGACCTCGACATCGCCACAGGCAGCTATGTGCTGGAGCGCGCCAGCACCCAGCAGGGCGGCTACAAGCGCCCGGTGGCCACCATGGGCATCAACACCCTTCAGTTCGAGGGGCGCTCGAAGTCTGGCCAGATCATCACCAACGCCGACGGCTCCATCGAGGTGCGTGACCACGTCAAGGCACCGACGTCCACCGGCACCATGCGCCGCACCTCCTGGCGCGAACTGACGCAGTGAACGCCATGCCCGACATGCCCGCCACCCACGCGCAGACCCCACGGCCCTGCGGCCTGTCAGGTCGCGTGGGCTGGTGCGTGCTGGCGGCGCTGGGTCTGCATGCCGCCCTCGGGCTGGGCCTGTTCCTGCGGACACAAGCCTTGGTCCCGGGCCACAGCGCAGCCACGGCCACAACGGCCATCACGGCCATCGCGGCCATCGCGGCCACGCCAATGCAAGTGCGTTGGGCACTGTCGGCACCCACCCAGGTCGCCCAGACCGACACCGCCACAGCAGACAGGGTGGAGCCCGTCCAAGCCCAGAGCCCAGCGGACCCGGCAACGGAAACGGTGTTGTCAGACGCCACCTCCGCCGACAGCGACGACACCTTCACCGGCTACGCCCGCCGCGACATGCTGGACCGTCCGCCCCAGGCCCTGGGCATCGTCCAGATCAGCTACCCACCTGGCGTTGAACCTGGCAGCGTCCGCACGGGTCGCCTGACCCTGTTCATCGACGAGGCCGGCGCCGTGCGCAAGGTGATGCTGGTGTCGCCAGCGGACGCGCGAGACGCCCTGCCCGCGCCCTTCCTCGAAGCCGCCCGCGAAGCCTTCTTGCAAGCCCACTTTGCACCCGGCGAGCGCCAGGGCACAGCGGTGAAATCGCGCATCGACGTCGAGGTCAGCTTCGATGGCCGCGAGACCGACCCGATTGACACCGCCCAGCAACCGAACGCACCCGCCGGCACCGACCGATCGGTTTGACTGCGCTCAGCGACCTCGCTGCCCTCAGTGGGAAAGGGCCTCGTCCAGCAGTTCGATCCAGTGCTTGACCGGCGTGTCCGTGCCCGATTGCAGGTGCGTGATGCACCCGATGTTGGCGCTGGCAATCACCTGAGGCCCGGACGCCGCACCCGCGGGCTGCAAGGCCTGCAACTTCAGGTCGCGCAGCTGCCGCGACATCTCGGGCTGCAGCACGCTGTAGGCCCCACCGGCACCGCAGCACTGGTGGCTGTCCTGGCTGGCCAGGCGCACCTCGAAACCCAGCTCGCGCAAGTTGGTTTCGATGGGGCCTGGCTTGGCCGCGCTGCTCAGGCGCTGCGCGTGGCTGAGGCTGCATGGCGGGTGGAAGGTGAAGCCACCCAGCGCCCCGGCCGCGGCCTTGCGCGCCAGCTTGCGCTTGAGCACGGGCAACCAGGCCGGCAGCATCTCGCCCGGGTCGCGCGCCAGGGCGACGAGGCGGCGGGCCTTGTCGGCATAGGCCGGGTCGTCGGCCAGCAAGGTGTCGTAATCCTTCACCCAGGCGCCGCAGCCCGAGGCGTTGACCAGCACCGCTTCCACCGGCGTGGCCGATTCGATGTAAGGCCACCAGGCGTCGATGTTGCGGCGCGCACGCACCTTGGCGCCTTCGACATCGCCCATGTGGCCTTGCACGGCCCCGCAGCACCCGGACGATGGGGCCACCTCGGCGCGGATGCCCAGCGCATCGAGCACGCGGGCCGTGGCCGCGTCGATGTGCGGGCGCAAGCCCGGCTGCACACAGCCCTTGAGCATCAGCACGCGGCGCGCATGCAGGCTTTGGCGCGCATCGGGCCAGGCCGGCGGGGCCATGGGCGCCCGCGCCGGCACCTGCGCGCGCAAGGCCGCGGGCAAGAACCCGCGCACGGCCTGGCCCACGCGCAAGGCCGGGGTGAACAGGGGTGACGGCATCAGCGTGCGCAGGCCCCAGCGCAGCAGGCGCTCGCGCCAGGGACGGGTCACGGCCGCGTCCACCACCGGCTGGCCCACGGCCAGGAGCTCGTGGTAAGGCACGCCGGAGGGGCAGGTGCTTTCGCAGTGGCGACAACCGATGCAGCGGTCCAGGTGTTGCTGCGTGGTGCGCGTGGGCACCTGGCCCTCGAACACCTGCTTCATCAGGTAGATGCGGCCGCGCGGGCCGTCCAGCTCGTTGCCGGTCAGGCGGTAGGTCGGGCAGGTGGCGTTGCAAAAGCCGCAGTGCACGCATTGGCGCAGCACGGCCTGGGCCTGTTGGCCCGCAGGGGTGGACTGGTGCTCGGGTGAGAGGCGGGTCTGCATGGGTGAGTCCGTGTGCGCCAACTCAGGCGGAAAGGGGCAGGAGGCGACCGGTGGCGAACACGCCCTGCGGATCGAACGCCCGCTGCACCTGCTGGTGCAAGCGCAGCAGCACCGGCGACAAGGCAGCCTCGTCCACGCAGGGCATGGGCTGGGCGGCGCACACCGCCTGGGCATGGCCGCCCACGCGCGCCGCCAGAGCGTGCAC
>Ga0209617_10001253_pt1 | contig 11897 bp, 3 predicted proteins | sample LakEriepJuly2011_2_FD_187459 | JGI IMG/M metagenome (GOLD analysis project Ga0209617, IMG submission 187459) | Freshwater microbial communities from dead zone in Lake Erie, Canada - CCB epilimnion July 2011 (SPAdes) (version 2) | ecosystem: Environmental > Aquatic > Freshwater > Lentic >... | reverse complement strand
CCCCCCCCAACTGCCCACCAGGCCACTGCCTGGATCCCCACTCTACTCCCATCCCTTGACCAGAGAAGACCTACTGCTGATCACAACTCCAGAAAGACTCCCCTCTCCCTCTTCAACTCCCCATCACCACCATGCCACCATAGATCAATTTGTTTCTTGAAAGAAAGCTCTTCTCCTTTTGGAGATTTCCTCACACCTGAGGACTCCCCTCCAGAAAGACTCCTCCAAAGGACTCCCTCCTCCACTGCCCTCTCCGCCCTCTCTGCCCTCTCTGCCCTATCAGCCCTACTTCCACTGCCCTCTCTTCACCTACCCTGCCCTTGCCTAGTTCCTATACTAGCCTTTGCTGTTTGTTCAACTAGTGGGTCTATTTACTGCCCCTGGAAGAATATTTCAGTCTAATTTAAATTGCCTATTTTGTCCCTGTACTAGCCTTTGCTGTTTGTTCAACTAGTGGGTTTATTTACTGCCCCTGGAAGAATATTTCAGTCTAATTTTGATTGCCTATTTTTAGCCACATTACTTGTACTGTTTGCCTATCTGTGCCTATCTTAGTGAGTACAATTTGTCCAATAGATTGGACTCAGTAAGTGCTCCAGAGTGAGTACAAGCTGCGTGAGTACAGAGTACTCACAATCAGAACACTGTGCAGGTACTCCAGAGTGAGTACAATCTGCGTGAGTACAGAGCCAGAGAGCTTTGGAATCTAAAGCAGGTACTCCAGAGTGAGTACAATCTGCGTGAGTACAGAGCCAGAGTGCTTTGGAATCTTTAGCAGGTACTCCAGAGTGAGTACAATCTGCGTGAGTACAGAGCCAGAGTGCTTTGGAATCTTTAGCAGGTACTCCAGAGTGAGTACAATCTGCGTGAGTACAGAGCCAGAGTGCTTTGGAATCTTTAGCAGGTACTCCAGAGTGAGTACAATCTGCGTGAGTACAGAGCCAGAGAGCTCTAGAATCTCTTGATACTATCTATTCACTGTTTCTAAACTGGACCAATGTTTTCTCCTTAATAACTTACAGTTTTAAGACTACTTTGAACACTCCTGTTCTAAGCAAGTTAAAACTGGAAGCTTGCAAGACAGAAAACATTATTCCACAAGAAACAGCGGAATAGTTCAGTATTCCGCAAGACTGAAAATTCAGCAAGACTGAATTGATATTGAATTGGAGACTGATTTGATATATTGTCAGTAAACAGCTAAAGAATTGCATTCTAAAGCTGGCATGTTTAAAACTGTATCTTAAAGAAAATATAGTTATTTTTTTTGGAGAATAACAGTTGTTGATCATTAGAGTGATAGATACTAGAGCCAGTTAAGCTTATCCGGACATTAAGAACCACATTATACAAAAAATATTACATGGCGACCCTGTCTTAATATAAGCTTTTCTCTGCTTTGTTTCCTAAGGAGACCTAGTATCAGCTATCTTATTTAAAAATAAGATAGCTAAAATTCTGAAATCCTCAGAGCAGGATAGTAAGAAAATCACTGATCACAAACATTTCAAATTCTGCTAAATCAAGTTAGAAAAGCCAAGATGGCCTCTTTCAACTTTGACAGATTTGAGCAGAACTATGAGACTAGAGAGCTAGTCCAGCAACTAGCCACTGTCCTCACAGAGGCCAGAAGGCCTGGTGATGCCAATCAAAGGCTGATATCAGCTGAGGAGGGCACACCCCTCCACACTTTGCTGGCCAAGCTCAGAGTTGGACAGGAAAATACTCCTGTTCAATTCGATTTTGAGCTAGGAGATGTCCTCACTATTGAGGCTGCCTCTGAGCTGTGTACAGCTGGTGGAGCTCAGATACCTGAGATGTTCACCACCATTGCAAACAGAGTTTTGTTCAATGCTGCACTGGACAGGCAACACCCAAGATGGGTGCAGGTCAGCCGGCCAGAGGCCGCAGACCGAAACAGTGAGCTCCAGGCCCTGCACTTCCTTAATGAAGGAAGATCAGTGGTAGATTGGAGCCTGTCTCTCCCTGAGCTAAAGAGATTAGCTCACAACAGACTGTACACAGATGCCATGATGCAGTACAGCCTGTTGCACCTGGTTGATTCCTTCTGCAAAGATCATAAGGATCTGATCAGAGGAATGAATTCCAACCAGATGGCCAACTACCTGTTGAGCATGGAAAGGAATAGAGACAAAACCTCTTATAGAAGAGAGGAGCTCAAAGCTCTGACCAGGAAAGTGGGCCAAGAGTACAAAGCTGTACTCATCATGGCCTACACCCTGATAGACAGGATATTTCCTGCTGATCAGGCTCATCTGGCTGCACACAGAGCTGTGACACAAAGGACTGCTATTATGTCCTTTTTGCCAGATGAGTTGGCATTGCCACTCAGCGCCAGGTGCCAGAGAGCCCAAGATAGGTGCACCCCACTCTCTAATGAGGAAGTGAGGGACATGGCGGAGAAAATGGAGGAGGATCAGAAGATCATCCTCCAGCTCCCCCTTGAGTATGGCAGGATCATAGGTGCAAAACCTGCTGCTCACCACATCCAGCTTAATAGCATGGTGAATGGTAGCATGCCACCTGCCAACCCCTATGGGGTGCCATATGTAGGGTACCCAAACCCCTATGTGGGTCTGTACCCTGCTGTCCTTCCTGCCCAAGATGGTGCACCAAGGCTCATGCTCCCTCCGGTGGTAGCACCTGGACAGCCTGTGGCACCACAGCACCTGGCAGCCCTAGGCCTAGCTGGTTCTTATCAGCTGCTGCCTGGTGTGAGGGAGCTATTGCAAGCTCCCCCAGCTGCTGTGGGCAGACCTGCTGTTGGTCAGCAGGCAACACCTGCCCAGCAGCCAATAGCACCCAATTTGGCAAGTGCTGCTGAATTGGCTGCAGATGGAATACCATCTGGCACCTACCAGGGAGAGTATGACCCTGACTTTGTAGAGCCATTGTCTGCTGATGCCAGAACTCGGTTGCTAGGCACCCAGTTTCTGCTCTCTCTAGCCCAGCTGGGAGATTACCAGCAGGCTAGAAAGCTAGCTGCAGCTAATGCTGCTAAGCAGCAGGAGACTCCCAGAGCGGATTATCCACTCACTGGAGCTACCCCCAGAGAGGGGTCAGCCCAGATGCCACCTGGCACGCCACTAAGGCCACCAGGTGACTCCAATCAGAGTACTCCAAGTCTTGGCCCAAATGGAGCCTCTGCTTTGCAAGCAAGAAGGAATATTCTTGCTGAAGCAGACTTGGAGACAGACACCCTCTTAGAGGTCTTGTCTGGTGCCCAGTACTCTGATTTCTGTGACCTCTTGACCAAAGGTCAAGTAGGGAACACCCCAAAGGCCCAGCAGAGGATGGATTCCATCCGAGCTCTGGCCAATTCTGTGCTGACCAGATCTCAGGTGGTAGCTGCTACCCCAGCTACCCCGAGTGGAGGACAGGTATCCTTGTCCTCCATTAATCTGGAGCAGCCTCTCACAGCAGAGACTGTGACCCTCATGCTCATAGATGCCCTAAAGGAAGTAAAGAAACTTTCTAGAATGGGGGCAAATATGAATCTGGATGATCCGTCCTATAAAAGAGGACAGGTCATTAATGGAAGATATTCTTCCAGTGAGAGGGAAGAGATCTCCAGAGTGAGATCTGATTCCCGGAGCAGGGACAAGTCTCAGAGAGACCAATCCCGTGGCAGAGACCACTCCAGGGACAGGGACAGGTCTCAGAGAGACCAATCCCGTGGCAGAGACCACTCCAAGGACAGGTCCCAGTCCTATAGGGATCAGTCTCGTGGAAGAGATTCTTCCAGAGACAGGAACCAGTCCTATTCAGGACAAAGGAGGGATTCTAGGAATCCTTCTGAGGACAGGAACCGGACTAGGTCCGATTTCCAGTCCAGGAGCAGGGATGGAAAGGACTCAAAGTCCTATAGGGATCAGTCTAGAGACAGATCCTACCCTAGCTCCAGCTCTCAGTCCTATAGTAGGACTCAGAGCAGATCTCCGGCCAGGAGCTCTGGGAGCTCCCATTACTCCTCAGTGAGTAGGCCAGGCAGATCACCCTCAGGGGACAGGACCAGCAGGTCCAGCTCCCTCAACATGAGGGAGATATACCGTTCCATGAGGAAGGGTGAGAACTGTAGACTGGACTATGATCCCAGAAAACAGAAGGATTGCACTAAGTGCACAAATCCTGGCCACCATGAGTTTGAGTGCAGAAAGTACTCAGCTTATGGCACCAAGAAGTGCTCCACTTGCCAGAAGTGCTACCACTTGGCAAGTGAATGCAAGGAAAAGGACAGATTCCCCCCTAACCCGGGTGAAAAACAGTCCCAGGAACTAGAAAAAAACTAGTTCCAGCCTCAGAAATTGGTGACTCATTTCTGAAGGCAACCCTTGCTAAGCACTCAAGTCAAAATGCTAGCAATGCTAGCAGGCATCTTCCCAGCACTTGTGCCGGAAGACAAGCCCCACCTGTACAGGAGGATTCTAGCAGGGAGAAACTCTCTCCTGCAGAGTCTTCACCACCCTCTGTTGCTGGAAATGATGGCTTACCAGCCACATTTTCCAGTGATGCTAGCAGCACAACCGGTTACCCCGGAAGTGCTAGCACAGCAAACCAGCCTGGCAGAGCCAGCTGGAAAAAAGGAGAAAATGAAGTGTCTAGCAGAGCTAGTCAACTTCTCTCCCAGAGTAAAGTGTCAGAGACTGACATTGCACTCTGCAGGGCAGAATCTGCTAGCAGAGCTAGCAGGTCCCCCTCTTGTAATAGTGATAGCAGAGCTATCAGCTTACAAGCTGAGACTCCCACTCTAAACAGTTACAAATTTCCTAGGCCTAGGGTCTATGTGAAAAACTGTTATGAGTCTGAGGACAACTCAGTGGTGGACCATCTGAAATATATTTCAGACAATATTGGTCCCAAAAACAGGACACCGGCCTATAATGAAAAAATAGACCGCCTGTTAAGGCCACCCAATAAACCCAAGAAGGGTAAAAAGGGAAAGCCAAAAGTGGTGTCTACAAATAATGTAGATTTCACTTCACCATCCTTAAAACTGGCTGGATTTTCCATAGGAAAGTTCCCAGTAAAGGCACTGGTGGACACTGGTAGTACTCACTGTCTAATGTCAGTGAATACTTTCAGAAAGCTCTCAGGGCTTACTTTCTATCCCATGAAGATAGACATGAGAGTAGCAGGCAGTGTCCTGCATGACAACATTGTGGGTTCCACCACTGCTGTCATCTCATTCTCATCAGAGATGGGAGAAGTGGACATACCTGTCCACTTCCTGATAGCTCATGCCATAAATGGCTATGATGCTATTCTGGGTGCTACTATTCTCATGAACCCTGAGATGATAGTAGCTGTCACTCCCACCCATCTGTGTCTCACAGAGGAGTATGGCAATTTCAGTGTAGCACTGGAAAATGCTGACAGAAGTGTGGAAGGAAACCACATGCACTGTGAGAAAACTCACATACCCCCAGGGGTGACAAGGATTGTCACTGGAAAAGTTTCCACCCCTGTGAGAGTTGCACCTGGCTCCATAATGGAAGCCAGAGCAGCTGCTGGTGCTTTCACTATACTAGAATGTATAGTGGAAAACCCAGTGACAGTGCACTGCACTGTAAAAAACTGCAGCCAAGATCCAATAGAATTGGATCCTGCTGAAAGTTTTGGCCAAATCTTTGGATCCCAGAGTGGATCTGAAAATGGCAGGGTGGAATACCTCCAATCACTAAATTGTGAGGTTGAGCCCACCTATGGATCTTCCGATGCTGAGACAGCAGAGGAATCAATTGATGAGCAAATAATTGCAGAACATCAATTGTTAGATCCTTCAGACTTGGATAAGATATTCAAGTATACAGATTGTGAGATAAATCCCAATCTGTCCCCCAAAATCAGGGAAGGGCTGGATCAAATACTATTTGATAACCAGTCAGTTTTTGCCACATCCAAGCTGGATGTTGGCAAATTCACGGATTTTGAGGTCAGTTTAATAATTGACACTCAGATTCCCGCTGAAAAGCAGAGATTTATGTCAGAAGAAAAGCTGGCATACTGCAAAAAGACTTTTAAGGAGTTTGAAAAACTCGGTTTGGTGGAGGAGACTCACTCCCCTGAAACCGTTTCAAACCTCCTGCTTGTGCCAAAATATGAAGGGTTAAGAGACTTAACCAAAGCTTCAGTTTATTTGGCACAGGTCAAAGGTGAGAAAAACACCTCTTTTAGAATAGTCCAAGATCTAAGAAGGATCAATGCTAAGACTAAAAACATCAAGAAAGCCTCACCTAAACTCCCTGAGTTTATTTTTCAAAAGTTGAAAAATAAGGTAGTAAGCAGCATAGATGCTAACCAAGCTTACTGGCACTTGATGCTGGATCATGAGTCCAGGTCCTACACTGCATTCTATTTGCAGAACAGGACTCTGCAATTTTGCAGAATGCCACAGGGACTTGCCTCTGCCCCAGCTTGTTGGGATGAGGCCATGTCAAGGATATTTTCATCCAAGACACTGAGCAAAGTGAAAGCTCAGATGCCTCAAGATGAGGCAGAAAAGCTCCCTGACAGCTTTGAGTCATTCTTTGATTATTATCAAGATGACAGCTGGATCTTTTCAGATGATGATGATTACCATCTCATTCATCTGAAAGCAGTGCTTTTGGCTTACAAGATGTTTGACATCAAATTAAGCCCAAACAAATGCACTTTCTTTCCGGACTCATTCAAGATTCTGGGTGTGACACTGTCCCCCAAATCTTGTGAGCTTGCACTTAGTAGTGTTAAAGCTCAGTCCATCTTGGATTGGGAGAAGCCTGACTCACTGTATACCCTACAGTCAAGGCTTTATGCTCTCAATTATTGGATGAAATTCATCCCTGCTCTGGCTGAACTAAAGTTCCCCCTGCAGCAGATTGTGAGATCACAAATCTTCACTTGGAGTGAAGAGGCTGATCTTGCCTGGCAAAGGATTAAGTCCATCATTGCCATGGATGTCAGACTGACCATCCCAGAGAGGAATGAGCAGCTGGTCATCACAACTGATGCTTCTAAAGTTGCATGCAGTTGCATTTTGTGGGTCTCCAGAGGAGACTCACTGAGAGTTGTGGGCTGCTATTCCAAGCTGTTTTCCCACACAGACTCTCTCAAAAGCATACATTTCAAGGAAACATATGCTTTGGTCTTGGCCTTTGACCATTTCAAGGCCTATCTGCTCAACACTCAGAAATCAGTGATAGTTTTCACTGATGCCAGAGCCCTTATGTGGGTAGGCAGGAACAGAGAGTACTCCATTGCTTGCAATGGTTTGGTCAATAAATTGGCCAAAATACAACTGGAAATTCCCCATGTTGTGTACTCTGTTCCTTCTGAGGTGAACTACCTTGCTGATATATTCAGCAGGGCTTTCACTACCAGCAGATTTCTGGACAAGGCCCAATTTGCCTTGAGCAAGGCTCAGGCAAACAGCTTGCCGCCGCTCACTGAGCCATTTCTGGCCACTGAGTCGGCACTGTACCAGTACTTTGCCCTCCCCCTCATACCTGAGGTGGATGACAAGTACCCAAGGAGGAAACCTAAGGTTTCTACTCCAAAACCTATCTCCAATCTGTACAAGTTCTTTAAGGACTGTACACCAGAGGAGAAGTACCTGTCAGCACTAAGATTGCTGCAGGGCTGGAATGACTCATCTCTAAGGGATGACAATTCCACTGAGTCCAACTCCTGCATAGTGCAGGATGACTCAGCCTCCCTGAGGCCAATCAGCCAGCCTCCAGAGGTTGAGGACCTCTTGAGAGCTAAAAGTGCTGACCTCCACAAACTCTACACTGACAGAGTCATGAAAAAGACTCTTGATCAGTTGTATGGAGATCTGGACAGTGTCCAGAAAAGGAGGATAGAGGCCACCCTCAGGGAGAACCAAAAGAGCCTCTATAATCAGAACCTCAAGAAAGTCATCAGAGATGATTTTCTGAGGCATGAGGAGGAGAAAAAGGCAGTGCAAGATGCACTGCCAGACCTCTCCAAGGATGACAAAGTACCAATAAGGTACTCAGTCATCCGGCCATCCTGTTTTCATCCTCAGAAACAGGATGACTCACCAGGGATAGATATCCCTATCCAGGATGAAATCACAGTGGCCCAGAGTGGCCATTTGGTTGTTGACACTGGCATCCAGTTTGTCATCCCACCAACCCTGTGTGTAAAATTCATCCCACACCCAAACTCATCCAAAGTGAATGTAAGTGTTCACTCTGGAGTTTTGGGCCAAAACACTTCAGCTACCCTGAAGTTGTTGCTTAGAAATGACTCTAAGGATGAGGTGAGGTATGAGGCTGGATCCATGCTAATGCAGGCATTCATCCTTCCCACCATTCATCCAACCCTTACTCACAAAAGGAAGGCCAATCCCAAATCCTTAGTAGGAGATGGGAAAGGCAGGGATAGGGCGCCTTCTAAGGAGGCAGCCACTCCCACAGTCTCATCCCTTCTGCGGAAGGATGACACTGAGCCAAGGAATAGGGATGAGTTAGACTCATCCGCTATCTCCTCATCCTATGGCTCACTGGGCCAATCAGATCCAATCCAGAGGATTGAGCTTCTGTGCCTCCCCACATCATATATGCATATGATGATGGATGACAAATTTCCCTCCTGCTTGCAGGTGAGTGAAATTAACTCTGCCATAGCTCTTCCCAGAGAGGATGAGTGCAGAATGAGCATCATTGCTGATATAGCAATGAGCCAGTCTGAGGATATGTTGGAGAGCATAATGCTCCCCATTCCTCATCCAAATCCGGATCTAGGATCCCAAATCAGGATATATCCTGAGGATTTGGAGGGCCAAAAAGTGCTGTTAAACAGCACTGTGTCATCCAAGACACTTGGCCCACTCATGGATGATAGCTCATCCAAGGCAGCCAGAGATGCAGCCTATGACAGCATATGTGAAAAACTAGCTGTTGTTTCAGTGGATCTCATTAAAAATGGATCCATATCCCGCTGTATGCTAGCACAGCTACAGCAAGGGGATGACTACCTGGGCCCACTAAGGGACAAGGTGGCCAAAAGGGATGACTCCCTCCCCAAATTTTTTATAAAGGCTATGATCCTCTATAAAAAATACATGACCAAACACTCAGAGAGTGAAAGGCATGTGATCTGCCTGCCAGATGTGCTGCTGCCAGCAGTCATCCATTTCTTGCATGTGGCATTGGGTCATCCCTCTGTCACACTGCTAAAAAGAAATTTTGAGCACTACTATTACAATAGAAGTGCCAATAGGATGATTACATCCTATGTGCAGGCCTGTGTCACTTGTGCTATAGCACATAAGTATGACATCAAGCTGGCCACCCCTGAGACAAGCAGGTCCCTGCAGCCAATAAGGCCCAGGCAATACCTGTACTGTGATCTCATCCCAATGCCAGGTAGAATGTATACCTACATTCTATTCTGTCTGGATGCCTATTCACAGTTTGTCTATGCACTGACACTGAAGGATAAATCCTCAGCTTCAGTGATAAAGGGGTTATCTGACCTCAGCTCCTCCATTGGAGGATGGCCAGAGGCCATCTACCTGGACAATGAGACCTCTTTCCAGAAAGCTGCCAAATTTCTGGTCAAAGTGGCTCCTGTAAAAGTATTTTACAGTGTCCCTTACTGCCAGTTTCAAAACTGGAGTGAGAATTACATCAAGAATTTCAAGAAGACTCTTGTTAAAATTCTTCATGATGTAACAGACCCTCATAATAATGAGGATTGGCATCTGCTTCTGCCCACAGTGACACAGTCACTGAACAGGCAGATCATCCCTGACATAGGGATGACAAGGGAATCCATTCATTATAATATGAATGTTGAATTCCATCCTCTGGCTCACTTATCCAGTGAGCATGAGAGACTGATGAACCTAGAGGTTCAGCCAGTCCCCTCCAATGTTTTCAAAACATTATTGGAGAAGAGGATAAGGAATAGGAAAATCTCTAGGAGAAACCCTATTCCTCACTTTTATGAGACTCAAGTAGTCTTCATGAGAGACCAGGCACCCTCAGTGTCCTCCATTCTGAAGACCCCAAACAAGGGTCCCTACAGAATTGAGAGGCTGGAGGACAGAAATGTCCTCCTTGTGGAGCTTGGCACAGGCAAGGCTGTACATTCTCATGTGCAGTACATCAGACCACTAGAGTTGTCTGAGCTCCGCCTTTTGCTCTCCAAAAACTGGGACTTGAATGTCAATGCCCAGAGGTCTGGCTTACCAGCCTCAAGACCAGGCATCTTTGATGCCCCCTCTAATCCAGTGTCTATAGAGACAATACTGGAGGCTGAAAAACTAGAAGTTTTTCCAGAGGCAGGGGACCTAGAAACTATGTTTCAGGACCCACTCCCAGCAAACACTGTAGCTCAGAGTAGCACAGTGAATGCCACTCCAGAAGAGGTACAAGTACCTCAGGAGGCTAAACCTCCAGATATAATTCTGGAGAGATCTCCTGTACCATTAAGGAGATCTCCAAGGTTTAGTGGTGAGGCCAATTTTGGCCTAAACTCAATCCAGACAGTTCTCCCCAGAGAGGGAGTTGAAAATCTGTCTCCTGAGATTGATCTGGGCGAAGAGACAATCTCATTTAATGCTACAAATGTCCAGTTAGACATTAGCAAAATGTACAAGAGATCACTGGGCAGAGACCCTTTGGATACTCTGGGTGTACCCACCCTCTGTACACCTGAAGAAGAGATGAGAATTCTCAACTTCAGATCAGTACTCAGAAAGAAGAAAAAACTCTCTTTCTGGATACCCCCGGATCTCTATTTTCCAGAAAAAGATCTGGATTTAGAGTTCTGAATCTCTTAAGGAGATCTCAAACTTCTGAATCTCCTAAGGAGAGGTCAGAAAAGCCTAGATTCCAGAGTGGATCAAAGGATGACCGTATACCGGTCAAAAAGGTACAGTTGTGAGTTTTAAAACTTGCAGCTAGTAATGGTATGGTAAAAATACAGTAAATCCAAAATACAGTAAATACAGTAATAGAGTAATAAATTAGGTCTGGTCTGGTTGCTGAACTACTTTAAGAGACACATTTAAAGAAACTGAACTAAAACACCAGAGGAAGGAAAGTGACTACCTCTTTAGGATTATGAGGAAAAGCTCAGTGCCTTGTTTTTTGCAAAAAAGTGGAGAACTGTTGAAGGGATGTTTCCAAGATTGTGTCCTCTAAAAGTGCTTCAAAAGCCAAATTAGCCAAAATACAGTAATAAAGTAAATACATTAAATACAGTAATCTGGCAATATTGTAGAGACTAGCTCATTAGTAAGGACTAAAGGGGCACAGCTAGGGCCCCTTAAACTAAGGTTGCATAGTTGCACCTTTTTGCCCTTCTGGACAATGCAGAGTATCTGTGTCCCAAGGAAGTGTAGCACAGTGCAAGGAGCACTGGCTGCAGTGGTTGCAAGTTTTGCACCACATTCCACTCAAGGAAGTTGCATAGTTGCAAATTCCAGCAGTGATGCGCAAAATGCAGTGATAATCACTGCTTGCAAGCAAGAAAAAAGTCTCCCGCTGTCTCAGCCCCTTAAACCTGACTAATCTTGAAAGTGGTGCTCAGAAATGTGCACCACAATTATTCTCTGGCAGTGCATAGTTGCACCTCCAGTAGAATTGCACAGCTGGTGTTAGTACACTGGCTGTAAGCAAGGGTAAGTTTTTGCATGCCCCCTGGGCTGTAGAAATGAATCCCCTTGAATGTGGTGCACTAGTGTGCACCACAATCCTTCTCTGATGAGGTGCAAGAAAGCACCTCCAGTAGAAGATGCACAGCTGGTGTTAGTACACTGGCTGTAAGCAAGGGTAAGTTTTTGCATGCCCCCTGGGCTGTAGAAATGAATCCCCTTGAATGTGGTGCACTAGTGTGCACCACAATCCTTCTCTGATGAGGTG
>Ga0209617_10001252_pt1 | contig 11903 bp, 10 predicted proteins | sample LakEriepJuly2011_2_FD_187459 | JGI IMG/M metagenome (GOLD analysis project Ga0209617, IMG submission 187459) | Freshwater microbial communities from dead zone in Lake Erie, Canada - CCB epilimnion July 2011 (SPAdes) (version 2) | ecosystem: Environmental > Aquatic > Freshwater > Lentic >... | reverse complement strand
TCGTCATTGATCTATTTTACCGTTGAGGAGCGATCACTGCTTACTCGTAGTGCGAAAACCGCCACGGTGACTCAGACCAATTACCTCTGACCAACTTGAGATCTTGTGCCGTTCAGCCCATCTGCATAACTCGCCCGCAATTCGATATGCGGCACGAGGTTCGGCAAACGATGCAGTACCCACCTGCACTGCACTAGCGCCAGCCAACATCATCTCGAGGGCCTCAAGACCGTTAGTCACTCCTCCCACCCCAACGATTGGCACAGCAGGCATCCGCGAATGAATATCGGAAACCGCCCGAACAGCAATCGGGTGAATGCCCCGTCCCGATAATCCTCCGCCACCATTGCCGAGAGCTGGCCGACCAGTCGATGTATCGATGATCATTCCAAGCGATGTATTTACCAGCGTTAATGCCTGGGCTCCCGCGTTAACGCATGCTTCGGCAACATCGCCAATGCGGTCCGTGTTGGGCGACAATTTTGCCCAAAGTGGCAATCCAGAAACTCGAGCAGCATCAACAATTTGCGCTGCGAGATCTGCATCGTGAGCAAACATTGCGTGTGGTTTGTTGTCGCCCACTACTGCTGCTTTGAGATTAGGGCAAGACAAATTGATTTCCAGTGCCGCAATCCTGTCTTTGACAGGCGCAAGCATGCGCGCTGCGTCAACATAATCTTCTACACCAAAACCCCAGATGCTGCACACGACAGTTGCGCCGATGTCAATAAGTTGTGGCAAGTCATTCGCAATCCACTGCTCGACTCCAGGACCTTGCAGTCCGACTGCGTTGAGCATCCCACTTGCTGTTGGATGCAACCGAGGTTGCGGATTACCGGCCCATTCAAATGCTGCCAAAGATTTGACAACTACTGCACCGAGTTCGCGCAACGGCATGTATGCGTCGAGTTCAACGCCCAACCCACATGTTCCCGATGCCGTCATGACAGGGTTCTTGAGAGTCACCGCACCAACATGCGTTGCCAAATGCGGTGATCGCGATCGCAGCCTCACTGCTGGTGATACTCCTGGAGCGATTTCACTTCGAGTGGATGCTCTTGTTGTTCAAATAGTCCTTGCACGGCCGCCAACGCTGCATTGATAGTGGTTACAGATGAGACCCTGAAGATGTTTGCAGCCTTGCGAATGGCTTCGCCGTCCGATCGACCACCTCTGCCCTGTGGAGTATTGATCACAAATGCAATCTCACCTCGTTTAATCAATTCAACGGCATCATCTGGCTGTGAGTTCTTCTCCTTTTTGCCACGAGTCGACTGTGCGGCTGTGGTTTCAGAAACTTTGCCAACTACACGATCAACAGGATGCCCGAAGCGTTGCAAATAATCGGCGGTGCCAGATGTTGCAACAATGCCAAGACCCAACTCCCGCAGACGTTTGGCAACAACGAGTCCACTCGGCTTATCACGGTCGTTGAGCGATAAGAACACCATGCCACTTGTAGGCAATTCGGTTCCTGCTGCAATTTCGGCTTTCACAAATGCCCGACCGAACGTGGAGTCAATACCCATTACTTCGCCAGTAGAACGCATCTCTGGTCCAAGCGCAGTATCTACTTCTGGAAAGCGACTAAAAGGCAGTACGGCTTCTTTGACAGAAACATGTTTGCCACTCACTGGCTTCTTTAAGAGGCCTTCGGATCGCAACTGAGCCAATGACGCACCAAGCATGACTCTGCTTGCAATTTTTGCCAATGGCACGCCGGTTGCTTTGGCAACAAACGGCACTGTGCGGCTTGCCCGTGGGTTCGCTTCAATCACATAGATCTGAGAACCTGCGACCGCAAATTGCACGTTGATCAGTCCACGCACGTCAAGGGCATTGGCAATCACTTTTGTATATGACTCGACTGCCTCGACCACCCATGCTTCAAGCGTTGGAGGCGGAATCACACATGCTGAGTCACCAGAGTGAACGCCTGCTTCCTCTACGTGCTCCATCACAGCGCCGATCAACACCTCGCCAGTTGAATCGCGAATGGCGTCAACGTCTATTTCAGTTGCGTCATCTAGAAATCGATCAATGAGTACTGGTCGCTCGGACGAAAGTCCGCCCTCTCTGCCAAGAGTTCCAGCAACACTCAGTTCATGCATCGCTCGCTCAAGATGCGCTTCGTCGTGCACGATCTGCATCGCTCGTCCACCCAACACATAACTTGGTCGTACCAATACTGGATAGCCAACTTTCAAGGCGATCTTTTTGGCTTCATCAATTGTTAAAGCGGTTCCCCCTGGAGGCTGCGTAATTTTGAGTTCTTCACACAATGCACTCCACTTCTTGCGATCCTCTGCAAGATCAATTGAATGTGGCGATGTGCCAGCGATGAGTTCAACCGGGATGTGATTTGCCAGCTTCAGTGGTGTCTGTCCACCCAAACCGACGATTACCCGAGGTGCAACTCCGCCAGCAAGTGTTTCAGCTTCGATCACATTCATTACATCTTCTTGCGTCAATGGTTCGAAGTACAAGCGATCAGAAGTGTCGTAGTCGGTTGACACAGTTTCTGGGTTGCAATTGACCATGATCGTTTCGAAGCCTGCATCGCGGAGAGCGAAACTTGCGTGTACACAGCAGTAGTCAAACTCGATTCCCTGACCAATGCGATTTGGTCCACTGCCCAGAATTATTACTTTGGGTTTTGTCGAGTTATGTACTTCATTTTCATCTTCGTATGTCGAGTAGTGGTAAGGAGTTTGAGCAGCGAACTCGGCACTACATGTATCAACTGCTTTATACGTAGGAATGACACCTGCTGCGATGCGTGTTGCTCGCACAGTTGGCTCGGAGACCTTCCAGAGATAAGCCAACTGCGCATCGGAAAAACCAAGGCGTTTTGCACGACGCCACGTACGCACCGTCATCTTGCCGATACCACATGCATCCAATTCCGCACGCTCGTCGGTAATCATCGACATCTGGTCGAGAAACCAGTAGTCAATGCGACACGCATCATAAATACGCTCGCGCGAGATACCTCGGCGGACACACTCTCCTACCTGGAAGATGCGCTCGGGCGTGGGGATTGCAATCTGCGCCAACATCTCATCGTCCGACTTCTCACGCATCAAGAGTTCTGGTGGATCGCAGTTCAATCCAGAACGGCCATTTTCAAGCGAGCGCAGCGCCTTCTGCAAGCTTTCAGCAAAAGTCCTGCCTATTGACATTGCTTCACCGACGCTTTGCATCTGTGTGCCAAGCACGCCGGATGTGCCAGGAAACTTCTCGAAGGCCCAGCGCGGAATTTTGGTTACTACGTAGTCGATCACTGGCTCGAAACTTGCCGGTGTCATCTTGGTGATGTCATTAGATATCTCATCCAATGTGTAACCAACCGCCAACTTGGCGGCAATTTTGGCGATCGGAAAGCCAGTTGCTTTGGAGGCCAAAGCGGACGAACGCGAAACCCGTGGGTTCATCTCGATCACCACCTGCTCGCCTGTCAGTGGGTTGACCGCAAATTGCACATTGGATCCGCCGGTCTCAACCCCAACTCGTCGAATACATGCAAATGCTGCATCTCGCATTTTTTGATACTCAACGTCAGACAACGTCATCGCTGGCGCAACGGTGATGGAGTCACCTGTGTGGACTCCCATCGGATCAATATTTTCAATTGAACAGATGATCACGCAGTTATCCGCACGATCGCGCATCACTTCAAGTTCGTACTCTTTCCAACCAGCAATCGAAGTTTCAATCAGTACTTCATTGATTGGGCTAGCCAACAAGCCGTCCGCAACAATCTTTTTGAAGTCTTCTTCGTTATGCGCTATACCGGTGCCACGACCGCCCAAGATGTACGCAGGACGAATAATGGCTGGCAACCCAATTTCGTCGCGCACAACCAAGGCTTCTTCCATGTTGTGAGCCACACCGCTCACAGGCACGTTCAGTCCAATTTCGATCATTGCGATCTTGAATTTTTCGCGATCCTCTGCTGTTGCGATTGCCTCAGCATTCGCTCCAATCAGTTCGGGAGTACCTGGCACTCCAACTAATCCACGGGCGTGCAACGCCATTGCAAGGTTCAATGCAGTCTGGCCTCCGAGAGTAGGCAAAACCGCATCTGGTTTTTCTCTTGCGATGATGGCAGCGACCACGTCAACAGTGAGAGGTTCGATGTACGTACGATCTGCAAAATCTGGGTCGGTCATGATCGTGGCCGGGTTTGAGTTGGCCAAAATCACGCGATAGCCCTCCTCTTTCAGCACTCGACATGCTTGAGTGCCCGAGTAGTCAAACTCACACGCCTGGCCAATGACAATGGGGCCTGAGCCGATAATCAAAATTGATTTCAAATCACTGCGGCGTGGCATCAGCGTTGTCCCATCAGTTGTGCAAATTCATTAAACAAATATCGACTGTCGTGCGGGCCAGGACCGGCTTCGGGGTGATATTGCACGCTGAATGCGCGAACATCCCGAACGCGCATGCCTTCATTGGTTTGATCATTGAGATTGGTGTGCGTGATGTCGGCGACATCGCTGAGCGATGCAGGGTCTACACAGAAGTTGTGATTTTGGCTTGTGATCTCAACCGAACCTGTGCGCAAGTTGCGAACAGGATGGTTTGCTCCGTGATGACCAAATGGCAGCTTGAAGGTTTTGCCTCCAAGTGCAAGTGCCATGAGTTGATGACCGAGACAGATACCAAACATCGGAACGCCCTGTTCGATGATGGCACGAATTGCAGCGGGTGCGCCGTCAACCGTTTCCGGATCCCCTGGGCCGTTAGACAAGAACACACCATCGGGTTGCAGCGCCAAAACTTGCTCGGCCGAATAGTGCGCAGGCACGACATGCACCGTTGCTATTTCGCTTAGGCATCGAAGAATGGTGCTCTTGATTCCGAAATCGTATGCAACAACTTTCATGTGCCCGCCACCAACGACGTATGGCTGAGTTGTCGTTACCTGTTTCACCAAATCGATGCCAGATGTGCCCAACTCGCTTTGTGCTCGAGCCAACACACTTGCCTCGCTCGCCTGACCAAAAGCTCCAGGCATCGCACCTGTGTCGCGGAGAACTCGAGTGAGTCTTCGGGTATCAATACCTGCAATACCGCTCACATTCATTCCACGCAAATAGGCGTCAAGATCGTTGTTGGCTCGCCAGTTGCTCCGTCGCTGCGACATCTCACGCACGATCACACCGCGAGCAAACACGTGTGACGACTCGTTGTCGAGCGGTGTGGTTCCATAGTTGCCAATATGCGGTGTTGTAAACGTAATGATCTGACCGGCATACGAAGGATCGGAAATCACTTCTTGATAACCAGTTAGCGCAGTATGAAAGACAACCTCGCCACTTGCGATGCCGCCGACAGGGTCTGCCCCTATTGCCTCACCTTCAAAAACGCTTCCATCTCGAAGCACCAACACTGATTCGCGAATTGTCATTTCTGTGCTTCCCCATCTTGAACAGTGATTTGCCCGCGATACATCGTGCTGCGCACCATACCTCGCAATTGTCTCCCAACGAAGGGAGTATTTTTGCTCTTGCTCGCCAACTTGGCAGGATTCACTTGCCACATCGCATCCAAGTCAACGACACACAGATTGGCTGTGTCGCCTACTTCAATGTTGCAACCGTGATTATCGGTGATCTGGGCTATTCGTGCGGGGTTTCGTGACATCACTGCAGCGATTTGCACAGGATCGAGTTCAACACAAGACAACACAACGCCAAGGGCTGTTTCCAAACCGATCATGCCCGGTGGCGCCTGATCGAGTGAGAGTTCTTTTTCTCTTCTGGCGTGTGGCGCGTGGTCGGTGGCCACTGCATCGATGGTTCCGTCCAACAGACCCGACTTGAGCGCTTTAATGTCAGTCATGCTCCTCAGTGGTGGATTGACTTTATAAATGGGATCGAATGTCGTCAGCAACTCCTGCGTTAATGAAAGGTGATGCGGCGTCACCTCAGCCGTTACGTTGAGACCCTCGCTTTTTGCAGCACGTACCAACTCGACTGACCTCGCTGTAGACAAGTGCAGAAAATGCACCGATGCACCAGTTATTCGAGACATCTCAATATCTCGTTGCACCATCATCTCTTCGGCAATTGCAGGCCAGCCTGGCACACCCATGTCCGAAGAACAACCACACTCGTTCATGACTGCACCTTGTGTGAGCGCCGAGACTTCACAATGTTGCGCCATGGTTATTCCGAGTGATTTTGCGTATTGCATTGCACGACCCATCAATACAGGGTCCTGCACCCCAGATCCGTCATCGGTGAAGATGCGCACACCAGCAGCACTCAATTCGGCCAATGGTGCAAGTGCTTCACCTTGACGCCCCATGGTGATGCAGCCACTTGGAAACACATCGAGCAAACCTGCTTTGCGTCCTTGTTCACGCACAAACTCAATCACCGTGACCGAGTCGTGTGCTGGATTGGTGTTGGGCATCGCGATCAATGCCGTGTAACCACCCTTTGCACCTGCACGACTAGCGGTTTCGATTGTTTCGGTATCTTCGCGTCCTGGCTCGCGCAAGTGCGCATGCAAGTCGACAAAACCAGGAAATATGTGACAACCAGTTGCATCAAGCGCGATATCGCCTGTCAAATTTTTGCCAACCTTCACGATGATGTCATTGTCAACGAGTACATCGACTTTTTCGACACCACTCACCCCCACGACACTCCCACCTTTGACCACAATCGTCATGACAGCTCCTCCGCTGAAAGCAAATCGAATAGCACGGCCATACGTACTGATACACCGTTCGTAACCTGTCGATGAATCAACGAATTTGGTATGTCGCTTGGGTCAATCAACATTTCGACGCCGCGATTCATCGGTCCTGGATGCATCACCACGGCACTCGACTGCAGTGCCACAACGCGTTTCTCATCGAGTCCGTACCGCGTGCTGTATTCATGCAGACTCGGCACCAAACCTTGCGCCATCCGTTCGCTTTGCAGCCGCAACATATACAACACATCAGTGCTTGCGAGCACTGCGTCCAAATCATTGCTCACCTTCACCGGCCAATGCTCGATGTTTAGTGGCAAGAGCGTTGGAGGCGCAACCAACGTGATATTTGCGCCGAGCAGAGAAAAAGCTTGGATGTTGCTTCGTGCAACCCGGCTGTGTTTGATATCGCCGACGATTGTCAGATTGAGTCCGCTGAGATCTTGTCTACCAAGAGCCTCACGAACCGTAAAACAGTCCACAAGTGCCTGCGTTGGGTGCTGATGAGCCCCATCTCCAGCATTGACAATCGAGGCATTTGTCCATTGCGAAATTTGCCATGGCACACCAACTGATTTGTGGCGCACAACAAATGCGTCAACACCCATGTCGGTGATGGTCTCAATTGTGTCGCGCAGACTTTCACCTTTGTTGACACTCGATGTAGAAACACTGAAATTCATCGTCTCCGCCGACAGACGCTTTGCTGCAGTCTCAAAACTCAATCGCGTTCGAGTCGAGTCTTCAAAAAATAGGCTCACCACCGTCTTGCCACGCAATGCAGGAACTTTTGGCACTGCTCGGGTATTGATCTCTGCCATGCTCTCGGTGAGTTTGAGTATGCGAGACAATCCATCTGCACCCAACTCGGAAATGGAACGCAGATGCTTCACGAAGACGCCCCTGCTACCGAGGTAACGACTACGCCTTCTGCCGAGACATCCACTTCGTCTGTCGTTTGTGTTGGCATGTTCTTGCCCACATAATCGGGTCGTATGGGTAGTTCGCGATGCCCACGATCAACCAATACAGCAAGTTGAACTGCGCGCGGTCGTCCAAAATTGTTTAACCCCTCAAGTGCAGCACGCACCGTTCTTCCCGTATACAGAACATCATCAATCAATACGACGGTCGCGCCGGTGATGTCACAAGGAATATGGCTCGCTGATCCTGCGACCACGGGCCTCAGTCCGATGTCGTCGCGATACATAGTTGGGTCAAGCGAACCTACTGGTACTGCAAAGTTTGGCTCAATCGATGAGATTCGTTCACCTAAGGCATCTGCAATCCACGTGCCACCCCGTTGCAAACCAACCAGTACGACGTTTTCAACACCGTGATTGCGCTCAACAATTTCATGAGCAATACGACTAATAGCTCGAGTGACATCGGGGCCAGACATGACGGCAACTGCCGATTGTGGTGCACTACTCACTGTTATCCCTTCGTTTGAACCTCACAGGGTTCAATTAACGACTTGCATTCTGATGAATGCGTCACTGACTGTAGCACCTTTTATCGATGGCGATACAGAATCCACCACTCGTTGGAATCCACAAGTACATAGTCGTGGATCTCTGACCGCCACACCTCTTCGGATTCTCTTGTGAGCGCAATTGGCAACATCACGTACTCAATTTCGTCCGCGAAATCCAGTCTGTCTCCAGCCGCAAACACGTCTGGACCGTACAGTGCACGACGGAATGGATTTGGAAAAACATAGACGCGTTCTCGGCGGGCCAACTGCGCCGACAGCGGATGAAACACAGAGATCACGGCCTCGGATGGTATTTGAGCGAACAATCTATGGGCCGCCGCAACCGACGAATTTGAAGGTGGAAACTTCTGAATTTGGTTGCGTGCAAACGGCAACGGCGCCAGCAACAACGCGCCTACAAGCGCGCACGCCGCCACAACCGATGTTGCTCTACGACGTGCAGGTTTACTCAATCGACCAATTGCGTAGACATTGCCAAATATCAAAATCGGCGCAACAACAAGTGAATAGTGATATTGAATTTGGTATTGGTAGTAAAACGTACTGACGATATTGGACAACAGCACCGTAAACCCGACCAACGCCACGCTCGGAGCAATAAAGAACATGCCCCCTGTTGGCAACAACATCTGCATCAAATATGTCATGCGACCATCGCTAGTCAGATAACGGAGCAGAGTTAATGGCGCTGTAAGCGCCGTCTTAAGAAGTCCGCCTACACCACCAAAAGGTATGCGCCACGAATTCCTAAAGGCCGTTCCGGTCAAGTCGCGAATCACAACAAGAAAACACAGCAACGCTGCTCCAATCGCACCGACAACCGTTGCTATGCCAATACGCACATCTCGACGCAACGCCACCCAGACTCCAATTGGTGCCACCACCAACACAACATCTTCTTTGACCAACAATGCCAACACGACAGCCACTACATACCATCGCCATTTACGAATCAAAGCAGCCCAGAGAGCGACCGCGATGAACAAACCCAAAAACGAATCTGGGTGAAAATTCTCAACATTTGTCCAACTCACTGCTGGGTAGAGCAAGTATGTGCAAGCAAACACGCAACCAAGCGCATCGCTCTCAAGTCGTTTTCGAGCATATGCATATATCGGAATGGCGCCACATGCGATCACCACTGATTGCACAACAAACAGCATGCTCGTAGATGAAAAAATCCACATGAGCGGCACAAGCAACAACAGAATAAATGACGTGTGATCGCCAAACAGATTGCGACCCATCAATGTCACAAATGGAGTTTTGCCCTCTGACAACAGCCAAATGCCTTGGTCGTACAGACCGAAGTCATACGCCGATGTGCCGAGCCCACGATGAATCTGCACCGTGGTAAAACTGAAATAGCAGGCGTACGCAGTAATTGCCGCGGCAACTACAAGAGTCCACGACGACATGCGTCGGACTCGAGCGGACAAGCGATTCATTGCTACGAAGTGACGCGAACCACTTTAGAAATCGCCGATAACACACCGTTGACAAAGCGTCCAGAATCATCAGTTGAAAATGTTTTTGCTAGTTCGACTGCTTCATTGATCACCACAGCAACCGGCACATCGTGGCTATAAGACAGCTCAAACACGGCCATTCTCAAAACATTTCGATCAATCACTGGCATACGGGCAAGTGTCCAGCCATTTGCACACTCAACTATGTGACCATCTATCTCGTCCAGATGCGTCGATACTCCCGTCACAATCTCTGTTGTCAGGTCATCGACACTCAGTACTTGTATTGCAAGCACTTCGGTTCCGGTCAACCCTTTGGTGTCTGCCTCATACAAAATATGCATTGCACGCTCACGAGCATCCGAGCGAGCAGTCTTGCCCCCTGTGCGCGGTTTTTTGTCGTCCGTCACGGTCAGACGCGAGTCACATATTCGGCAGTGCGAGTATCAACCTTGACGCGGTCGCCAATGTTGACGAACAACGGAACCTGAATTACTTTGCCTGTCTGCAACGTCGCTGGCTTACGTGCACCAGACACTCGATCTCCCTGCATACCTGGCTCGGTGAATGCAATTTCGAGCTCAACTGATGGTGGAATTTCAACGCTGACGATTTCGTCGCCGTAACTTGCAATCATCGCTACTGCATTTTCAATCAAGTAATCAGCTGCGTCACCGAGAGCTACAGGCTTGATCGTCAATTGATCGTAAGTTACGTTGTCCATAAAGACGTAGTCATCACCATCTTTGTACAAAAACTGCATGTCGCGCTTGTCAAGAATGGCTTGCTCAACTTTGATGCCAGCGTTAAACGTGCGCTCGAGCATGTTGCCCGTGCGGAGGTTGCGCAATTTGGTGCGCACGAACGCTCCACCCTTGCCAGGTTTTACGTGTTGAAATTCGACAACGGTGTACAACGTGTTATCGATGTTGAGGGAAACTCCGTTTTTCAGATCATTCGTCGAGATGGCAGGCACAAAGATTCTTTCTGACTCAGGGTGAGGGTTTGGCTGGATGTTGCGGTTACAAGAATTAAATCCTCTATCCGCACTCCTCCAACACCTACACGATAGACCCCTGGCTCTACGGTCACTACCTCGCCACACTGCAATGGCTCCATGAAGTCTGAGCGCACCCAAGGCATTTCGTGAATTTGCAGTCCAACGCCATGCCCTGTGCCATGAATGAAATCTGGTCCGTAACCAGCCTCCGCGATAATGCTTCGACAAACCTCATCAATTGACGAACCGCTCACACCTGGTTGCACAGCAAGCACTCCTTCGCGTTGCGCACACAACACAAGATCATGAATTTCTGAAAGTTCTGGTGCCACTTGACCAATCAAATAGGTGCGTGTCATATCCGAGTGATAGCCATCCACTAGACCGCCCACGTCGATGACCACCGAATCGCCTTCGCGAATAATGGTGTCTGTTGGTCGGTGATGGGGCTTGACAGAGTTCTCACCCGTTGCCACGATCGTTTCATAACTCGGACCATCTGCGCCGTAACGTCGCATTTTGTACTCCAATTCGTCTCGGACATCTCGCTCGGATATCTGATTCGACATTGCATCCTCAAGCATTGATTGCACATCGGCTAATGCCATATCGGTTGCGTGCGCTGCCAACTGCATGCGTCTAATCTCTGCTTCTGTTTTGACTCGACGCAACTGTTGCACCACGCCGTTAGCAGCAATAAGCGAACAAGCAACTTGCGAAACCATCGTCTCGAAGTTGAGCATCGTGATTTCGCTCGAATCGAAACCGCAATTCTTGATACCTAAAAGCTCTCGTGAAAGTTGCTGCATTTGCAGTGCCTGTGTGCGAGCCTCAACGACCCTCGCCGAAGCATCCGATAAACGAAGCTGATCGACTGCTTGTTGTGTGTATCGCCCATCAACAATCAGAACCGAGTCGTTATCTTTTACTACAAGCGTTGCAGTTGATCCGGTGAAGCCCGTGAGCCAGCGGATGTTGTCCATGGACACAACAACGAGCGCGTTTACTCCACACGTATCTCGTGCAATTTCGAGAGCTCGCTGCAAACGACCAGTGACCAATAACGGCGGCAATTTGGAAAGCTGTTGCGAGTTCAAAGCCGCAAAACCTTGCTAGTTGTTGTTGAGGTAGTGCGCAATTGCTTGCACACCGAGCACATAACTCTGCTGACCGAATCCCGCGATTGTTCCGATCGAAACTGGCGCAACGACGCTCGTGTGTC
>Ga0209617_10001249_pt1 | contig 11912 bp, 10 predicted proteins | sample LakEriepJuly2011_2_FD_187459 | JGI IMG/M metagenome (GOLD analysis project Ga0209617, IMG submission 187459) | Freshwater microbial communities from dead zone in Lake Erie, Canada - CCB epilimnion July 2011 (SPAdes) (version 2) | ecosystem: Environmental > Aquatic > Freshwater > Lentic >... | reverse complement strand
TTCGCACCTTTATTATCCTCGCACGCCGTCGTCCTCGTCCTCGTGATCGCTGTCGTCATCGCCGTTGTAAATGTATTGCATGATGTTTCGTTGCGGTGGAATTTCTTGTTGTGGTTGTTGGTCTTCATCGTAATTGATGATATTGTTGATGTAGTAGTATTCGTCATTGGCGTTGTTTATGTTCTGGTCATACAACGCCAGATTCCTATGAAATATCGCAGCAATGTCGTGCACTGGTGGCGGAGGAGGGATAGCTGCTGCGACGGGTGCTACCTCAGCAGCCACATCGTCGTCTTCGAGTTGTAGTCGTGGAGGGCGAGGGCGACGGCGTTCATCATGATAGAATTCGTCGTGCCAGCGGTGTTCGTTGTTTGCATTGGGATCCACGATGTATTCATATTCCTCGTTGCCGTTGTCAAAATTCTCATCATCAGGTCTAGGAACGACCACGGCATACGAATATCGTTGTGGATTGAATTCGTCGTCCATGAAACAACTGTAAAGAAGATCCATTGCTTCATGATCGTCCGCCAAGAATCCGAGCATTTGATACTGAGTTGCCTGCGACACGATTGCACGGGTATTGGTATCGAACAGGCGGTTGATATTTTGATGTGTATTGCTTCCTTCACTGAACTCGATTTGTATCATGTGACCGTCGCGGAATTTGCGGTGCGGGGTGAGATACACGAAGAAAATCGCGGCGTGAATACCTGGGCGGTAATTGTCTTGCATCAAAAGCGAAACCTCCAATTGTCCTGCGAAAGGGAGAACGCGTCTATCGTCGTCTTGCGCCCAATTCATCGATTCTTGCGCATACTCACGAATAACTGGGTTCAAAATTTCATTTCCAAAAAGCGCGGCCCAGTCAATTGGATCGTACATTTGAATCGATCGTAGGTGGTGAATTTCATTTCCTCTATGGTATCCAGCAGTATTGTTGATGATTCCGTTTCGGCGTTCTCTGCATTCTCGGACTTCAATACTATTATTCCATTCATTCGTATTTCGTTCATATTCATCCATTCCATTGAACCAGTGAGCTCTATTGATATTCAACTGGTCTTCTTGCTGTTGTTGCATTGTATGTGTTTGTTTTGCCCTTTGTTGTCTACACTGGATATCATGATAATGAATAAAATCATTTCAATTTTTTTCATAATGAAAAATATACATTATATATCATCATCACTGCACATACATATTTCACTAATTATAGTCATCATCATTTCCTCGTGGCCGTGGCAGTTGCCGTTAATCGTCGTATTCGCCGTCGTATTCGCCGCCGTCGTAAACGTCGTATTCGTCACTGTATTCTTCAGGGTCACTGTCATAATCAACCCTATTGTAATATTGGCGGCGTATTGCGAATCCAATTCCATGTGAATATACGCGTTCTTTGAATTCTTTATCGACTTCCTGCGCTGATAGTTGAATACCTGAGTTTTGGCATCTTTCATCAAAGGTCTGTTTCGGGTCGATGAAATACTTGTAATTTCGCACATCTTCCACGTAATCATAGAATGGGGTGTATGTCTTGCGAAACTGTGCAAGTTCACGTTCAACTCCTAGGCGTGGGGCGTCATCATATCTATGAACTTTTGGCGACGAACTATTCACGGCATCCGCGGTTCGCATAATGTGACAACGATGTTTCATTCGCATGGCGCCCAAAATAGGATGTCTCGACGGAATATAGTTCGCACAACTATTCAAAGTCAATGCGTGAAACTGAGCAGACGCTCCGCCAATTTTTGGCGCATATTCTTCCGTTACCATTCTCGGTTCAATTGCAGCAAATGCGAGGAACGATGCAACGGACCCGTCCCCGGCGAGACGTATCCATGTGCATCTTGCAGTTTTCACATAATTGACGTAACGTTGACCTGCATTATCGAAAATACGCGCCACATCAAGGTTGAATAACTGCGGAGCAATTACCGCGATCTCGGCGATGAAGGCTAGCAATGTTATGCGTTTTGCGTCGATTCGTTCATTGAAAGAGTATTTGTCAAACAAGTTGTTTTGTGTCGTGTCGGTTGCTTGAACTTCAATTTCCTCTTTCATTTTCAAACGCTGACTGATTGAACGCCAGAAAGCAACCAACATTCGAAAGAACTCTGGGTCGTCGCGAATTTGGTCAACGCTTATAAACCCACGCTTGAACATCTCAATCATTGACATGAGACGATCAATGTTCTTGTTGTAAGATTCTTGTAATACGTCTCGTGTCACACAAATCGCGTGGGGAGTAATATCGGCGTCGGTCAGATTTGTTTTGAAGTGGCATGTTAGAAACCCAATCGGATGTATGATACTAGGCGAAGGACATCTATGGAGGACGCCGTAATACCGATTTCCAATGAGACACTCTGCTGCGAATGCGGAATGAACGTATCGATTTGTGACATCGAAGTTGTGTTTCTTTGTCTTCACGGAAATGATTTTGGGGTTCATGATCAGTCGTGTAATAAGGAGACCTGTAATCGCGGATCTTGCAATGAGGTGGTTCTTTTGGTAAATCGACGATATTTCGGTAAGAGGTGTTGCGTGTCGTGGATCATGAACACGGGCAAATGCGAATTGTCTCCACGAGCAAGAGCGCTCGACCTCGGACATGACGGAGACTGGAAATTCGCGCGAGGCAAGTTTGGACGAAGAACCGAAAGAGGCCAGAATAAGCGCGTGATGGTGAGGGAACGCTGATAACTCTTGCGCTAGATTTGATTGTTTGAAGTAATAATCCGAGATCAAACGAGTTGCTGTGTCGAAGGGGTCATTTTTTGCATTGATACTTACATTCCAACTGTGAGACCAACCCTTCAGAAGCAAGGATTCATATACAGGAACAGTATTGGTGACCGAGGCGGGGACGGGGACGGCGGGATCGGTCGAATTTGATTTCATCATCTGTCTGATAACGTTTGAAACACTGTCACTGGATGAAATCAAAAAAAACATTTCAATTTTTTCTTCGAATGGTTTGACGACGACGACGCACATATCGACGGGATTTAGTTTTCATGAATTGTCGGCCTTTACGACGGGTGCGCTTTGAAATCTTACGTTTGAATGACCGAGATCTACCGCCATGATTCATACCATCCTCCTCCTCCTCCTCCTCCTGACCATTGCCGAAACGACCGAGAGGAGGAACAACTTCTACATCCCTTACAGGCTCAGCAACTGCCTGATCTAGTGCATTATCTATATTCTGCAGCAACGCTTGAGGTCCCGGATGACCTTGGGCTACAAGGTGTGCGGGTACAAAAATACCATTTCTAATTCTATTCATACAATCTCTTGCAAGATCAGCAGTAGCAACACCACTATACACAACGGCATCATATAAAGTCGCAGTTAATCTACCTGCGCCTCTTATTATCGCATTTTTTACAGTATCATGAACCCTTTGCAATGGTTCTGGAATTGGATTGTTAAAAAAATCTCCAAGACTACCACTCAATGTTTGCGGAACGCCAGTGCGCGGATCTTGACTTATGATATAGTTACGAATATGATCCATATTCAAGTGATTCACACGGCGATTCAAATCTGCGCTAATTAAACTGCGTTGATCTTGAGATAATCGTCTAGCGCTAAATTCTTCTTCTAAATAGTTTTCAATTGAACCAATAATATTTTTTTGATATTCTTTCAATTTCTTATCTTCAGTGACTCTTCGTATTACTTCTCTCGGATTTCTTGCAGGTCCACCGCTCGCCCCAGCAAGGACAGCAACACTGCTTAGGGCATTCATAGAACTCTCTGCAAAACTTTGTAATCTACTTCTTACTCCATTCAATAATTCAGTAGTTACTGGATCTTCACTAAGTATTACTGCATCCATTCGCTCCATTGAGTATTCGCCTGCCGCAGCAACATCTAGAGAATCAGAAATGTCTGGACGTTGACCAATTATTGGTTGAACGCGTTCGTCTGTTAGTGCTGATTTAAACAAAGGCATATGTTGACAGAATGACTGAAATCGTTTAATATTTACACCTCCTTCTCCTCTTTGCGCACTCTGGATGAAAACTTCACACAAAAAATCAAAGCGATCTTGATCAAGAAATGACCATCCACGCCGAGTAACTGCTACTCCATCACCAGGAACTCCTTCTCTAAGAATACTCAAAATATTTTTATAAATTTTTCGAGAAAATAATCCTAATGCAGCTGCTAACTGCATTTTCTCAGTTTTACGATCAATCTTTATTTCCATTAATGCGGCAATAAGTTTATTTGTTTCTTCATCAGGATTTTGATTAACAACTCCGGCGCGCGCCTGGATTGCACGTCCAACTGTGTTTGAAAGCGCCTGTAGCGCATTATTTAAATGAACGAAAAATCCTTGTCCAGGAGGTCCACGCGCTGCATACAACGTAAAAATATTGGTTACACTGCTTGTTGTAAAATTAAATCCACGCATAAAGAGATTAGTTATTCCTTCTTTTACAAAAGTAAATGCATTTCCATCCCATACTATGGGACCGCCTGCTTGAGCAGCAGGAGGAGGAGCAGCAGCAGCAGCAGCAGCAGCAGCAGCAGCAGCAGCAGGATTAACCGCTGATAGACCGCGTCGTAGGTTCGCCGCCGCCGCCGCTGCTGAATTCGGTATTCCAGGATGACGAGCACCATTTACTCCTGCAGCAGGTCGAGCACCCCTATCAGCCAATTCATCCAGAAATCTTTGTATATTTGGACTAATTGGTATTTGTCCACTAAATGTCTGCAAACCCAATAGATATATAACCATAACTATATATTGAACCTGCACTTCTATAAAATTTCCAAGTGTTTTCAAATACTCCTTTGCAACGTCCGTGGTACCAGCGCCGAGGTAAACTAGTAAATTAATTAAATTTTCTGTAGTGCACTCATTATATGCATATGCACAATAAAGCGTAAATTGATCAAGTGTTAGATGTCCAAGTGAAATAACTGAAAGTACTGAATTTGCAAATAATAGTAAAGAATCTCTAGCCAAAATAATTGAAATATATGTTCCAACTAGACCAAATCCTACTCTGGATAAACTATTATTCCATATTAATTGAGACATCGATGTTACTATTGCATCACTTAACGGTATTTGATTTATAATAGCTTCTTGTATTAAAAGGTCCATACATGTTATAAATCGGGTTTGTTCATCTTTTGTAGTAACGCGACCCATCATTTCTCTAAATGTAGCCACGGAAATATCATGTAAATTTTGAGTTGTGAATGGTCTTATACTAAGATTGAATGTTTCAACCAAAGGTATAAAACCAGAACGAGTTGCTCTTTCCATAACATACCATTTTCTTTCCTCTATAGGAAGCAATCTCGCAAAACCATCTACCAATGCTGCTCGTTGCCTTATAAACTCGTCATCCCGGGCGTCACCAACTATCTGTCTTAATTCGTTTACTTGACTTCCAATAACTTCTGCGCCACCACCACCACCACCACAGAATGCTCCACGACCTCTAGGGCGGGGGGCGGATTCGGCCTCATTCAGAAGTTCCCCCCTCGCGTTCACCTGAAGAAGTCCTTTTGGTAATTGTTTATTATGGCGCGCCACAATAGGATCAGAAGGAGGAGGAGCAGCAACAGCAGCAGCAACAACAGCAGCAGGACCCAATACAACTCTATTTGGACTATTTCTACGCCGTGGACTATTTCTACGCCGTGGACTTACTATTCCTTGTTGAACACGTTCTCGTGAATTGCTACGATTGCGTGAATTGCTACGACTGCGTGGTGGTCCACTACGCTGTGGACTAGAAGATCTAGGCCGTTGAGGTTGTGATAAGTCCGGCACCTGAGATATGTGAGCAGATGAGTCAGCAGGTGATGCGCTTCTAGAGCGCGCCGCCTCTGCACCTTTTGGTGATTTATCACCTTTCTTTCCCGGCGGTGTTTTACCATCTTTTTTAGGCGGCATTTACTATAGACTGGATATCAATATATACTAATACTATATAATAATACTACATAATTTATTCTTTCTCCATGATCTCCCCCCGTTTTTTGATACACTGATCGTCCACACTAAATGTCGGCACTTTCACTTCTTGCGGAACAATCGAAATAACGCACTTCGCCTTTTTTCCATATAAGGGTTCCGTACATCCCTTCTCTTTTTTGTCGTTGATCTTTCCCCGATAAAACTGTTTGAAATTAAACACTTTCGGCGCATCCTGTGTGCACCTCGAACGGAAATGCTCGTATCTCTCACGCACATCGCAGTATGACAACCCAGATTTTTTCCCCAACAATTTATTCACCGTTTCATGAAGGTCATAAACAAAACGCGAAAAGGTATCGCGACTTTTCATATGACACATCCGAATTGGGCGTGTTGCTAAATTATTCGTCAAATTCATTCGACAATATTTACAAGGAAGAACATTTCTTAAATTCAGTATAAAGTCCATATAATGCTTCTTCTGTTCATCGGTTGGTTCGACTGGATAGTTAAAACTCATCGTGTGAAGGAAGTGCCACATACTCGGACCCCATACGGTCGTAAGCATTCCATCGCCACTACGAAAATCTTTCTTGGTAAATGCTCTCACTTTTGTTCTACGTGGAATTTGTGGCAGCGTTCCTACGAGGTCATTACCAATGTCGATACGGTCACGCTTGCGATTGTTCCGCGTTTTACCCCCGCTTAATATCTTTGCTCGATATGACACTGACGCTGACGCTTTTCGTTTACGTGTCTTAGACATAAGTTATTATTGAAATAAACAAATTAAACGCGCTACGTAATTATACTATATAAATATTAAAATTACGTATAAGTGTCATGGAGGACGAAACTCGCACACAGAAGTGGTTTATTACATTTGGCGGTCCTAGTGAGAGTTACCATAATGCAGTGACCAGAATATGTGGGGAAGCTCGTGCAATCAATATCTTTGATCATGTCATCGGATATACAGATAAAAATCTAATTGAAGATAATGACTTCTGGAATAAGCATGGTGATTTCTTATCATCAAACCCCCGTGGATATGGGTTTTGGCTTTGGAAATCATACCTCACGCAAAAAACATTACAGAATCTCTCTGAAAATGATATTTTAGTATACGCCGATGCAGGATGCACGATCAACGCGGAAGGTATACCGCGACTTTTGGAATATTTCGATATTGTGAATACGAGTGAATACGCCAACCTTTCTTTTAAGACCGAACATTTAGAAAAGACATGGACGAAAATGGACACATTTGATTATTATGAGACAGTCAACGATGAACGAGTTTATGAAACAGAACAATTGGTCGGTGGTATTTATGTCATCCGAAAATGCCAACACACGATAGACATTGTAAACCGGTGGTATAATTGTTGTTGCAATTATAACTTGATTGATGACTCTCCAAGCAAACTACCTAATGACCCGTCTTTCCATGAAAATCGTCACGATCAGAGTCTATTTTCAGTTATTCGAAAAAAATGCGGCACAGAAATGACGGATTTCGATGAATCATATTTCAATAATGATTGGAGTGGAATCGCAATGAAATATCCATTTTGGGCAACAAGATATAAATGAAAATTTAAAAATATTCTGTTATAAATATTAGGCGCTATATATAACAGTTCTCATTTTATTTGCAATTTATCATGTCTAGTTCAACGTCCATTCTTGAAGACCCTACTAATTATATCGTTCAGTACAGTGAGAAAACCAAATACTCGTGCACTATGTTAGGTGTTTCGTTGCTTCTTGTTATTCTTTTTTTCGTGAGTCCATTATCCGTAAGATCGGGTTCAATGACATCAATTATATTAAAAGTAGTGATTATTGGTCTTCTTATCGCGACATCTGTCATTTTGTTTGAAGCAGTAAAACCAGTTATAGACACTGATGGTATTCTTGATACAGATATGTTTCCTGATTTGAAATTCAACTTTTTTATAACAGTTGGATTTGTTCTTCTTATCTTAGTTTTAGGTATAGTAGTTTTTCGACTGTAAGACGACGACTATGAATGATTGAACTCATCAAATGGACGTGCATTATGCGGCGTTCTCGTTTTTCCAGTATGTTCCCCCATACTTTCACCTACAATCCGAATAATTTCTTGAAAATATCGTCGATCATTGGTAAAATTGTCCCTGCGAACATTTAGTAATGCACCATTTTGTTTATCGCGAAAAATCATCGTCCTCGGATGTTCTTTATATACACATACATGATGTTATTCTTTCATATTGTTTTATTCGTTTATTTTACCGATTATTCATCATTCTAATATAATATACACATACAGTAGTAAAATGCCAGACTCATCTACACCATCAGTCGGAACTGCGGTTTCTTCTGTATCTGATTCTGCATCATCGGCATTGTCATCTGTCACTTCAGCACTTTCAGGTAATTCTAAGAATATCGTTATTGCCTTTGTAGTCATTGCAGCAATCGCAGGTCTTCTTTATTATATGATTACGAACGATATGATTCCAGGATTGAATAAATTTTTCAGTGATTCTCAAGGCGTCACTCCGGCGCCAGACGGCATCGGTGCAAATGACGATAAAGTAATGCAACTTTACTTATTCAAAGTCGATTGGTGTCCGCATTGCAAGACGGCCAAACCGGTTTTTGACGAAGTAGAAAAGAATTTGAATGGTAAGTCAATCAACGGATACACAGTTGTATTTAAGACGGTTGACTGTGAAGGAGAGCCGGATATGGCGGATAAATTCAAAATCGAGGGATTTCCTACGATTAAACTCGTGAAGGATGGACAGGTCATCGAATATGACGCCAAACCAGATAAGGACAAGATTAAGGAGTTTCTTGAAACGGTAACTGCATCGTAATTGTGCATCATAATGTAGCATTATTCATTATATTATTCATGAATAATGGAAACGTATTTACTACATCATCAATGTTTACATCAATGTTTACATCAATGTTTACATCAATGTTTACATCAATGTTTACATCATCGTCATATCCTCGTTACGAATTTCATACTGAATTGTAGTAGGTGATGATGATTCAGTTTGTGTAGACGGTTGATCCTCTGCAATTTCTGAGAGCGATGTAATTTCTGTAGATGAAAGATGCGCATCCGTCGTATTTTCTGTCGGGATTTCATGTATCGTCGTCGAATCTCTGAAATTACGGCGATAAGACAAAAATACATTCGCAAACGTCTCACCACGTAAAATCAGTTCGCGCCGATAATTCTCATCCTTCATCCAGTTCATCCAATCCTTCATCGAAAGCACCTTTGAGACACAAACGACTTCATTTGGAATCGGTTTTGTTTCACGATTTTCATAAAATTTACTATTCATCTGATTGAAGAATGTGTAGATAAATTGTAAAAGTGACGATTTTTCTGTTATCTTTGTTGGTTTTTTTTCCCAGATTACTTTTACGCCAAGTATTTCGCTCAACCCGCATTTTTGATCGCGAATGCAGTCATTTACGGGATATTCATTGATTATACCTCCATCTAGATAACAACATCCGTCACGGTAAATGGGTGCAAACCCAAAGGGGTAACAGCAACTCATATAACACGCCTCCACCAACGACTGGGTAGGGTGTGTTTTATAACTAAAATCAACGTTCTGAAACTTATTCATTTCCGTTACCATAAAATGAACATCTATTCCAGTTTTATCATAAAACTCTTGAAATGTGACGGTTGTAGGTATATCCTTTCCTTGAAGCGCAGGACGCAACGTTTCTGTGAACTCTTTCAACCCGTATAGTCCGTGTGTATTATACAATTTGAAGATATGTTCCAATTTGTTTTTAGCGTCCGTGATGGATGACGTTGACAAATGCTCATTCAAATCAATATTACTCGACGACGACGACGACGACGACGAAAACGACGGGAATATCTTTTCCCATGGACGTTTAATCAAATAATCGTCCATAACCTCCCATTCATAACGCAACGCTAGGATAATTGCGATATAGGAACCGATCGATGACCCGTAGATGGTTTTGATATCTTTCATGCTCCAGATACCTTTTATATTTAATGTACGAAGAATGCTGTACATCATATGGCCAGCAGGACCCCCAGATGAAATTACAATATGCTTAATCGTAGAGTTATCCGTCATTTTATATAGTGTTTATTCATATTTATTTATTATGGTTTGCGCGTGAAACAAATATCCATTATTTTCTATTGTCATTACATAATACAACACCGACATGGACGATTTATTTAAGTTTGCAGGGGACAATGTTGAAAATGTTGAAAAAATCAATTTAGATGAGTTGTATGAAAAAAAAAAGGAACAAGACAAGAACAAACTATTCACATATAATAAAATTCTTACACGCATTCATGAAAAAATCAAATTGACATCCCGACAAAAGTGTAACCAACCTTTTTGTTGGTATGTCGTTCCTGAAATTATTCTGGGAGTCGCAAACTATGACCACGCTGGTTGTATTGCATATATCGTTGACAAATTACAGGAAAATAATTTCATGGTGCGTTATACACATCCGAATCTTCTCTTGATTTCATGGCTTCATTATGTTCCCAATTATGTTCGAAGTGAATTCAAAAAGAAAACAGGAACTGCAATTGATGAGTTTGGTCGACCAATATTATATGACGCAGAAGGAAAGGTCATAAAATACAATAATGGAAATGGCGGCGGTGGTGTGGTCAGTAGTAACAATTCGCAACAAACACCCGAAGACGCAAATACGCTTTTATACAATCAGCGCGCAGATCCCTCGATGGGGGGTGGCGGTGGCGGTGGCGGTGGTCCATTGCTTGGAGGTGAGAAAAAAGAATTCAAACCAACTGATACCTATCGACCTACTGGAAATTTGGTATATAATCAGGAGTATTTTCAAAAATTAGAGAATCGTCTGCAGTAATGCACGCACGCAGGTCTGTAGTTTAATATGTATTCGTTTGTAATACTTCTTGGTTTGAAGATGTAGATGATGTATTTTTACTCTCAATTTTGCCCGGATTATATTTATCCATCTCGGCCAATATATTATTTTTGATTTCGTCATTAATATCCGATTGTTTACTTTTTAATATATTATTCACCATATATGCATTCAGCGTTTTCAGACTATTTGTCATGACAGAACGCGTGTTCTCATCATTTGTAGTATTTGCAGTGTTGTATAAATTCAGATATATATCTCGATACTTCTTTGCAATATTGCCTTCTTTGATTTCACTATAAATCTCATCCGAAAATTCTTTATGTTGTGGTAAAATTCGAAGTTTCCATGGATCAAACCGGTTCATGTCATTGGTGTTATTGTTATTGTAATTGTTGTCATTGTATTTGGTTTTACTTTTATTTTTGCTTTTTGTTTTCGACATGAGATTTTCGGTCTCTTTTTTCGATTTTTTTGTTGTCTCGGTTAAAACCTCTAATCCGAGGGTCTCCTGTAATTCTTGAAGTATTTGAAACCCAGTTAAAAAATACTTATAACTTTCTGCGTATAATTTCACAATTCGCGTTCTGGCGTCATTGGTGATTCCTTGTAATTCTGCATCAGTTAGATTGGGGTTAATGAAAAAATTGTATTTCAGGTTAAGACGGAAAAAATCGCGCGAATACTGGTCGTCTTGTTCAAACCCTAAATTTCGTTTAAAATTGCCCTTCGCCCAGTCTTCTTCGATTTCATGTAACACATCTTCATTCTGTTTCATAATAACAAATACGCGGTCTAATAATTTCACGATTCCCTTACGGTGTTTTGTGATTTTATAGTTCATGGTTTGAATGTGATTTACGTATTTCACGAAAATAGGATTATATCGCACATTATTATTGACATTGATCTCCAATGACCGGTTCTTTTCGCACCATTTAGTTATTAAATTGTTATCGTTAATATACTGCGATACATCGGCAAATGTTCGTATCTCCTCGCCGGGTTCTTTTCC
>Ga0209617_10001248_pt1 | contig 11917 bp, 12 predicted proteins | sample LakEriepJuly2011_2_FD_187459 | JGI IMG/M metagenome (GOLD analysis project Ga0209617, IMG submission 187459) | Freshwater microbial communities from dead zone in Lake Erie, Canada - CCB epilimnion July 2011 (SPAdes) (version 2) | ecosystem: Environmental > Aquatic > Freshwater > Lentic >... | reverse complement strand
GTGGACGTGCTCGCCACCATCGAGGTGCAGGGTCCCGGCAACTCGCAGCGCGAGATGGTCACGCGGACGGTGCTCGAGCGCGGACGCGTGCTGGCCGTGAATGACGATGCACTCGGCATGAGGGCGTCGGCGAACACCGCAGCCAACGCCATCGACCGCCGGACCAGCAACCGAAAGATGACCGTCACCCTCGCAGCCACTCCCGAGCAGGCCTCCGCGGTGGAGTTCGCCAGCGCACGCGGCACCATCGGCATCGCGGTCCGCGCGGAAGACGACGGCACGACCGCTGCAGCCGCCGCACCTGCACCTGCAGCTGCACCGGCAACGCCCGCAGCGGGCGCGCAACCCGCAGCGCCGGCGGCAGCAGGCTCCTCCGGCTCGCAGACGTGGGACGTGCTGGTGATCCGTGGCAAGGACACCGAGCGCCACTCGTTCTCCAATTCGAAGAAGCCGAAGACTCCGTGATCCACTCCGAATCCAGGACACGCCACCGATGATCTCCAGAGACAACGCATCGCTCATCGCCATTGCCGCGACGCTCGCGCTCCCGTCGGTGTCGTCGTTGGCGGCGGGCCAGGCGGCACCCAACCAGGATCTGCCGCCGCAGCAGGTTCCGGCACAGGACCCCGACGACATCGACGTCGTGGCAGGCTCCTCCACGATGATCTCGATGCCCAGCCGCATCGAGCGCGTGGTGGTGTCCGACCCGGCCATCGCCGACGCCCGCCCGGTCTCGGCGCAGGAAGTGGTGCTCCTCGGCCGCAGCCCCGGCACCGCGGACATCGTCTTCCGCCTCGAGAACGGCCAGACCGTGACGCGCCACCTCCAGGTGGGCCTTGACGAAGACCAGCTCTCGGATCGCCTGCGCCAGTTCTTCGGCGTCGACCTCGAGGCGCGGAACGTCGGCGGCACCGTGGTGCTGCGCGGCGTGATGCCGAACATCGCCACCGCCGAGCGCGTGCGCGCCTACATGCAGTCGACCAACATGAAGTGGATCGACGTCACGAAGATCGCCGGCGTGCAGCAGGTGCAGCTGCGCGTGCGCATTGCCGAGGCAAGCCGCACCGCACTGCGCGAACTCGCCGTGGGCGGCGTGATCGGCGGCAACTCGGTGTTCGGCGGCTTCCAGCCCCCGGGCGGCACGCCGTTCCAGAAGGTGAGCATCTCGCCGACGGACGGTGCCCCCGTGAACGATCCCAACTTCCAGTTCGACAAGTTTCCGGTGGCAGGCACCTCCACGCTCTTCATGGGAATCACCGGCGCGGATCTCGAGATCTTCCTCCACGCGCTGAGCGAGAACCGCTACGTCCGCCTGCTGGCGGAGCCGAACCTGGTGGCGATCAGCGGCGAGAGCGCCACGTTCCTGGTGGGCGGCGAGTTCCCCATCCCCGTCGTGCAGGGCTCCGTGGTCGGTGGCGGCAGCACCGTGACGGTGCTGTACAAGGAGTTCGGCATCCGGCTGAACTTCCGCCCCGAGGTCCTCGGCGACGGCAAGATCCGCCTCGAAGTGGCGCCGGAAGTGAGCGAGCTCAGCGAGATCGGCAAGGTCAACGTCAACGGCTTCGCCATCCCGGGGCTCTCCACGCGGCGCTCGAGCACCACGGTGGAGCTCGCCAGCGGGCAGTCGTTCGCCACGGCGGGCCTCCTCCGCAGCCTCGACCAGGCGACGGTCTCGCGCGTCCCGGTGCTCGGCGACCTGCCGATCCTCGGGCCGCTCTTCCGCAGCGTGCGCTACGAGCAGGCGCAGACCGAGCTGGTGGTGATGGTCACCGCGGAAGTGGTGGAGCCGCTCTACGACGGCATGGATCGCCCCATGCCCGGCGACCTGCACGAGACGCCCAACGACTGGGAGCTCTTCGTGAAGGGCCAGATCAGCGGCGCCGTGCCGGTGGGAAGCCCGGTGGCACGACTGAAGAACCTCGGCCTCGAGAACCTTCGCGGGCCCGGCGCATGGCGCCGCCCCGACGCAACGCGCGTGGCCGCCGCCGATCCGATGCCGAGCATGGACTCCGCGGCTGCGCCCGCAGCGGACGCCTCCACGACTCCCGCACCGGTGGCGGCCCCTGCCCCCGCCCCTGCCCCCGCACCGGCCGCCGCCGAGGCAGCAGCGCCGTGACCGGCGGAACGGACCAATCCTTGGACCAGATCCGCCGCGAACTGCACGAGAGACTGCTGGCCACGCTCGACTTCGCCGCCGCCAGCGTCATGAAGCGCGAGCAGCTGGTGGCACAGTGCGATGCACGCGTGCGCGAGCTCATCGACCAGTCCGGCAAGACCGTGCCCGCGGAGATGCGCGCACAGCTGGTGCGTGGCGTGCTCGACGACGTCTTCGGCCTCGGGCCGCTCGAGCCGCTCTTCGCCGACGGCGAGATCACCGACATCCTGGTGGTGAGCCCGGACCGCGTCTTCGTGGAGCGCCGCGGCCAGCTCCGCCAGAGCGATGCCCGCTTCCGCGACAACGCGCACCTCCTGCACATCATCCATCGCATCGTCCGCAACGCCGGCCGCCGCATCGACGAGCGCTCGCCCATGGTGGACGCGCGCCTCGCGGACGGCTCGCGCGTCAATGCCATCATCCCGCCGCTGGCGGTGGACGGGCCGCAGCTCAGCATCCGCCGCTTCCCGGAGCGCGCACTCGACCTCGACCGTCTCGTCGGCTTCGGCACGCTGGCGCCAGCCACTGCGGACCTCCTGCGCGCAGCCGTGGCGGGCCGCCTGAACATCATCTTCTCGGGTGGCGCGGGCGTCGGCAAGACCACGCTCCTCAACGCCGCGTCGGCCTCGCTCGGGCCGCACGAGCGCGTCATCACCATCGAGGATGCCGCCGAGCTCCGGCTCGAGGGGTCGCACATCGTGCGGCTCGAGACGCGTTCCGCCAACGTCGAGGGCATCGGCGCGGTGGAGCCGCGCGACCTCCTGCGCAACGCGCTCCGCATGCGCCCGGACCGCATCATCGTCGGCGAGTGCCGCGGCGCCGAGGCGTTCGACATGATGCAGGCCATGAACACCGGCCACGAGGGGTCCATGACGACCCTCCACTCCAACAGCGCGCGCGACGCCATCTACCGGCTCGAATCCATGCTCGCCATGGGCGGCGTGGACATGCCCATCCGCGTCCTGCGCGACTACGTGGCATCCGCCATCGACATGGTGGTGCACCTGATGCGCCTCCCCGACGGCCGGCGCGTCATCGGCGAGGTCCTCGAGGTGGGCGAGGCCGGCGACGAAGGCCTGCGCATGCAGCCGATCCACCGCTACCGCGTCACGGGCGGCCACGAGGGCCGCACCGACGGGTTCTTCGAATCCACCGGCGTGCGGCCTGCGTTCCTCGAGTACCTCGAATCCCGCGGCATCCGCATCGACCCGCGCGCCTTCGCCGCGGGCAAGCTCGACGAGGGCGCGGCCAGTTGATCGCGGCCACCGGATCGGCATCGTGGATTCCTGCCATCGCGGCGATCACCGTCGCGGTGACGGTGTTCGTGATCGCCAACCGCAAGGCCTCCGCGGAGGCAGCCGCGGCCGCGACGCCCGCGCTGGCGCCGGCACGCATGCCGGCACCCACGCCGACAGCCGACGCGCAAGGTCGCAGCGCACTCCCGCTGCAAGGTCCGACGCTCGGCGTCATCGGCATCGTGATCGCCGGCGCGCTCTGGATCCTGGCCAACCGCTTCGGGCTGGCGCTCGGATTCCTCGGTGTCTGGTACACGGCACTGACCATCCTGCGCGCCCGCGCACGCTCCAAGCACGAGGTCGCCGAGGAAGGCCACGCGCTCGCCGCGATCCACATCGCCAGCCGCGCGCTGCGTGCGGGCATCCCGGTCTCGGGCATGATCGACATCCTCTCCAAGGATGCCCGCGGCCAGGCGGGCAGCGCCTTCCGCGAGATCAAGCAGCGCGAGGAACTCGGCGAGGAGATGACCGACTCGGTGCAGCGCGTGCTCGTGAAGTCCAGCCAGCCTGCGCTGCGTGCGTTCGGGCTGGTGCTCCTGGTGCAGCTGACCGCCGGCGGCAACATCGCGGAAACCGCGGACCGGCTGGCCCGCTCGCTGGTGGAGCGCGGACGCATCCGCCGCCGTGCCCGGACCATCCTCACCTACGGGCGCACCGCGGCCATCGTCCTCGCGATCCTGCCCGCCGTGGTGGTGCCGATCCTCTGCGTCAACCTCGAGGGCTACGCGGGCTTCGTCTTCGACCGGCCCGCGGGCAACCTGCTGCTGGCCATCTGCACGGTGCTGGTGGCCGGCGGCATGAGCATCGTCCATCGACTCACCCAGATCGAGCTCGCCCGCCCCCGGAGGTCCGCATGAACCTCGGTGCGGCATGCGCGGGCGCGGCGGCCGTCCTCGCCCTCTCGGCGTGGATGCTGAAGCAGGCACCCAAGGCAACGGAAGGCACGACGGCCAGCGCCATCCCGGGCTGGTACCGCAAGCGCCTTGCCGCAGCCGGCCTCTCGGAGGGCGCGCAGCAGAACTGGTTTGCGGCACTGCACGCCTCGGCCATCGCCACGGGCGCCCTCGCGGGCCTGTGGATCACCGGTGGAGGCGAGACGTTCTCGACCGCCATGCTCATCGTGGGCGCGCTGGGCGCATACGCGGGATGGTGGGCCCCGGCATCGTGGCTCGATGCCAGGGGCATGCAGCGCCGCGTCGAGCTGACCACCGACTTCCCCATCATGCTCGACCTGGTGGAACTCTCGCTGCAGGGCGGCCTCGGCCTCCACGCATCGTGGATGGCGGTCTGCGAGAACCTGTCCGGCTCAAGCGATGCCATGTCCGAGGAGATGCGCCGCGTCGACCTCGAGGTGGCGTTCGGGGCCACGTGGACGCAAGCGCTCGCGGCCGCGGCGGAACGCACCGGCGTGCAGGAGTTCGATGCGCTCGGGTCGCTCCTCGCGCAGACCGAGCGCTTCGGCACCGAGGTGGCGCAGATGGTCAAGGTGATGTCGGACTCGCTGCGGAACGAGCAGATCGAGGGCCTGGAGGAACGCGCGCACCGCGCGTCGGTCCTGATGGTGTTCGTGCTGGCAGGCATGCTGCTCCCCGCCACGTTGCTGGTCATGATGGTGCCCGTGCTCACTATGATGCTCGAGAGTCTGGGCAAGGCGAACGCGAACTGAACCCACACTGATCCGGCGGCCACCGCCGGACGCAAGGACACGCCGATGAAATCAGGTCATGAATCCGCTTCCGCCTGCACCCGGGTGATCGCCGTGCCGGCACTTCGCAGTTCCCTGCACGTGCAGTGCGGCCTGGCGACCCTGTGCCTCGCGATGCTCGCGCCCGTCGGCTGCAGCTCGGAGCCGAAGAAAGACCCCGATCGCCGCGAACTCGCCGACGACAGGCAGTACGAACTCGACCAGCAGTTCGTGAAGGAGCCGTTCACCGACCAGATGCGCCTGGGCGTCATCCGGCAGCGCAGCCTGGGCGAGGAGCATTTCCTGCCCGGCTCGTCCTCGCTTTCGCCCCTCGGCCGCCGCGACCTCACCATCCTTGCGGAGGCGCTCCGCGATGACGGCGGCAGCATCGCCGTCCGCCGCGGGCTGGCCGACGACGCCCTCTACGACGCACGCATCGGCGAGGTGCGCAGGCGCCTGGAGGCAACCGGCATCGACCGCGCGCGCATCGTGCTGAACCAGTCCCCGGCCGGCGGAACGGGCGTTGCCACCTCGGCCGCGTTCCTCATCCGCGAGAAGATCAACAGCGTTCCGCTGCCGCAGGGCCAGCCTCAGGAGCTCAATCCCAGGGACGTGAACGGTTCGTCGAACGGAGGCATGCCATGAGCCACCCCAATCCCCTCGCGGCATGCGCCGCTCGATCGCTCGCGATCGTGATTGCCGCCATGTCCCTCGCCGGCTGCCAGAGCGGCCAGGACAAGGACAAGGACAAGGACTGGTTCGAGGGCGGCCCGATGCAGCTTGCGTCGCCCGACACCATGCAGCTGACGGCACGCGTCCTGGCTGCCAAGGGCAAGACCGAGCAGGCGGGCTACCTGATCGAGCGCATGTACCAGCAGTACCCCGACAACCTCGGGACCTACTCCGAGGGCGCGGAAGTCCTGCTGATCGAGGGTCGCATCGCCGACGCCATCGAGTGGATCGACCGCGGGCTGGTGCGGTTCCCGGACAACCCGATCCTCCTCAACAACCGGGGCCTGTGCCACCTGCTCGACGCCGACCTGGCGGCGGCGGACAAGGATTTCAAGGCGGCATATGCCAAGGATCCCTCGGACGCGGACTATGTCTCCAACCTGGCACTGACCCGCGCCCTTTCCGGCGACGACGCAGAAGCCCGGAAACTCTGGGAGCGCGTGATCCCGCAGGCGGACGTCGATTCCAACATGAAGATGGCCATCGCGGCGCGGCCGAAGTTCAGCAAGTCCAAGTGAGTTGGCCCGCGCCGACACATGTTATCGGTCGTTATGGGGTCGAGATCAGGTCAAAGTGCGGCAAAAGCGGGCATTCCACGCCTGTGCGCCTCGCATTCCACGGTGGATGGACTACCTTCCCTCAACTCCACTGCGTCCGAAGTCGTTCGTGTGGTTTCTCACTACAACGGGCCTAGCCCAACGAAGTTAAAGGATTTAAGAACATGAACATCAAGAACATCGTCGCCAACTTCATCTCGGACGAGCGCGGCGTGGAGAGCATGGAGTTCGGTGTGGGCGGCATCATCGTCGCCGGTGGCGCCGTGAAGGGCCTGACCGACACCAAGGAAATCATTCAGGACAAGAACCAGGTCATGCTCGACAAGCTCGGCGAGTCCGGCATCGAATAAGTCCAGCGGTCGGCACCCCGACCCTCGGTCCCACGTCACATTCCCGAGGTCCCGTCTTTCGACGGGACCTCGGTGTTTTTCACGCCGTTCAAGGATGCAACGCCGCGACTGGCAGCCGAGGCAGATGGCCTGCAGTTCATAAAGTCCGATATCTCAAGTACTTTTACGAATTGCGCTCAAGTGGGGTCACACCGTGCTTGACCCCACTCGCGGTCGGGCTAGACTCTCCCCGTCGTCCGAAGGTCGGCGACGAATTCGAAGTACGGCCTGCAACACAGCGTGCCGGCCACAGATTGAAAGAGACTACACAGATGATCAAGAACATCATTGCGAACTTCATCTCGGACGAGCGCGGCGTTGAGAGCATGGAATTCGGCGTTGGCGGCATCATCGTCGCTGGCGGCGCGGTGAAGGGCCTGACCGACACCAAGGAAATCATCCAGGACAAGAACCAGGCCATGCTCGACAAGCTCGGCGAGTCCAGCATCGACTAAGCCAACCGGCTCGGTCTGCTGAATTCAGAGCCAACTCTGATATTCCCCACCGCCCCGTCAGTCATGACGGGGCGGTGGTGCTTTTGCGCCCCGGCGACCCGGCCTCCCCCGGTAGCCCTGCCCCGGTTCCGCGCCGCCCCCGGGGCCCCATAGACTGCCCGCCCCATGTTCAGCACCCTCTCGATCGGTTCCGCCCGTTCGCACGTCACGGTTGTCGGGGTCACCTCCGACGGCAAGACCGTCCCGGCCGCCTACGCCACGATCCAGGCCGTCTCGGACGCCCTGGAGACCCCGGGTTTCAGCGGAGAGAACGGCGAAGTGCTGGCCGCCGGCGCCAAGCACGTCCTGCTGGGTCTCGGCGAGCCCGGATCCGTGACCCCCGCCTCGGTCCGGACGGCAGCCGCCAAGCTGGTGAAGGCCCTGGACCGCCGCGGCGACAAGGGAATCTCCGTCGACCTGTCGGCTGGCTTCCCCAAGAAGCGCACCGAAGTCGAGGCCCTCGGCCGCGCCTTCGCGGAGGGACTGGCGATGGCCAACTGGCGCGTGGACCGCTTCGACGGTGCCGCGAGCCGCAAGTCCGAGCGCGGTGGCGCACTGGCGGTGGACTCGTCGGACGCCGACTTCCGGGACGGGCTGCGCCGCGGCCTCCTCCTCGGCGGAGCCGTGAACTACGCCCGGGGCATCGGCGCCACCCCCCCGAACATCTGCAATCCCGCCTGGGTGGCCGCGCAGGCCAAGAAGCTGGCCCGGGAGACCGGCCTCAAGTGCACGGTCATCGATCACGAGAAGGCCAAGAAGATGGGGATGGGCGGCCTGGCCACCGTGGGCCATGGCAGCGACTCCAAGAGCTGCCTCATCCACCTGGCACACGTTCCCAAGAAGCGCTCGCGCGGCGCCAAGGGCAAGCGCCTGGTGCTGGTGGGCAAGACCCTCACCTACGACACCGGTGGCTACAGCCTGAAGGTGAACAACGGCATGAAGGGCATGAAGTACGACAAGCTCGGCGGCTGCGCCGTGCTCGGTGCCATGAAGGCCATCGCCGAGATGGACCTTCCCATCGAGGTGCACGCGCTGCTTGCCGCCGCCGAGAACATGGTCTCGGGCGACAGCATGCGTCCGGATGACATCATCACCATGTACAACGGCGTGACGGTCGAGATCACCAACACCGACGCCGAAGGTCGCCTGGTGCTCGCCGACGCGCTGACCTACGCCGAGGAGGAGCTGGAAGCGACGGCCATCGTCGACGTGGCCACGCTCACCGGCGGCGTGGTGGTGGCGCTCGGCCACTTCTGCGCAGGCTGGTTCTGCAACGACGAGGCCCTCACCAAGGGCATCGAGGCCGCCAGCGCGCAGAGCGGCGAGAAGCTCTGGAAGCTCCCGCTCTGGAAGGAGCACAAGGACTTCATGCGCGGCCAGCACGCGGACCTCATCAATTCCAATCCTGCCCGCAGCGCGCACCCGATCCAGGGCGCCGCGTTTCTCAGCTACTTCGTGGACGAGAAGACGCCGTGGGCGCACATCGACATCGCGGGCGTGGGCAACGTGGACAGCCCGAACGACCTGTGCGTGGCCGGCCCCACCGGCTGGGGCGTGCGCCTGCTGACGGATTGGGTCGAAGGCGAGTCGCGCTGACGCTAAATAGGTGCCGTGTTAAAGCGGCACCTATTTCTCTTACATGCTTGCGTCAGCTGCCGGCGATTGCCTGAAATAGGTGCCGCTTTAACACGGCACCTATTTAGCCCTACTTGCTCGGCGCGCGGCCTTCCTCGATCTCGTGGATCTTGTGGATCCGACGCTCGTGGCGGCCGCCCTCGAAGTTGGTCTTCATGAACGTGTCCACGATGCGCTTGGCAAGCGTGGTCCCGGTCAGGTCGGCGCTCAGGCAGAGCACGTTGGCGTTGTTGTGCGTGCGGCTCAGCTGGGCGCTCAGTTCATCCTGGGCCAGCGCGGCCAGGACGCCCTTGACCTTGTTGGCCGCGATGCACATGCCGATGCCGGTACCGCACATCAGGATGCCGCGGTCCGCCTGGCCGTCGGCCACGGCGCGGGCCACCAGGTACGCCACATCCGGGTAGTCGCACATGCTGCCGCCGCAGTCGCCGAGCATGTCCACGTCATGGCCGTCCGCCTTCAGGTGCTGGACCAAGGCGGAAACGGTCTGGAAACCACGGTGATCGGAGCCGACGGCAACGCGCATGACTCCCACACTCTACAGGAGCCGCGCTGAGCGGGCCCCGTTCAGAGCAGTTCCCGCAGACGTCCGGGAAGAACCTGCTCCAACCGCAGGGCAAGCGCGTCGTAGGCGATCTGCCCCATGCCGATGGGATCCTCAAGGTCTCCACCGGAATCGAGCATCTGCACCTTGTCCTGGTGCGCCTCGCCGCCCACCAGGGCCCGCGCGCCCATGAGGTGCGACCGCGTCATCGTGAGCACCAGCGTCGCCTTGCGGATCATCTCGGGCGTCAGCCGCTTGGAATGTCCGTCGAAATGAATGCCGCGTCCCCGCAACGTCTCGAGCGTCTCGTGGCTGGTGGGGCTTCCGTCCCACGCACCGAGCCCGGCAGAAGCCACGAACACCTCGCGACCCTGGCCCGGGACCTTCCCCTCGTCAAGGAGGTGACGAGCGATGGCCTCGGCCATGGGCGAACGGCACGTGTTGCCGGTACATACGAACAGGACGGTCTTCACGGCGCGGCATCCTACGGAACACGGGTACCTTGGTGGGGCACGTCCTTCAACCGAGGCCTCACGTGGAATTCATCGAACAACCGCTCACCTGGAATCGCCTGCGCGCGCAGGGCGTGACGTCCGCCGAGGAACCGGCGGGAGAGCTCCACCTCGACCTCGACGAATCGACGACGGTGGTGCCCTTCGACCTGGCCGCGCACGAGCATTCCGGAACAGTCCCGGCCGGCGTCCTGCGCGTCCCGCGCGCGGAGATCGGCCCCATCGTCGAGGGCATCGTCCACAAGCTGAAGCTGCCGGAGGTGGTGGTCATCCCCGTGGGCCGCTGGCGGGACGTCTTCGACGCGGTGGCCACGCCGATGAGCACGCACGAACAGTGGCGCGCCATCGACGCGGCCGCGATGGTGGAGCTCAACACGCGCGACCCGCTCCTCTTCGGCCCCGAGCACCACCACCTGCTGCGCGACCTCGTGGATGCGGTGGTCGAAGCAGGCGTCGGCGCATCGCAGTCCATCAGCGTGGTGGCCATCGGCGTGCGCGTGGTGATCGAGGTCATCCCGGGAGGCCAGCTGATCGTCCTGGCCGGCGACGAGCACCTGGCGGCACCCGTCCGCGGGGTCATCGACCATCATTCGGCACAGGCGTGACGTCCGGCTCGCGCGGCGCGGAATCGGCGCCTTCGTGCGGGTCACCGTCGCTCTCGTAGGCGGCGCCACAGAACGCGCAGCGGTAGACAGGCGGTTCCCAGGCGGGCCCCTGCTGCTGCCGGCACTTCGGGCAGACCCCTCGCCGCAGGTAGGGCCGCGTGGTGCGACGCGCCAGCGAGCCGACCAGGTCACCCACCAGCACCGCCGGCACCAGCAGGAAGATCGAGAACAGCACCATGCCGATCGCGATCAGGGGCAGCGTGAAGGTGCCCACGAATGCGATGGCAAACGCACCCAGGTACAGGAAAAACACGGTGATCCCGTAGTGCGCGCGGATGCCGGCGAAGAACCGCTGAAGCATGCCCAAAGGGTACGCACCCGCGGCCCCGGGCCGGATCCGGCTACACTGACTTTCCGCAAAAACACGTCACTCACGGGAGCCCAGAACATGGCATCGCATCTCAAGGTCAACTGCGACCGGTCCGCAATCGTCGAAGCGCTCGCGCTGGCGTCCGCCGTGGTGCCGACCCGCACGACCACGCCCGTCCTCACCTGCCTCAAGCTGACCGCCAAGGACGGCGAGCTGGTGCTCCGCGCCACCGATGGCCAGATTTCCCTGGCGCTCTCCGTGCCGAACGTGGAAGTGGTCTCCGAGGGCGAGGCACTGATCCCGGCCGACAAGCTCGGCCAGATCGTCCGCACCTGCGAGGACTCCACGGTCACGCTGGAGATGGACAAGAACGTCGCCACCGTGAAGAGCGAGGGCAGCACCTTCAAGATCTTCGGCTACGACCCCAAGGACTACCCGGCCGGCCGCGACCCGCAGCCCACCGGCGCCTTCGAGGCCACCGCGGAGACGATCCGCCGGCTCGTGGCGCGCACCATCTTCGCCACCGCCGTGGAGAACGCGCGCTTCGCGATCAACGGCGTACTCATGGAACGCAAGGGCAAGCGCATCCGCCTCGTCGGTACCGACGGCAAGCGCCTGGCGGTGGCCGCCGGCGGCTGCACGGGTGACGGCGACATGACGCTCATCGTCCCGTCCAAGAGCCTCAACATCCTCGTCAAGATGCTCGGCGAGCCCGACGCGAAGGTCACCATCGGCAAGGCCGAGGGACAGGCCGTCTTCCAGGTGGAAGGCACGGGCATGCTCGTCACCAGCCTGGTGGAAGGCACCTTCCCTCCCTTCGAGGACGTCATCCCCAAGGACCAGGACAAGCGCGTCACCTTCGACGCCGCGGACCTGGCCACCGCCATCCGCCGCGCCGCCCTCCTCACCAACGAGGAATCCAAGGGCGTCCGCTTCGCCTTCAAG
>Ga0209617_10001247_pt1 | contig 11932 bp, 6 predicted proteins | sample LakEriepJuly2011_2_FD_187459 | JGI IMG/M metagenome (GOLD analysis project Ga0209617, IMG submission 187459) | Freshwater microbial communities from dead zone in Lake Erie, Canada - CCB epilimnion July 2011 (SPAdes) (version 2) | ecosystem: Environmental > Aquatic > Freshwater > Lentic >... | reverse complement strand
TGGCCCCCACGAAATCCGTGCGATTGTTCGGGTCACGCGGGAATACAACGGCCCAAACAGCAATCATCACCGCCGCAAACAGCAATCCGAGTATCGCTATTTTCTTGAAGGTGGGAAGTTGAAGTTCTTTCGTATACAGTCGATAGAGCAGAATCAGCATTAGCAGGGGTGCGGTGAACAGCGCGCTTTCATACAAGCGCGTATAGGCTATTAAAACGGGAACCAATAATGCGAAGTAGCGATTATCCTGAAGCTTGTCGGACAGAATAGCAAACAGGATAGGCCAGGTGAGAAACACGAGCACGTGCGATTCACCCGTCATGATGTTGTCGGCCGGATAGGTGAGGGCGAAAAAGCTCATGGCATGCAGCAACAAAAGCGAGCGCATCGGTTTTGGGCAAAAAGCAATCGATAGCACGATGCTAATGATTGCCGGAAAGAAAATGCCGAATCCATGCAGCCATTGCAATGTTGCGAGATTCGTTACACCGGAATCAACAGCGAGAATCAGGGGCCATTCGGTGAGGTACACGGCATGATTTCGCGACCAGGCGAAATCCATGTAGTTGCCGGCGTCGAGCATGCGCACAAAGTAGAATGCAGCATCGGCAGAGAAGTATTTATCGATAGCGCAGTTCCAGAAAAAGGGAACGCAAGCGAGTGTGTAAAACGCCAGTACGGTAGGCAGTCCGACGGTTTGCTTAGGAGCGAGCATGCTTCAAAGAATAGAACGTCACAAATGCGTAGCCAAGGGTAAGCATGATGTGGAAAGGCAACAATCCAAGGTCATACGGTTTCGGCGCTGAGCCGGCGTAGCAAGCAAATGATTTTGAATCATTGTCGCTTTGAATGGATTGAATGCTCGTTCCGGCTAAGTTGCCGCCATCTTTTGCCAGGATGTTGTGAATGTCGCCTTTGTTCAAGAGCACGGTGTAGGGCGCATTGGCTTGAGTACCATTGAAGAGTTCGTGTGTTGCATTGACGGTAACGATGGTGCTATCCTCTAGGGCCAACAATGAAACTTCGGTGACGGCTTCTTGTTTGGAAGGAGCGTCAGGCACGCTGTAAGTAGCCTTCATTTGGGAGGCCGGAGGAATCATGCTGTAGACATTCGCGTGCTTGAAGTCAGGCATCAAAGCCAGTTCGACGGGTTCTTGGGCAGTGACATGGATGGCGCCAACGAAATAAAAGTTATCGTTGAGGGTGGCCACGGAGTCGATAGGAATCTGAATTACCGCGGGCTGATCGGGAGAAACGGTGATGGTTTTAGACCATCCGGTGAGTTTACAATCAATTGTTGCCGTGGTGGTTTCCTTGGTTTGCAGGCGAAGGGCGTGATAAGATTTCGCTGTTTGGTCATCGCCGCTGTAGTAGGTGAAGTAAAACTCGCTGCCTTCAGACGAACCGATAGCGCTTCCCACTTGCGCAAGAGGCTTCTCTTTTCTGCCGGTGAACGCGAAAGCGTAGTAAATACCAAAGGCGAAATACACGCACATGAGGAATTCGAATATGGTGAGCGGCGACACTTTAATGGCGCGGTATTTCTTGTCTTTCCAAGTGCCTGAGGATGTGCCGCTGATAGCAAATTTGGGCGTGCGCACAAAGGCTGACTTCTTACCGGTGAAACCTTCCAATACGGCAACAGCATTGTGCAGCGAAAGACCCATGCTCACGGAAAGAAAGGTGGGGTATTCCCACAAGAAGTTGAAGAATTTTTTGAAGAACTGCTTATCCGGCCTCGAAATCCAATAGAAGTATCCCAAAAAGAAGAAGCTTATCATGAATACGGTTGCAATCTTGAACAGGATTTCCAAGTCGCCATAGGTGTTCTTGATGATGAGCATCGGTACACTCAATACTGAACACCCGAGTATACAGAGAAACACTACGGAGTTCATTAAGTGAAATGCGCCGTGTACTTTCTGTCCGAAGGTGAGGTGTTTGGCGTTAAGCACTTTGGGCAGGTTCTTCACCGTGCATTCGGCTGCACCTTTTGTCCAGCGGAATTGTTGTGCTTTCAGCGCATTCATCTCTGCCGGAAGTTCGGAAGGTGAGCCAATCATCGGCAGGTAAATGAATTCCCAGCCGCGAAGTTGCGCGCGGTAGCTCAGATCAAGATCTTCCGTGATTGTGTCGCTTTCCCAACCGCCCGCATCGTAGATGGTGGATTTACGCCACACGCCGGCTGTTCCATTGAAGTTGATGAAGTGTTCGCCTTTGTTGCGACCGACTTGCTCTACGGTGAAGTGCGCATCGAGTCCGAAGGCCTGCAAGCGCGTGAGCAAGGAGTACTCTTCGTTCAAGTGTTCCCACTTCGTTTGGACCACGCCAATGCGATCGTTGTGAAAGAAGTGTGGAATGGTTTGCAGCAAAAAGTCTTTGCGCGGAATGAAGTCGGCATCGAAAATGGCTACAAATTCACCGCGGCAGATATCCAGGCCATAGGATAGAGCTCCGGCCTTGAAGCCTTCGCGCTTTGGCCGCTTGACGTGTTTGATGTCAATTCCTTGCGCTTGTTTTTCAGCAATTTTTTTGGCAGCAACGTCAAAGCTTTCGTCGGTACTGTCGTCCAGTACTTGAATCTCGAGTTTGCCTGCCGGGTATTCAAATGCACAGATGGCGTCGATGAGTCGTTCGATAACATAGAGCTCGTTGTAGACCGGGAGCTGAATGGTCACCACAGGCCATTGGTCGTCTTTGAGCACGGGCTTGCGAGGTGAGTGTCTTTTAAACTTCGCATATTTGACGGCAAGGTTGAGCTGAACAAGGCTGTATACAAATAGGAAGATCAAAAAGCAGCCATATAGGAAAATGGCTAGAATAGATAGTTGGTAAAACAAGGGCTCGCGGTTTTGATGTGTTTAGGCGGTAAAAATACGCCCATGCGAGCCATCGTCGGGCTTTGAAATCCCATAATTTCATGAACACCGAAAGGGGGCTTTGGTGAAGAATTCAATGCCTTTTCAGGAGGGTGTATTCCGTAATTTTGTCAGGTGAAGAAACTGTCTGTATTACTGCTAAAGAGTTACATCGGCCCTTTTGTGGTGACGTTCATGGTGGCTATGTTCATTTTTGAAATGCAGTTTATCTGGGTTTACCTCGACGAGTTGCTGGGCAAGGGCTTGAGTGTTTGGGTCATCCTGAAATTGTTAGTTTTTGCTTCTGCGCGTCTGGTCAATATGGCGCTCCCATTGGCCATTCTGATGAGTTCCATAATGACCATGGGTACCTTGGCCGAGCATTATGAGATGACGGCTATGAAGAGTGCAGGAGTTTCGCTGTTGCGCATCATGCGACCGTTAATTTTCTTTAGTGTAGGTCTTTCGATAACGGCATTTGTATTTGCTAATAACATATGGCCCGTGGCGAATTTGAAGTTTAGGACGATGCTGTTCAGTATTCTGAAGCAGAAGCCTGCGCTCAATTTGATGGATGGGGTTTTTTATAATGGCATTGAAGGTGTAAGTATTCGGGCCGGACGAAACAATCAGGATACGGGCGAGTTGACCGATGTGCTCATCTACGACCATCGCGGTGGAGAGAAAGCCAATCGAACGGTGATTCGCGCCGAACGCGGAATCATGGAGCAGACCGCGGATAAGCGCTATCTCATTTTGACGCTCTACAACGGGCGCAGTTATGATGAGCAGAAGGATAAGAAGGTGCGCAATCCACAGCACGCGCTGATCGAGGGCCATTTTGAACGGATGGAATTGCGCATGGACTTGATTTCATTGGCCTTCACTGCCGACAATGAAGAGGTGATGAAGAATCCGGCGGAAATGATGAGTGTGTTTCAGTTGGATCAGGCTATTGACAGTTTGAACCATGTCATCGATACGGTCAAAATTCAATACGCGGCAAACAACACGCGGTTGATGGATAGGCGGTTTAAACGCCCTTCACCGGCAGAGGCAAGGCTGAAAAAAGAAGCGAGGTTGAATGCGGCTGATCAACAGGTAGTAGTTGAGCAGCAACCATTGGACAGTAATGCCGTGGCGCCAATGGATTTGATGGCGTCATTGACCGACGCTGAGCAATTCAAGGCATTGGAGCTCGCGAAGGAGAATACCCGTAAGTCAAAGGATTTGGTGCAACGACAGCAGGATGAAATACGTTCGCGCCTCAAAAATGTGAATCGTCACAAAATTGAGTGGCATCGAAAGTTCTTTTTGGCTGTGGTTTGCCTGGTGCTGTTCTTTATCGGTGCACCGCTTGGAGCCATCATTCGCAAAGGTGGTTTGGGAATACCTACGCTGATCGCACTGGGTTTCTTTGTGTTCTATCAACTTCTTACAATGGCCGGCGAGCGCATGGCTAAGAATCAGTTGGTGGAGCCGTGGTTAGGGATGTGGATTAGCACCGTTGTGCTCCTTCCGCTCAGCGCATGGATCATGTGGCACGCCATGCGGGAATCAACGCTGTTTAAAGGAACGCTGCTTTCACGGCAATTGCTTAAACTTGTAGCCGGCTTGAAACGAAAAAAGAAGGAGGCTGTGTTATGAAGATTTTGCAGTTGTGTTTGAAACCGCCGCTTCCGGCGCGTGATGGCGGATGTATCGCCATGAATAATATTACGCAGGGATTGTTGGCTTCCGGTCATCGCGTGAAGGTGTTGACCATTTTTACCCATAAGCATGATTTGAATCCGGAGCTTATGCCGGCAGCTTACCTCGAGCAGACGGATATTGAGGGTGTATTTATTGATACGAAGATCAACGCCATTGATGCGTACTCCAGTGTCATAACCTCCGATTCATACAACATCAGCCGTTTTTTCAGCACTGATTTTGACATCCGTTTGGCGAAGTTGCTGCGCAAGGAAGACTTTGATATCATCCATTTGGAGAGTTTATTCATGACGCCTTATGTTGGCACGATTCGTCGGCTTTGCACCACGCCAATTGTTCTTCGTTCGCACAACATTGAATACGTGATTTGGGAAAAGATTGCTGCAGGTACGCGCAATCCGATTCGCCGGATGTACTTGAAATACCTGACCAAAAAACTCAAGCACTATGAGTTGAGCATGTTGAATGAGGTCAGTGGTATTGCTGCAATCAGTGATGAAGACCGACGTCGCATGCTGGCGCTTGGAATGAAAAAGCCGATGCGAACGGTGTCTTTTGGTATTGATTTAAATGATTATCCGTTTGACGAAAACGCAACGTCGGAGTTAGCGTTGTTTCATCTTGGGGCCATGGATTGGGGGCCCAATCTGGAGGGTATACTCTGGTTTCTGACGGCTATCTGGCCCACCATTCATGCCAAACATCCAACGTTGAAAATGTATTTGGCAGGCAGGAATATGTCCGATGAGATTGAACGGATGCAATTACCCAATGTCGTTGTTGTCGGAGAAGTCGAGCATGCCATTGCGTTCATGCGCTCCAAGGCGGTCATGGTTGTTCCACTGTTGAGTGCGGGCGGCATACGTGTGAAGATTATTGAAGGGTTGGCTTTAGGTCGCGCAGTCATATCGACCACATTAGGTGCGGAAGGGTTGGACTGCACTGATGGAAAGAATATTCTCCTGGCCGATCGTCCGGAGGAGTGGGTTGCTGCGGTGGATCGTTTGATGGAGCAGCCGGAAGAAATCCGACAATTGGGTTTGAATGGTAGGAAGCACGCCATGGAGCACTTTGAGCTCAACGAAATCACGTCGCGACTGGTGGCGTTTTACAAAGAATTACGTCGCGGATGAGAGTGTTTATGCTGGTAAGCCGAGTGCCTTGGCCGCTTGAAAAGGGCGACAAGTTGCGTGCTTATCATCAATTACGCTCGTTGGCTAAGGATCATGAAGTCCATCTTCATTGCTTATCGGATTCCCGCATTCCTGCCGATGCCATCGAGCACCTGAAATCCATTACACCTCACGTAACGGTTTATCGCCTTAATCCGATCTTGATTGCACTGCGTTTATTGCTTGCGCTATTTTCGAAAAAGCCTTTTCAGGTGCATTATTTCTACCAGTGGTGGATAGCACGAAAAATTGAACGAGCAGTGAAGGCGATAAAGCCGGATCACATATACTGTCAGCTCGTGCGATGCAGTGAATATGTCAAGCGCTTTCATGATGTTGCCAAGACAATCGATTACATGGATGCGCTCAGCGCGGGACAGCGCCGCCGACTAGAAGGAGCGCCTTGGTATTTACGGCCGTTTGTAAAGGAGGAGGCCGAGCGATTAAGAGGCTATGAGCACTTAATTTTGGACTACTTCGAACATCACACCATCATCAGTGAGCAGGATCGCCAACTCATCTATCATCCCGATCGAATGTCGATTGTTGTTGTTCCCAATGGAATTGACACTATATTTTTCACGCCGCTTCATGATGCCGTGAAGGACGTGGATATTGTATTCACTGGTAACATGAGTTACCCGCCAAACGTGGAAGGAGCGAGGAGGTTGGTGTTGGAGATTTTACCGTTGCTTAGGCAGCATCAAAAGGACATCCGCATATTGATTGCGGGTGCTACACCTTCGGCGGCAGTGCGTGAGTTGGAGCAGGATGGCGTCATCGTGACGGGATGGGTTCCTGACATCCGCGAGGCTTATGGACGGGCGCGTGTGTTCGTGGCTCCTATGCGCTCAGGAAGTGGCATGCAGAATAAACTGCTGGAGGCTATGGCCATGGAACTTCCGTGCATTACGACCACACTTGCAGCGAATGCTATTGGTGCTAAGCATGAACAAGAGTTGTTCATTGCCGATGAAAATGCTGTGCTCGCGGATTTGATTCTGCATTTGATTGATAGCTCAGAATTACGCGTATCGGTTGGTAAGCACGCTCGTGCATTCGTGTCCGGTCATTACCAATGGCAACCTACCGTGGATAAACTCACCGCCATCTGGAAGAAGTAGTTGCAGCCTCTACCGTCAAGTATTACAAGCAAATCCCTATTTTCGAATCACATAATTCCATCTCTATGCGCGTCCATGCTTTTTTGACAATCGTGTTTATTCTATTATCTGTTTTAAGTCTTGCACAACCAACACAGCGCACGCTTGGTGGATGTCATCATACCCGCAATAAGGCCGGTAAGATGAAGGAACTCACGTTGCAGGAGAAGCAGCTGCTCAATGAAAGCATTGCACGCAGCGATACCTTTGATATTCTCAGGTACACGATTGCGATTGATGTGACGCGTTATAATGCACAAGAAATTGCGGCTACCACAACGATTGATTTCGCACCGCTGATGGATAATCAGTCACACCTCAGATTAGACTTATACAATCTGACGGTTGATTCAGTGATTCAAAATGCCGTGGCGCTGCCGTTCACCTACGATGGGAATATTCTGACGGTGAATTTTCCGGAGTCATTGGTGAATGGCGATACATCCCAGATTGCCGTTTCGTATCACGGTGAGCCTTATCAGGATCCTGTCTGGGGTGGTTTTTATTTCGAAAGCAATTACATCTACAATTTGGGTATCGGCTTGAGCACTATTCCACCCAATTTTGGTAGGGTGTGGTATCCATGTTTCGATTCGTTTGTTGAGCGGGCAACCTATGAGTATCACGTAAAAAGTGCCGGTACCTATCGTGCGCATTGTCAGGGCGAGTTTTTGGGAGAGACCATCGTTGCCGGTGATACGGTGATTCGTTCATTCGCGTTCAATCAACCTATACCAACTCACTTGAGTGCTATTGCTGTAGCTGCTTATCAGGACTTCGATTATGTTCATACGGGTGCGTTCGGTGAAGTACCTGTGCGCCTTACGGCCAAGACTCCTGCATTGGGTCCTATGCAAAGTGCCATGGTGAATGTAGGTGGTGCGATTGATGCGCTGGAGTATTGGTTCGGCCCCTATGCTTGGGAGCGAGTAGGGTACATCCTTACTACGGACGGTGCGCTGGAAATTCCGACCAACATCGCCTATCCGCAATACATGGTCGATCAATCCATTATCAGCAACAACAATTTATTGTCGCACGAGCTAGGGCATCATTGGTGGGGTGATATTGTCACGCCTCACATCCACAATGACATGTGGCTCAAGGAAGGTCCTGCAGAATACAGCTCGCATTTGCTCACGGAGTGGTTGTATGGACAAGAAGATTTTGTGGACCAGGTGAAGACCAATCAACTCGATGTCCTCCGTAATGCGCACATTGATGACGAAGGTTTTTACGCGCTTTCACCGATGCCTGATCCTGTTATTTATGGCACCCACACCTATTACAAAGGAGCTTCTGTAATGCACAATTTGCGCGCTTACATGGGCGATGAATTGTTTCGCACAGCAATGACTGCTATGCAGACCAATCACATGTACGAGGATGTCACGCCGGAACAATTTCGTGATTATTTGGAAGAAGCGTCAGGCCTTGAGCTCAACGATTTTTTTGACGACCAGGTCTTTCAGCCGGGCTTCAGTGTGATGGTAGTGGACTCAGCGGTTGCAGTGCCGACGAACAATTCTTTTGACGTCGCGGTGCATATTCAACAGAAGCTGCGTGAGTGTCCGCAGTTCTATCAGCACGTTCCATTGGATGTTACTTTCGTATCAGCCGATAACCAGCGTGAGGAGTTTGAGGTAGAGGTCAACGGTCAATTCACCACCGTGAATCTGACGTGTTCCTTCGAACCCATGATGGTTATTCTCAACGGGCACAACAGGCTGAACCAAGCGAGAATGGACCATGAGTTTATGGTCTATACAGATCAGTCACTCTATCCCGTATTGCCTTACGTTGATTTCCGATTCTCGCGCGAAAATGTGGTTGATTCTTCCCTGATACGCATCGAGCATATTTGGGCCGCACCCGATCAGCAGCCATTGGGTGAAGGGATTTTTCAGATTTCAAACACGCATTACTACACCGTGGACGGACTCTGGGATGCAGGTGATTTCTACACCGGTCGCATTTACTACAATGGGTCGCTAGCGACAGATCTCGATGTGGAATTATACAATGCAGGCGAGGAACAGGCTGTGTTGTTGTATCGCCCTGATGCCTCACATGCCTGGGAGATATACCCTGATTTTACCCTTGGAGCCGGAACCCTGTCCAATGGCGATGGTAGTTTTGTGATTGACACGCTGCGACGCGGACAGTATGCATTTGCCAATGGCGATGTATCGGTGGCAATGAAGCCGATAGCGGATGATGAAACAGCGCAATGGTTGATGTTCCCGAATCCGGCAACAAACGCAATTACAGTAAGCGGAGATTATCCCGTGCGCGAAGTGGCCTTGTTCGATGTCTACGCATCAAATGGACGATTCCTGCAACGCTCGTCGGGGTATGTAGGTCCGGGAATGACGAAAACGCTGGACGTTTCGGCGCTATCCGATGGTCAGTATGTGTTGCAGGTTTACCTTCCTTCCGGTGAAGCACTCAGCACGGGACAGTTTCAGGTAGTGCGCTAGGCCTTTATCGGATGACTTGAAATTGACCTGACTTAAGACCTTCCTGCACCTTGCCACAGGTGATTTTGTAATACAGTTCGTAGAAGTAAGTACCGTCGGCTTCTTCCTTGACGTTCCAGTAATTTCCCTTGCCTGTTGTGCTGTCAAAAACAATCTTGCCCCAACGGTCGAAAACCGTGAGACGGTATTCATCCATCACCGAGGGTAGCAGTAAGTTGGGATTGTTGCGCAAGTAGGGGCGCCACGTGTCGTTGTCGGAATCTCCATTCGGTGTGATGATGTTCGGAAAACGGATTTGAGTCAAGTCGATGAAACCGTCTTCCGATTCTCCGATGAATACCGTTGCTTCGCTCGTGCATTGGCTTGCGCTATCGGTTACCAATAGTTGGTAATTGCCGGAGGCGGTAACGGTAGGGTTGAGGGCTGAACCGAACAAGGGGCTAAAGGAGCCATCGGCGTTTTCATACGACCATGCTATCACGGGTGATTGCGCGGGCACGATGGTAACCCCTTGAATTTCGATGGCCGTATTGGAACACGATAATGAGTCTTGTGTTGGAATACTGACTTCGATGTCATGGTTGGGTACTTCAATGGTTTGTACGGAAGCACAGTCGAGCGCATCCACAAAGGCGATGAGATAGTCGCCCGGTGTTAAATCGAAAGCTTCTAAAGTTGATTGCGGCACGCCGTTCAGTAATAGCGAAAATGGTTCCGTTCCGCCGGATATGTTGTCGATGTTGACACTTCCACCTTCACCATTGCATGCGGTTTCAATCGTCAGGTCATAGGCGACGGGTGTCGAAAATTCAACATCGAAAACAGCGTCTACCGCTTGATTACCGCAGGCATCTTCCACGTTACCGCTCACATCGGAAACAGCGAGCACATAGGTTCCTCCAACACTTACCGATGCATCGAAGATTAGCGTGAAGCCATCTTCATATGCGCTTCCATTGGCATCGGGTATTGCCTCGATACACGTGTAGGTTCCGCCCGGCCCTGTCAAACTGAAATCATCTAAATCGACGGTTGATGTGATGATGGGTTCAGAGAAAATGATTTGCGCTTCATTGTTGTTGCAGTTGGTGGTGGCTTCCACGATAAAGGGCTGCTCATCGTCGTAGATATCGGCGGTACTACCCGAGAAGTCGATGGTATAGCCTTCCTGGCTTTGCGACCAGTTCATGACGACGAGGGCAAAGGTCTGTCCCACTTGCACACTGAGATCCGCATTGTATGCAGGACCGTTTAAATCACCGGGGCCGTTGCTGTTGCCTGTTCCGCCGCTCGCCGTTGAAATGCCGGTCGGTCCATTATCACCAAAGGAACCATAGGAGTTGCAACTGACCTCGGGTGATGAACCGTCTTGTGCTAAAATACCGGCGCAACCGCCATTGGTAATTTCGAACATCCCCCAGTCATAATCGTCGGCGGCATTGTTGGGATTAAGTATGAAGCTTAAGTTGCCGGGCTCAGTGACGGTAAACGTATACCACAGGCTCATTGTTTCCGCTCCGGCGTTGCATGTGCCGGTCCATTCAAAGACATTCCCTGATCCGGGAGGAGCTGTTTCTTCAGCGTAAAATCCGGCACACAAGGGTATGGCGCCCTCACAGTCGCCCGTGCTGGTTTGTCCGTTTCCATGCATTGCAAGGAGTATTCCCGCAACGAAGCAGTAGAGTTGTATTTTCATGGCCTAATGGTTTTCGCTGACTAAAATAATCACATCACTGAAATACTGCCTATGCGCCGGGATAAATGGTCGTGTCCCTTCACAGATTATCGCAGTACTTCGATGTAGCCATGAGCCTCTCCCGATTTGCCATTCCCGCAAGGCGAGTTGAATTCGAGTGAGTAATAGTAAACGCTATCCACCAGGTCTTTCGCACTGAATGCGGCATTGTAACTTTTGGATTCGAAAACAACCTGTCCCCAGCGGTTGTAAATCAAGAGCGTGTAGTTTTCGAAAATACTGCTGAGATCTGCTGCAGGATAATCACGCAGAAAGGGCTGCCAGCGCTCGTTTTTGGAGTCGCCGTTTGCCGTTATGACATTGGGGAAAGTGAGTGATGAAAGGTCAAGGTCATAGGTTGCTGCAGTGCCCACGAACACGCTTGCTTCTGATGTGCATCCGCTGATGTTGTCTTGCGCGGTAATCGAATAGGTTCCGGGCGCGGAGGCATAGGCATAGATAGTGTTGGTGTTACCGTCTAACTGTCCGTCAATAGTTGTCCAACTCACGCTGTATTCGTTTTCGGATTCCACGATTATATTGGAAATGGGGATGGAAGGAAAAACACACGTGAGTGAATCTTGGTCGCCGGCCGTAACGACGGGTGTTGTATAGTTGGATGTCACCACTGTTGAATCTTGCGAACTACAACCGGATATGGGATGAACGGCAATGAACGAATAGATGCCGGGCTCATTGGCCGTGAGTGAATTTTGATTGGCACCCGTGATGGGAGCGTCGTTGAGCAACCACTGAATGTTGGCTCCGGAACCGTCATAGTTTGCTTGAAGGGGAACCGTTTCATTGATGC
>Ga0209617_10001246_pt1 | contig 11935 bp, 12 predicted proteins | sample LakEriepJuly2011_2_FD_187459 | JGI IMG/M metagenome (GOLD analysis project Ga0209617, IMG submission 187459) | Freshwater microbial communities from dead zone in Lake Erie, Canada - CCB epilimnion July 2011 (SPAdes) (version 2) | ecosystem: Environmental > Aquatic > Freshwater > Lentic >... | reverse complement strand
AGGTTTCCCATTTAATGGGAAACCTTGAATTTGTTTAAGTTCATTTGGTAATAACATTCTTAGGAAACATCCAGAAGGATTCTTCAAAGGAACAAATAATCTTGGTTGATGATCATAACTACAAATAATTGTTTTCGATGGTTTACGAATATCAATAATTTCACAATGGATAGGACTATCCCTTTTCCCAAAGGAAAATAGATTATCATGTTGTTTTCCATTATAGAAACGTTCATCTTCATTTGCGTTTATTTTACTTAATAAATATGGATGACATCCATGATTATCCTGGTATATAACTGGATCATTCATATCGGTTAATATACATTCTTTGGGAATCATATCAAACCATTTAGATGGTATTCTAATAGCACCTTCCATATTGTATGTTATTATTTGAGTCAAATTACATCTTATTGACATTGGTTGAGGAAAACTAGGCGTCCAGCCATATGGATTATCTTTTTTTATACCAAGTATAATTAATCGTTCTCGTTTTTGAGGTACATTGAATTCTTCAGTTTTAAATACTTGATATTTTACACCATAACCGATTTTTTCAAATTCAGAAACAATAATATCAATGTATAGTTCTTTTTTTGATGTTTTTCTAGTAAGCAATCCTTTCACATTTTCTCCAATAATCATAGCAGGCTGTGTTAATTTAGTAACTCTTAAAAATTCTAAAAACATTGTATTTCGCGGATCGTCATCTTTTTTTTTTCCAGCATTACTAAATCCCTGGCAAGGAAAACCAGCGAATAAAATATCTACGACTCCTCTGTATTTTTCAAAATAGGAATCCTCTATTTTTGATACATCATTTACATTTCCATTACATATTAATTCAGAATCATCAAAATTTGTTTTGTGTGTTTTACAAAAGATTGGTTTTAATTCATTGTAAGCTATTACTTTACAACCAGATTGAGTCATACCTAATGTATCACCTCCCATACCTGAAAATAAACTAATAGCTTTATAAGGATTGTTTTCTTCCATTTTCTATTTTATTTTGAATATAATATTTACGTTCATTTTAAATCAATTATTTTTTATTTTATATCTATTCTAATATTTGTTATACATTGTCCATATCCCCATCTTAATTTTGATTGAAATTCACTACCATCTTCACAAATAAATTTGAAATTAATATCACAATTTTCTCTCGATTTTAATTGTTCAACTGTTTTAATTAAGGGCATAGTTATTTTTTTTGTCCAATGAACATAAAATGTTTCTGGGTTATTCATATCTCCATGAATTTGAAGCCAATAATCTTTACAATTAAGAGCATTATTTGCTATTTTTTGTACTTCTTCCATTAAAAGTTTCAAATCATTTTCATCTACAGTAAAATCTTTATTACATTTTTTTCTACATTCCGATAAATAATCACTACCATAACCTTTCTCTCTAAGCTCACATACAAATGGAGTTGAAGGCTTTCCTTGTTTAAAAGCATCCTTGACCCAAATATCAAAACTTGGTTTCGGGGTTTGTATTTTTAAATATTGAATAATTTCGTCAAGCATTGTATTGTAAAAATGACGCGCATATTTCTGCCCAATGGAAAACTTGCTTCCTGTACCATTGTAAAATTGAACACCATTAATCCATGGTTGTTTATCAACATCAATTGGTTTATAATATTTACTCCCTTTAAATTCAACTGTTTTTATATCGCAGTTATGATTGGTTTCAAATTTAATTTGAAGATCATGGTGAGTACTGCGATTAGCACCCGATTGAACAGTTGAATTAAATAGTGGGTCATTTGGAAAAGCTTTAATAAAAGCATCACGAATTTTCATACCAGAAGGTGTATTGTTATTAATATGATTGTGAATCAAAGCAATATTGATTGCTTCATCTTTCGATTTTTTATGTGAATCCTTCATTATTAGGTTTTTTAAACGTTTAATTATCAAAAAATTAGTTTACAATTTTTCTATATTTTATATTCAATTTAATTTTATAATATTATTTCTCGTATAAAAGAATACACTATAAACTATTGATTTATAGTGTATTTTAGCTAAAGTTTGCAATCAAATATACATATATTTTTTATTATTCATTCATTATTTTAGTCATATCTAAGTTGGTCTTCATAAACTTCAATAAATAGGCTTCTTCTAATATTTCTTTCCTATTTTCATGTTTTTTTGTAAAAATGTAAGAACTATTTTTCTTTTTTATACACCATCCTTCATCTAAAGCATTATAAATTAAATTCATTTTTTGAAATGTTATTGGATCTACTTTAATTTTTTTATTTTCTAAATAATCTTCAATATTAATTGTTAAATCCATTAGATATTTAATAGAAAAGTATTTGTTATTTTTTCTTTATTGATTTATGAAATATAAATTATATATTTTTATTTAATTAATAATTAAATAAAAAAATACATTTAATTTAAAGCGATTACAATGCCTTCTTTTAAACCTAAAACAAATAAAAAAATTATTTATAATAAAAAAAATGCTATAACACTTGATAGCAAACACAAAGAATTTTTGAATGAATTTAATAAAGACGAGAGAGACAGAATACCTGAATTAGAACTAGAAAAGCAACTTCTAAAAGAAAAAATGAAAGATTCTAAAATAACAATTGAAACGTTATTAGAATTAAAAGATCGAATAAAAGAAATTAATACTAGTATTAAACAATTAAAAAATAAAAAAAAAGAATATTTATTGGATAATTCTAAATATATTTTTGAATATTTTGAAAATAAAAAAAGTATTTCAAATGGAACACAAACAAATAGTAATAAAAAACAATTATTGGACTCTTTTTTCAAGATAAAAAATGATGACACTGAAAAAAATATTCAACGAAATAAAAATAATAATATTGTAATGAATTATTTAGCAAACATTGATGATAATTTTTTAGATGTTAATTATTTTGTTTATCAAACAGATATTTGTCAGTATTGTTATAAAGGTGAGTTAATACCGCTAGAGGATGAAGGAATATTAATGTGTAATATTTGCTCTAGAAATATACCTTATTTAATTGAAAATGAAAAACCTTCTTACAAAGAGCCACCTAAAGAAGTATGCTTTTATGCTTACAAAAGAATAAATCATTTCAAAGAAATATTAGCGCAATTTCAAGGTAAAGAAACTACTCAAATTCCTTCAGAAGTTATTGAAAATATTAAATTACAAATAAAAAAAGAGCGAATATATTTGAATCAAATTACAAATATTAAAACGAAAGAAATATTAAAAAAATTGGGTTATAATAAATATTATGAACACATACCATTTATTAAAGATAAATTAGGAATAAAACCTCCAGTTATGTCATCTGAATTAGAAGAAACATTATGTAATTTATTTATTGAATTACAATCTCCATATTCTAAATATTGTCCAGATGACAGAGTCAATTTTTTAAATTATTATTATACTGCGTATAAGTTGTGTGAGTTACTTGGTGAAATACAATATTTATCGCATTTTCCTATGTTAAAGGATAAGGAAAAACGAATTGAACAAGATGCTATTTGGAAAAAAATATGCGAAGAATTAGATTGGGAATTTATACCCACAATTTAATTCGTATTATCTAAAATTGTATTCAATGATAATATCATATCATAATTCAATAACTTAAAATCTTTTTTATATAATATTATTTATAAATTCAATACTTTTATCATCTACATAGTCGAGTAAGTTATAATGTCTAGGATTATAATGAAGTTCTATTTTATCAACTTTTATATTTGATATATTGTTGTAATTTTTATCACATAAGAATAAATATTGCGGATAATAATGTACATATTGTTTATTAGACCTTTTACACCTTTTAACATTTCAAATGCCGATTATCTACCAGTCCAACATTTTATTAATGGTAAATTTTTATAATTATCTATTTCATTAAAATCTGTGTTCCATTTACAATATTCGTGTATATTACCTAATAATGTTTCTTGCTGTCCTTCTTTTTGTAATAAACATGCTAATACTCGTTCAAAACTACAACGATTATATCTATTTAGTACATAATCTAATAATTTACTAATATCGTATTTGTTATTAATATAAGTTAAATAATCGTGTGTAATTATAGCCATACATCCAAAACAACCCACCCATAAATTTTTGTTTTCATAAAATTCTTTCAATTTTAAATCATTAAAAACATTTATCATTCTGGTTTCATCTTCGATTTGGTCCCAGTTATGAGTAAAGTCCCATAAGAATTTATATGTATTTACACTCATATCTATATATTTATTTATAAATACAGAATCATGAATTATTACAGCAGTATCAAATAGTTTATTGTGTAAATAGTAATAATAAGGTAATAATTCACCTCTTTTAGGATATTCACTATTTATAATGGTAGTTTTATATAAAGTTTCTTCTGTTATATATTCATAATTACTATTATCATCTATGATAAGAATGTTATTTTCAGGATAATATTGTCTAATAGAATTAACACACTTAATCCAATATTTATTTGTAAATTCATTATTTACATGTCTTAATATAATAAATCCAATTTGTGTCATAGTATATATTATACACAAAACATTTTTATAAAATATATACAACGTATTTTGTTAATTTATATCGGCATTTGAAATGTTAAAAGGTGTAACATTTAAAACGCTCATTTCAAATGCCACAATTAGAAAATATTACAGTAAATATGGAGAAACCATGTTTGGACTAGACTTGAATTACTTTAGGAACGAAATTCCTGATAATTTAGGAAGAATTACTAAAATGAAGGAGAATCGTCTTTTTAGTATAAATCTAAAAACCGGACAAATTAAACAGTTAAATGATAGTGAAAAATTAGCAAAAGACAGTTTAAAAATACTAGATAATATAGAAAATATTATTAAAGATATAAAGGAAAATAGTTTAAACAATGCAATTATGGGACCAACACTACAAGATCTTTCACGTGAAACAGTAATGGAATATAATATTCCACCAGAAGATTATATGCAAAGTGCAGTTCTACATCAAGAATATCCTGGTCGTGATAAACAATATGATGATCAGGATGATCATGATGATAAACAATATGATGGTCATGGTGGATTTCACAACAGGAAAAATAAAACAAAAAATAAAAAATATACAAAAAAAAGAACAACATATAAAACACCAAAAAAACGTGTATCCAAGAAAAATAAGAAAAGGTGTAAAAAATTAGCATATTCGTAATTATTTATATTCAATTAAATTATCTTTAATTTTTAAAATATAATTTTTATCGTTTTATCCTTTTTTAAGTTCATTATCAAAATAATATTTTGGAGTGGTAGATATTCTTACATGTGTATAATCAACTCCTAAACCATGTACGCTTATCCATACTTTTTCTTTTTCATTCATAAATTTTTTTGCTACTTCTGCAACTTTTTTCCAAAATTCTTGTTGTTGTATTTCTGAAGCATTATCAATAAAGTCTCTTAGCGTAGCATAATTTTTACCACGAACAGGCATTGGAACAACTAACATTGTATCTTTGCTTAAATTTGGAAAAGATACTACATATTTATTTTGCGAACTCTTGAAATGTTCTTCGAAATCTTTTTTATTTTGTGATTCTGATAGTTTATGATTTGTTCTAAAACGTTGATAATATGGTACTTTACCATCATTTTTCAATACGCTTGTATTCCATTGAAATCTACCTTTTACATTTTTTGGATATTTTAATGTAATACCATTTTCTCAATTCGTTAAAACATTACTCCAAAACATTGGTATTTTAATTTATATTTATATATTTTATTTATATAGTTATATATAGTTTTCCATCACTTTTTTTAGTGGGGTCGGTATTCAATACATACTTACTTATGTAATGGTGAATATGGAAATAATTTTAACAAATTCGTATTAAATATAGAAAAATTGGGGTCATTGCAGTATGGATTTCCTCCATAACCACCGCCTCTTTTATTCGTTAAATTTCTGCGACGGCTATAATGTGGTTTACATTTGTTACGACCGTTACGACTCTTGTGACTGTTGCGAACTTTATTCTTTTTTTTTGATAATTTTGCGATTCGTTTCATGATTGATATAATATAAATATATAATTATATTATATAAATTGAAATAATTGTAATTGTATACTATTATGGGTATAATTAAACTAGCGACAACTAAAAACCACCTGGAAATTTAACCATATTAGCACCAATACCGAATCCAGCACCTGAACGTGCTGTTACACCCATACTAGGAATGTAAGTATCTAAAATACTAAATGTAGCAGCAGCTGTTAAAGCAATAAATACAATTTCTTCGATATTTAAAGAACGTTTAGGAATAGCATAAGCAGCAATTGCAACCATTAAACCTTCTACTAAATATTTGATGATTCTTTTGACTAACTCTCCAATGTTAATTAATCCAGGCATTATAATAATTCAAAAGAAAAAAATATATTATATGCGATAAAAAACTTAAAATTAAATATGTAAATTATCTTAAATGAGTAAAAGTTCTAAAGGAAAAAGTTCAAAAAAAACAAGTTTCGAGAGAAAAATGGACAATGGGAAAGAAAACCCTAAATATGTTGATCTTTTAGAAGAGGATAAGCCAATTGCTAATCAAAAATTTGCTTGTGTATCATTTGTTTCACCTGAAAATATTATTAAAAAAAAAGAGATTTTTTACTTTGAACAATTCCTAAAGAAATGGGACTTTAATAAGTCTATGGAAAAATTTGTACAATTTATAAACTTTCTTTCATACAAATACAATTTATCTTTTGAAGAAGCTACAAATGATTTTAAGGATTTTGTTAAAGATGAAAAAGAAGTTTTAATGAATTCTTCTTTAGAAGATGAGTATAAAACATTTTTAGATAATAATGAAGAAGATCTGGATAAATTATTTGGTATTACACATAATTTTCAAACAAGTACAAGAGGTTTAAAAATTAGAGGGGTATACCCAACAATAGAAGAAGCTGAATTGCGTTGTAAAATGCTGAGAGAAATTGATCCAAATCATGATGTTTATGTAGGCCCAGTAGGTTTATGGATGCCCTGGGACCCAGAACCCTATAAAACCGGTCGCGTAGAATATATGGAAGAAGAATTGAATCAGCTTATGCATGAAAAGAAGAAAAATGAAGCAAATGCTAAATTGAGTTTTGATCAAAGAGTTAAAGAAACGAAACAAAAAGCTATTGAGGAAAACATCAAAAAGGCTGAGAAGAGTGGTAATACTTTGACTCAAACAATTGATGAAGAAGGTAATCTTATTGGTGTAACTAATGGAAACACTAATGAAACTTTTTTTAAAGGAAAAGAAGAAATATCAGTCGCTGATATTCGTTCAGAATTATTTGAAGGTGAAAATATTGTGGTTGGTAAAACTGATAATGGTCAAAGTGAATTGCTAAGTGGACCTTTTGCAATCAAAAAATAAAAACAATAAAAAAATTAAAAAAAAATATTTTATTGAAAACACAATATAAAAATATCTACATTATATAAAACAGTTACTATCAATGCAAATTTTTGTAAAAACACTTACTGGAAAAACAATCACTTTAGAAGTTGAACCTTCTGATTCGATCGAAATTGTAAAACAAAAAATTCAATGTAAAGAAGGTATACCTCCTGATCAACAACGACTTATTTTCGCTGGTAAACAACTAGAAGATAATAGAACATTGAATGATTATAATATTCAAAAAGAATCAACTCTACATTTAGTTCTTCGTTTAAGAGGGGGTGTCTAATTTTTCTTGAAATTTCTCTCCATCCCATGTAATGTTTTTATTACTATTAAATAGCAAATTCATATTTATTATCTCTGGTTTATCTGCTTCAGATGTAAATATTTTCAAAATTTGTTCGTCGTCTCTAAAACGTAATGAATAATTTTGTTGTATATTATTTCTACCTATTCGCCCCATAGCTTGAATTAGTTTTTCCTGAGTTAAATTCATACCTTTACTAATATAACCATGACAAAACTGATAGTTTGTCCCATAAATGTAATCACTAGAAGCAATAATCATATAAAGTTTTTGTTCATCTGCTAGTTTTTTCATAATTTCAGTGTATTTAATATTTTCGTGATTAATAAATACACCGATCCCCATCAATAATAGGATTTTCCAATTGTCATCAATTCCACTTAATAATAGTATATCATTTACAATGTTTTCTTTAATATCACTTGTAAATGAATTTTTTGTATCCAACCCTTCTGCCCATTTTTTCAAATGATGTAGTTTATTCGGTATAAACGTTTCATTCAACGAAACAGTTTTAATCATTTGTCTATAATTTTCTATATCTTTTATCAGGCGCGATTTTTTTGTTCTATTCTCATCTACAGTATCAGTTTCTCTATTAAATTTTCTTACATTTTTCAAAGATTTACCTTTCACATTTGAAGAAGATTCGGATTTATTGCTTAACTTATTCTCTTCTTGCTCTTTTAAATATTCCAATTCTTTATCAAGTTCATCAATTTTAACATTCAAAATATTATTGAATTCTATTTTTTTCATCAAATCATCCATTACAATCGAAGGTATATTGGCTTGCTGAATACAAAATTTAGCAATCTTTTCTATATCATCAGAAATAAATATTGTAGGACCATCTGTTAGTGTATAGGAGTCTTTTGTTGATACGAAAATACCTGAACTACCCATCACTTGTTTATTATTAAGGAATGGATCCGTACTAGTCCGTAATATAGGTTTTCCATTCAACGATGTAGAAGTAGAATTGGTTTCTAACATTATACCAGGACCAATACTTTTTATTTTTGAAATTCCGTTGATTGTATTACTATTGTTTTTAGTATCAAAACCATTATTTTCAACTAATTTAGGAGTCTTTTTTTGTATAATTGTATTATATATTTCACTCCATTTTTCAGGGTCAAATTTTAGTAATAATTTGATATAATATGATTTTATATTTTTCATATTAATATCATCAATCGATTCAAAATAACGCTCTAATTTTATTTTTTCACTTACCAAATTATTTTTGTTTATATAAATAATAAAATCTATTACCTCTTTTAAATCTAAATATCTTAATAATGTCAAATAATTATCACAATGTTTTGCTATTTTTAATATATTATCATAGTCATTTGATAAATAATGAGGTACTTCAATAAAACCATTTTTATTAATAATAGGTATTGATTTTTTACAATCATTACTAATAATAGAATAAATTTCACTACCAATGAATTTATTCTTAAAATCAGAAATTGTTTCTGTTAATTCATGTATTTTAGGTAAAGTTGCTGAAGATAAAATTACGGTAGGAATACTATTTTCAGTCCAGTTTTGTTTTATTATTGAATGAAAAGTATGTTCTTTGTAGTCCAAAGTTATAGTTGGCTCGTCCCAATAAACAATAATCTCATCTTCTGAATTAAATGCTTTCATGTAGTACATTGCTGGTAAAAATGATTTAATGTCACTTATAATAATTTCTACATTTGAACCATTGCTATTATCTACTTTTTGTATACCACCACTTCGTTTGTTTGTACTATAATCTTTCGCAGCAAAATAATGTAAACGAATATCGTCTGCGCTAGCGCAACCAAATGCGAATGCTATTTTTTTGTTTACTGAAATCGCGGATTTTGCTAATGCTAAACCAACATGTCTTGCTGCACACACAAAAATAACTTTATATTGTTCTGATAAACCAATTGGCGTCAATGTTTTACCTGTACCTGTTGGAGCCATATATAAAATCAATTTTGAACCTGGATTTTTACAAATTGTGAAAATTTCTTTTTGATGATCATATAATATCATATCATTGTATTTTAATAAATCCATATTTTTCTCAATCAATTCTACAGAATTCTCAATAAAATCAATGATCTCAGATTTCTCTTTGTACAAATCAATAATTTGATTACAAAACTGGAATACATGTCTATTTATATGAAGAACATTGTTTTTTAACAATTTATATAATGTATAATAATTTAAAACTAGATTGTTCTTATTGTTAGTTTTTAAATGTAATAAATATTTATCTACGTAATCCAATAATATGTATTCATATAAATTATTTTTTTTTAAATTTTCAATATTATTTCGTTCTAATCTGATTCTATCAGCAGATTTAATATAAATATCTGTATGAACCTCTATTTTTATATTATCGTTTAACTTATAATTTAGTATTATTTTTTCTACAACATCCCTTAGATATTTGTTATATAAGTAATCTTCCATTTTTGTAGAATATTCAATTTTTAAGAAGGTAAATATTGAATTATTGTTATTTATTTTTACATTTACATTATGAAACCCATTAATAATCAATTTTAGGACTTCAATTTCATCGCTCGAAACTGGCAATTCAATAGAGTCCCATTCTGTTTTAATCAATTTCCTTTGATTTAGATCCATATTCTTTTAACGTTTTATTATTTAAATTTATTTAATTTATTTTAAATTAATCATTTTTTTTTAAAATTGAAATAGAATTAGTATTTATCTTATAAGCATAAAATAACTATTGAAAATGTCGCAAATTATTTCAGTCGAAGGAAATATTGGATCTGGTAAATCAACTCTTTTGGAAAATTTAAAACAAAAATACAAGGATCAAGAAAATATCATATTTTTAAGAGAACCTGTTGATATATGGGAAAATATTACAGATGAAAACGGTGTTACTATGTTACAAAAATTTTATAGTGACCAAAAAAAATATTCATTCCCTTTTCAAATGATGGCGTATATTTCAAGACTTTCATTATTAAAAGAAGCAATTAAAAGTAATCCAAATGCGATTATCATTACAGAGAGAAGTTTATTTACAGACAAATTAGTATTTGCTAAGATGCTTTATGATATTGGGAACATTGAAGAAGTGAATTATAAAATATATTCTCAATGGTTTGATTATTTTACATATGATTATCCTATAAATAAAATAATATACGTAAATTCAGCACCAAATACTTGTCACGCTAGAATTAGTGAACGATCACGATTAGGTGAATCTGTAATACAATTAGAATATTTGAATAATTGTGATGAGTATCATAATTGTATGATTAAATCTTTTACAGAAAAAAATAGTCATATTAAAATATTAGAATTGGATGGAAATACAAATCTTAAATTGAAAGAAAATGAACATGTTTTGACTGGATGGTTACACAATATTGATAAATTTATTTTTAATAAATAAATAAAATGTAAATAAAATTGATATTTTTTATTTATATTTTTTGTTTCACAAAATACAAAAGTCAATTACAAGAAAAATGAAAGTAATCAATTTGGTGAATCTTATCAATCAAGCATTTCGATTTGTTATACAAACAAGTAAAGACTATAACATTGACGAATCCCATGCGCTTAAACACAGCTTGGAAGTATTTAATTATGCGAATAACATTTATGAAGATGAGGTGAATAAATTTCCATATCTCAAAGATCAGAGAGGAATTGTTACTTTATCTGCGATTGTTCATGATATGTGTGATAAAAAATATCTAGATGAAGATAATGGTATAACAAATATAAAGAATTATATGACTGGTTATTTACCGAATGATGAATTAGAAGTTGTTTCAAATATAATTCAAACAATGTCTTATTCAAAAGTAAAATTAAATGGTTTTCCTGATTTGGGTGAATATCAACACGCTTATCATATTGTAAGAGAAGCAGATCTTTTAGCAGCCTACGATTTAGATAGATGTATTATTTATAGAATGATGCGTCACAAATTCAATTACACGGATTCGTTGAAGGAATCAAAAGATCTATTTGAAAATCGAGTGTTGAATTATCGGAAAGATAATTTATTTATAACAAATTATTCCAAAAATAAATCTGCTTTGTTACATAAAAAAGCATTGATTGATTTAGAGAAATTGGACTCAATACTTAAAA
>Ga0209617_10001245_pt1 | contig 11936 bp, 9 predicted proteins | sample LakEriepJuly2011_2_FD_187459 | JGI IMG/M metagenome (GOLD analysis project Ga0209617, IMG submission 187459) | Freshwater microbial communities from dead zone in Lake Erie, Canada - CCB epilimnion July 2011 (SPAdes) (version 2) | ecosystem: Environmental > Aquatic > Freshwater > Lentic >... | reverse complement strand
AGCGTTGGTGGCCGATGGCGGCCAGCAAATCTGACCCTTGGTCCACCATTCCACAAAGACGCCGTTTACCGTCAAAATCAGGCAGGCCAAGACAACAGTCCCCGAGGCGGTATAACTTAGAATTTTTAAAAAACGATCTGTCGCGAGGTCCCGCCGACCCTGTTCTGCCAGTTCGCTCAATCCGGCAAAAGAACTTTCAAAAAACTTCGACATAACCTGAGAGAAAGCCGTTGCGATTTTCGACCCGACATTCCAAGCAGCCACGCCCTCGAGGCCGAAAAGCCTGGAAAGAAAGGCCGACTGGACGAGGCCACCAAAGGTTGCAAACAGGGACCCGCTGGCGAAGGACGTGCTTTCCCGGAAGATTTGGGGAATCAAGCCCAACCAATCCTCACGACTCCTAAAAAGCTCGGTCGGCCGAGTATATTGGGCAACGCCAAGCCACGATAGCCCGGCCCCGATTAAAACTTGGAAGCAGTTTCCCGCTAGTATGGACCAAAGCCCCCATCCTGAATGAAAGCCCACCCATGTTATGCCAAAAGAGACCAACAAGGCCAATGAGTTCGCCAAATAGTTGTGGTCGTATACCTGCTTTGCCAAAAGAATAGAATTAAAGGGCCTAATGGGAAAACCAATGCCTACCAAAGTGCACTGGGCGAGGAAAAGATGACAAAAAAGATCCCGAAGGTCTCCCGAAATTTGAAAAAGGGCGGCAAACCATGATCCGGCAAAACCCACTAAGATGACGATGAAGCCCTGAATCGTTGAGATCAGCCAGGTGGCCCGGAAGCGGGGTGCAAGCTTTGAAAAATTATTAGTAGATACGAGTCCGACAAATTGGCGAATCGAAAGGGCAGATAAGCCTGCGTCGACTACAAGCAGATAAGTGCCCACCTGCGCGACTAAAAGCCATAAACCAAGCTTTTCAGGATTTTCGTAACGAAGGATCAAAGGTATTAGAAAAAATGTGTAGAGCGTTGCCGCGCCCAAATGGGCAACGGAAGTCACCAAGGTTCGCAAAAACCTGCCTTTCCTAGTGGATTTTGAAAAATAGATCATTGAAAGCTAGACTTCGTTTTCACGGGCGTGGGGATTAAGAACTCACAAGGGGAAGCACTCTTAGGGCTGCAGCTTCTGAAGATAACACCGCATAATCGCCCCTTGGAATATTTTGCTTTCGGTGGCTTCCTCATTTCGTGACGGATGGAATAGTGGCAGGGTCGTTGCGATAAATGGAAAAATCTTGATTCGACATGATCATGAGGAAGGAACGGTCTTGGGCTTTTGCAAGGGAAGAAGAAGGAGGAGGAGGGGAGCCCTTGAATTTTTCGCGAAGCTTTTTCAGCGGACTACTGTCGGCATTGGGCTGGGAAACTACGATGTAACTTGAAGAGGCCAAGGCCTGTTGTTTTTCCCAATCGGGAGTGGATCGGGTCCAGATCCATGTACGGCGGCCAGTGATGTGGCTAAGCAGGGGCTGATGTTCGTAATCCATCAAGTTGGCAATGTGACGAGGTTGGTAAAGAATAAGGTCGTCCGGGCCAGAATGAGCGCGGATCCATTCGGCAACCCTTAAGGTTACCACATCAGGGCGGGATAGGTACCAATACCCAACTCCACATCCGATAAAGAAAAAGGCCCACCAAACCGCTGCTGCTGAAACGCGTAAAAGAGCGGGGAATCTGCCAAAAACGCAACTTCCAGTTAGCCGAGCCATTCCTAAGCCAAAAAAAGCGGAAAAAACCACCAGATTGGGGAGGTTATAATAATTTTGCCAGGCAGATCCTTTTGCCCAAAGAAGCCAACTGACAACAAGGCTAAGCAAGAGATAGAACCACAATCGGGAGTGACAAAAATCACTGCGATTGTTCCAAGTCCTGATTAAACCGACCAAGGCAAAGGGGGCGGCAACAACGGGGATAATGTAGGCCAAATTATATCCTGCCAAAGAGGTCCAGAACGAAAAATTAAAGCGGGAAACTCCGGGCTGAATAAATCCCCTGAGATTCTCCCCTCCACACCAGTAGGGGAAATAAGCGCGATTCACCGAATCGATATACTGACCCCAGCCAACCAAAGGCAAAAGAATGCAAAAGCCCGCGGCCCACAATGCAGGACGTGAAAGGGCGCGTACGCCTTGTTGATCGATTAGCACAAAGAGAAAGAAGAGCCCAAGATGGACAAAGGCGGGGAACTTGAGGAGAAGGCCTAAAACAGCGATTAGAGAAAGCAGTGAAAGTGTTGTTAGGGAGGGGATCTGAGAATAACGAATGCAAATAAGCAAAAAGGCGAGAGTGACAAACTGAAGGAGTGTTTCGGGCATAAATGCGGTCGAGAGATACCACCCCATGGGAGTGAGCGCGAAAAGGAGGTTGGCCCAGAAATGTGCTTCTTCGGGGAGAGTCATTCGCCAGAGTTTTTGCAGCAACCAGAAGCTGAGAATCCAAAAAATTAAAGAGACCGATCGGCCTGCTAAATCCAAAGAAAATCCGGAGATTTTCGCCAAGGCCAAAACACAGAGGTTGTAGACGGGCAACTCCTGAACAAGGCGTGCGCTCAGATTCCCTCGCCAAGGAGCCACCGGATCCAGGCGAAGCCGTCCTTCTTCAATCATATTCGCCGTTAGGCAGGCGGTCTGGGCGTTGCGTGCGCCTTCCTGAACCGGTTGCAAAAGCGTGGGGAGTCGTATCAGAAGGCCGATCGACAAAAGCAGTGGAAAGGATGTGGAGGCCTTAAAGACGGAGCCCCAATTCACCTTACAAATCCTTGCGATAATCGCCTCGGCTGAAATATTTCTCCAGCCAGAGGTAAAGAACGATAAAGAGATAGCGACTGCCCATTTCCCTAATCTTCAATTTTGCAATCCCGTGGCGGCGATTGCGCCAGGTGATGGGAATAACAGCAAATGAGTAGCCGCGAATGATAGCTTTGAGGGGTATTTCGACCGTGAGGTTGAAGTGGGGCGAGAGAAAAGGGCGGAGGCCATCTAGGCAGGTTTTGCGGTAAGCCTTAAAGGCGTTAGTTGTGTCGTTCAGGCCGTGGCGAAAGAGCATGCGGATGTAAAAGTTTGCTAATCGATTCACCACCCACTTAATCGGCGGGTAGTCGATCGTGCCACCGCCTTTCATAAAACGGCTGCCAAAGACACAATCATATCCCTCGTTCAGCTTGTCCCAGTAGCGGACCACATCCCGACAGTCATCCGACTCATCCGCCATCATGATAACAGCGGAATCCCCGCTCATCGCATCCAGACCACAGACGATGGCCCGTCCAAAGCCGTGAGGTGCAGGATTTTGAATAGGTCGAAGGTAGGGGCTGGTGGCGGCAATCTCTTGGAGAATGGGCAAGGTTCGGTCGGTGCTGCCATCGTCGACGACAATAATTTCATGGGGGACTTTTTTTAGGTCAAGTTCGAGGTGGAGATGTTGAACCGTGGAAGCAATGCAACCCTCCTCATCCCTTGAAGGGATGACGATCGAAAGTTTTTGTAACAGCCGGGTTGAGGATTTATCCATCAGATATCTCCGAGAAGATTGTCTCCAAGGAGATTTTAGGATGCCAATTCCAAAGTTTGGTGGCGCGGGTGGAATCAAGAATGACCCAGGGTAGATCGTAAGGACGGGGGTGGGGATCGGAGCCAACTTCGTGCGGACCAAATCGGGCGCGACACCATTCGCTCAACTGCGCCAAAGAGACAGAATTCTTGGTGCCCCCAGAAAAGTTACAGACCCGCACATCGATTCCATCGCTTGAATTGGAGGGTTTGTGGCGTTGAAGTTGTTTTTGAAGAACGGGAAGCAGGTCTCGCGGATGAAGGCAGTCACGGACCTGTGAGCCACGACCATCAAAGCCGATATATTTCAGGGGCTTCTTATCTTTCCAAGAACTTATCCAAAAGGAGAATATCCCTTGATCCGCACGACCAAACTGGCCTGCGCCCGCTAAAACGCCGCAGCGGTTGATCCAAACAGGAAAACCGAAGGCTTCGGCATATTCTAACGCAAGAAGTTCCGAGCATCGCTTTGAGGTTCCGTAAAGGGATGCGGGGGGCGTTGTGGGGAAGATTTCGGAAATTCCTTTTTCGGTCAGGCCGATTTCCGGGCGAAAGGATTTGGGGCGAAAGGCCCCTTGGATCGACTCGACAGGCAAAGAGGCGAGGGGAGGAATGGAATAGACGCGGCTTGTGCTCATCAGAATGAATCCGGCGCTGTGCTGTTTGCAAAACTCCAACATTTGGATTGTTCCGATTAAATTGTGATCCAGCAAGTCCATCGAGGACATCTTCCCGCTGGTTCCTGCCAAGACACTGGGCTCGGCGGCGCAGTCAATGACCCAGTCGACCTTTGGAATTTTTGCAAGATCTACAGGACGCCGGATGTCGCCTTCCACCACATTAACACCCAAGGTTTTGAGAGAAGGGAGATTGGCGCGACTGCCCTCCCTCAGAAAGTTGTCTAAACCCCAGATTTCGATTCCTGGGAGAACGGACGGCAATTCTCGAGCCAAACAGGAGCCGACAAAGCCGCAGGCGCCTGTGATGAGAATCTTCAACGTGCTTTCCAAGCTTGGACAATTTCGGAAAAGATGTCGTCGAGGCTCTTGGTCAGATCCCAGGAAGGATAGTGGGAGCGCATTTTGGCGAGGTCGGAAATGTAGCAGATATGATCCCCCTCCCGGTTTTTATCGACGTAAGTGGAGAGCATTTTCTTGCCCGTTAGTTTTTCGACTCGGGCAAAGGCTTCCAAGACAGAGCAGCTGTTGGCACGGCCTCCGCCGAGATTATAGATCTCGCCCGAGCGTGGTTTTTCAAGAAATGCGGCGATAAAGCGCGCTACATCGAGCGAGTGGATGTTGTCCCGGACCTGCTTGCCCTTGTATCCGTAGACGTTGTAGGTCTTGCCTTCGAGATTGCATTTCACGAGGTAGGAGAGAAACCCGTGGAGCTCGACCCCGCTGTGGTTGGGTCCGGTGAGACAACCGCCGCGGAGGCAGCAGGTTTTCATTCCAAAGTAGCGACCGTACTCCTGAACCATGATGTCGGCGGCGACTTTCGAGGCACCGAAGAGGGAGTGTTTACTGGCGTCGATTGAGAAGGTTTCAGTGATGCCGTTGGCATAGGTGGGGTCATCGTAGTCCCAGCGGGTTTCCAGCTCTTTCAGGCGAATCGTGTTGGGTTTGTCCCCATAAACCTTGTTGGTCGACATATGGGCGAAGGGGCTGGTGATGCAGAAGCGGCGGGTGGCTTCGAGAAGGTTAAGAGTGCCTGTGGCGTTGACGTCGAAATCGTCGAAAGGGCGGGAGGCGGCTAGGTCGTGGCTGGGTTGGGCGGCGGTGTGGACGATCGCAGTGGGTTTGAGCTTTTCGATGAAGGTGAGGACCGAGGGCCGGTCCCGAATATCGAGCTCATGATGGCGGAAGGAGGGGAAGGCTTTGACGAGGCGGTGCTGATTCCAGCGGGTGTCTCCGCCCGGGCCAAAGAAATCGGCCCGTTGGTTGTTGTCGATTCCGTGAACTTCCTTGCCGAGGGAGGCAAAGAAGGTGACGACCTCAGAGCCGATGAGGCCTGAGGAGCCGGTGACAAGGAGCTTCATTCTTTTAATTTATGGGGGAGATAGGTGGGTGGAGGGAAGAAGAGATTTTCAGGAGAGGATATTAGGGGCTAAGGGATTAAGGGGTTAGGGGGGGTGAGCGGGTCCTCAGGAAGGCGGCCTGGTAACGGCGCTCTACCTAAGTTTGAAGGGAGAGGCTTGAAAAAGTGAGCAGGGCGGGTAAGGATTGTGGATGTCAACGACGACTCATCCGAAAGCGAACATTCTTGTTGCTGGAGCCCATCCTTCGCCAAGGCTCCGGAGGGCTGAGTAACCCAATGAAACATCCTAGTTCTAGCATTCTCGTAGCGGGAGCCGGGGGGTTTATTGGGGGGCATTTGGTGGCCTACTTGCGCAAGCAGGGGATCAAAAATATCCGAGCGGTGGATATCAAACCTTTCGGGGAGTGGTACCAGAAGTTTGAGGATGTGGATAATCTATCGCTAAACTTAGGAGAGCTACCCGCATGTCATCAGGCGGTGAAAGGGATGGAGTGGGTCTATAATTTGGCGGCAGATATGGGCGGGATGGGCTTTATCGAGCTCCATAAAGCGGAGTGTATGTTGACGGTGCTGATTAATACGCATCTACTGATGGCCTCGCGGGATGCCAAGGTGAAGCGGTTCTTTTACGCGTCCTCAGCCTGTGTTTATGCGGCGGATAAGCAGACGACGACGGAGAATCCAGGATTGAAGGAGGCGGACGCCTATCCTGCGATGCCCGAGGACGGGTACGGATGGGAAAAGTTATTTAGTGAACGGATGTGTCGTCATTTCCGAGAGGATTTTAAGTTAGAGACGCGGATGGTACGGTATCACAATGTCTACGGACCGAACGGGACGTACGATGGAGGCAGAGAAAAGGCGCCTGCGGCAATTTGTCGGAAAGTGATTGAGGCGCAGAAAAATAAAACGGGCGAGATCGAAATCTGGGGTGACGGCGAACAGACACGGAGCTTTATGTACATCGACGACTGCATTAAGGGATCGACCGAAATCATGGAGAGCGACATCCGGGAACCGATCAACCTGGGCAGTGCGGAGATGGTTTCGATTAATCAGCTGGTAGACATTGCGGAGGGGATTGCAGGGGTGAAGCTGAAGCGGAAGTATAATTTGGGAGCGCCGAAGGGGGTGAGGGGGAGAAGTAGTGATAACACTCTCATTCAAAAACTAATGGGCTGGGAGCCAGGAACGAAGCTGAAGGATGGACTTTCTAAGACGTACGACTGGATCAAGGGGGAGATGGCCCTACTACGCTCCTAACCCGCTTCGCGGAGGAGCTACGAAGAGTGGGAGGGGATTAAGGGATTAGGGGGTTAAGGGGGGTGAAGGGATTAGGGGTGCGGGTGGCCCTACTACGCTCCTAATCCGCTTCGCGGAGGAGCTTCGAAGGGCGCCCGAGGCGGGCGGGAAAGTAAGAAAGTGAGAATGTAGGAATGTTTGATGGTGGTTTAAAAGTTGGAGGCATAGGTAGTGGCGACATCTCCGAGGTCGCCTAGCTGGGCGAACAAAATTGAATATTAAGCGCAGGCGTTCGCGTCTGCGCCCCGATTCCGATCGGGGCTCGGAGAGACCGCTCCCGCGGTTGCGGGACGCAGACGCGCCACCGTGTCCGTGCGACGGGTGGCCCTACTACGCTCCTAATCCGCTTCGCGGAGGAGCTTCCTCCTTCATCCCGCGCTTGCGGGACTTCGGAGGACATGTCGAAGGGCGCACGAGGTGGGTGGGTTCGAGTAAAAAGAGAGGGGTTATCGCAAGGATTGAAATTCTTCAGTGGTTAGGCCTGAGCAACGGATGAGGGAGCGGAGAGTTCCTCTGGCTACTTCCCGATGATCTGGAACGGAAAGAGATGCGATATTGCCAGATTTGGTGAGAATGATATGGCTACCCTTTTGGCGCGCCTTGGTCCAACCGTGTCTTTCGAAAATCCGCACAACTTCCTGCCCCGATAAAACGGGCAGGCTTGAGCTCATGCCGTTTGTAGTTCGATTTCGCGAGTTTCAACCACGAGGGGCATTCCTTGTGCTGAGCGAACAGCGAGGCAGGCCTGCATGGCTTCCCTTAAATTGGCGGTAGCTTCTTGCTGGGTTTTGCCTTGGCTGACACATCCAGGGATGGCTGGGCATTCAGAGATCCAGACGCCGTCTTCGTCCTGTTGAAGGGTGGTGATAAACTTCATAACTGAAATTTAACTCAGAAATTTGAGGTGTCGAGGGCGGAGGCGGGTTGCCCTACTTCGCTCAGTCTCGGCAGGCTCGCTGAGCTACGAAGGGCGCCCGATAAAAATCGGGCGGGTTGCCCTGCTACGCTCAGTCTCGTTAAACCTTGCTGAGCTTTGCAGGGTCTAAGCTGGCTCAAGGGGGTGAGGCGAGGCAAAATAGAATGATGGAGACTGAGATCAAAAGGGTGGAGGTGCTGGGGATGGGGTTGATGGCGACCGATTATGTGGGTGGTTTGGGCGCTCGAGCGGTGGACTGTCGATCAAGTGTACGGGCCTGATTTGATGCTGAAAATAGTCGAAGCAAGGCAGGACGGGAAGTTCACCCATTTCTTTCGCGGAGGTCGGCCTAGAGTTGAGGAGCTGCTCCAAAAAGATTGTAGAGAAGATTCCAGGGTCCTTTGATCCGATATGGGGATGCTCATATAAAGCAACTAATAATGCTTAAGGCGCGACAAGACCAGATCAAGACTGGAACGTCGCGCGGCGACAAGTCAGACTAAATTTAACGCATGAGATCCAATGACACCGAGACCGACTTGAAAAAGAGCATCCGTATTCTTACGACCGCGTTAACCGTCACGACGTATCGCGATTTATCTGGGTACTGCTACCGAAATGGTAAGGAGAGCCCGGCGAAAGCAATGGATTTCACGAACACACACATTGTTGCGCTTCGAGCTCACGACCGGCATTTTGCCGCAATCACAAGCTGTATGGATCATTTCATTCCCGACGGAATGCCTCTGATTTGGCTTCTGAATCTGCAAGGAGCCAAAATAAAAGATCGAGTTTACGGCCCCACTTTTATGCGGGAGTGTATTCGGGATTCGCCAGCTGAAGTTAGGCACTACTTTCTTGGAGGTTCGGAGGATTGCCTGCAACAACTTCTAAAAAATCTTAAGCAATTGAATCCTCGACTGAATGTGGTTGGGGCGCGTAATGGTTATTTTTCGGAAGGAAACGGACGGATCGTTGCAGAAGAAATCTATCGTGCATGCCCCGATATGATTTGGTTGGGATTAGGAACTCCAAAGCAGCAGGAATTTATTGCCACGCACAAAAACTCGGTGGGCCACGGAATCTGGCTGGCTGTAGGATTTGCTTTCGATGTCAACGCCGGGACCAAGGGAGATGCCCCCGAGTGGATGCAAAAAGCAGGGCTGACTTGGCTGTACCGGCTTTGTCAGGAGCCTCGACGACTTCTGACCCGATATCTGAAGTACAACAGCCTTTTCGTTTATTATTCTTTGATGGAGAAAATCCCTTCTTTTGGAAAGAATAGAGGGTAAATTCTGCCATGGACTCGACTGAGCCTGCCGGAACTCCCCCTCGCGAAGCCGTTTCTTTTTCTTGGGGCTTTTGGATGGAGGCGGTGGCATTGGTTTCGATGATTGTGGGGCTTTATGGATTTGTGCCCTACAGCTTCGGCTACCAAAGTCGTGCTGAAACGATTTTCAAATCGATCTACGATGCTTGGACCGATCCGCAGATGACCGACTGGCATCATGGGATGATGGTTCCTCTGATCTCGATCGGACTGGTCCTTCACCAGTGGAAGGATTTGAAAAAAATGCCCCTACAATCCTCCCGGACAGGCTTGGCTGTTCTCGTGGCGTCGTTGGCGCTCTATTGGATCGGATACAAGATTGATGTCCGGGTCGTGGGCTTCCTTTCCCTGCAGCTTATGATCGGCGGGGGGCTTCTCATGCTGGTGGGATGGCCGATTTTTCGAGCCCTGCTGTTCCCCTTCGCCTTTCTGACTTTCTCTTTCCCTTTAAATTTTTTAGATAATCTGCTGGCTTTCCCACTTCGCAATATCATGTGCCAACTTTCCCAGGGGTTCCTCAATCTGGTGGGGGTGGACACCCTGCGGGTGGGCACGGCGCTGGTTTCCGCTCCGGATTATGCCAAAGGCATGGCACAGGGTCAGAGATTCGCCCTCGACGTTGCTAATCCGTGTAGTGGAATTCGCTCCCTTTTTGCACTGATGATGGTTGGCGCGTTGTATGCGCATCTGACGTTGGCTAAGGGCTGGCAAAAGTGGACGCTCTTTTTACTCTCTCCGGCGCTCGCCGTGGCGGGAAATTTTGGACGGATGATAATGCTCACCTTCGGAACGATGTTTCTGGGCAGTGCGGTAGCCATTGGGACGGAGGAGCACCCGACGACCTTTCACATGGCGGCGGGCTTTGTCGTTTTCGTCGTCGCCTTGGCGGGGATGGCAGCCATCGGCTGGATTCTCCAAAGGGTAGAGAAGGCCAAGAAAACGCGCGTTCCCACGGAGCCCGGAAAGTGAACGAAAGGAAGGGGGCGTTGGGCAGGGTTGCCCTGATTCTTCTTTTGGGCGGAGGGACGGCGGCGGTATGCCTTCTTTTGCCGACACCGAACGGCTCCCCCCATGCGGGGGTGGTGATGGACCTGCCAGGGCGAGTGGGCAGCTTCACCGGAAAGTGGATCGGGGCTTCGCCTGCAGAGGTTGCCCTTCTTCCTTCCGATACGCAGATCGTCCGGCGGGAGTATGTGGATCTGACGGGTGACCGCATCATGGCCTCGATTGTCCTGAGCGGCGGGGAAAAGCGGAGCATCCATCAACCCGAAATCTGCCTGCCAGGTCAGGGATGGACCATACGGGGCGGACAGGTGGAGAAGATTGTGATGAACGATAGCCGCCCGTTGGAGGTGATGGACCTGAGCTTGGTTCGGGATGTAGAGGTCGGGCCGGGGGATCGCCGGAAGCTGCCTGCCCACTACTTCTACTGGTTTGTGGGGGATCAAGTCACCACCCCATATCATTGGAAAAGAATCTTTCTCAACAGCTATGATCGGATCACAAAAAATCGGAACCATCGCTGGGCTTATGTGATTGTGATGGCGGTGGTGACGGAAGGGTTTCTGCCGATGGGAAAGAACGAGACGCAAACAATCGAGATGTTGAAGCAGTTTACTGCTGAGGCGGCACCCAGTTTCATGCGGGCGAGCACCTCGGGCCTAGCCCCCTGATTCCCGTCTTGCCTTTCTAGCGCAAGGGTGGGCACGATATCGGCTCAACATTAACCCAAGGAAACTTATTATGAAAAAACTCCAAAGCATCCTCCTCGCAACTCTGATCGCCCTTCCCGCCATGAACGGGCGGGCTGAATCACTGGATAAGCTGGTTCCAGACTGTGCCGAAATTCTGGGCAGAATGAAAAGGGAAGACATCATCAACATGGATTTGGTGAAAGAGGCCAAAGGAATTGTAATTTTGAATGTCACCGGATTTGCGATCGGGATCGGCGGATCGGGTGGGGACGGAATTTTAATGGCAAAAACGGATAAGGGCTGGAGCGGTCCTGTCGCGATCACGACAGATGGCGGGACCTTGGGAATCGATGTGGGCGGGCAGGATAATGACATTGTGATGCTCCTGATGAACAATGGGGTGGTGAGCAAATGGGCAACGGGAGAGCACTTTAGCTCTTCCTCCGCCTCGGCGGTGTTGGGGCCCAAAGGTGGGGCGGCGATCGATACCACGATGAAAACCCGCGATTTTAACGTCTATATTTGGAATAAAGGGGCGAAGCTGGGCGTCAACTTCGGGGGTTTTGATGTGAATATCAATGAGGAGGCGAACGCCAACTATTACGATAAGCCCCTCGTTTCAGCGAAAGACATCCTCAATTCGGTGGCGGAAGTTCCAGCATCGAAAAAAGATGGGATGGCCCGGATTTACGAACTGCTGAAATAAACAGAAAGGAAATATAACAAATGAAGAACACACTGGTTGCTCTGGTTGCGTTTTGGATGGTGTTGTCCTTTTCGGGGCGAGCCCAAAATTCGGATTCCCTCAACCTCGCCGCCGACCAGGCCGCCAGCATGAACAAGCTGGATGATCTGATGGGCCGGGCGCAGAAGCGTTTGAGTTATATTATGACGAACTTGGCCGAGTTGACGGACGGTAATGATGCCAACAATTCGTTCGATAAGTTTAAGGACAACCTAGGCGACCTGCAGGATATCCGAGGCGGCATCAAGGATCGGGTGGAGCGGGTACGGGATTTGCAAGGTCAGCGGATCGCCGCCTGGACCAAGGAAGTCTCGGGCTTGACGGATAAAGATATGCGCAAGATGACGAATGCTCAG
>Ga0209617_10001244_pt1 | contig 11939 bp, 8 predicted proteins | sample LakEriepJuly2011_2_FD_187459 | JGI IMG/M metagenome (GOLD analysis project Ga0209617, IMG submission 187459) | Freshwater microbial communities from dead zone in Lake Erie, Canada - CCB epilimnion July 2011 (SPAdes) (version 2) | ecosystem: Environmental > Aquatic > Freshwater > Lentic >... | reverse complement strand
ATTACCAATTACCAATTACCAATTACCAATTACCATCCTTAACAGATATGATAGGTGTTCAAATGCACATAATGTTTTAGTCCCTGTGCAGATATCCCCTCAACTAAAGGTAAAAATGTCAATCAAGAACATTATTTTCAGCGTGCTGCTGTTGTTTATACCCATATCTCTAACAGCCCACTTTTTAGGATGGGGAGACTTGATAGTTTTCATCACCGCTGCATTAGCTATACTCCCCCTAGCAGCTTGGATGGGTACAGCTACGGAAGAAATAGCTGTAGTTGTTGGACCAGGAATAGGCGGATTTTTAAACGCGACTTTTGGCAATGCCACAGAATTGATTATTGCCTTAGTTGCCCTGAATGCGGGCTTAATTGATGTCGTCAAAGCCAGTATAACTGGATCAATTATCAGTAATTTACTCTTAGTCATGGGTTTATCCATGTTATTAGGCGGAATTCGTTACAAAGAACAAACATTTGAATCAGTCATAGCTCGTGTAAATGCTTCTTCTATGAATTTGGCGGTAATTGCCATTTTGTTACCAACAGCAATGAACTATACCTCCATAGGGATTAGTGAAAAAACCGTACAGAATCTTTCCCTAGCTGTAGCTGTCGTCTTAATTCTAGTTTACGGCTTAACACTGCTATTTTCCATGAAGACTCATGCTTATTTGTATGATGTTGGTGTGGCAGATATTGAAGAGGAAGCAGAAGCAGTTGTCCATAAAAAACCAAATGTTTGGTTATGGAGTGGTGTCCTTTTAGTTTGCACCCTGTTAGTTGCCTTTGAGTCAGAACTACTAGTTGGTTCATTGGAAGTCGCTACATCTCAACTAGGTTTAAGCGCCCTATTTACCGGGGTAATTTTAGTTCCTATTATCGGTAATGCTGCTGAACACGCTACCGCAGTTACCGTAGCCATGAAGAACAAAATGGATTTGGCTATGTCTGTCGCTGTGGGTTCAAGTATGCAAATTGCCCTATTTGTGGCCCCGGTTTTAGTAATTGCCGGTTGGGTAATTGGCCAACCCATGGATTTAGATTTTAACCCCTTTGAATTAGTCGCTGTTGCTGTATCAGTTTTAATTGCTAATAGCATTAGTTCTGATGGTAAATCTAATTGGTTAGAAGGGACATTACTCCTAGCTGCTTATACTGTCTTGGGTTTTGCCTTCTACTTCCATCCAGTTGCCAACAGTATCGGTTAATATATCTTACCTGATCAAAAGTCTAAAATTCCCGATCTCATTAAATTGGGAATTTTTCTCTTCTACCAAGTCCTAAATATTTTTTCAAAAATAACTCCCTTAAGATAGATGAATAAAATCAATAATTCTTATAGTGTCAAATCAGATCATTCTTTTGATATCAAGCTATAAATTTATGATACATCAATTTCCCTAAATATTTTTTACTATTTGATCATAGTAATTACATATATAGGACTAATATTTGATTTTTCAAAAAACTCAGTGCCAGTTTATATCCGTTCTTCTCTGCTTTTGCCATTTCCCATTTTATAAATAAATACAATTATACAAGACAATGAATGAAATCGGACTGCTGATGATGGGTGTATTTAATCAGAAATCACTAACTATACCCCATTTTCCATTAAACCAAACCTTGTTTTACCTAGAAAATGGTGTACAGCTAACAAATCATCAATCAAATAAGTTAGTTTCTTCTGCTCAAATTACACCACCAGAATTTATCCACATAAATGAAACTTCCCCAACTAATCTCTCAATTCTCTCATTCCGACGACACCAAATATTTAAGCAAATCACACAAAAACAGACATCTAGCAGTTCTTTTGAATTAGCTGATGCTGGGAATATCCCTATGACCAATAAAAAAGATGTTCAATTATCAACACTATATCACACAACCCAGAATAAACCTATGCCCGTAATTGGTTTTGGTAATTCAGGCATATCTGTGAAAGTTTTACAAAAATTGTTAATGTCTAATGGTTATGGACTACCTATTGATGGAGTTTTTGGACCAGTTACCGAAACTGCTGTTAAAGCCTTTCAAAATCGTCGAAGTCTATCAACAGATGGTGTGGTTGGTCAAAAAACTTGGTGGGAACTAACAATTTAATTAATTTTGTCTGATTACTTATAATTAGTTTTCAGGATGATTATTTATATCGAACTCAGGTGATATTGCATCAGGAATTTCTTTTTCAACTAAACGAAAACAAGGATATTGATAGATTATTAAGTTGAAAATAATTATCATTATTCCCATGATCATCAATAATAATCGAATACCATAAGCAGAATCAGCATCTATTAATTTCTCTATATTAATTAATAAGAATTTATGAGAATTAATTATATTCTCTAGCCAATCTGCTAAAATACCACCTATTAAATAAGCTAAAGGAATAAAAAAGAAAGTAATTCCTTGTTTAATCGCAAAAATTCTTCCTTGAATATGTAAAGATACTTTTTTTTGAAAGATAAGTTGAATAACAATTTCAATAATAGAATAACTAAAAAAAGCAAGGAAAATGGCAAAAGTTACCATAGGAATAGAAGAAGAATAGCCAATAAAAATTAAACTCATGCCCAGAATTAGCATAAATCTAAAAATATTATTAATGCCATTTCCTAATCTGCCTAAAATACCGATAATAAAGCTACTTAATATCATACCAACACTACCAAAAGATAAAATTATACCCATTGATTGAGATGATAAAAAGGATAGCATTAATGGTGTAAATAAGATTTCAACCACAGCAAGCATAAAGTTTGTGACAGACAAAAAAACAAGCAATGCTATTAGTCCAGATCGAACTTTAAGATATTTAAAGCCTTCAGCAATATCTTCTTTTATATTTGTTTTCTTGACTTGAGTATCATCACCAGTATTTTGATTAGAAAAAGGAATAGATAATAAGGTGACAACAGAAAAGATAAAGCTAAAAAAATCCAGCCAAATAATACCTTGAATCTTGATTGTTGTCAGCAATATACCTCCTAAAATTGGAGCAATTGTTCGGGAAATTGATTCTCCTAATTGAATCATACTAATGGCACGAGAAAATTGATTTTTCTGTAGTATTTGAGTTAAAATTGCAGTGTAAGCTGGTATTTGAAAAGCACTAAAAGTTGAACTAATAAAAATAGCAATATAAATATGCCAAATCTGAAGGTTGTTGAGCAATAAAAAGAAAGCAATTAATAAAGTGCTAAAACCTGCTCCAGTATCGCCTATAATCATCAACCAACGCCGATTAAAACGATCCACTATGACTCCGTTGAGAGGAGCAAAGATAATCTTTGGCACAAAAATTAATAAAGAAAGAAGAGACAAATGCAGCACAGAGCCAGTTTTCTGATATACCCAGATACCTAAAGAAAAACTTGTCAAGCTAGAGCCAATAAGAGATATAAATTGACCTAACCAAATGATTAAAAATGTTTTCATTATCTGCTTGTTCTATAGGAATATAGGACTCATATTTGATTTTTGAAAAACACTCGGTACACCTGAATCGTCTAGAATCCTTTTACCTCATGCCTTTTGCATCTTACCTACCTACGCAAATAATTTCAGGATTCAAATATTATTCCTATAATATTTAATTTCTGATACCGCAGCGACAGCCATAATTATGTGCGTAGGAAGGGAATGGGGAACAGGAAAGAAGATAAACAATGCACAAAACAAATATGTGAACTGAGTTTTTATGGCTATGCCACGCAAGCTATCAAAAATCAAATACGAGTCCTATAGTAATGTAATAATTTTCTTGAATTTTTTGGGTTAACTTCTAACTTTTAAAACATCCTCTCATCAGATAGCCATAGCCAAACTCTGGATGATCTAAATCTCCCATATTTTCATATCCTACTTTCAGATAAAAAGGAAGCATATAATCTTCACAGTCAAGAAAATCATATTTAATTTTATGGTCTATTAATTCTTGTTCAACTGCTTTAAATAGATATAAAATGATTGGACTTCCTCTAAATTCTTTTTTAACTACTAAATAATTACTAAGGGCAGTATTAAGAGGATAAGCATCTCCAGCTAATTCTTTTATTCTGTATAGATCATAATAAAATCCTATATCTGAATTTTTACATAAATTAATTCTAGCAGTAGCAATAACTTGCTCATTATAGATACCGACCCAAATTATGGCTGAATCATCTAAAGGTTCTTGGATGGTTTTTTTAATATGATCAGCATGATTTGGTTTATAACCAATTTCTTCCACAAAAATTTCATAACGTAACTTAAAAGCTTGTTCTCTTTCTTCATTAGTTTCAGCAATTTTCACCTTAAAAAAAAGTTGATTGTTTAAGGTTGCATGACCATTTAATTTGTTCATATCCTTATATCCTTATTACTATTATTGAAAATTCAAATTAACTGGGATACTAGACAGATATTGGGCAAGTAAAGCTGGACTAGGATATTCCCAGATAATAGCAACATCTAAGGACTGCCCTAAAATTTCTTCTAACATTTGTAACAGTTCTAGCATAATAACTGAATTAATACCATGCTCAAAAAAAGTTGTCTCAACAGAAATTTTTTCCGGCTCTATTTGCAACTTATTGCTTAAGATAGTAATAATAAAACTAGCAATTTTTTGCTCATTATTATCATTGGTAATAATTTGATCTGATGAAAAAGTAATATCCATAGTAAAATTAGCTCCTGATTGTTTTTCTAGTAAATTTGAAAATGAATGCTATGATGGATAATCTTCACGCCACATTATCTCTGTTTTAAAAATGCCCTCTAAAAAATATTTTCGACAGGCAAATCGCTGAATTTTTCCACTCAAAGTTCTGGGAATCATACCATATTTTAACAAAACAATAGCACAAACTCTAAGCTGATGATGTTTGGAAATTAATTCTCTAATTCCCTTAATTATAGTCTCAATTGTCTCCTTACTTATTTCAGTCTCTTGACCCTCTTGATTATTATGGTTGATCTCAGCCACCACAACTAATTGTTCTTGTCCCTCTACATTAATGGAAAAGGCCGCGCTACAAGTTGATACAATCAATGAATTGCTTTTTTCTAATGTCAACTCAATATCTTGAGGATAATGATTAGTTCCCCCGATAATAATCAAATCCTTGAGACGACCCGTTACAAAAAGTTCGCCGTTCTGGATAAAGCCTAAGTCACCTGTACGTAGAAAAGGTCCTTCATCCGTATCCTTCAAATAAGCTTGAAAAGTTAAAGCTGTAGCTGAAGGATTATTCCAATAGCCCTTGGCTACACTAACACTTGATACCCAAATTTCACCAACTTCATTAATTTGACATGGAGTTAAATTTTCAGGATGAACAATCACAACTTTCATCCCTGGTATGGGTTGACCACAACCAGCAATAGTTCTGATGATCACATCGGGATTATTGGAAGAAGCTTCAACAATGCGATTTTTCTCTAGTTCTGAAGCAATTACAGAACAAAAAATAGGCTTCTCTCTTTCGTATGCAGTGCAAGATATGGTCAGAGTAGCTTCAGCCAGTCCATAGCCTGGATCAAATGCACTCTGACGAAAACCACATTCACCAAAAGCCTCTACAAAACTTTCTAATGTTTTCTGACTAATAGACTCAGCACCAATAGTGGCAACTTTCCAACAACTCAAGTCTAACATTGAGCGTTCTTCTGGCTTAATTTTATGAACACAGTAATCATAGGCAAAGCTGGGTCCAGCATTATGAGTGCTTCTGTATCGTGAAATTGCCTCTAGCCATCGTAGAGGGTATTTAATAAAAGCTACCGGGGACATAAAATAACAAGGAATATCCGCATAGACAGGCTGTAATATAGCCGTAACCAGTCCATAATCATGAAAATAGGGCAACCAAGTAGTAATACTGCTTTCAGGTTTGATTCGAGAGCCTTGGTTTGAACTAACAAGATTATCTAATATATTACGATGGCTAATCATCACCCCTTTCGGTGCAGAGGTTGAACCAGAGGTGTATTGTAAATAAGCTAAAGAATCATCTGTAACTTCTGGATATTGCCATTCTTGAGCAGAATCAAGAGCAATTTTATCAGTTATTAACCAATGCAGATTCTGAAAATCTGGTATTTCTGGAACTAATTTATCAATACTAGATTTTACCTGAAAAGTAGTCAAAACTACCGATGGCTGTGCATCCTGAATAATTGCCTGTAGTTTTGGCAATATTTGTTTTAAATAAGAAACATCAGGAAGAGGTGTGGGAACAGCTACAACTCCTGCATAAAGACAGCCATAAAAGGCGACAATTACCTCTAGTCCTTGAGGATAAAGAAGAATAGCCCGTTCACCTTTAGCTGTCAAATTCTGGATCTGAACAGCAATTGCCCTCGCCTGTTGATCTAATTGTTGATAGGTTAAAGAGCCAGTTTCTATCTTTCCTTCCTGAAGAAAAGTATGGGATACTTTTTGTGGTTGGTCTATAGCTCTTTGTTGGAGCATTGAGATTAACGTTGAAAAATTATTTTGATCCATCAGTTAATAATCTCTGAAATTAGATAATATTACTTAAGTAGAACTGCTTGAATAATTCAAAGTTTGTAGTAAGGAATTTATTCCTCATTTGAGGGCTGAAGCCCTCACTACGAAATCATCTCCAGATTTTTTACATTACTTAATCTACTTTGATTTATTTTTATCTACTTACTTAATTAACGTTTAATGATCTCCATTTTCATCCCATATTTAGGACGCAAAGTCAGACCAAAAAGAGGCTCAACTTGATGACCGGGTACTAACTTAAACTTATATCTTTGAGTGATTGTTGCTACGAGAAGAATTAGTTCCATCATGCCAAATGCTTTCCCAAGACAAATTCTTCCGCCCAAACTAAAAGGAAAATAAGCCCCTAAAGGTAATTTTTTACTTAAACCGTCGAGCCAACGTTCCGGCTTAAAAAGTTCAGGTTCAGGGAAATAATGTGGATGACGATGTGCTGTCCATTGACTGACAAAGACCTCCATACCTTGATCAACTGGATATCCCAAAATTTCTGTTTTTTCTAAGGCGACACGAGCCATAATCCAAACGGGAGGATAAAGCCTTAATGTTTCTAAAATACAAGCTTCCGTATAGGGCAATTGTGGAATATCTGCCACTGTAGGAATTCGTCCTTGAAGAACAGTTTGAATCTCGGCAAATAATTTTTCTTCTATATGAGGATGCTCAGATAATAGCCAAGAAATCCAGGTTAAGGCGATCGCTGTTGTTTCATGTCCAGCTAGAAAAATATTGACAATCTCATCTCTTATTTGTTGGATTGTTATGGATTGATTGTTGTCAGCTTGGCTTTGCAACAAAATTTCTAGAAAGTTTTTTTCTCCTCCCATCTGATGTTCTTGGATCATTTCATAGATAAACTGATCTAGTTGTTTGATACTTTGACGAAGTTTTAAATTACTGGGAGTTGGCAACCAATCTGGAGTAATGAATAAATCTTGGTTAACTGATTTAAAACGATTGATTGTGGCATCTAAAGCCACATTGAAGACATTGGCAAACTCAGAATTTATAGTTACACCAAACATAGTTCGAGCAATAATAGTTCGAGTAATAGCCACATAATCTTGATAAACATCACGCACCTGTTTATCACTCCACATATTTATTACAGAGTTAGTTTCATCAATCATGACTTGTGCATAATTCATTAACATCTGTTTATGAAAAGCCGGTTGAAGCAAAGTGCGTTGCTGTTGATAAGATTTGCCATCGTTTAAAAAGAGTCCATTTCCTAAGATAAATTTAGAACTCAGTTCAAAAATCTGTCCCTTACGCATAAAATTCTGTTGTTGCCGAATAAAAACATCCTCAATAGAATCGGGATGATTAAGAAACAGTGCAGAATCAGATAAAAATCGCAAAGGAACTAGCTTTCCATATTCAAGAGAACAATTGCTCAGAAAGCTGATCGGATCTCGAATATATCCTAAAAGATGACCAAATAGATAATTTTGTCGGGGAGATGAATAAGAAACTGGAGTTTCTTCTTTTATTGACTGTTCAGAATCTTTTAACATAATTAAATTTCCCAGATTGAACCAGATTGAAAAGGATGATTATTTTTAGTTTGACCTTACAGATGCACTACGAAAAAATCAAGTAGTTGAACTAGGAGGTAAGGGAGATTCCTAACGCTTTAACAAATTACGAATCAGTTGCCAATGAAAAAGAATGTAGGACTTTTCCTGATACTTAAAACAACCACCAATCACACTATGCAATTTAGGTAAGCTGTGGGCAGGAACTGAAGGATAAACATGATGTTCAGCATGATAGTTTGCATTCCACGCCAAACAACGAAAAATAAAATTAGAAGAAATTGTCCGCGTGTTACTTAGCAAACAGGAACCCATATCACAGCCATAATGCTCTACGGTAACAGTAGCATATGCTACAGGATAGAAAAATAGTAACGGCAGCCAATACATCAAGATAGCATATTGCCAAAAGAACAGGGTCAAAGTGATCATGCCTACTAGCCAGAATGCCAGAATGAATGTATCTGCTTGAATATCATGGCGAAGCTTTTCGGAACGAATAAAGGGAGGCATTTTACCAAATATTGCCTCAATAGTCATAATTAGAGGAGGAGCATAGAAGAAGACAAGTATATAACCTGATAAATATTCCCAAAAACTAGAAAAATCTTCTGAAGGTTCTGGATCGTCAGCAACTCTTGTGTGTTTATGATGTTCCAAATGATAGTTTTTATAAAGTGAGAAATTGATTAAACCAGGTAGTAGCCAAAAAATTCCAGCAATGCGATTAATCCGGGAACTGCTGCCAAAGTTATTGTGAATACACTCATGAGCTATATCCATGAAGCTACCAAGAACAAATGCTTGACTTAACCACAATAGTGGAAAAATCCACCAAAGATGTCTAATATAAACTTGGATTGATAATAGACCTAATAGCAGAAATATGACAATATTTAAAAGACTGTGAAAGACGATTTTAAAATAGTTACGCTTTCGTAGTTCTAGAAAAAGTGCATCATCAATTATAAGTTCAGAGGGTAATTTTCTTCCTGTGGTGTAACTCATAGATTCCTAATTTGTGTGTAAATTGAATTAAATTTAATTGTGTTTTAAGCTATGTCTGTGAGGGCTTTAGTCATTGTATTATTGAAGAAATGAATTTTCAGACCATATTGAGATCACATCTAAATTATTTTTCACAAAAGCCTCAAGACAGGCTGACCGTTGAATTTTACCGCTCGATGTTTTAGGAATAGATCCCGTTTTGATGATGACAATTGCATAAACTTGCAGTTCATGACATAAGGAAATATTCATGCGAATATTTTTAAGCACTGTATCATAATTTAACGGCTCTCCTATATCTCTCTTGTAGCTATCGTCAAGATATTCTTGTCCGCGTTCTCCCCGTCGTTTTTCCAAGATTTCAGGTAGGACGAACTGTTGACGACGATCTTTCTGGTAACGGCGTTCTATTTCGGCAAGAATAACAAGTCTCTCCTTTCCATCTCTATCAAGGGAAAACGCTGCACAACAAGTGGGTCTTAAGTCCGGATGACTTTGCTCTACAGTTAATTCTATATCCTGAGGGTAATAGTTTTTCCCAGCAATAATAATTAAGTCTTTTAAACGTCCTGTGACAAATAAGTCACCATCTTTAAGAAAACCTAAATCACCAGTGCGGAGAAATGGTCCTTCACTCGTATCCGTTAAATATGCTTGGAACTTTTTGCCAGTTTCTTCTGGGTGATTCCAATATCCCAACCCCACACTTGGACCGGAAACCCAAATCTCACCAATTTCATTGGAAGTACATTGAGTCAGATTTTCAGGGTGAACAATTATGATCTTGGTATCTGAGATGGCTTGACCACAGTTAGCAAATTTTGGTGCATCTGAGACATCTAAAGATGTTTCAAGCACAATATTTTTTTCTAACTCACTCGCTACAAGGGAGCAGAAAATAGGATGATCATTTGCTTTATGGTGATAGGATACAACTAAAGTAGATTCTGCTAATCCGTAGCCAGGTTCAAACGCACTTGCGGAAAACCCACATTCTTGAAACTTATTAACAAATTGTTGGATTGTTTTCAAACGAATTGGTTCAGCCCCAACACTAGCAAGTTGCCAACAACTGAGGTCTAAATTTTTCATAGCTTCTGGAGATATTTTATGAATACAATATTCATAAGCAAAATTAGGAGCAGCAGTAATAGTCGCTCGATAATTTGAAATGATTTGAAGCCATCGAATTGGATACTTAATAAAATTTACCGAGGACATTAATAAACTTGGGATACCTACATACAGAGGCCCTGCAATTCCCATAATTAGCCCATAGTCATGATAATAAGGCAACCATATTACGCTAATACTCTCAGATGTACATTGATAACTGTTTGTTATCGAGGCACAATTATGTATTGAGTTACCATGACTAATCATTACCCCTTTTGGATGAGAAGTTGAACCAGAAGTATATTGTAGATAAGCTAAATCACTGGGATCTATCTTTGGCTCTTTCCAGTCGGATGCTATTTCCAGGGAAATTTCGTCAGTGGACAAACAATGTTGTCTCTGAAATTCTGACATTTCCAAAGATAATTCCTGAATCTCTTTAATGCGATTTTTAATATTAGAAGTAGTTAATATAAGCGAAGAACCCGCATCTTTAATAATTACTTCTAGTCTCGACACTGTTCTTTGATATCGAATAAAATCGGGAAAAGGCGCGGGAATAGCAATAACCCCAGCATAAAGACAACCATAAAAAGCCGCAATAACTTCTAAACCTTGGGGATAAAGCAATAATACTCGTTCTCCTTTTAAGTTTAGATTTTGAAGTTGTGCAGCGATCGCTCTTGCTTGTTCATCTAATTGTTGATAGGTTAAACAACCTAATTCCTGATCACTATCTTGGAGAAAAATGTATGCTTTTTTATCCGGTTGATATTTTGAACGATATTGCAAGACTTCAATTAAATTTGAAAAGTTATTTACTGTCAATAAGTGGTCGTTAATGCGGATATTTTTTTCTGATCCGATAGATGTAGTCATTACCTTGCATCCTAATGATAACAGATATATGTAAGTAAATCTTTCGAGAGAGTACCAAATCTCTAAGTAAATTTACAACTTTGTTTACAAATCGTATTGCAGCAGAGCTTCGCTATCGCCCAAAAATCAACGAAAAATTACGTTAAAAAGCCTGAAACCCATACCTCATATTTGGTTGTTCCTGTCAATGCGTAAGTCCTAATTTCTATCAGTCAAAATTTCATAACCACTATCTGTCACTAATACAGTATGCTCAAACTGAGCAGATAAAGCATTATCAACTGTTACCGCAGTCCATCTATCAGCTAAAATTCTGGTATTTTTAGAACCAGCATTTAAAATTGGTTCAATTGCTAAAGTCATTCCTGAACGCAATTTCACATTCGGTATTTCACGAGTTCGATAGTTAAAAACCGCTGGTTCTTCGTGTAAATTTCTACCCACACCATGACCAGTAAATTGTTCCACCACTGTAAAACCATTGGCTTTGACATGATCTTCAATTGCACCGGCGATTTCCTCCAAATGTACACCAGCTTTTACTTGTTCAATCCCTTTATATAGAGATTCCTCGGCTATTTTAATCAGTCTTGCGGCTTCACTCGTCACACTACCCACAGCGATAGTAATGCAGGAATCACCATGAAAACCTTGATAATAAGCACCTGTATCAACTTTTAATACATCTCCAGTGTGAATTACCTTTTTATGGCTAGGAATTCCATGGACAACTTCATGATTAATGCTAGAGCAGATGGAAGCGGGAAACCCATGATATCCTTTAAAGCTAGGAGTTGCATCCATTTCGCGGATGCGTTTTTCCGCATAAGCATCTAAATCGGCCGTGGTCATTCCTGGCTGAACTAG
>Ga0209617_10001243_pt1 | contig 11940 bp, 9 predicted proteins | sample LakEriepJuly2011_2_FD_187459 | JGI IMG/M metagenome (GOLD analysis project Ga0209617, IMG submission 187459) | Freshwater microbial communities from dead zone in Lake Erie, Canada - CCB epilimnion July 2011 (SPAdes) (version 2) | ecosystem: Environmental > Aquatic > Freshwater > Lentic >... | reverse complement strand
GTGAAAGAAGTCGTGGAACAGGTTGTGAAGGAAGCGATGCCGGAAGGCGCGGAGAATGTCGATGCGGCGGCAAGCAATGCAGCACAGGCCACGGCGCGCAGTGGCGCCGGAGATCTCGCGCGGTTGATCGCGCCGCTCGATGCGCTGCCCGGTACGGCGCGACCGATTGGCGCGCGATTGGCACTGCGTGGGCGCGACAAAATCGTCATGGGGCCGTATGGTCCAAAAGAACCGTCGGTGCACGAGCAGCCGACGGCAAGTGCGCCCGCCGAGCCGGCATCATCGAAGGAGCAAACGCCGTGATCTGCCCATTCTGTAAGGCCGACGATGACAGTGTGATTGATTCACGCGAAGCGGATGGTGGAACGGCGGTGCGTCGCCGGCGCGAGTGCAATCAGTGCAAGCGTCGATTTACGACGTACGAACGCTTCGAACGCGCCGACAAACTCACGGTCGTGAAGCGCGACGGAACGCGCGTGCCGTTTAATCCTGACAACGTGATGCGCGGCATTCTCGCGGCCTGCGGAAAACGCCCGATTTCCTCGGAGAAAAAGGCTCAAATCGTCCGCGAGATCGAAGACAGCCTCAATCGCGAGTTTGAGCGTGAAGTTGCATCGGTTGAGGTTGGACGGCGTGTTGCTGCGAAGTTGCGCGCGATTGACGACATCGCGTACATCCGATTTGCGAGCGAGCACGAGGACTTCCGCACGATCGAGGATCTCGCGGCGGAAGTGAAAGACGTGCAGGAGTCACCACGCGATTTGCCCGAGCAGACGCGATTGTTTGATGAAGAATAGCGGTAGATTGCGAGCGCGGAGCGAAGCGCAGCGCGAGAGGATGATGCCGTGCGTCCCGAGACGTTGCGTGTGGCATCACCTCTGGTGATGGCGTGGCATGGACTGCGCGACGGCCCTCGTGGATGGAGTTTGAGTCGTTGGGGGGTGTGGGAGACGCTCATCCACTACCTCCTGCTTCGCAGGGGGGTAGTGCCACACGAAACGCCAAACGACTCCGACGTTCGTTTCTCAGGCTTCGCTGCGCTCCGCCTTCGAAAACATCTGTTGCAATCCGCGCCAGAGCGAGCGAAAGCGGCGGTCGCGAACCGCCGGTTCGCCCCGCCGCCAGTCGCGAGCGCTCAAATCACGGTCAGATCTCTTCAATCTCCGCGCACTTCTTCGTCGCGAGGGCGTCAAGTTGATCGCAGTACTTCTTGGTCAACTCGTCGATGTCTTCCTTCGCGCTCTTCGCAGAGTCTTCGGGCACCGGGCTCTTTTTATCCGCGACGAGTGCGTCGATCGCCTTATTGCCATCGCGACGCTCGTTGCGAACCGCAACCTTCGAATCTTCCGCGAGTTTCTTGACCTGCGTCATCAATTGCTTGCGGCGATCGGACGACGGCGCTGGCACATTGATGCGAATCATGTTGCCTTCCGACATTGGATTCAGCCCAAGCCCGGAAGTTTCGATCGCGCGAATGATGTCATGCTTGGCCCCTGGATCGAAGGGCTTCACCACCAACTGGGTCGCTTCCGAGACGGAAATCGCCGCGAGTTCACGCAGGTCTGTGTGTGAACCGTAGTAATCGACCTTGATGTACTCAAGAAGCGCGGTGTTCGCGCGCCCCGTTCGGATACCGCGGAGTTCGCGGGCGAGGTAGTCGGTTGAGCGCTGCATGCGCTCTTCGGTCTCGAGGAGAATGGTGTCGAGGTCCATAGCGCGGCGAGTGTAGCAGGGCGGAGAGTTCTGATTCATCGCGAAAACTCACGGGTCAAGCGCCTTGACCGCGCGCGATGAAACGGATGCAATGCGATGATGCCTTCGTCGAAAGTCCCACAGCGTCTCGTCTTGAAAATCAGCGGCGAAAGCCTCTCTCCCGTTGGTCAACTCGGGATCGATACTGCGGAACTCCGTGTCATCGCGGGCGAAATCTCGTCGGCCTGTGAACTCGGCGGGCAAATCGCAGTTGTCGTTGGTGGCGGCAACATCATTCGTGGCGCGCGCATGGCGAAAGACGGCGTCGTCCATCAGTCGACCGCCGACTACATGGGCATGCTCGGCACGGTCATCAACGGACTCGCGCTGAAAGAAGCGCTTGAAGGTATCGGCCGACCCGCGCGCGTGATGAGCGCGATCAACGTTCCCGCCGTGGCGGAGCCGTTCATTCGTGGCCGCGCTGTGCGACACCTTGAAAAGGGCCGCGTCATCATTCTCGTCGCAGGCACGGGCAACCCGTTCTTCACGACCGACACGTGCGCAAGCCTGCGCGCGATCGAGCTCAACGCGAGCGTCCTCTTGAAGGCGACCAAGGTCGACGGGATTTACACCGCCGACCCGAAGAAGGATCCGACCGCGACTCGGTACGACCATCTCACCTTTGCGGAAGCGATCGAAAAGCAGCTCGGCGTCATGGATCTCACGGCGCTCACGATGTGCATGGAGCACGCACTCCCCGTGTGCGTCTTTGACTACAAAGCGCCGGGCAACATTCGTCGCGTCGTCGCCGGCGAACGCATCGGCACGCTCGTGACGCGTTGATGTTGGAGAGGTCGGCGGGTTGTCCGACAAGCGGTCGCAGCGATCCTTGCCAGACCATCGTTTTCTTTACAATCGCCGCCCTTCTGGCGCGTATTCCCCCTTGTGACGAATGTGCCTTCCAACCCCGGTTCCGTTCCGCCACCGCCGATTGGAGCGGTTGGTGGGGTGCGTAACGGGGCGCCTGAAGGGCCTGCGTTGAGCGAGGAGCAAATCCTTCGCAACGAGCGTCGTCGCATGGTGCGCGAACGTTGGTTGCACCTGTTGCTCCTCGGATTTGCGCTCTCGATCGTGGTACACGTCTTGATCTTGCTCCGCCTCTGGTGGATCAAACTGCCGGAGCGCGTCGATCCCGATGTTCCGACGGTGGAGTTGAAGCTTCAGGAATTGCCGCCCACTGTTGAAGTGACGGAAGACGTGGAGTTGCCCGATCCGTCGCCGCTCGTGATGGGGCCCGTCTCGACCGAGATCGATCCGCTTCCGAATCTCTCGAACGATCTCGCAAGCGACAATCCAAACGAGAATAGTTTCGGCGCGATTGAAGCTCCGGGTGTTGGTGCGATCGTCGGCCCGGGCGGCGCGGGAAGTGGCATCGGTATCGGCAGCGGTAAAGGCGGCGGCGGTACGAGTTTCTTCGGGATCGGCGGTCGCGGTTCGCGCTTCGCGTACATCGTCGACGTGTCGGGTTCGATGCAACAAGACAATCGAATCCAAACCGCACTCTCTGAACTTGCGAGATCCATTTCGGCGCTGCCCGATTCCACGCAGTACTACGTGGTGCTCTACTCAAACACTGCAATCCTGCCGCAGTGGGACACCGGAAATTGGCTTCGTTCGACGCGCTCCAACATCGCTCGCACACGCCAGTGGCTCCAAGAACAGCAGCCGGAAGGTGGGACCTTCCCACTGCAAGCTTTCGAGCGCGTGTTCAATTTGCCATCACCACCTGACGTGGTGTTCTTCCTGACCGACGGTGAGATCCCTGTGGATACGCCGTATCACGTGAAGGACTTCGTCGACAAACTCAAGCGTGATGTGATCGTCAACACGGTCGGGTTCTCAAGCGAAGCAGGCAAAGATCCGCTCATGCAAATCGCGAAGGAAAATCGCGGTGTTTTCCGCTTCGTTCCAGCCGGAGCGGGGGTGCGGCCATGACGCGCGCGCTTCACATCGGCATCGTCGCAGTGGCCGCGAGTTTCTTCGCGCCGACACACGCACTGGCAGATATCACCGTCATTCTTCGCGGCGGTGTCGAGCCAGTGAAGGGTTTGAACGCCATCGCGGCGCTCCGTGGACTCGAGGTTCAGCAGGGGACGTCGAAGGCTGCGGTCACCATTCCATGGGACATGGTGCGCGATGTTGAAGGCGCAACAATCTCCGGCCTCGAGAGTGAACTCGCGATCGGTCAAGATCTCTGGCGAGGCCGCATTCGTGTCGAGCGAGGCGATGAGGCGTTGGCGGAACCGCTCTTCGTCAAGCACTGGGATCGCTTTCGCTTGCAAGATGGCCCGACGACTGCGGTGATCGCCGAGGGGCTTCTGCGCTGCGCTCTTGCAAAGAACGAATTGCGCGCCGCGGTCGAGCCGTGGTTCGTTTGTTTGCGCATCGGTTCGAATGGCGAACCGTCGCGGTACTCCGATCTTCCTGGCGTACTCGACGATACGACCGGTTTACTTCCTGAACTCTCGCCGTTTCTGCCCGCGTCCATTCGAACCGACTTGGCCGGCGCACTCCGCGATGCAGCAACATCGATGTCGGCAGCACAGGCGGGTGTTGCGAATGAAGCGACGACGCGACTCTCGCGCATCCTCGCCGCGTCGGAACGCGACGCGAAGCCCTCGCCTGTTGCAGAATTGAGCCGCGATGCAGCGCCAGCGGTGCGTGCGCTTGGTCTGATCGAAGCGATTGTCTCGGCGCCTGATGCCCGCGCGGCTGCGAAAGCTGTCGCCGAGTTTGAGCGCATTCTGCCCGAAGCTCCGGCGTACCTCTCCGCCTGGAAGTTCGCAGCGGCGGGCACGCATGCTGCGCGCATGGCACGCGCGACCACGGGCGATGCACGCAATCGCGCCTTGGAGGAAGCAGCACTCGCATTTCTCGCGGTTCCTGCTTCGGGACTCGACAAGACAGGCCTCGTCGATGCGTATGCACTTGAGGAAGCAGTCGCGCTCTTGAAGGAGTCGGGCGACAACGTGTCGGCTGCGCAGGTTGCGACGATTCTCGAGGAGAAAGTGCGAGATGCGCGGCTGCGCATGAACGCAACGTCAGATCAAACGCGAGGAAATCCGTAAATCGTCTCCACGCGCCGAAATTGAAGCCATTTCAACCAAACACTCCGCGCGCTTCCGTCACCGAGCCGCGCCACAACAGAATCACGATTCGAAGTGAGCCACGACATGCAGAACCTCATTCCCAACATCCTCATGCAAGCCGCTGAAGCGGAGTCGAAGGACGGAGGATCGCTCCTCAAGTTCATCACCGGCGGCGGCATCATTGGTTACATCATCGTGATTCTCTCGGTGGTCGCGACGGCCTTCGTCATCATCCACTTCGTGCAGATTCGTCGTACGGCGCTTCTCCCTACAGAGAAGGTGCAAGCGGTGCGCGAAATGGTGGAGCGTGGTGATCTTGAAGGCGCACTTGAATATGCGGCACTTCCTGCGAATGACTGCTACTACCTGCGCGTGATTGCCGCTGGTTTGAAGCGATTCCTCCGTTCGCCCTTTGGTGCATTCGAGATCAAGGCTGCGATGGAAGAGGCGGGCGCTGAAGAGACCGCGAAGCTCTATCGCACGATGGATGTGATCGCGACGATCGGCTCAGTCGCGCCACTTCTCGGCCTCCTCGGCACCGTGCAAGGCATGATCGGTGCGTTCGACACCGTCGCAACCGGTGCGGCAAACAACGCGAGCTACTACGAAGAACTCGCCTCGAACATCGCGATCGCACTCATCACGACCTTCCAAGGCCTCGTCGTCGCGATTCCCTGCGTTTCGATTTACGGCTACCTCCGCAATCGCGTCGACGCGCTCGCAGGTGAATGCGCGGGGAACGCCGAAGAAATCGTGACGCTCGTTGAGAAGGGTGCGCGCAAGGGCGGGAAGTGACGACGACACAGACCAATCGAAAGCCTGCCATTTCCTGCTGAAACGAAGCCTTCACCGTGCGATTCCAAAAGTCCAACTCCAGCAACCGAGCCGTCGTCATCGACATGACACCGATGATCGACATCGTGTTTCAGTTGCTGATCTTCTTTCTTGTCACGGCGCAGATGGCGCAAGTGACGAGATCCGATCTCGATCTTCCGAAGGAGAAGGGCGAAGAATCGAAGGAAGTCGAGCAAGCAGGACTCACCATCAACGTGCTCGCCGATGGCAGTGTCGAGGTCAACGGTTCGGTGGTTTCGCTCGAAGCGCTTGATGGATTTGTGGATGAAGCAATTGAACGCGCGGGCGGCGTTGATCGGTTGAAGCCGCTGATTCGCGCCGATCGCTCGGCAGATGCCGCGCAACTCAATGCTGTCTTCAATCGCTTGAGTGGCCGCGGCCTCACCGCGATTCGCCTCGCGACCGAAAGGAACGGCTGACATGCGATTCAAACGCCAAGGCGGCGACCGCAAGCCAGAACTCAATCTCGCGTCGATGATCGATGCGACGTTCCTTCTGCTTTCGTTCTTCATCTTCACGACGGGCGCGGGCTCGAACGAGTCGAAACTCTCGCCAAATCTGCGGGTTCAGCAGGGAACCGACGCGAAGGACGACCTCGAACCACAGGTTGTCGAAGTACTGCGCGTCGATGGACAGATCGTCTATCGACTTGGCTCGGCCGATCATCCGACGCGCGAACTGCTTGCGGCAGCGTTGAAGGAACTTCCGCTCGATCGTGGGCTCTTCGTGCGCGTCTATCCAGGTGTCGATGTCGGTGCAGCGGCTGCGGCGATCCAAGTCGCGCGTGATACAGGATTCGAGGCGGTGACCTATGTGCCCGGAAAGTGAATCGATCGACACTCTTCCTAGAGCGCGGCGCGCGAAGTTGATGACGGCAACGTCGTTGTTCGCGGAATGCTGGCACAAGCGCGTTTTCGCGCCGATCCTTCCGGGTTTCGTCGCGCTTTCCCTTTGTATGGGCTGTATCGGCGGCGCAGCACGCGCAGATGACGTGCTCGATTTCCTCGAAGCTCGCGGTCTCGATTCACTCGCTGCACTGCGTGTTGAAGAGTTGGCGTCGAAGGCAAGCCCTGAAGATCGCGCGCAACTCCTTGATCGCTTGGCAGAGATTTTCGCCCGCGTACTCGACACCACCGAGGATCAGGCCACGCAAGAGCGACTACTCGCACGCGCCGACGCGCTCGTGGAAGAACTCGCTACCGCGAAAGGTGATGCATTGCGCGTCTCAGCGGCGCGCACGCGCTATCGCGACGCAGCGCGACTCGCGGAGGGTATTCGCGCGGGTATTCCGGGCGATGCGACGGCCGCAAGTGCAACGCTTTCCGCGCAGGCGGCAGCGCTTCTTGAGGTTGCGAAGCGCGCGGAGAAGCGTGCTGCGGACATCGACAAGCGCGCTGAGCGTGCAAGCGGCCTCGCGCGCGACCTCGCCGTCGACGCGATGGATGAAGAGCGATCGATGGCGGGTCAGGCACGCTATCTCGCCGCGTGGAGTTTGCTCTACCGCGGGTTCCTCGCCAAGAGCCAAGAGGACACGACCCGAGCGCGCACGATTTTCGGTGATTTGCTCGGGGCCTCTGATGGCAAGCTCAATCCTGATGACATCAGCGACGATCTCCGTTCCGACGAAGCGTTCGCCAGCGCAGTTCTTGGCTACGCGCTGGCAACGGCGCGCGTGCAAGGCTTCGCCGAGAGTTTCAAGTATCTCAAGCTTCTCGAGAGCGATGAAACGCATCCGTCTGTCGGCGATGCGTTGCCAGGTTGGAAGTTGATCGCGGCACTCGAAGCGCGTTCCTTCGGCGATGCGCGTCAGCTTTTTACGCGTGTCGCTCCTCGTGATGATGCAGCGAATTGGGCGCGCGTGGCGGTGTCGCGTGCAGTTGAAGATGGCGACGCCGCGAATTCGTCGGGCGGCGCGAAGGACGCTGCGGTGCTACTCAACGAAGCGGTCGCAACGCTCGCGGCACGCCGAGATTTGGGCGCGATTCGCGATCTCGTTGGTCGCTATGGCGAAGGAATCTTGGGTGCGGACGCTGCGGGATTTGTGCCGCGCTATGTGCGCGCGGTTCGGCTCTACGACGACGCGCAGTCCGCGATTGCCAAGGCTGGTGAAGATGAAGACAAACTGAAGAGTGCGGAAGTTCGCGGTCCTTCGCAAGAAGCTGCGGATGCGCTTGGTGCGGCACTCGAAGCTGCAGATATCAAGCAGTACGAGGACGCTGCGCAGAGTTGCCGCTTAATGCGCGCGTGGAGTTTGCGCGGTGCGGGCCGCTTTGCAGATGGCGCAAAGGCTTTCGACGAAGTTGCTGGGGCAAGCCTTGGCGAACGCGCTGAAGATGCCGCGCGCGCAGCGATCGCGTGCATCGACGATCAGCATCGACAAACGACCGACGTCGCATCGCGCGACGCGGCGGAGAAAGAGTTGATCTCGCGGATCGACGCGTATCTCTCGCGTTTTCCGGCAAGCGATGCAGTACCGAGCCTTCTGGTCCGCAAGATTGCGCTTGTTGCTGATCCGGCATCAGGCGACATCGAACGCTTGCTTCAAGTTCGGCCGGATACCAAAGAGTGGCTGCCTTCGCGACGACAAGCGCTCTCTGCGCTCTATCGCGCGTTCCGCGCAGGCAAAGAGCCGCGCGAAGAGACGGGCAAGCGATATCTCCAGATCCTCGGTGAACTTCCCGCAGATCCAAAAACGCAACTTCCTGCGTCAAGCCCTGCAATTGCGCGACAGGCGCTTGAAGTGGTGCTCGCGAATGAAGTTCGCGATCTCAAGACGGCGATGTCGCTCATCGCGGCGCTTGAAGCAGCTGGTGCCGCAGGTGAGTTTGATTTGCGCGCAGCCGACGAGGAGATCGCGTACCGCAAACTTCAACTCGCGATCTTGAGCGAGCGTTGGGCCGATGTCGAAGCCGCGCTCGCGCCGTTCGAGAAGCCTGAAGCGACGGAACTCTGGGCTGATGCGGCGTTGCGTTTGGCGATCCGCGGCGCGGAAGGAAAGCGTCGCAGTACGCCAAGTGATTCGCCGGCGCGCGCGGGTTATGTCGCGACGATCGTGCGCGCGGGTGACGCGATTCTGTTGCGTGCGGGTGGCCCTGCGGTTGCGCTCGCCGACACTACGAAGGACTCGCAGGCCTACGCGCAACTCGCGCGTGTGGCACTCGACGCGCGCGTTGAACTCGTGAAGAGCTCAGCCGATGCGGACAGCGCCAAGGCAGGCCTTCCGATCGCGGAGGCGTTGCTTGCGAAAACGCCGCGTGATGCCACGATTTTGCGCGCAGCAGCGGGGCTCGCCGAAGCCGCTGGAAACTACGAAGACGCGGCGAATCACTTGCGCGCGCTCGTTGGTGGACTTCCTGCGCGCACGAATCCGTGGTTCGAAGCGAAGGTCGATCAAATGCGTGTGCTCGCGAAACTCGATCCAGTGCGCGCACGCACGGTGATCGATCAATACCGCACGCTCTATCCCGACCTCGGCCCTGAGCCATGGCGCACGCGCATTGCGGAAATCGATGCGACGGTGCCGAAATCAAGCGGTGGTTCACGCGCGACGGCACCAGACGCAACCGATGCCCCACAAAGTGATGCGGATGACAGTGCGAGCGGCGCAGGCAGCGCAGGCACTGCAAAAGGAGTGACGCCATGAGTACTCCTCAAGATCGATCGAGAGAAGTGCCTTCCACAACGAAGCGGTTTCTCGGTGTCGACGCTAGCTCTGATGATCGCGTGCTTCTTGCACTTCCCGCAGGTGACTTGAAGAGCGGTCAGATCGAAGCCGCGCTTGAGAAGCGCCTCGATGAAATCGCGCGCCATCCGCTCTCGGGAAGCGCGGAAGCAAAGCGACTTACGCAACAGTTGGAGTCGGCAGCGGATCGATTGCAAGCCGAAATCGCACTGGTTGCGAAGGGGCCGTTGCATCCCGCAGCAGCGCGGCGTGCGGCGAAGAAATTGCAGTCCGCGGGTATCGGTGCATCGAATGCTGGAGGTACGCCGTCCGCGCCCAAGCCAGTGCAAAAGCCCGGCGTTCTCGCACCGGATGCTGCGAAGCGCCCAGGCGTTGGACTCAGCGCCGACGATCTCACCGATTTCGATCGGCTCGCACTCGCGCTGCTCGTTGTTTCGGGCGGTTGGAACGCAAAGAGTGCGAAGCGCCTCGCGACCGTTGCCGGTGAATACGGCGTTTCGGTCGAAGATCTTGATCGCGTTGTGCAAGGGCTCACCACGTTCCTTTCCGAAGGCGAGGGCTTGCGCGGTGCGATGGGTGAAGTTGGATCGCAAGCGCGTTCTGCATGGATGCAAACGCCTGCGCAGACATCACGTACCGATGCGGCCGAAGGTGCAGTTGAACGCGTCCTCTCGCGTCTCAATGATGTCATTCGCGACGAAGTCACGAGCGGCTCGCAAGCCTCGCAGATTCGTCTTGCCGTCATCTTCGGTGGCATGGCACTCTCGTGGATCGGCGTGCTCGCGTGGCTCTTCTTCACGCCGGAGAAAGCCCCTGATTCTGCGGGCACGAGTGCCACAAACAACGCAACGACCGCGAGTGCGAGCAATCGTTCGAGTTCACCGTCGGTTGACACGAGCGGACTCGATGTCACGACCGGCGCCAATGGCGAATCGATCGCGCCGGTCGCGGCACTCGCAGCGCCGGCGAAGTATCCGCGTGCACCTGGCTTTGTTCCGTCGAAAGCACCGAAGTCGGTGATCGAGGCGGCGAGTAGTGGCGCGCAGTGGATCGGTGACCTCGAAGACGCATCGCGTCAGATTCGTGTTGCAAAGGGCAAGCTGAATGAGGCGCCTGCAACGCGGATTGCCTCAGCGCTTTCGCTCGCTGCGGACGCGTGGCCATCGGCCACCGGCTATCGCGCCGATGTCGTTCGCGCCGCTGCGCAATGTGCTCGCGAAACGCGCGGTACCGACTCGTTGCGGCGCTTGATGCAACTCGTTCCCGGTTCGATTGCCGATGCCAATCGCGCTGGACTTGCGCCGTGGCAGCGCATTTGGCGCACGTCTTTCGGCGCGGGCATACTCGGCGCGATCGCGCTTGACGCGGCGCAGCCACCTGAGGTTGCTGCGGCAGCCCGCGAAGAAATGCGCGTGCGCGCGATTGCAATTCCGCGTGGCGACGTCACCGATGCGTTCGGTGCAAGCGCCACGGGCGAACTTGGGAAGGGCGCACGTGAGCTCGCCGAAGGCATGGCCCTCGGAACGATCACCGATCTCGAGGATGCGTCGCGTTGGGCGCAGGCCGTTGAAGTCGCGGCGCAATCGCCTGTCCTTCGTGCGAAGGCTGCGAAAGAAGCGATCGATGCAGCGTTGCGCTCGCCGGGCGCGTTGGATAAGCCCGGCCCACTCGTTGATTTCCTCGCGTATGCGATTCACATGCTCGACTACACGGGCCGTGGATCTGATGCGCCGTTTGTCCGCGACGCGCTGGCATCGTGGATTGTCGATGAGGGAATTCCTCCGACGCGCGTGTGGGTTTTCACGAGTCTTCTCGATGCAGATCTCGCGATCGCGTGGTACGGGCCGGATCTTGTTCTCGCGACAAACGCCGACAAGGCAGCGCGCGGCGCGCTCGCCGATCGCGTGCTCGCGGCGTTTCCGAAGGTTGGCAATACCGCCATCGGACAAGCGATTCTCGTGGAAGGTTCGCAACTCGATGGCTGGCGGAAAAACGTTGCGCTGCTCGATGGTCTCACGAAAGCGGATGTTGCCGATCGACTGCGAAATGCGGCTGTTGCGCTCGGTTCAGCGCGCGTCGCCCGTGCGTTTGAACTTGGCGATGGAAAGCTTGCGAAATCTGCCGACGAGCAGATGGTTGCGCTGATGGCGCGTGAAGCGAAGGAGTGGAACGCGTCACCCACGGGTGAGCGTGCGGGCCTTCCAGCGTCTGGTGTGCGCGACGGCGATTTCGCCGACGCGTGGCGTGGGGCGGGCCGTGGCGTGGAGCAGCGCATTGATCTTGCGCGCACACTCGCGGCGCGGCCGAGCGCGGGTGATCTCGGCCCGATCGACGCGCAAGTGGTGGCGTTTGAAGCGTTGCGCGGCAACCAACCTGACGTGCGTGAAGCGATCGCAACGGCGTTGGTCGATCGCTACGCCAATGGCCCTGAAGCACTGCGTGCAGTGCTCGATGTTCTCGCGGATGGGGCAAACAGTCAGTCGGGTGCGCAACTTGTTTCGAGTCTCGTGGGAACGACCGTTGCGGGCGCAGATTGGCTCGCGGAAGCGCGCGCGTTGTTGA
>Ga0209617_10001241_pt1 | contig 11948 bp, 6 predicted proteins | sample LakEriepJuly2011_2_FD_187459 | JGI IMG/M metagenome (GOLD analysis project Ga0209617, IMG submission 187459) | Freshwater microbial communities from dead zone in Lake Erie, Canada - CCB epilimnion July 2011 (SPAdes) (version 2) | ecosystem: Environmental > Aquatic > Freshwater > Lentic >... | reverse complement strand
GTTGAATTGGGTTATATTCAATACAAGAATATAAACAAAGATACAATAAGGTATTCCAATATACTCTGACATACGAATATAACCCAATTCAACAACACCGCTCAAACCTATAATGTTATACCTACGAACCACTATCAACGGAGAATACAGATACATCGACCTATTCGAGGACGACGTTATCTCATTGGACTATTCCTATGCAGAGATACAGGATATCACCAGTAAAAACTCAACCTATACAAAGACGTTCTCCATACCAGGTTCAAAGGAAAACAACGATATATTCCAACACTATTACGATGTAAATTCATCTATGACGGACTACGATATAAGAAACATATTTGAGTCGGAATTTATGGAGGATGGATATACCCTGATAAAGGGATACATACGACTTGAAAATGTATCAATCCTAAATAAAAACGTGACCTATAACGTAACATTTTATTCCAACGTAGGACTACTAACATCCAATATGGGGGATAAGGTATTACGAGACCTCGACTATACCGAACTCGACCACCCCTATACATTGGATGTAATAACACGAAGTTTATATGACCCCGACTTCAGTGGGGGAACCGAACCTTACGAGGACGGACGACTCACGTATATGCTCGCTCAATACGGATACGAATACGACGACAACAAAGATATCATAACCAACTCAACCCCCATCATTGACTACCGAACAGGGAACGTGTCGGGTTATTTTGACTATATTGGAACACCACTACGATACTACTACCTAAAACCCGCCATCCAACTAAAATGGATGTATTATAAAATATTTGAGGAAGCCGGATTCAGAATAAAGTCAGACTTTTTTGAGACCTCATACTTCAAAAGGTTCTACCTACCCCTGACCTTCAACGTCGACCAACTATACCTGAACCAAACGATACGACCTGAGTTCCACTTCAGACAAAACGCACGAAACACATTCAACTTTTCATCGACGACGATAAATTGGTTGACACTACCATCTCCTCCGGGAACCTTCGTCTCTATGGAACGAGTGACTCAACTACCGGTGATATCAAATAACATAAACGCTCAACAATTTTCTACATCGTCTTTCGTGGTTCAACAACCAGGAAACTACGAACTAAAAATGACGATCGAGGCGTTCAACACGGAGACCGATATAGACCCCGTATTTCCCAACGACTCATTGGTCGAGGTATTTTTTCACCAAATAGAACAAGGAGGACCCAACGGAACTACGGGAACAACCCTATACTCATACTCAGCCCTTATACCGGTGACTCAATATCTAATTAGGACAACCACCTTCAACGTATATTTGGACCCGTCCTATTCCTACGCCATCGATGTAAATTTGAATGGAAGTCCGTTCGTTGCGGAACTCACCTACGCAGAATTGGAAATACTAAACGGACCGAGAACGATATTGGGTGACGTAAAATTGGAGAAGGAACTACCCGAGACCGAACAGAAACAAATTGACTTTATCTCAACGATAAACAGACGATTCAATTTGGTCGTGACCCCCGATACAGACGACGAGGATACTTTTATCGTGGAACCAATTATTGACTACCTAAACAGGGGGACGACGTTAGACTGGTCAGACCGACTTGACTACAACTCAAACATATCGATATTACCGACAACTTCGGTAATAAACGGAACATTATTCTATAACACCCAAGACGACGAGGACTACGGAAATACGGAATTTACAAAGAGTAGAAATATAACCTACGGAACAAGGTTCGTCCAACTCGACCTCGACTATAAGTCGGAGACCACCGAGTTCAACGGAATAGTTTCACACCCCGTCGATGATATCCTCCGTAACGTAAATACCCCCAACATTACCATACCGATATACTACATCACTCGTGAGGAAAACAACGAAGGACAAGTAGAATTATTCTACAACGCACGTAAGACAAAACCACGTATCGTATTCAGAGGACTGAACCTACCGGCTAACAACGTGGGGAAATGGACCAACCCGTCAGGTTTTACAGGTAATAACTCATTTTACCTTGAAAACCAAAGGGTGGATATGTTCCCCCAATATAACAGGTTCGGGACATACCCCTTCGGACTATCAGGTTTTACACACGCAGTGAATTTCAATAAGACACACCGATTCAATAACCAAGAATATGACTTCAGTTGTTATAAGGACCTATACGACGTTTATTACGAGGACTACATACAGGACCTAACATCATCGGACAACAGGGTCCTTATCGCATCATTTTATCTACATCCAGAGGAAATTGCGGAACTACAAGGGAATGAACGAGTATTCGTTCAGGGAAACTATTATAGAATAAACAGGATAAACGGGTTCGACCTTACAAAAAGGTCATTGACCGAAGTGGAACTGATAAAAATTACTGGTGAATATGAACCACACCCCGTTAGATATTACAAACTACAAAATTGTTCGGACCCCTCCGATTTTAGATACTCAAATACGGACCTAAACTATACACTATGGGCGTATAGAAATAAGAGGGTAAAATTGGACGGAAATTGTTATACAATTTTGGATGATATTTACAGACCAAACGTAACATACGAAGTAATAGAAGTCCCCTTCCAAACAGGGTCATTCTTACCATTATTCTATGACAATTGTTCCTGCACCGACCCGATGGACGAGGTTATCATTTATAGGGAACTCGACTGCGTTCCACCACAACCACAACCTACACCAACAGGAATAACTCAATACTACTACTACATTTTGGAGGACTGCTTAGGGGGACGACAGATACTCGCACGTTCGACAACCTACTATCCATTGGGTCAAGTGGTAAGGACAACCAACGGAGGAAATACGTGTTATTTTGTATTCGATATAACGACGAATTCCAACACGAATGATATAACCATAACCTACGAAAGTTGTGAGGAATGTGCTGCGGATATACCAACCCCCACACCAACGAGAACTCAAACTCCAACACCGACACCATCTAAAACACCTTGTAATTGTAGAGAATACGAAATAGAAAACTTCAACCCGTATAGTGAGGTGGTAGAATACGACGACTGCTTCGGTGTTCATAGGACACCAACCATAGGGGCTTATAGTTTTATTGTTGACTGCCTATGTGAGGGGTCACTTATAACACCAGCAGGCGTGAGTGGAAGGGACTTGGGAACCTGTATAGAGACAACACCAGCGGTGACTCCAACGAGGACAATAACACCAACACCTACGAGGACACCGAGTCCGACACCATCGAATTGTGCGTGTTATAACTACCAAATAACTAACAACTCGGAGGACCAATTACTCGACTATGACGCACTTTTATGTGGGGGATGCGTAGGGTCACCAACTACCTATACAATTATACCAGGTCAGACCATAACGATATGTGCGTGTAATAACTCCGTGACGACGATGAACTTGGAAGTGGTGATAACCAAACTATCGTGTTGTTCAGTTCCAAGTCCATCACCGACGAGAACACCGACGAAAACTCCAACACCGACACCCCCACTTTGTGAGTGTATCGACTACGAATTTACAAACTTATCTTTCCTACCACAGACCATAACATACACGGACTGCGATGGAAATGAACAGGACCCAATAATAGGTGGTGACTCATTTATTCAGGACTGCGCTTGTGAGGGAACAATAATAGAAAACCCAAACATTGAGGTGGTGGATAACGGACCCTGTATAGAATAAAAATTATACTTACAATAAAGAACCTATGGCTCAAAAGGAATTAGTTTATAAACTCAAATTCGTCACCGAAAACGGGGAGGTTATTGAGAAAAGTGCGGACAACATAAAGGATATATCCCAATCGGTTGGACAATTAGAAACCAAACTAAAAGGAGCAACACTCGGTTCGGAGGAATTCAAAGGATTACAGACCGAATTGAAAAAGAGTAAAGGGGCACTCGACGAGGCTCAAGCCTCGACGATGTCCTTCTCGGAAAAACTACAAGGAATACCAGGTCCCGTAGGACAGGCTATACAAGGGGTGATGGGACTCGGTAAGGCGTTTATGACCCTTATTGCTAACCCAATCGGGGCTGCTATTGCCGCTATTGCACTAATATTCACCACCCTATACAAAGCACTGACCTCAACGGAGGAAGGGGCGTTCAAACTCAAGGAGGTAATGGGTGCATTATCAGGAGTCCTGAACCCCGTAATTCGACTCCTACAAGAAATTGCATTGGTTTTGGTAGATGGGATCCTAAAAGGACTTGAACTCGTTCAGAGAGGACTTTCCGCACTTGGGTTTGATCAATTTTCAAAGGCGAGTGCCGACGCACGTGACCTCGCACGTGCTATAAACGAAGTTGAGGAAGCCGAGGGAGACCTCAACGTTGAGAGGGCGAAACAAAACAAACAACTCGCAGAGGCACGAGAAATTATATCGGATACCAATAAGTCATTGGGGGAGAGACAAGAGGCACTACAAAAGGTGAAAAAGAGTGAGGAGGACTTAGCGGCGAAGGAAACAAACCTCGCTAAAAAACGACTTGCTAACATTCGTGAACAAATAAAACAACAGGGTAAGTCGACTCAATTACTCGATGAGGAGGAACAGGCTCTAATTTCTCTATACAACACCCAACAAAACCAGTCCGCAGTAAGAAGGAAAAACATCAAGGCGGAACAGGCGTTATTGAGGGAAGTTGCAGCGGACGAAAAGGAACAAGATACGGAAAGACAAAGAAGGTCGCAAGAGGCGGAGGAACGTAGAAAAGAAAAACTACGAAAAGCCAAAGAAGCGGCTGACTTTGAAAAAAACCTAAACATCGAACTCATTGAGAACGACTACGACCGACAAATACAACAACTCAAAAACCAAGAGGAAGCACAAATTGAACAAATAAAAAGTTTGAATGTAAGTGCCCTAAAAGGTCAGGAACTTATCCTAAAAGTTGTAGAAAAAACTCAACAAAAAATTGCAGAAATTGAGAATAAGAGAGCCGCAGACCAAGATGCTAAATTCAAGGCGGACCAAGCGAAAAAAGAAGCGGACATTCAGAGTGCACTGAACAGGGAACTTGCTAACATAAATTCTCTTATCGAACTCGATAAGATGAAATATGAAAACCTTGCACAATTATCAGAGGACGACCTCGATAACACTATACGTCTGTTGAATGAAAAAATGAGGTTGGAAATTGCTATGGCTGAAAAGTCAGGAGCCTCAGCTGCTCAACTACAACTCATAAAAGCCACATACGCTGACGCAGAAATTCAACTGACAAAAAACGTAACAAAAGCGAAACTCGATGCCGCTGCTCAGGAGGAACAAATTGAAAGAGAACAACTACGACGACAAGCGGACTCACTCGGACTCATCGCACAAGCCGCAGGGGAGACCACGGCTATCGGTAAAGTCGCTGCTGTTGCTCAAGCGACCATAAACACCTACCTATCCGCCACGGAAGCCTACAAGTCCGTTGCGGGGATACCTGGAATAGGACCCGTTCTCGGAGTTGCAGCTGCGGGTGCTGCTATTGCACTTGGACTAAAACAGGTTTCGGAAATTATGTCAGTCAACGACAACATACCAAAACCAACCTTTGGAACGGGAGGTATCGTATCAGGAATGGGAGGAATAACCACCGACAATATCCCTGCAATGTTATCAAACGGAGAGAGCGTAATAAACGCCAGAAGCACCGCTATGTTCCGTCCGACTTTGGACCTTATGAATCAACTTGGAGGAGGGGCTAAATTTCAGGGAGGACTACAACAAAACGGAGTGGATATGGCTCAAATGGAACTCATCGCAGGGGTAAAGAGTAGGAACCAAACACCAGTGAGAGCCTACGTGGTTGCATCTCAAGCATCAAACCAACTACAACTCGACAGACAGGTGAAAAGTAGGTCGTTGGTATAAGTATAAAAAAAATATACTTATCGATATGAAAATTATCGAGTTATTCCTCGACCCCGAGTCAATAGAAGGAGGAGTCGACGCTATCGCTTTAGTGGACAAACCAGCCCACGAGTCAAACTTTCTCACATTCACAGAGGACGACCCTACACTACCCCCAACGGACCTCACCTTTATCGGTGAAATGTTTGAGATGGAGGAACAAGTTGGGTTAGCGAAAAGTATCAACCAACTCGGAACCCCAACAGGTATAATGGAAATGATGGGATGGGTTATAGAGTCCATCGAACCAGTCATTTCGTTGGAACAGGAACTAAAATTATTCGAAGGAGCGGTAACCGCTGAACCGAACCAACCATCGATGGCGGACTTACCGAACAGACGAGTAAGATACAAATACATCAAAAACCCCCAAGCTCAAGGAGATACTATAATACCAACCTCAAGGGACTTTTGTCGTGAGATGATACGATACGATAGAGTATTCAGAATTGAGGATATCCGTAAAATGACGGAGGACTGCGCTAACGACCAATTTGGTTGTTATGATATTTTTACGTGGCGTGGTTCATATAACTGCCGTCATCTATGGATGAAGGTGGTTTATAGACCCGCAGGACCTATTACAGGACGCCAGAGACCTCTTGAGGAGGGAAGCCCTGCGTGGAACCAACCATCAACACAAGTCCAACAGAGAGCAATTTTGGTGGAGGAACGATTCGGAATACTCGCTATGATAGATGGACAACCACTATTCTCAAGTAAGGAGGACGCACTCAAATTCGGTCAACTACTTGGATGTGAGGGATACCACGAACATAAGGTCGGGGACTACATAGGATATATGGCGTGTGAGACACACGAATTTCAGTCCTATAACGACTACCCTCAGTCAGCCTCCGATTCAGCGTGTAAAGTATTAGGATGGATAGAAAAATACGGACGAGACGAAGTAGACGGAATGGAGAGAACAGGTTTAGCCAGGGCTAACCAACTCTGTAATAGAGAGCCGATATCCGTAGATACCATCGCACGAATGGCGTCCTTCGCACGACACAAAAAAAACTCAGAAATTGCTCCCGAGTTTGAGGGAACGCCTTGGAAGGATAGAGGATACGTTGCTTGGGAAGGTTGGGGTTCAGATGAAGGTATAGAGTGGGCACAGAAAAAACTCGAGGAGATACGTAAGGAAATGGGAGTTGATGAGGATATGTTATACGACAACCCCTGTCAAGACGGATATGTTGCTTACGGAACCAAAGAAAAAGACGGGGTCGACGTTCCGAATTGCATACCAGAGGAAATGTGTTGGGACTGCGCAGGGTCGGGGGTATCCATATCAGGAGTCCCTACGGGGTTTTCAGAGGAAGGAACTAAATACGGGTTCTCATACGACGACGATAAAATGGAAATAACGGGAGCGGCTATTATACCAAACCGAATGATAATAAGAAGGAACCCAATTACAGAGGAATTATACTACGTATTTTTCTCTCAAGACACAACCAAAGTATTATCAGAAAAATTTATGGAGTCCAAAAAAACGGACCAAACAAATATAAACCATTCAGAAATTCCTGCACCCGATACATTCGTAACCGAGTCGTGGTTGGTCGATGACCCCAAAGTAGATAAGTCCTACTCACTTGGACTTGAATACCCGACGGGAACTTGGGTCGTCACGATGAAGGTAAAAAACAGGAAATTTTGGGAGGATATAAAACAGGGTAAGTATAGGGGATATTCCATTGAGGGATATTTCAACGAGAGAGTGGTATTTTCTTGATACAACTATACTTATCGGTATAAACCAATAAAAACTTCTATTTCTATGACAAGAAATGAAATAAAAAGAAAAATCGCACAACTTATCGGAAAGTCATTCGAAGCGTTCGGAGAATACAGAACCAAAGAAGGAACAGAATTGAGAATTGAAGGTGAAAAATTTATGGAGGGTATCCCTGTATATGTTATTACACCTGAAGGTCAATTACCAATTTCAGACGGAGAATACGAACTCGAGATGGGACAAAAGATAAAAGTTGAAGCAGGACTGGTTACCAACGTGGAGGAAATTTCCACAGAGGGAACACCAGTTGACGAGATATCGGAGGACTCAAATATTGACGAGACCGAACTCAGAAAGTTTGACGAAGCAGAACTCATCGACGGAACCATTGTGGGAACGGACGGGGACTTCGAAGTCGGTAAAAAACTTTACGTCAAGGACCAAGCTGGTGAATTCGTTCAAGCCCCTGAAGGGTCTCATACTACAAAGTCGGGTATCGAATTTGTTGTTGATTCCGAAGGGACCATCACCGGAATGAAAAGACCTGACGAAACAGGGGAAGGTTCACTTGAGGAAATGATGAGTCAATTCGCATCGGTTCTTGAGAAACTAACCCAACAAATTGTAGAGCTGAAAAAAGAGCAAGGAATTATGAATGAAAAGTTCACAAAAATTGCTAACGAACCGGCGGGTGAAAAAGTATTTGACCGCAGAGGATATCTACAAAGTGAGGAAAAAAACAAATTCTCAAAACTCGAACTTATCGCATCTTTGAGAAATAAACAAAACAACTAAAAAAAATAAAAAAAATGAATAATAACTTGAAAAAACACGAGTTCAATTTCAACCTTGCAGGTCTACAAACCTACACGGACCAAGTAGGAGGTCTTCTTCTTATGGAAGCCGTTGTAAAGGCGAAAACCGCAGAAATTGGATATGTTCAGTCTGGTATCAAAGGAACACAGGCTATCAACCTTTTGACATCAACTTTGAACGTTCAGGACGGCGGTTGTGGTTGGAGTCCAAGCGGACAAACAACTTTCACGCAGAGAGATATTTCTGTCTGTAATTATAAGGTCAACGAGGCACTTTGTCCCGCTGATTTGAATAATTATTGGGCTGGTCAATTCTTGAACGCAGGTTCATACAACGAGTCAGTTCCATTTGAGGAACAAATTGCTAAACTAAAAGTGGAACAAATCCAGAAATACGTAGAGGATAAATTATGGAAGGCTCAGTTGGTCGCTTCAGGTGGCACGGACTGCTTCGAAGGATTCTACTCTCTATTCTCCACAGGAACTTCAGAACCCGTAAATATCGTGGTATCGGCAACGACTCCAGCGGTTGGTGTGATGTTGACTTGCGTGGACCAACTTATCCAAACTCTACCTGATAAAGTTCAGGAGGACGACGACCTTATTGTAATGATGTCTATGGCATTATACAGAAAATACACCATCGACTTGAGAACGGCTAACTACTACAATTTTGGTGCTGAAACAAGAGCGGCTGGAACGGAATTTATCACCTTTCACCCTGGCACCAATATTCAGGTCGTAGGGATACCCGGTATGAGCGGCACCAACCAAATTGTTTGTGGAAAAAAATCGCAATTGGTAATTGGAACTGACCTTATGAGTGACTCAGAGCGTTTGGAAATGTTTTACGACAGAAACGACGACGAAGTAAGAGTAAGATGTAACTTCAAAATTGGAGCACAAATTCCTTTCCCTTCAAACTGGGCTTCAAACGGCTTAGCATAAAATAAACCTCAATAAAAAAAACAAGGAACTATGAGTTATTCAGCGTGTTTTCAGACATCTTCTATCAACTTGGCGTGTGCGTCAAATGTTGGTGGAATTGTCAAAGCATACCTCGTTGCGGGAAGCGTAACGGGCATAACCTACAACGTGGATAGTGCTATTACAGGACTAACCGGTGTGGGGAACATTTTTACATACGATGTTCAAAAACAGACCAGTTCCTTGACAGAAACTTTCAATTCTTCATTAGAAAACGGAACCCTATTCTACCAACAGGACTTACTCCTGAACTTCCACAAAATGGATGTTCAAAAAAGAGACCAAGTCCGTCTAATGGCTCAGAATAGAGGCTTGAAAGCGTTTGTTGAGGACAACAACGGAACTATTTGGTATCTCGGAGGTATCGATGGAGACGCACTCGCAGGAGGATATCTTTCAGCGGGAAGCGGCGTAACAGGAACGAGCTTTGGTGATGCGAATCAATATTCGGTCACTCTTTCGTTTTTCTCCAACGACCCTATGAACCCACTTGGTTTACCATTATCATCGGTGGTAAGTGGTCTTACCATCAACCCATAATAAAAACACCAAAGGGGGAAGGGAAACCGACCCCCTTTATTAGCCTTGGACCAATATGATACTAATAAAAAAGGGACAGACAAATAATATATCACTATCGGTATCCCTCAACAGGACGATACAGAACCCTTATTACCTATTTAGTTTCACTCATATTCAGTCAAAAAACCAGATAAACTTTATACCAGAGGTCATCCTAATAAATGACCGATACGACGAATTCCGATTCGTCGAGGCACCCACTACAAATTTATCATTACTCCCACCACAAGTATATTTCCAATACGACGGACAATATTGGGTTGAGGTCTATGAACAAACCTCAAGCGGAAATACCAACCCCTCTCAATCGGGACAAATGTTATGGGACGGACGAGCGGTTGTAGAGGACCCCGCAGTTCCGAATCCATATTACCAATGGACCTCAAATAATGAGGACAACGCTAATTTTATTTTTATATCAGACGACGAAGTTCCGGTATCACCAACACCGACACCATCGGTGACCCCGAACATACCAACACCGACCCCAACGACAACACCATCGCCTACACCGACCTCGACGATAACACCAACTCCGTCGGTGACACCAACAATTACACCAACTACTTCACAAATACCAAAATACCCGTTCCTCGTTCAATACGACGGAGACCTATCCAACCTATGCTCAGGTTCAGGGACCATAAGTTTGACTCTATACGGACTCGACTCGGTATATCAAAATAACACGAACTTATACCTTGATATAAACTTGACCATACCTGCGCCAGTGGGATATGCAGAATACTTGGGTATTATACTCGAAATAAACCCCGCTGGTGTCGTTTCAGGAGTCGTAGTATGTCCTTCATCCACTCCGACACCAACACCCACGCAGACACCAACAGAAACTCCAACACCAACACCAACTCCAACAACGAGTCCGATACCGAAATATTCATTCTCGGTAACCTACGATGGAAACCTAAATATGTTATGTTCAGGAGGAGGAACAATAACACTCACCTTATACGGAACGGACCCTGTATATCAAAACAATACAAACCTATATCTCGATAATAACCTCACGATATCAGCACCGGTCGGATACGCAGAATACTTGGGGGTTATACTCGAAATAAACCCCGTTGGCGTGGTTTCAGGGGTCGTAGTATGTCCTTCTCCGACTCCAACAATAACCCCGACAATAACTCCGTCTATAACACCATCATTCACTCCAACAGAAACACCAACACCGACACCAACACCAGTAATGTGGATAATAGGTGGTGGTTTTGATAGAGACGTTCATACGGCTAAATTTAGTGGAAGTAGTGTTTATGTCGGAGGTAAGTTTTACTCCTATAATGGTTACGATATTACAAAATTATGTCGACTACAACCAAATGGACTGATAGACACAACATTCAACCCTGAATTCTCAGAGTTATTCACCAATGAATATGTAAGGACATTGGAATTTGACAATAACGGATACATATACGCAGGGGGTAATATTGGACGATACTCAAACCTTACAGGATACAATATTATAAAACTTGACCAAACAGGTGCTTACGATACAACATTCTATAATAACGCAAGACCAAATGCTGTGGTGAACAAATTATTATTATCCCAAGATGGACTTACTATGTATGTGGGTGGAAACTTTCTAACATGGGGAGCATTCGGGGCTCCACGTTTGGCTCAAATAGACCTCGATGGAAATATAATACAGGGCTTCACTTTCAATGGTCAAATTTTTGATATGTGCTTCCATCCCGATGGAGACCTATTGGTGGTTGGTTCATTCACATTATATGCTGGTGTTGGTAGAAATAGAATTGTGAAAATAAACCCAACTACTGGTGCTATTGACGCTACATTTGCCGGTAATATCGGGACTGCGTTCAATACAGGAATCGCCTATAAAGTAAAAATTATCGGTGGAAAAATATG
>Ga0209617_10001239_pt1 | contig 11951 bp, 11 predicted proteins | sample LakEriepJuly2011_2_FD_187459 | JGI IMG/M metagenome (GOLD analysis project Ga0209617, IMG submission 187459) | Freshwater microbial communities from dead zone in Lake Erie, Canada - CCB epilimnion July 2011 (SPAdes) (version 2) | ecosystem: Environmental > Aquatic > Freshwater > Lentic >... | reverse complement strand
TGGGGTATGTGAGTAGTATAATAGTAGGTAGATTTGAAATTTACGTCCGTAATATAGCCCCTGGTGCTGGCAGGCTCATATAATAAAATAAATTTTTAAAGTACACCCTTAAAAAAAAAATTCTGCTATTAGATAAGGCTAGCCAGGGCAGACCTTATACTATGAACGTATATGTTGAAACAGACTCAATTTCCCCAGATGGGAAAAAGTGATCCAAAAATTTGACTCACAAAACTATTATTTTTTGGATGAGGGAAAACTAAAAAAGGTAATAGTTTGTGAGTCAAAATTGTTCTATTTTTTTAAATCTTTTTCCAATGTTGACTTTTTTGGCACATTATACAGGACCCAAAAATTTGAACTACTACTTTAATAACTCTTTATACTGTTTCAGATGGAGGAAGAGAAACAGTTTTTTTTCAAGCAAGAAAAAAACAAATATTTTCAAAAAATAAACAAAAAAATAAAAACAAACTTCATTATACTGTAATTATTTATTACTTTTTACGTTAATTTTTTATAGGGACATTTAATAATAAATATATATTTTTTGATTCACAAAAAATACTTATTTTTTAGTCAATTGATATTTTGACTTTTTCCACAACTGATTTTCTTCCCTTTCAATGTCTTTTTCTTTGTTTTGTAGTTCAATTTTTCTTCTCAGTAATTCAATTTTTTCTTCACACACATTTTTTGTTTTCTATTGCAACATTTGTAGTTTCTGTCAGAACGTTGAATTCTAATAATTTGCCACTGTTTCCATTTTTTGTTTCGTTAGTTTTCTCTTATGAAGACTTTGTATTCTCGTGTTGCGACGCCGCTTTCTCAGTTTTTTTACGTTGATTTATTGCGTTGCAACGTCATGTTCTCATTTTGCAACAGCGTTTTCTCTTTTTGTCACTTGGTCCTCATGTAAGTTGTGGATGATTTTTTGAGCTTCCAGTATCGACTCACGTTTCTTGATTCTGACCTCTGTGTAAAGAAAAAAAGTGAAAGATAAAAAATAGATAAACAAAAATTTTCTTAATTTAATATGGAAAAGTATTAGTAGTGTCTTATAATTTTTTTCTGTTTTTAAAAAAGGTGTATTAGTACCTCTGTTGATATTTTTATATTGCTTCATCTTCATCATCAGAATAGAATATATCATCTTGATCTAGAAAGAAAAAAAAATTAAGAAACGTCATGTCAGATTAATATATTTTTTGAGGATTTTAAAAAACTACCTATGTACCTTTCATGCTTTGAAGTGTGTGAAGGGGATTCATCGGCAGAATATGACAGATGGGCTCACCAATTGATAGGATGTGATGAACATCTGTGACAATTGGAATAGTGAGTGAATGAGCGCTCTGATTGAAATAGATGTATTTACTGATGACTCTCCATGGTTTGTCATTCATGTGATTAGTGATTTGTATTAAATTTGAAGGGGCAGTGCCTTTAAATTGGATGACAATTTCATTCACTAAACGAGGGTAGAGTGATATTTTTTGCTGACTGCTTATGACCCAACAGGAACATTTGGCGACAGTTTTTGGAATAATCCAAGATTTTATTAGATCCGCACAATCCATTCAGAAAAATTAAAAATTATTTTCAGACATTTTTTATTTTTCTATGCATTCTTTTGACATGTTTGTAAAGGTTTGTTCTCCAATGTGTATGATATTTGCAATAAAGACATTGGAAAGTAATTTTATTATGTTTTTCTTTGAAATGTAAACTGAGAACATTAAGGTCAGGAGCTGTATATTCACATTGAGTGCAAATAAGTTTTTTTTCGTGATGAGTTGAAAGCCTGTGTCGTTGAAGGTCTCGTTAAAAAATAACAGTAAAATCGCATTGAGAACAGGTATATCCATGTACTGAAACAACATGATTGTAAAGACTATTTGGTTGACTGGTTTTTTCTAGTTGCATTTGTTGCAGCATAATTGGATGACATAGTTATATAAAAAAGAGGTATGTTTTTATCTGAAAAATAAATGTAAGAATTTACAAAATTTGTAATTTAAAGAGGAAAAAAATCTATTTTTTCGCAGTATTTTTGATCATTTTTAAGTACATTATTTAACGGTTATTCTTTTTGTTCTGTTTCCATTTTCATTGCTATCTTCAGATTCATCTTCATCATCTTCATCATCTTCATCTGCATCTTCATCATCATCTTCATCTTCATAAAGTTGTTGATATATTGCTTGAAAAGGAAAAAACATTTGTTAGTAATAAATTAATATAGATATTGACAATTTTTAAAAAAGGCTTTTTTTATTCTTACCATAATGTTTGAGAGAAGCCACATCTGTAATAGAAATAATTCGCAAGTAGCAAAGTAGAGTATTTTTAGGAAGGGGGTTAGAAAATGCTCTGTAGTAATTAGTGGAATAATAAGGTTGTTATTTTTTAGTTTGATTGGGGAAAATGTAATGATTCAAAAGTTTGTATGGACATGAATTTGAAACAGACTCAAGTCTAATTACATAACCAGGGGGGATAGTAAATCTGGTGTCAATTAAATTGACAGTGTTAGGTAAAAGGTTAGTTTCTGTTGGATTGAAACATTTATATCCAATTAATGGATAGTTGTTGAGCAGCATTGCTTGGGGAATGGTCAAAGATCTCATTTTTTCATTAGGAACAAAATATGTTATGAAAAATTGACATTAATAAAAATTAATTTTTTTTATATTATCTTCTAAAGAAATCGAACAGTTTTCCTGAGAGTACTATTTGACAATAAACTGTTAGGTGAGAAATTGTAATTGGATTTTTAGTGTAGTTAAAAAGTGTTATATGTGGGTAAGTGTCATTGGTTGATACAATAGTAATAGTATGGGAAAGTTTATATCTGTGTAAAAAAGAATCACATGTGAGCACTCAGAGAGCTGGAAGAGAGGTAAGAAATAAAACTGGGAGCCCAATTTTTTGAGAAGAGTTGCTTAAAATTGTGATTGGTTTTTCAATGCAATATATTTGGCGAGAATCTTGGAATATGCTTAGGAATTTAGAAAAATGTATTGTTCTGATATGAAACACAGGCATAGGTCCATCAATCTCGTCCCAGTCTCTTGGTTTTGCTAGTGTGATAGGAGGAGGTATTGAAATTTGATCCATTTTCTTAAAGGAGTTTTTTTTTGTAAAAAATGCTCTGAAAAATGTTTTTAATCATATACATTTATATTGGTATTTTGAGTTGAAAAAAAATCAGTGAGAGTATTTTTAACAAACATTTTAGCCTGAAATGTTATAAATTGTACAAACACTGTGTTTGGAACTTCATCAGTATTATCCAGTTGACTTTTCCAAATATCTAATATCCAGTAGTGTGGTAAGTAAGCATCACGAAACAATGTATACATTCTAGATTTCCAATGTTGTCCAGGTGTACATCTGAGTTGCTTATAACCTTCGATAGTAAGAACTTGAGGATTGAAATAACATTGCTCAATATTAAACAGGCAATGTTGTATACTGTTTAGGAGCAATTTATTTTGAATGTTTTCAACCATTTCTGCCGGGATGTTATTTTCATCTTTTCTTATTTCAGGGACAGTCTCAGTTGCACTATTCTTGCTTCTAACTGGCATGTTTTTTTCTTCAAATATATTCTGAAAGAAGAAGAAAAAAAATCATGCCAGATACACAATGTTATTATATTCATTTCTCAAAAACACACTCAAAATCTGGAAAACTTTATTTTTGACATCATGACTTATAAGAGACATATGCACACGATGAGGTCTATCTTCATTTTCAATTCCTTCATCTTCATTATTAGTGGGGTCTTTGTTTTCATCATCGGGTATACAGTCAAGAATCCAAAAAAATGGAATTCGTGCTTCAAACAAAAGAGTATTAAGTTTATCTTTCCAATTTTGACCGGCGCAAGGTCTAAGATGTTGAATTCCATCAATATAAATAATGTGAGGACCTATTATAATTGTTTCTAGGACTATCAGTTGCTTTTGAATAAGAGTAGTATAGAAGTTAAAATCTTGTTGAGACCAGAGAGGTGAGGGAGGTGGATGTGGTGCAGGAGGTGAAGGAGGTGGTGGTGGAGTTATTTCATTATCAAAAATTGCACGATCAAAAATGTCTTCAAGGGAATCGATATGATCAGTCGGAATGTCGATGGGTTGGGACCGGATGTAGTCTTGGTTATTTTCTAAAGGACACATTTTTTTATTTTTCTGGACAATCTGTAAAAGAAATATCAAATCAAATCCATAGTTCTGTAATCCATGGATGATGGGCCATTTGATTGATAGTAATCCGATTAGATTTTGCTAGCATCCAGAATAAAAAGTTGATAACATCAAGCGATAAGGTCTGTTCATGAGGTACTATAACAAGAGGAGTATTGGTTACATCAATGGGAGAATTAAAGGGTTTAATGTTAAATAATAGTTCATAAAGTATTAAACCTAGAGACCAAACATAAAGTCCATCAGCAGTGTATGTTTTTGTCTGGAAATATTCTGGTGGAGCAATTTCATTACTTAGTTTAGAAGTAAATTCTTCTGAATCAAATTGAGAGGCTGAATTAAAATTAGCAATTTTGACTTGATTTGTTTTAATATCAATTAGTATGTTGCTAGGTTTAAGTTTTCTATGTAAAATATTCCTTTTAAAACATTCATGGACAGTAGTAAATAACTGTCCAAAGATTACATGGGCGATTTTTTCAGACACGGCTCCATTTGTGGATAAAAAAAACTGAAGACTCATGTGCCCAAAATATTCCATTACAAGGAATTGAATATCACATTTTATGGTATAGTGATCTAAATATTTAATAACACCTGGAACAGATAGTAATTTTTTTAAGAATAGAAGCTTCTTTACATTGCCCGGGCTGTGGTTTGTAAATAGACTTGATGTCAACTTTTGTGTGAGTGTTTTTGTTGTATCCAGAAGCTAAAGCATTATATTTTCCACGGATGAGAGTGCGCTTCAGGAAGTATTTCTGGGTGAATTGATGAACTTCAGGCAAATGAGTGTTGTATGGAATTCAGTCTAAAGCAGAAAAGACCATTTTTTTCTGAAAAAATGACCACAAATGTGTTAATATAGTTATATTTGTTGATCACATAATATTTTGAACATTTAACATTTAACATTTTTAATATTTTATAATTATTTTAAAATTTTAATGGAAGACTACCAGTAGCAGAAACAAAATATCGCTTATTTGGTACATAGTTTGAAAAGATGTTTTTGCTCATATGAGTTTTGAAAATGAGGAAATCAGGAGATTTAAAGAATATATTGTAAGACAGGAAAGGGAACTTTTTTGGGTCAACATTTGATTCATGGTATTCTTTTTGGAAAGAAGCATTCAGTCCTTTCATGTGAGTTATATATTTGACATCATTTTTGTTATACAATCTGTAGCATTTTTCTGCCAGATATTCCCCACATTCATAGAATCCTTCTTCTACCCATATACCAGATATTTTGGATCCACTTTCAAAGTGTTTGTTAAATTGCTTGTTGAAAAAAGGTTTCAAGTGGTGGCTTACATTTTCTTGAAGAATTTTATGTTTTACCAAAAAATGTGCACTGTCAGTGTCCATATACAGAAGCTGGGCTAATTTTGGATTTAAATATTTGAGAAGAAAATAAAGTCTTTTCAACAGAATAATTTTACTATTGAATAAAATGTAACAGCCAACATGTCCTAACAGGGTTGGAAAAGATTCCTCATGTTTTTTTGCAATTTCAATTAAAAAAACATTTTCCTCCATTTGTAAACAAGATTTGATTTTGTTTTTTTTTCGAGGTTTTTTGCGTCTGTTTTCATACTGCTTAAATTTTTCGGATGAAATATTACAAAGAGTATATCCATAACAAGAGTTGAGCATTAGTTTGATGAGTTCAGCTTTTATTTCATAGTTTTGCCGAATTTCTAGATTTTTTTCATGTTTAATTAGATTTTTGAGTTCTTTTCTACGAATTAGTTTGTTTTCAATACTTGGCCTAAGGTAGTCATCCAGTTGGAAAAACAGTCCATGATAAATATCAGGAGTTTTTTCAAAGCCAAATGTTTTGTGCAAGAAGTTAAAATATTCTGTACTCATTACCATAAATCCTTTGTTTTCATGCACACTTAGTACACGGGTGCCAGTATGACAATGTGTTACTTGTTCCTGGGTGTATGGAGAAAGGTTCTTTAGTCCATATTCAATTTTTTGAATAATAAAACCGAATATAGGATTTTGGTTAGTTTTTTTGATTTTCAAATTTTTGACAACAATTAATCCAGTAAGAATTTTGTTAAAAATAGCCTGTAAAAATGACTCGTAAGTATAACTATTATTATATGGCATAAGAAACTTATCATTTTTTGCTAAATAGTGATTAGGGAAGTGGCAGTCTGAAATTTCCACATATTCTATCGTTGTAGGGAATATTAAAAAGTGTTTAAAATGTTCCATATAATGATCACATAACTTTTTGATCTCATTGGTTACAAGGATGGTTTTTTGTAAAGACTCATTTTCTTTATCAGTATTTTTTACTGGACATTCTAAAGTATGACCATGAAAAAAAGTGGAATGGTATTGGATCAGTTTCATATGAATAATGCCAGTATTAAGATCTTTGTAGGATAAAAAACCATCAATAGGAAATGTATTGAAAGTGAGCTGGCCTAAGGCAGTAAATCCTGACTGAAATCTCAAAATTTTTATGTTTGGATTTGATTGAAAAGTTTGGAGATAATGGGCTAGAACAGAAAATTCATTGTAGAATCGGGGGGGTTTACTTATTAGTCTGAATTGATCTGTATTGTGATTTCCAGTCTGATTGACATTTGTACAATAGTTATGTAATTTAAGGGTGTTATAAAAACTGAAGGATTGAAAAAGATTATTATAATCTTCAGAAGTGAATCGGGAATAAAACAATGGAGTGTTAACCGGTATCTTTTTGACTGATGCACTGGGATAAAGAGACCGAATGTCAAGAGTAGTAATTCCACTTGGTTTTTCATTAAATTGTTTCTTCCAATCTCCACAATGAACAAAATTAGGCCATGAAATGGTACTAAGATCAGGTTTTTCTAAGTAGTTGAAATGTTCATTAATTGAGACGGATTCATCAATTTTTCCATGAACAAAACTGGTGCAAAGACCTCCAGTAACTGCACATCTTATCATATAATTGTAAAAGGTATTATTCATTTCTTTGGGAGCTAATTGTTTTTCGATTTGTCTTGAAGGTTCAATTATAAAAAATTGCTGATATGATAAACTAGACTGAGAATAGTTTCTTCGTAAAAAAATGTTAATTGACGGTTCTTGTTCTAGATATGATTTGAACAATGTTAACAGTATTGAATGCAGTAGAGTACAGTCTTGAATTAGATAGTATGTTCCATATTCATATAAATTTTCAAATTTTTTTTCTTTAAATATACATTCTGCTTCTATACGGGATTCCAGGGAAGGTGTTTTACCAAAAAAGCAATCTTTCCAAAATTGGTCATTGTTTGGTTGTAATGAGGAAATGTTTTTAATTTTTTGGATAGAAGTTGCCTGGTTGTAAGGGAATATAAGTTTGGAGACAGGAAGGTTAAATAGTTTTCCTACCCTGTCCAATGTCATAGTAGAGGAGACTAAATTTCTTATGTCTTTGATATACAATTTCATGGTCCATTTGTTCTGAATATTTTTTGCTTTTGACTTTGCTTTTGTTTTGTTATAATAAAAATTTGTTCTGTTTATGCAAAGCACAGAAGAAATTGAAGCTCCTTTTTTGAATATTTTAATTTTTTGATGTAATCGAGTCTGAATTAAAATGAGACTGTTGCACAACAGGTAATTATCATAATTGGACCCATTAAAAGAAGTAAGAACACATTCAAATATAATTTCTTCTAACCGTTGATGCATAAGAAAAAATATTCCTCTTCTTTGGGTTTTGAGTAAAGATGTACTGAGTGCGCTTATTAATGGTTGAAGAAGAATATATTTGACCAAAGAGGCAAGAATGTTTCGCTGATAAATAGAGGCAAGGAATTTTGAAATCATTTGAGTTGTATTGCTTTGATTGGGTTCAGTGGATTTGTCTACTTGATGGTTGTGAAATATGTGAAAGGTTTTGACATATTTTTCTGAAGGCGTAATTGAGCTAAGAAGAGGTATTAATTCTCGGGTACATAAGTCCATATGTGATAGTTGGTCAATTTTGCTTCGAAATGTAGGCCAATGAATTGTAGAGGTTATTTTGTCTGGATCACAGGTTATATAACGCTTAAGTTTAAGGAACAAAGCAGGTGGTAAATATTTCATCATAATATCAAGTAATTCTTGAACAGGTAATCCGTCATAAAGTCCTATAATATATAGTTGTTGAATTCCTGTGCTTATTTTTTTGTGTTGGGATTCTTGAAACACATTCTCAAATTCCATTTCTGGGTGGATTTCATTGAAAGATTTGTTGAGGGCTTCTGTATCATAGCTGAAAAAGGTGAGGGGAGTTATAAATTTGTTTAAAATATTTTTTTTGAATGATAATACCAGCTACAGTCTTACAAATCACTCACCTTAAAAATGAAATTTCGCTGCATATTTTCAATTTTGTTTTCAGATCCTCTGTTAACAGTCCAAAGGCTTCTGTAATACAAAAAATGATTATATATTTTTTAATGTTTTTAAAGGAAGGGATGAAAAAAGTTACATACCTAGATTCTCATAGAGGAAATTCTTTTGGTTGGATCCAAGAGCTATAAAAAGTTAAAAAGTGTTTAGTAACAGTTATGATTTTTTTTATATGTAGATATGTGTAAGTAGATTTTTTAAGTCTCACCTAACGGATTAAATGTTTTGTTGTTGGGAGTATGATATCTTTCAGTATCTGGATGTTCACAGATACAATGGTCTTGATTTAAAATTTCTTTGTTAGTCTCAGAAGGGTTTTTGAACTCATATTTACCCTCTGTTATGTGTGTATTACAATACACATTTTTTTGATTAAATCCAATATTTTTGGATGTTAATTCTTCTAGCACATACACATCAAAAGTGTATCCATGAAGGTGGGGCATTAAAAAAAGATGTAATGTATCTTCGGACTCACTTGGTAAATGTCCCACAATATTTTCACTGATAATTTTGGTGTGACAACTTTTCACACATGAACTTGTTGAATAGAGGGCTATTGAAAATGATTTGGTTTCCGTTGGTTTTTGTTTCAAAATAGATTCAATATCATGTAGAGTAACAGGTTCTGATTTATAGTGAAAATTAAAATTTGGTAGTTGGTTAATAAGAATAGGGTTGCATGATTCAGAGTCAATGATGTAAGGCTGAGTTTTAAATTCCAAAATATTGATTTGAAACCCCTTGCGGGAAGCCTTACAAAATCGGATGTATGGATTTTGATATTTGTAATATGGAAGAAAACATGGTCGTGTATGTGTAGTACACTTAAAAGTATCACTATGAGGATTTCTGGTGTATTTAAATCCAATAAGATTAATGGAAAGGTCTAGAACCAAGGATAGGTACTTAAGAATATCGTTGGTTTTCACATCACTATTCCATATTCTTGGGGTTAATTTAACTATTTCTATTAAGTCTTGATAGTCTTGAAGCTGAGGAAAAAACTGGCTGTAGTTGATCCAGATATGCTGTAGCAACATATCTAAAATATAAAAATCTTCATTAAAAATAATGAACAAAGTTTAAAAAAAATTTAAAATGAACTTACCTATTAAAGTGTTTTTATCAAAGTAGTTCTGATATTCTGGATGGGGTTGCAGCCGCCTACCCCAATGTTGGACGAATCGGGGAATATTGTCAATGCAACTATTCATTGTTTTTTGGATAAGGTCCTTTTTCTGAAAAAAAATTACCACAAATAGGTCTTTATTATTGTTGATGTGGAAGTACATGCTGATTTTTTTTCATAGATAAATGCTGGACGGTGTATAAGGTATTAAATTGTTACTTTTTAGAATAAGTTCTTCTATCCAGTACACAACTGGATCATTGGGTATGCAATTATTCATTGTTGTTTTGGATGAGATTTTTTTCTGCAAAAATTACCGCAATAGGTCTTCATCATTGCTGATAGCTGTGAAAGTACAGTACTTGTCATCTAATCATGTGAGATAACTATTTTTGGTAGCATTTTTAAAACAAAAAATACAAATAATTTTGAACAAATTCAGACGTCATCCCTGACCTCTACTCACCAGGATCTTAATAATGATGCCACTTCAATGTCAAATGTAATCTCGCGAGACTGTCCCTTTAAAAAATGAATAAGTATATATATAATTGTACATTAGGGGAGAAACATTAGCTGGATGAGTATAAGTAAAATGGTATTTCCTAATCAAGAGATTTCCCTCCCCAGAAGCAATAGTATCTATAGTACCAGCTGTCTAACAGCAGGGGATATTCTCTCAGACCATCTTCTACCACTGTTTTGTACTACTTGTCCTCCCATTTATAATCACACATTACAATTCAAGTACATAGATATTATTTTTTCTGTTCTTCAACATTTAGTACCAGAAAAGAAAAAGAAAAAAAATTCCTATTCTCAGTAGTCAGCTAGTGGAAGCAAATAAAAAGAGACGCATAAAAAAAGGATTTCTCTAGCTGGATGAGAATGAGTGAAATGGTATTGTCCAGCAGCAATAGTATCTAGTACTAGCCATCAAACAGCATGGATATATTCTCTCAGACCATCTTCTACCACTGTGGTTACCCCTCCTGGGATCTGTTCAAGATAACCTCAAGAAACCCACAGAAAAAAAGATGATGGGGTGACATGCCTCACAGCGCCCCAGGGGACCTTCACACTCAATCAACAGCCAGAGACTGAACTGTATGATGGGAATACTTTAGAACCAGCTGCTCAAAAATGTCAGCTAAACATATGAATTTTTAGATAATCAACTTTTTTCCGCTTTCTTTATTGACCCTTTCAAAAAGTAAAGATGTGCCTGCAATTTTACTACAAACAATGTGAGCTTTTTTTTGTTCCTTCATGTATTGAACAGTTAAGAATAGGAAAACTTTGAAGTTTTGTTTTTAAAGGGATAGTCTTACAAGATTATATTGACATTAAAGCGGCTAGAAAGATCCTGATGAGTAGAGTTCAGGAACGACAATTTGTTTTAAAAGGATTTTATATTTTTTTGTTAATGTTTTTAAAAATGTTCAGTGTAAACTTCTAAGCGGCTAAAATGTTCAACATTCAAAGGTCAAACTTCAAAGTTTTCCTATTCTTAAACATTCAATACATGAAGGATAACAATGGTTTACATTTTTTTGTAGTCAAATGGCAGGCACATCTTTACTTTTTCAAATAAAGATGTCAATAAAGAAAACAGAAAATAAGTTGATTATCTAAAAATTCAAATTTTTAGCTGACTTTTTTGAGCAGCCTGGCTCCAAAGTATTCCTATCATTCAGTTCAGCCTCTGGCTGTTGATTGAGTGTGAAGTTCTCTGGGGTGCTGGGGTGGCATGTCACCCCATCATCTTTTTTTCTGTGGGTTTCTTGAGATTATCTTTCAACAGGTCCAGGGGGGGGGTAACCACAGTGGTAGACGATGGTCTGAGAGAATATATCCCTGCTGTTAGACTGCTAGTACTAGATACTATTGCGGCTGGGAGAGAACTCTTGACCAATACCATTTCACAAATACTCATCCAGGCTAGAGAAGTCCTTTATTTTGATGAGTGTGTTTTTATTTATTTCAATTTGCTGATTATCGCCGTCCATAGGATTTTTTTTAAATATCTTTTTTCTAGTACTGAATGTTGAAGAAAAGAACAAATGATATATCTATGTACATGCATTATAATGTGTGTGAAGAAAAAAGTGAGGAAAAGTAATACGAAACAGTGGCAGAAGACGGTCTGAGAGAATATCCCCTGCTGTTGGACAGCTAGTACTAGATAGTATTGCTGCAGGGGGGGGGGG
>Ga0209617_10001236_pt1 | contig 11967 bp, 11 predicted proteins | sample LakEriepJuly2011_2_FD_187459 | JGI IMG/M metagenome (GOLD analysis project Ga0209617, IMG submission 187459) | Freshwater microbial communities from dead zone in Lake Erie, Canada - CCB epilimnion July 2011 (SPAdes) (version 2) | ecosystem: Environmental > Aquatic > Freshwater > Lentic >... | reverse complement strand
AAACGAATCTGGATTCGAAACACTGTTTCATGTTTAACTTTATTTTCATTTCACGACAGATATATGATTATTTACGCCGATTTGTTATTTAAATAATTCATATACCAACGAATCCCCAAAATTTACATTAGTTTACATTTGTACGTGATTTTTAGCTGTAAATATCTGCCGGTATTTATTGGTTAAGATAAAACGACGAAATAGATTTTAAACAATTTTTTGTTAAATATCCACTTTACTTTTAGGGTGCCATTCAGGCTGTACCAGATCTGCTGGATAGGCCGCTCTTCTTTGAGGATGTATCTTCGAGTCACATCAGCAAGCATTTAAATCCCACGAGGATGGTGCCTCTCCTCAAGATGATTATGGCCAGAATGGAGGTCAGTCTACGGAGGTCCCTCTGGAGTCCGTCGGCGGAGACCGAATTCCAGACCGTGAAGGAGGATGCCCGCCTGCTAGTGTCCTTGGTTGGATCCTGGAGAGTGCCGCCAGGCCTCTTCAAGGCCGCCCTGGCGCTGGCCGCCAACCAGGACCATAGAGGACAGAATGATCATGTGAGGCCCTATGAAGGCATCACTGTTGAGGATGTTGAGGAACTGATTGAGGTCCGCGGAGCTGCCATGGTACTTCCAGTTGTGATCATTGAGGAGGACTGGGATGGGGTTGTGGGCGTTGAGCAGGCAGCGGCCGCGGCTGAGTTGTAGGCAGCGAGCAGTCTGTGGAAGCCTGCTACTGGCTCCAATTGTAGTGTACCCGTTACCGGTATTACAAAAAGCTGCCTATGTTGTGGACAGTGTTTTAACTTTTTACTTAAACTTCGTGTTATTTTCAAATGTTACAGAGCTGATTTTAATTCCATCTTTAAATCACACTGTTGATTTTTGGTGCGGGGTAATATCATTTTTATGCTGGTCGTTGATGAGGGACATTGGAAGTGTTTTGTTTAAAGTTGAGCCTGTTTTGGGCCTTGAAATCTCACCCGCTACTCTCGTGCGAATTCAGGGACAAAAACAGGGACGATTTTCTACAAACCACTTCTACTGACCAGCGTAATGTAACGCCCAGACAAAAATAAAAAAACACTGCATTCTATAAACAACAGTTTGATTCATAGTCATTCTTACAGTGTTCATCATATAATCGTGGTACCACACATTCTATCCACTTTTTCCTTTATATTATTGTTTGTCGATTAAAAATATGTTGGTTGAATTTTCCTTTTCTTTCCTTCACCATTTTAAAATAAATAAGTGAACGATAACACATGCGACCTTTTTTCATACCTAACGTTTTAGTTTACGGTTATAGTTAGATATTTATGGGATGAAGTGTTCGTTGCACATATGACGAAATTGTTTTTTCATTATGACGTGAACTACCGGATACCGGTATTTTTACCAGAATGCATAAGGAACTTAAATATGATATTTTTCACGTCGAGTTTCTTTCATAAATCTGTAGTTCATGGTTCCTCAATCTTGATCCTAAAATATTTTTGAATTATTGTCATTGAAAGTAAAAAGGTCCGTTCATGATACGTGGAGATGAGAACAAATTTTTCAACTACCTAATCTTTTGCTCTTCACGATTCAATGAAGAAGCGTATGGAATGCCAGTGTTTGATCTTTTCAATTATTTTTGTTTCCTGTTCTAAACCCCTTTTTTCAAATTGATTGATATTGGATTCTTTTAAGTCATTAGGATTCCAAAAAATTGTAAGAGACCTGTAGATTCAGAAATATTTATTTTTTCCCATATTCCAGATCCCTGTCCAGCCAGTTATAATTTTTTTTCTCCAAATTCAAAATAATAATTTGTTGAAATTTTTGGAAAACAAATTAAGTAGGTCTTTTATTGTTTTTATTTCCAACAAATTAAGTAGGTATTCTAGCACACATAGAACTTATTTTTGGGATCATTGCTAATAATAATTGAAAATATCATAACCTTTATTTGAATTCGGACTCTATTAGATCAATGTCATAATCAGGATCCTGATTCCGATTACGTATCAGGATCATGCATGACAATTTGATTATGATTCAACCTGATCCCGATCAGAAACAGTTGAAACTAGGGTGCTTTATTCCCCTCCCTTATTCTAAAATATCAAATTCCTTTTAAATTCATTATTTTATGAAAATATTTTTGTGTATCAGGAGACTGGCTAATTACAAATTTTGTAGAAAATATGAGTTTGAGATTCTCATACTATTAGACAATTAAGGATTATCCTCTTGGGAAACAACCTACCTCCAACTTCTTTATTCTCCTCGTTGTGAATAACTAATGTTTATCTGGGCGAAAGTGTCAACAAATACAAATGATGTTTATATATACGCAAGTTTTGGATTACTGTCTATATTCCGTCTATTAGAGTCCAAGTACTCACAGATGTGTTACAAACCATCTATATTTTTGAGGAATGTAACTTTAGTTACTAATTCATTTAGATAACGCTATGTTTGGAATAAACGGCCTAGAGAAGAAACTGTGGATGCCGGAGTCTGAAGACGGGCCGGCAAGGGACCTGGCGGCCAACAATCCCATGAGGCTGGTGCCTGTCCTCAAGAAAATAATGGCCAGAATGGAGGACAGTCGACGGAGGGCCCTCTGGAGGCCGACGGCGGAGACAGAACGACAGACCGTGAAGGAGGATGCTCGCATGCTAGTGGACTTGATTAGCGCCTGGAATGTGCCGCTAGGCTTCCTTAGTGCCGCCCTGGCGCTGGCCGCTAACCAGGACCAGAGTGGACAAAATGATGTCTGTTCCTTTGAAGGCATCACTGTAGAGGAGTTGGCTAAGGACGTGGAGGAGCTGATAGAGGACCGCGGAGCTGCGTTGGTGCTTCCAGCTGTGATCATCGAGGAGGTTGAGGAGGACTGGGATGCGGTTGTGGGCGCTGAGTAGGCAGCGGCCTCGGCTGAGGTGTAGGCAGCCAGGCATGTGGTGGTTGTTCCACACCAAACAATGCTTCAATATCAAAGAAGTAAATTTCCGTAATGGAAGGGAACAGTCGGTCCAGTTTCATATTTTTTATTTCGGAGATAATATTGCATTAGACATGTAGTAATTTACAGTAGATTTGTGTTATTTTACAGAATTACTGATCGTCTTTTTTTTTGAGATGTTGTATTTTATGAAAGGAATTTCCCATTTGTAATGGAGTTTTCATCTGTCCCCCCCACTGTTGCATTTGCGAACCACTATCTTAGTAATTATAACCTCGCCATTTTTTTGGTAGATCTGATTTTTTCTATTTTACAATGGCGGACTCGTCGTCTTCTGACGATACCCGTCAGGGGACAAAGCAAAGAGAAAGTCGCTCACATCGGAAGGTAAATTAGTATTATTGGAAATTTTCCAATAACATTTCTCTATCCCAAACGTATTTATTGGTTTTCAATATTGATATTTAAGAATTGATAGCTAATAAAGTAACATTTTTTTGGTGTATGGATAGATGTTATTGTTTCATAATAATGTCCATGCTGGAACCTTATCTTATTACCCACATGTTAAAATTGCTAAGAATTTTTTTGGTTATCAATGGCTTTCCATGAAAGGGATAAACATAAATTGCATGGTAATACCAGTGTGTATCTTGCTCAAAGAATAATCACCTATGTAGAGAGGGACAGGTTTGCTTCATTGGCGCCAATGGAGTTACCTGATGATGATTCATGGCCAGTGGTCGTGACTCGTGACAATAGGTACAACCTTGGTTGTACTGGCACGACCCCCCACCGTGCACCCTGATCAGCTGACTCCATTGTTGCCGATGATGCAATTCTGTCGCTCTCTATTTAGGTCCTTTCTATTTGGTCAGGCTATTGGCAGGTACTTTTCGATTGCCGGGTTTCTCTAGTTAGTATGAGGAGGCTTGATGTACTTTTTGACCTGTTAGCAACATTTGTTTTGGTGGTGTTACATGTTATTGCAGATGAAACTTGCAAATTTTATATTTGTTATTCATTTCTAAAGAAATATTCTGTTGCAAGTTCTATTTCACTTTTTGGTTCCGTATTCCGCAAACTTTTCAATTACTTGAATTCAACATATTTTGTTATTATTTTTTTCTAGCATGTCAAGCACCGCCACGACTATACGAAGGATGACATGCTGGAAGCTATGCGTCTGGTCGTTGAGGCAGGGTTGCGGATCCGGTCCATTATTTGGCCTGAGCGGGTTTCAGAACCTGCAAATCAGAATTTTAAAATCGAAGCCGTAGCCCGGATCCGACGTATGGTTTAAAAAACAAAATTTCCCTGTTTCCATATTTCCATATTTTTTTCCTGGTTTGTGACAAATATATTTTTTTTTAATTTCTCCTGAACTGTGCACATTAAGTAACACATCCAGTAAAAAACTTTCTGATACGGATCCTGCAAAAAGGACCGGATCCAACCGTATCCGGAACCGCAACCCTTCCTTTAGGAAAACTATTCCAAATCAGCGGCAGCGGATTGCATAAACGAGAGGAAGAAAAACAAGATCCCTAGGCATGTTTTAACTATTTTGCTACTGTGACTTCTTTTTGGAATTTAATTATTTCCTTTATTTGTTCCCTACATTGGGAATCATCATAAAAATTGTATATGGACAGTGGCATTATGGTAATTATTCATTAGGATGACGCTCTATGATAACCTCCGAAGGCAGACGGAGGATATTCCCGACCTCGGACGTCCTCAGGTGCCTTTATTGTTTTTTACAATGTTTCAGGCACTACCGTTACGAAGATATAGAGCGATACATTTCAATGTTAGTGCTAAAACTAATGCATAATTTATAGTAGACGGGAGTACGCATTTTTATTTATAGGGATTTATGTTTCATTTCGTTATTAAATATGAGATCTACCCAACGATGATGGACATTATAGATGCCCATAGTTAATGTCGTCGTTGTTTTTTACTGGCTTACGGAGTCAGCTGATCAGGCTGCTCGGGCGGGTGTCGTGTCAGTACACATGTTGTACTGACACTACCCCCCTTCCGAGCAGCCTGATCAGCTGACTCCATAAGCCAGTAAAAAACAACGACGACATTCACTATGGGCATTTACAATGTCCATCATCGTTGGATCTACCTATGTAATTCCAATTTAAGAAACTTTATTTTGGGCCACGTTGCCTTCCAGGCGGTGCCACTTTGGTAGGCTGTTGGTGTCCGTTGCTCCAGTTTTTATAGGCGGTATATGATGCATGGTGTCTCTGTCGTCACAGATTGGGCGTCAAGCCCACGTGTCCACCGAGAGTACAGATCCATTGCTTAAGATGACGTTATTAAATCTCTACAGTTCAAATTGACTTTCGAACGGTCTCCTTCACGTATCTATTCTAGGTTTGTCTTTTTTTCATTCAGGAATATTATATTTAAGACAAAATTTTTTTTTTATTATGTAGGTTCTTTCAAAGGAGGTTGAAGAACATCTTGCCAACTGCATGGTACGGGCCTTGGAGTTTAATTTCCCCCTCAGCACACCTGGCATCCAGAATCTCGTCCAGGATTTCGTGATGCAAGAATGTCTGGACACCAGGTAATATAATTTTTATCTCTGACCAGTATCGATATCAGTTTGTTCTCAACCTTTTTCCTATAAATACTTTTGAGAGGTGGAACCTGCAGCTCCGTCACATTACTAATTTAACTTCGTCGATTCTAAATTCCCCGGTATTAAACTAATTAGAAAGTTGGTTTTGTACCGACCCGGAAGAAGAACTCTTAATGTCGTCTTTGCTATTGTATTATTGCCGCTGATTATTATATGTCTCTGATGCTCTGTGGTGCTTGCCCCGCCATCTTTGAATATAGTTAGTCTACACTCAACTGTTGTCGATCATTGTACTATACTTACGGTACTGGTCGTGTGGGTAGGTACGGTGAGTTATACACGTACTTCCACAGATTTTTTAATTTAATCATGAAGTACCTCTTCTCTCTTTATCGTCGACGGTACCTAATTAGCAAATTTATGGAACGAAATAGTGCTGCAAATAATCTTAACATTAGACATCTTTTTACAATTTGTTCATATTTCTTTATTCCTAGGTGGGACGCATCCTTGCCGTCCAGCAGTTGGGTGAAGTTGTTCACTCAGCGATGGAGTGACCGAGTCCCCTCGCTCAAACTCTCATCTGTCCCTGACGAGGTATTCATGACAACTTATTATTTTATTGAAATATGTATAATAGGTTTCTTTTCTTCTAATGCGGAACTGTTGCCGGTTTATTAACCATCATAGGATACTGTTAAACCCCCACTTTTCTTAAATTTAAAAATGGACCGTACTTTTAGTGAACAGGTTCCTTTTATATATCATTTATTAATCACGATAAAACCATTTGTGAGTAAATTTTTTTTATTTTATTTTTCATGGTCTTTTCTGGAACAAAATTTGTTTCATACACGGATTGGGAACGGGATCTCTATTCATTGGTAAATATGTTCTATAGGAAGACGGATGTACTCTTTGATTCGTAAATTACTGTTTCTATAGTTTTCGTAACTCATTTCATCCATGATTGTGCATCCGTAATTATCTTCTTTTGAACCTGATCCTATTTGTCCCTAATTTATATTTGGATCCGAAATATGATACTACAAAATTTACCATTAATGATCCAAAATTAACAATTACGGATCCGTTTCTTGAGCATTCAAAAAATTACCGCTACCGTACCTGCATAAAAAAACGGGAACGGATCGGCATCCAATACCGGCACAGTAACACGTCTTAACTAACAGTACTGTACCTGCCCCCGTCTGGTACTGGTACGGTACCGTACACGCCTATGCTACTCGCACTTACCTTGTATCAGTTGCCGGTACCGTAACTATCATTAGTTGATGGTACCGTACTCTAGCCAGTATTAGTTGCCGTTACCGTACTCCGTATTAGTTGCCCGCGAATACCATACGTATTTGCTACCGGTACCGTAACCCATATACATAGATCAAAAACACTTATTTAAATAAATAATGACCCTCTTCTTCTCTCGGTAGGTGGAACGATTGTAATGTTGTTGGTAGGGTCTATGGCTTACATAAGGTCATGGTCGGCTCGTTTTTTCCGTTCGGTGAAGACTATTCGCCGTCTCACCACAACTGATGTTTCCGAATCAGAGTCAGTGATTCCAGAATTTGAAACGAAATATAATATGTTATTTTAATTATTTTGGTAGGTAACCACTGGATCTAAGGTTTTCACATTGATCCGATAAGCATTTCGGATACGGATTTGGTGTACCTACAGTACCTGTACCTGAGCGGGTTACTAAGTTCCAGTAGCTGAGCAGTTACGGTAACGGTATCCAAGGATGGGACCTTAGTTCCCGTAGGCGAGGAAGGTACGGTACCGGCAGCTAAGGCGGGTACCGGTAGCTACTTTCCAGTAGCTAAGCTAGGTAAGGAACCGGTAGTTAAGCGGGTATCTACGTTCCAGTGTCAATGCAGGTACGGTTCCGGCAGTCAAGTCGGGAACATAAGTTATAGTAGCTGAGGAAGGTAAGTTACCGGTTGCTAAGGCGGGTTCCTACGTTACAGTAGCTGACACAAGTACGTTACCGGTAGCGCAGGCGGGTACCTACGTTCCAGTAGCTGATGTAGGTACAGTAACTTTAGCTAAGGTGAGTACCTACTTTCCATTACGTGAGGCAGGTACGGTACCGGTAGTTACGGCTGGTACCTTCTTTACATTACCTGATACAGTTACGGAACCTGTAGCTAAGGCGGGTACCTACGTTCCAGTAAATTTTGCAGGTACATTACCAGTATCTATGGTTAGTACGTACTCTCCAGTACTTGAGGTAGAATAGTTACCGGTAGGCAATGCGGGAACATAAGAAATAAGTAAAAATTGCTGAGGCAAGAACGGTACCGGTAGTCAAGGCGGGTAGGTACCTACTTTCCATTAACTGAGGCAGGTACGGTACAGGTAGCTAAGGCGGGTATCTACGTTCAAGTAGCTGAGGCAGCTGGCATGTAAACTGATTGTATAGTTTTTGCTGCGTTTGAATCTACCCTGTTTTTATTGAACTATCAAATTTTAAACAATTAAATATTTTGTTCCTAAAAGTGAAGAATACAATCTTCTTTTGACTTAACTACATACTTTTACTAATTATTACATTTTCAGTTTGTGGACATTGGAGCTTTCATAGCCAAGTTCGGTCCTTCTATCGCTGGCGTCTCCAAGTCCCAAGTCTTCGCCTTTGACGTCAAAGCCTTTGAGGTAGGTATCGACGTATTATCTCATTAATTTTTTTCCTTGATCATAGTAGCTCCAGCAAAATTTTTTTGATTTTTATCTCATATCTTCAAAATAGTAATTTGTTAGTCATTACCAACAAGTTTTAAACTGTAATTTGGGACTGAACTTTATTTTCAATGTAGGTACTGATGAGTTATGAATTTTTTTGTTAATTGTATTTCCTTCCAATTTTATAATTGGCGAATATGTATGACGGCAAAATTAATTCCGTCAATCAACTCACCGGGGGAACGGTGTGAAATAGGATAATAGGAAACAAAAATATTTGCAATTTTCTTATTACTCATCTGATGTAAAATTCATTATGTCTGACGACAGAATTAATTCCGTCAATCAACACATCTGAAAACTGAGAAATTGTAGCTCCGTCAGATAAACAAATATATTTCGTTAAGTCCCGGGTGCTACATGACTTTATACTTCGTGGTGATTACAGAAGATGATGTGTATTTGTGTAAAATATGAAACTAAAAATCAGCAATAAATTAACTTCCCTGATAATGTTACATATTCATCCCAATTGATGGTAAATAGATACATATTTTCCCCACAATAATTCCTGAAAACGGATATGAGTTGTCTATTACCGTTTTTTACCTTTAGGTCAGTGCTTAACATAATTTTCCGTCATATCCAGGGAGATCTTTCCGGGGAAGAGAGCTTCAAGGATCCGGAGACAGTAGAGGACATCAACATGACATTTTCAGCTATGTTTTGCGTCAGGTATAAGTCTGTTATTAATCAATAATGTAAGTTATGGATTTGCTGTAATATCTATACCAACATACCGGTTTGATCAAATGTTGACGTTTTCTGGTTATATTTTTTTGGTTGATGAACATTATCCATAGGTATTCTATATACTCTATAATCTAATATTCATTATTTTAAATTTAGATTCCAGAATAATACCTTCAACTTTTTGCAAAATTAAAAATATACAAAGATAGTAACTTTTTGTATGGCACTTTACTTACCTAATTATAGGAATTTTAACTTTTTTTTTACGTTCAGTGCATCAGGGGAGGTGCTCCCGCCGATGGTCCTCTACAAGAGCCAGCAGGGCAGGTTGATTGACTCCTGGACAAAGTCGGGACCAGATGGTGTCCTGTATGAGGCCTCAAGTACAGGAACATTCAACGTCCACTACTTCAACCTCTGGTTTCGAGATGTAAGTTTAACTGTTATTACAACAAAGATAGGAAAACTTTACTTAAATTAATATCAAACGTTGTTACATATTTCACTTTTGACACTATGTTCCTTATCAGGTCATTTTCTATTTTTCGTTGAAATTTGTCTTCCAACAGTAATCGTGTTTAGGTTATTAATTAATATTAACTTTCCAGTAAGGGAATTTAAAATTGTGTACAAAAAAGTAAAGTTACTAGACAAACAAAATTATTTCATTTGTTTTGAGTATGTTAAGGATCTAGTGAATTTGTCTTACTTTCCAATCAAAATTCCTTGTCAAATTAAATGTAATTAACGCAATCCAATTACAAGTGCTTCTGGTTCCGATCCCATTTCCATTCTAACAATGTTAAGGTGGGAAATACATAGAAAAAGAAATTGTCTTACTATGATTGAATTTGTAAAATTATCACATTTATCATCAAATAACACCGTCACAGTTTTACATTGCATTTATATTCTTTTATTAACAACAATGTTATTTCAGGTCTTCATCAAGAGCATTTCTCACCTGCCGAAGGAGGAAGCCAAACTTCTGATTGGGGACGCCAAGTCTGGCCATGTATCCTCCTTCATTTTAGACCTTTGCAGGGAGTGGAATGTCAGGTACCTACTATATTTACTGTCAAATGCATCTTATAATGTAGCTACCTGTTTCATTTACTGTTTTTCATACGTACGGAAGGCTGTGATCCTGACATTACAGATTTTTATTTATATCATATCTAAGGTGTACTGAAGTTCAATTGTTTCATACCTATGTATTTATGCTTTGGCTGTACTGTTACAATTAAGCATGTTCCAACACGATATCTACCTTTTGCAAAAGTATTTAAATATGGGTGCCTATGGTAGGTAAATTTTTATTACCTAAAAAAGGAAAAAAGGGAACGACAAATTCAATTATAACATATCCCATTATTATCCAAAAAGATAACTTGGTATCAATTCATTATAGGAAACTTTATCGGGGACCACAAATTGACATGGACAGATATCAACTATTATAGGATCATGTTTTACATTAATCAATATTGAAATTCAACATCCTTGGAGACTCCCGTGCAAAGTCGAAAAATTTAAATAAAAAATGAACTTTTTTAGGTTCATCTTCTTGCCACAACAAGCTTGGGAGCTGCAACCACTTGAGGCCGGGTACCCTCTGTTGAAGAAGATTTGGGTCCGTTCGCTGGAGGAATGGTCGGCCAACTGCCTTGCAAGGGGCGAAAGCTATCGGACCATCCCCAACAAGGTAATGTTAGCAGGGCATATATAAACACGCTTTTTCCAAGGTATTCAAGAATTTATTTGATAACGGTAACATCTTTGTTACCACCTTGTTAAACGAAATTTAAACATTTTCATCCCGAAAATTTTTATTTAAAGCGGGCCTACGAGGTCATATTTTCCACATTTATAATAACTAGGTAGCAATATTAATTTGGTTTTTATATCTTACCGGCTTTAGGATGAGTTTGAACAATGGTGCTAAAATAGTTAGTAAAGTTGGGAAGAAAAAAATTTTATCACAAATATTTGTATCTTAATATTCATCCATCACCTATTCTGTTACCGAAACTTGGGGGGTTTGGTAGTATTTTTGCAAAATAAAATATGCCCATTGAATTCAAATTATTGCAGAAATAATTCATGGAATACATACCTATTCTTCAAAATTTACAATAGTGAATATTTTGTGCGAGATTTTCATTTGAAATTACCCCCCGGTAACTCTTTTGATTAAGAATGAATGACGAAATAGTTTAAAAAACGATTTTTTCGGTTAAAATATTTGTTCCTAATAATTTCTTTCTGTCATTTTAGGCTGTACCGGAGCTGCTAGCAAGGATGCTCTCGGATGAGGACGGACCTCCGAGAACCATCAGCATCCACAAGTTCCGGAGACCGGTCATTACCGCCTTCAACAGGAGTACACTTCTCACAGTGGACGAGCAGCAGCCACTGTCTCCAATGACGGGAGATGACGACCAGCAGCCACTGTCTCCAATGACGGGAGATGACGAGCAGCAGCCACTGTCTCCAATGCCGGTAGATGACGAGTTGCATTCCGTCCACAGGCCGCCATGCTCCACCCCGTCCAGTGACATTGATCAAATTGCTGAGCTGGACGAGCTCATGCCTTCGAGGTCGGAGTCAGATTTCCTCCACAGGTCGCCCGAATCCACTCCCTCAATGGATGTTGATGATGTTCCTGCCAAGTCCCCAGCCAGTTCCTCCCGGTCAACTCCACCACTAACCATCGTAACTGAGGATCATCCCCAGCCGGCGTATCCTCCAAGGGCATGGCTGAGACCCGGGACATTCTTTGCCTCATACTCTGTTCAACCTATTAAGTGGCATGTCGGAATGGTGGTGGACAGCAGGACCAGCAACTTAGAAGATTTGGGAGAAGAGTATGTCCAGGTGCGGTTCCTGAGTCGGGGCCGCGATGACTCGCTGAGGTGGGGACCTCGTGGAGATCACATTGAGAACTTACT
>Ga0209617_10001233_pt1 | contig 11975 bp, 8 predicted proteins | sample LakEriepJuly2011_2_FD_187459 | JGI IMG/M metagenome (GOLD analysis project Ga0209617, IMG submission 187459) | Freshwater microbial communities from dead zone in Lake Erie, Canada - CCB epilimnion July 2011 (SPAdes) (version 2) | ecosystem: Environmental > Aquatic > Freshwater > Lentic >... | reverse complement strand
TTTATTCGCCAGAACTATAACATACTTGTTGCGCGAGGCCGGAAACGACAAGCATGTTATAGTTCTGGCGAATAAAACAGACGACACTCATTTCGACGAAGGCGTTTTCAATAAGCACTTTGCGGGTGAAGAGCAGCTTTTAAAGATATCGGCTAAACACGGCACGCACATCGAGCAGCTTAAGCAGTCGCTGCGCAACGCCATCGATTTGGGCAAAGTTCACAGCGGCGAGACCATTGTTACCAATGCAAGGCATCACGCGGCACTGACAAAGGCATCGGAAGCACTGACCGATGTACTCCAGGGCATGGACTCCGGACTGACCGGGGATTTTCTCGCCATCGACATTCGACGAACATTGCATCATTTGGGAGAAATCACCGGCAACGTATCACCCGATGATTTGCTGAACCATATCTTCAGTTCGTTTTGCATTGGCAAATAGAATCCTAAAGGATGGTATGAAAGGCCGAATGGCTGCAGGATGTCTAGGACGAGAGATTTCGGCTTAAAATCGAATTATAGAATCGATTGATTGTGACAATAACTATCTCACCTTACATTGTGCCATCCAATTAACCATGATTGACACAATAGGTCTCGAACTACTCAACCGACTTCACCCGCTGCATTGCGCGTTCAGTGAAGAGGGAGACCTATATTTCTGCAGCACGCGTGTGAGCGAATTATTTCCCGATGCCAAATCAATTGTGGATTTGTTCGCATCGAATAGTGCAGGCGAATTATTGGACCTTGCAAGTGAACTCAAGAGCACATCAGCTGACTACGGTGTTATCGATGTTTTTTCCATTCAACTGCACACTACTTGGCTAGGCAAGTTGACCCGACTGGATGAGCAAAATCGATGGTTGCTATGCATGGAAACATCCGACAAAAAAAACGCGTCTGAAATTTCCGCAGAACAAATGAGCCGTGAGCAAGTTATAGAATTGCAACGACAGGCTCTTTTCTATGAAGCGCTTCTTCATCAGCTGCCGGCAGAGGTTGCTGTTTTCGATCCGGATTTCAAATTCCTGTTCGTCAATCAGAATGCAATAAAGAACGAGGAGTTGCGTCGATGGCTTATTGGCCGATCGGAAATCGAATACTGGAAATCAAAAAATTTACCTCTCGAGAAAGCAATCCAGCGAATTGAAGGCTTTAAACAGGCCGTGGCTCAACGAAAGGCTACCGCCGTGGAGGAGGTTTTTCACGCCGGAACTGAAAAGGAAAAGCAGTACATCCGTGTTACGCATCCCTATTTTAAACAGGATGAGTTACAGTTTTTGTTGACCTACGGCATCGACATCACTGAGCTAAAGCTAACGGAGAATAAGCTCATGCAGCAGAATAGTGAATTGGAAAAAGTGAATGCCGAACTCGATCAATTTGTGTACAGCGCATCGCACAACTTGCGTGCACCACTGCTCTCCATGAAAGGGCTTCTTAGCTTGATCTCCCTTGAGGACACTGCATTCGAAGACCGCAATCGGTTTATGCAGGAAGTTTATAAATCCATCGAACGTCTGGACGCTACAATCCACGACATCATCGAATATTCGAAAAACGCACGACTCGCTGTTGCTCCGCAGGAAATTGACATTCCGCACATCATTCATTCAACCATCGAGGATTTAAAGTTCATTGACCAAAGTAAGGTTGCCGTTACTGTGACAACGGATTTGAACTGCCCTCTTTTCAGCGACGAACGGCGCATTCGCTCTGTTATACACAATATTGTCTCCAACAGCATCAAATACGCTGATCCGGCTAAAAACGAGCGACATTTAAACATCACGGCAAAGACATCAGCATCTCACTGTATGCTGACCTTTTCAGACAATGGGATCGGTATTCCTCAGGAAAATCAGGAGCGCGTTTTTGATATGTTTTATCGAGGAACAAGCATGAGAACCGGTTCTGGTTTGGGACTTTACATTGTCAAGGAAATGCTCTACAAACTCGGGGGCAGTCTGCAGTTGACGTCACAAGAAGGCATGGGCACCACCATTACACTGGAAATTCCGAACTTAGCGGGTGATGTGGCTCATTCATGAGTGAATGATTGTTCAAGGCACCTTTGTTTTATCGGATTTCCATTACTTTTCAACTCTCAACCTAGTAAATGAAGGAAAGCGACAGCACATCGAATGAAGGCGTCACTGTATCGCTCGAAGAATACAACCGTGTGCTCTCCGAGAATCGACTAATGCGGGCCGTGCTGAATCAGTTACCCTCGGAATTGGTGGTTGTTGACACCCACATGTGCTATCTCTTCGTCAACAAAGAAGCTGTCAAGGACGACGAGATTCGAGAATGGATGATTGGTAAAACAGATACTGAGTTTTGGGAACGAAAAAATCGCAATTCAGCATTATCCATCAAGCGCAGAGAAGGTTGTCAGGAAGTGATTCGAACCAATAAGGATTTGCAATTCGAGGAATCCTTTCACGTCGGAACCCCTCAGGAAAAACACTACATTCGTTTGCACCGCCCAAGTCTAGCTGAGAGTGAGCAAGATTATATCATCGTCTACGGTCAGGACATTACTGAGTTAAAAAAGAGTGAGGAAAAGCTAAGGGCTCAAAACACCGAATTGGAAAAGGTAAATCACGAGCTTGACCAATTCGTTTATAGCGCATCGCACAACTTGCGTGCACCCTTATTGTCGGTTCAAGGATTACTAGGCTTGATAGAAGACGAGGCAACTGAAACAACAACACGCAAACTTTTTATTGGGGAAATCCACAAGTCAATCAATAGGCTGGATGCAACCATTCGCGACATCATAGACTATTCGAAAAATGCACGCTTACCGATAGAACCTGTTCCGGTGAATGTCGAACAGTTGATTCGCAACACGCACGAAGACTTAAGGTTTTACGAGGGAAATTCAGTTTCACTGGAATTAATCATTGAGCAATCAGCGGTATTCCATTCGGATGAACGACGGATAAAATCCATCATTCACAACATAATGTCGAACAGCGTCAAGTATGCAGATTCGACGAAAGAGCAATGCTTGCTGCAAGTCGTCGTGCATGTTGATGATCAGCACTGCCATTTGACGTTCACCGACAATGGTCAAGGCATTTCGACTGAAAACCAAACTAAGGTGTTCAATATGTTTTATCGCGGAACGGCGCAACGCAGTGGGTCCGGCCTCGGCTTATACATTGTCAAAGAAATGACGGAACGAATCGGCGGCACAGTATCGCTTCAGTCGACACCTCATGAAGGCACTACTGTCACCATCAATTTGCCCAATTTGCGCTAATCGCGAAATTGCATGACGTATTTCGTTTGACCTTCGCCATAGACTTCATAAACGAAATTGACGTCCTCTCCCCTACCTTTTTCAGCGACGTACTCTGTCAACTTCGGGTAAGACTTCATAGCGCCAATAATCATTGAAGCCATGCCGTCGGTTTCAAATGACGAAATTGCTGCGTGACCTGCAGGAATGATCAAGGATTTTAATTCCGGAAGCGATGCGAGCACAAGACTATCCTCAGCGGATACAATCATTCCGGCCAATGATTTCAGTGAGTCCTCAGCAACCATATCCGGGTTATCGAAATAAACACCGATCATGTGAGGTTCAATTCCCTTCTCCTTGGCAATTGCACTTATGCGTTCGAATGCGGGTCCAATCTTCTCGTAAGGCCCACGATGTTCGATGCCCATAACACGAAAACCGGGCATTTCACCTTCCGTCACGTGTACGCTGGAAAATAGGCCCTCATTGGCCAAATACGTTACCGCAGCGAAAACAAGCAGAACAATAATTGCCAGTACTTTTTTCATAGTTGAGAGGATTTATATCAAACGCAAATAAAAACGCAAAAATACCCTATTGCGAAACAAGCTAACCGTTCAACACTTTGTGATTATCGTCAGTTTCTAAAATCGATATCCTAACATCCATCAGTCTTTACATGAATCTTCTTCGTTTGTTTTGCTCCAAACACTTCTAACACACCACTTACTATGCTTAAATTCTCCTCAGCGAGCGCTCGTGTCGTTAATACCCGTCGAGCCGTTATGGAATGTATGGAAATCGCTTTAGGCGACAACTACCAGGACACTGACCTCTTGGTACTTCATGCATCGATTGGCCATGACTTCAAAGAAATGATTCATCAAGCGCATGAAATGGCACCCAACGCCCGCATTGTTGCCGCGTCTTGTTGCGGTGTTGTCGGAAGAGAAGGTGTTAGCGAGTCCATGAAAGACATGGCGCTCATGGCGGTGAAGGGCAAAGAATTCGCTGTAGCCAGTGTCGATCATATCAACGGAAAAAACTCCTACGAAAAAAGTCTTGAACTCGCGAAATCCCTGAAGGAACAGCAACCCGGCATCAACATGATCTATTTCCTGGCCTCGGGCATTGATATCGCCAATGATGAGTGCATTCGTGCATTCGAAGAAATTCTGGGAGAGCATGTAACCATATTCGGCGCGACATCTTCCGACAACATGAAAGGTGTCATCAGCTTCCAAGCCGTTGACGATAAGGTCTACGAGCATGCAGCATTCGCCGTTGGATTCTCTGACCCAACGCTAACTGTTGACACACAAGCTACCCATGGCTTCGTGGCCATTGGTGAGCCGCTTGTAGTGACAAAAGCAGAAGGGCATATCATCAAGGAGTTCAATGGCAAACCGGCCTGGGAAGAATATACCCGTCGATTAGGTCTTACTCCAGATGCCACCTGTGGTGATACGATTCCGATCGGAGCATTAGGCGAAAAACTTAGTCCTGAATTGGCGAAAGAATATGGCAATGGACACTTGCTGCGTGTGGTTACAAAGCGCGATGGCAACGACATGCATTACGCCACAACGATTCAAGAAGGCACACCCGTTTGGCTTACCACCCGCGACGAAGAATTGATTTTCACAGAAATGGATCGCATGGTTCAAGCAATGAACGACAGAAACCCCGGCAAGAAGCCTGTTGCTGTATTTCACGCAGACTGCCTTGCCCGCGGCCGTTTCCTCTTCAACCGCATCATCAAAGACGAATTGGTGAGTAAAATGCAATATCCCTTTTACAATGAAGGCGCTTGTCCTCCGTGGTTAGGCATGTATGGTTTTGGTGAATTCGCACGTTTAGGCGGGAAGAATGTTTATCACAACTATACAACTGCACTATACGTGATCTACCGCTAAAAGGACTGTGAACGATATGGCGGAAAGTCGGGAATATGATGAACTGTTGAAGCAGTATCGCGAACTCCAGCTGAGAGTAACGCGATTCTCTGCTGTGGAACAGGAGCTCATCAATACCCGCGATCGCCTAGATAACGAGCTGGTGCTGCATCAGCGGTTACATCGATACAATTCAGATGCGTTGAAAGAGGTGGATGAATCCGCCTTTTTTCAGCTTGAGGCGGAGGCTATTGTGGATGTTTTCGAACTTGAAAGTTCGTTCATCCTTTATTACTCGAAGGAAACTTCCGAAACACTCCTATTCAAAGAAGGCACGCATGAATCATGTTCAACCAAAATACTCTTAGACGAATTTCAATCGCTTCGCCGGAAAATCAATCCGGCTAAAACAGCAATTGTTTCTGCGGAGGTGTTGAACCAGTTCGGTTACCTATCGAACTTCGAGCATGGCATATTCGGATTTTTCTCAGAAGACGAATTGAAATACGAGGTTTATTTCGTAGGCGTCACAGGTAAAACCAATGCGCCGCTATACAATCGACCGCAGGAACGTCACCTGATCATCTTCGGCGTTTTTCAGCAGCAATTTCAGGCTATGCTTGCGAATCGTAAACGAAGCGAAGAGATCTCAAAGCAAATGGCGCAGATTAAAGCCGGTCAGCAAGAGCTTCGAAAACTATCCCTCATTGCCACCCGAACAAAAAACGGCGTAATCATCGCAGATAATCATGGGCGCATTGAATGGATAAATGATGCCTTTACCCAAATTTCGGGTTACACCTTACAGGAAGCTCTGGGTAAGAAACCCAAAGACCTTTTACAGGGCCCCAAGACAGACCAAAACGCCCGTGAAATTCTGAAAAAGGCTTTATGGAATAAAGAAAACGTTGAAGTCACGGTCGTTAATTATGATCACGAGGGCAAAGAATATTATAATCAACTTGAAATTATTTGCGTTTTCAACGAGCAGGGAGAGCATACCAACTTCATTGCATTACAAAAAGACATCACCGCAGAGACACTGACGCAGCAGGAAATGATTCGAATGAATACACGCTTCGAACTCATTGCCCGACATTCCAAAATTGGGACTTGGGAATATTTGCCAGCAGACGGAAGTATTCGCTGGAGCGATCTGATGTATGAAATCTATGGGGCATCAAAAGATCTTTCGAAAGCAATTCCTGAAATATGGAAAAACGCTATGGGGACGGCCGATTACGAGCAAGGCGTGGAGGACATGAACCGAATTCGAAACGGCCAGTTAAGCAAATCCGAATCGACTTACAGAATAAGACGGCAATCAGACGGCATGGAACGCGTGGTTGAAACGATGATGGTAGCTGAACATGACGCGCAAATGAATCTCGTTCGAGTAGTCGGTAGCACTAAGGATATAACGGAAGAAATCCTCCTGCGAAAGGAACGTGATGCAGCCTCAGAGCGCATGATTACCCTTAAAACGTTTTATGAAAGTATCCTCAACCATTCGCCTTCGCAGAAATTTGTTTTTGACCCTGACGGCAGAATTTTGTTTTGCAGCGATCCACCAAAAGAAGGCGCGTTATGGTGGGATCCAACCTCACATCAATCCATTTTTGATAAGCGAAATCAGAAGCATTCAGAAAGAACAACGCTCATGATTTCAGCTATTGAACAAGCCCTTAAACAGCGCCACATGATTCGCGTCGAAGACAAGGGGGTACTCAGCAATGGCGAACAAATTGAGTTTCTGCAAAGCATCCTGCCTTACGAGGATAATACCGGTAAGCTTGAACACATCATCGTTACCGGCGTTGACATTTCGGAATTGAAAAAGATTGAACTTGCGTTGAATCTAAAAAATGAAGAGCTTCAAAAGACCAACGCCGAGTTAGACAACTTTGTCTATAGCATTTCTCACGACTTGCGCTCTCCGCTCTTGTCGATTAAAGGAATCGTGTCACTCATCATTCAGTCCTCTGATATCGATGAAAAGAACAGACGCTACCTTGAAATGGTTGACGGATCTGCTTCGCGGCTGGATGGCACCATACAGGAAATACTGGAGTATTCGAGAAATTCAAGACTCGACATCGCCCATGAAAGTTTTAACCTCGTGACTATGGTCCAAGAGGCATTCAATGACCTTAAATTCAGCGCACAAGGGAATATTCAGTTGGTTCTAGACATTCAAACTGATCCGATCATTCACTCCGACAAATCGCGCGTAAGTGTACTGATCAAGAACATCATTGGTAACAGCATCAAGTATCGAAAAAAGGATATTGACTCCATGGTTAAGCTTACCTTATCACGTTCAGAAAGCAAGGTCATCATTGCCATTTCAGACAATGGAGAGGGAATTGACCGCAAACATCTGGACCAAGTCTTCACCATGTTTTTCCGAGGAACCACAACGAGCATCGGGACGGGCCTTGGACTGTATATTTGTAGGGAAATAGTAAGCAAACTTGGGGGACATCTTCGTGTTGACTCAACTTTGGGTGAGGGCACGACCATGACAATCATTTTAGAAGAATAATCGGGATATGGAAAGAATCAAAAAGGTACTACTCGTTGATGATGATGACATCTTCAATATGCTTCACGGTGAAGTTTTAAAGCGATTAATCCCGGGCGTTCGAATTGAAATATTCAAGTCAGGTGTTGAAGTAACCGAGTATCTGCAGCGTGAAAATGAGAATGACATTGACCTCATATTTCTAGACATTCGCATGCCGGTGATGGGCGGATTCGAGGTGCTTGACGTAATGGCAACTATGGACCCTAAACGCTTTGAAAACACCCGCATCTATGTATTGTCATCCACCTTGGATGACAGGGATCTCCAGCGTGCAAAGGCCACACCGTTGGTGACTGATTTCATCGGCAAGCCCATGTCATTTGATACCATGCGCACTATTTTGGGGCAATCCTCCTAAAAGCGAATGAGGCCCTTGTTTTGTGTTAGCTTTGGGCTGAACGACTCTAACCCTAACATGCCCAAGAATACTATCCTGAAAAACGAGCAGCAGCGCTATGCGCTATATGGGGCACTATTCGGCTGTTTATTTCCCATCATAGGCTCCTTGTTCGAATCGTACATGCTCTACAGCAGGGTCACCTGGGAGTTGATACTTACCTGTCAGCGGGAATCAGAGATGCTTTGGATTATCGATACGGCACCTCTCTTTCTCAGCATTTTCGCATCCTTTGGAGGGAAACAACTCGATGTCGTCCAAGAGAAGAACAGAGAAATAAACGAGCGCTACGATCAAATGGTTGTTTTGCGTGAGATGGCCGATGACGCCAACAAGGCCAAAAGCGAATTCTTGGCGAACATGTCACATGAGATTCGTACTCCGATGAACGCCATTATCGGTATGAATTATCTTATTCAAAAGACCGATCTTAATGCGAAGCAAGTAGAATACATTCATAAAACGGATGTTTCGGCGCGAGCACTGCTACGAATCATCGACGACATTCTTGACTTTTCAAAAATCGAAGCCGGCAAGCTTCAATTGGAAAACACCTCGCTGTTTTTGGAGGAAACGATCGCACATGTGGCCGATGCGGTAAATATTAAACTTCAAAAAAAGAAAGAGGTTGAGCTGATCAGCCACGTTGACCCCAATATCCCGGCTGTGCTTCATGGCGACAGCTTAAGACTGCGGCAGGTACTGCTCAACCTTGCGGATAATGCAGGAAAATTCACAGAAAAAGGTGAAATTAAAATTGAAGCACGTTTGCTGAGCATACTCGAGAACCGCGTGCAAGTTCAGTTTTCCGTGAGTGATTCCGGTATCGGGATGAGCGAAACACAATTGCAGCGCATCTTCACGCCCTTTCAGCAAGCCGATATTTCAACTACACGCAAATTCGGGGGCACAGGCTTGGGTCTTACCATTTGCAAGCGCATCATTGAGCTCATGCAAGGCCAATTACAGGTGAGCAGCAGTCTCGGCCATGGCAGCACATTTACCTTCACTGCGATATTCGAAACGGCTGAACAGCGAGAACAAATTCATAGCACGTATCATCCTCGCAACGGACTCAAAGCCCTTTTGGTGGATGACTCCGAGAGTGCACGTATGATCCTTGAAGAAATGCTGGAGTCTTTCGGATTTGAGGTGCATTCGGCCGACAACTCACGGACGGCCCTTTCGCTTTTCAAAGAAGAACATACCGCTGAGCAACCGTTTTCTATCCTCATTATCGACTGGAAAATGCCCGGCATGAATGGCGTTGAATTGGTTGACACCATGAAAAAAGAGATGGACAACATTCCGGCCGTTATCATGGTGACTGCATACGGCCTAGAGTCTATCAAGGAGGCCACTACCCAGAAAGTGGTTGACGACTACCTCTTAAAACCAATCAATCCGTCAACGCTATTCGACGTCATCAACAACTTGCTGCACCTGACCCCGACGCGCAGTCTTCAGGAGGTGAATCAACTGGTCGATTTGGCGGAGATCAGGGACATTCTCAAAGACTCAAAAGTTTTGCTCGTTGAAGACAACGAAATGAACCTTGATTTAGCGACTGAATTATTGGAGGATGTCGGTATACAACTTACCATAGCGCGCAATGGGCTTCAAGCGCTGGAGTCCCTGGAGCATGGCAAATTCGATGCGGTGTTGATGGACATCCAAATGCCAGAGATGGATGGTTTGACGGCCACTATGCGTATTCGCCAGCAGGATCAATTTAAGGACCTTCCCATTCTCGCCATGACGGCCCACGCCATGAAAGGTGAAGCTGAAAAGAGTATCGCTGCCGGCATGAACGAGCACATTACCAAACCTATCGACCCGCTTGTACTTTATTCGGCGCTCATTAAACACATTCGAAAACGCTCCATAGCCGTAAATGCTCCTGCTGCCGCATCAGCGCCATTTCAAATTAGCGGACTTGATACCACTGAGGGTCTTTACCGTGTCGGAAACAAGCTACCTGCCTATATCAAATTACTGAAATCGTATAGCGCTGTGTATGGCAACATTCTGCAAGAAGGCAATCGCCTTTTTGCATCATCGGACATAAATGAAATAAAGGCATTCCTTCACACGCTTACAGGAATTACAGGCAACATTGGAGCAAAAGAAATTCACGCTCAATTAGCACCTGTTTATGCACACGTGCAAGGACAAGACAAGAGTATAACCCAACTCTCTCCGGAACACGTTTCGCGCATCAAAGAAATATTCGGGCTCATTGCACAGCTCATACAGCAGATCGAAGCTACATTATCGGTTGAGTCGGAGCAACAAGTGCAACGTAAACCGATTGATGCGGAAGCGCTGCGAAAGCGCTGGGATGATTTGCTTACCCTTATCCGCGACAATGATTCCACAGCCTTAGATACAGCTGAAACATTGCTGGCTCAATTTGATCTCGGTCCCGAACATGAATACCGTCTGAACAGGGCGGTCAAACTACTTGAATCATTCGAATTCGAAGAGGCCGAAAAAGCATTATCCGTATGAATTCCATCATTAGCTCATCATCCGACAAACCCACACTCTTGGTCGTAGATGATTCTGCCGAAAACCTGCAGATTCTGAACGCGTTATTAAAAGACAATTACAAACTTAAAATGGCAAAATCCGGAGAAAAGGCTATTGAGATTGCTTCTCAGATGCCGCAACCGGATTTGATTCTCCTAGATATCGTGATGCCGGGAGCAGATGGTTTTGAAGTTTGTCAATCATTAAAAGCCAATCACTCCACAGCCGCAATACCGGTTATTTTTCTAACCGCTCTGAATGAGGTTGCCGATGAAACAAAGGGGTTTCAGGTGGGCGGTGCTGATTTTATCACCAAACCATTTAATCCGGATATTGTAAAGGCTCGTATCAAGACGCATTTAGAGTTGCAATCGGAGCGACGCAAATCACAGGAACTTTTAAAAGTCCTACTTCCTGAGAACGTCATCAAAGACCTTATCACCAAGGGAAGTCATGATCCGGAATACAAGGAAGACGTGAGCATCATGTTTTGCGATTTCGTTGGCTTCACGCCTATTTCAGCGCGTTTGTCGCCGCGTGAATTGATTAATGAGTTATCGGACATCTTCGGTGAATTCGATCGGATATGCGAAACACATGGCGCCACTCGAATTAAAACCATTGGTGATGCATATATGGCTGCGACGGGACTAGACGGATCAGCTCCGCACGCAATTCAACTCATTCAAACGGCTCGAACGTTTATCACCCACTTAGAAAACCGCAACCGCACATCATCGCAAGAATGGCAATGTCGCATCGGGATTCACTCCGGCAAAGTGATTGCGGGTATCATCGGTAAAACGCGTTTTCTCTATGATATCGTAGGTGATGACGTGAATATTGCTGCGCGGGTTGAGAGTGCGGGAAGTCCTATGAAAATTACGATAACCTTCGATACTTATCAATTGTTGGAGGACAAACAACAAGCGCAATCCATTGGCAACGTTTACTTGAAAGGTAAGGGTGAAATGGAGTTATTCCATGTGGTCTAAGCAAGTCCTACGCGTCGCTTGACGAAGAGGATATTTTTCTCCAATCCGTTGGAACGTAATTTCGAGGAAGATTCGGTATGAAATGCGTGCGCACCGAGGAAATGCAATTGCACTTCGTTCCATCGTTCACGGTCGCTCATTTCACCGCAAGACTTCAACTCGAGGTATAAGAATTCTGCAATCGCCGGGAAATCCTCTCGTCCTAGGTAATCCAAATCGGCATCACAAATGATACGCTCGAGTAACGTCTGAGGTTGCTGAGGTATTTTGGTTACCAAAATCAGTCGCTGAATGAGCGCTATTTGTTCCG
>Ga0209617_10001230_pt1 | contig 11982 bp, 9 predicted proteins | sample LakEriepJuly2011_2_FD_187459 | JGI IMG/M metagenome (GOLD analysis project Ga0209617, IMG submission 187459) | Freshwater microbial communities from dead zone in Lake Erie, Canada - CCB epilimnion July 2011 (SPAdes) (version 2) | ecosystem: Environmental > Aquatic > Freshwater > Lentic >... | reverse complement strand
GCTGCTGAGGCGTTGCATTTGGATCTGGGTTGATGCGATTCTCTTGGTAATTCCCAGTTGCCTCACGATAAGGAACCACACTTAAGAAGAAATCTCCTTGGACAAACTTCCCGTTTCTAAAATATGACTGAATTCGAGGCATTACAGAATAAGTAGTGGCGCCAGACGCGGATGGAATACCCGGTGCATTCCACAGAGAAGTCGTTGATGCTCCTATGTAGTTATATTCAGGGCTGGGTGGGAAGGTAATGCCCTTAGTGGATCTGATAAAACTTGCCTGAGTCAGTGTTGTTGTATTGCCAATTTCAACAGAATCAATGCAATTTTCAGATGTTGCATCTGCGCAAGGTGGAAGTATTGAAGTTGCCTTCATGCTCTGAGGGGAATTCTTAGGATCACAGTAAGGATCAGTTAATCCAGTGCACCATATCCATTTCCCTGCTCTCGTCTGATCAACAGAGGTGACAGTAGGAGGCATAATTGCGAGATAGCTATTTATCTCAACGGCCCCATCTTCAACAACATACTCAAGAATATTGTCGCCATTATTTCCTACAGTCGTGCGAAGTGGATCATAAGCATCACCGGCAGCAAATGCGACACCCGTGAACAAAGCTGGAATGGCTAGCCCTAAAACTACTAACTTACGCAATTTTATCTTTTTCATTTCTTTTTATATCCGGTCGGACATTTTGGATTTACTGCAGTTACTTTCTTAGTGGTCTTTCCTTTAACGCAGGTTATTGAGATCTTCTTAGCAACTGGTTTTGCAGTGGCGCTCGGAGTCGGGGTTGGATTAGCTGTCGGTGTTGCTGAAGGGGTAGGTACGGGAGCCTCTTGGGTCAAAGTGATCTTTACAGTCGGCGTTGAGAAGGTAAATCCATAGGCAGCCAACCGCAACCAACCATCTTTCTCGTTGACTACCGTTGTAGCAACGCTATTTTCGCCGGTTTCGTTGACTATAGAGATACTTGCTTGAATAGGTGCGCTAGTAAATTTATAGAGACAGCGTGCGACTTCGGAGTTCACTTGCAAATCGTATGAACCTTTAAATACCTCACCTTTTGATGTTAGGTGTGGGGATCCGACTTTATATTCCAGCGTTCCTGCAGACGTGTTAAAGACTGGAGGGCCACCCGAATACATCATCGCATTTGTTGTAACAACGCCGATAAATTTAGAAGTGTCTTGGAAACATTCTGCAGAGTCACTTGATAGAGGAAGAGTTCTTATCGTCCAATTGCTCGGCGATGCGTTTGCTTTATCTTTTATGTAATCTTTCCAGAGCGCATACTCAGCAAAGGTCGCCTCTCGATCTGGCGCGGGTTCGGAAATTTGATTCCTACGTCCTGTCGGCCCTTGATCGCCATAAGAACCACCGCCGTAATAGCCTTTATAGAATGCGCGCATATTCTCCGGCAGTGATGCATAGGGCTGAGTGGCTCCAATTGCTGGCACGACTACCGGATCACCTTCCACGGTTAAATCTATGCCTGAGTTGGTTTTGGAGATAATCACTTCAGGAGCTTTTAATCTGCCGTGCACCCATCCGGTAGGAGAGGTACTGAGACGGACTTTAAATTTAAATCGGTAGCCACTTGGGAAAGATTGCTTCAGTGCACAGGCACCTTCTTCAATTGAGGCACAGATTTTTGTGTCATCGCCGCTGCGGCTTAACATTTCACTTCCGCAAGCCAGAGCTAAACGAACGCACTCCACTTGATCCTTACCGCGTCCATCCTTCTTTTGAAATCTTCCGTATTGACCTGACTTAACGGTTACGGGCGAGATAAAAGATGAATAGCCACTAAAGCTAAATTTATCCGTGTTACTGCCTAGACGTCCGCGTAGCGTGAAGTTAATTAGGTATTCATCGGTGCCGCCACCGTTGATTAGACCAGGAATTTTCCAAAGGCTTGGAGTACTCCCCTGTGGAAGATTTCTTTCTGGAGCCGCTGGAAAATCTGTAAATCCCGCATCAGGGAAATTCCTTCCATAAGTTCCATTCTTCTCTTCGCCCGTGGGTGAGATGGCTGAAATACCTACGACGCAATTTGTCTCAGCATCTGTTGCACATCTCGGTAAAATCGCATCAAATCTCATATCCTTGGAAGTTCCGCAAAATTCATCTGCAATAGTTTGACAATATCGTTCTTGATATGTTGCTCTATCAAGTACCGCGGATAAAGAAGATGTGTTGGCGGCAATCTGGAGATTTTCCTGAATAGTAATGCTTTGCAACTCTTGTCCACCCGTTGTATATGGAGTCGGCAGGAACCATTGTTCTTCAGGTAAGTCGATTGCACCGGCAGGGACTGTTAGCCCAATTGTTAGCGTTAACAATGTAACAAGTGCAGGAATTCTTCTCATTTTCATTTCTTCTTATATCCAGTCGGACATTTTGGATTTACTGCAGTTACTTTCTTAGTTGTCTTGCCTTTGATGCAAGTTATAGAAGTCTTCTTTGCGGCTGCCGGTTTGGCAGCGGCTGAAGGGGTTGGTGTAGGTGAAGCGGCTGGAGCTGGGGCCGAAACTTCTTGAGAGAGTTTCACCTTGATCTTTGGTGTTGAGAAAGTAAATCCGGCGGCTGTCATCTTTAACCAACCATCACTCTCGTTGATGACAGTCGTAGCAAGTGTTGGAGTTCCATCAGAACTTGATACTTCAATCTTTGCCTGAATAGGTGCGGAACCAAAACCATAAAGACAGCGCGCTACATCAGAGCGCAGATTCAATTGGTAATAACCTTTAAATAGCTCACCTTTAGAATCAAAGTGCGAAGCGCCAACTGTGTAATTTAGCGATTGCTCAACTTGATCAAACTTTGGAGGGCCATCGCTATAAACAACAGCGTTTGTACCAATTACCCCTGTGAAGCCTTTTCCACTCACGCAGTTCCGCGACTCAAGGGGAAGCTCTCCGTTAATAGTCTCAGCTACCCAGAAGGTGCGCATAGCTGCAGCTTTATCGTTAAGGAGAGGTAACCAGAGATTCATCTCTTTGATTGGTTGCTCACCGGCAACCTCTGATTTAGTGAGTAAAGTTCTTGAAAATAGATCCTTAGTTACAAAATCCTCAGTAGTGCGGGCGGTTCCGCCGGCGCCAACTGGATAAAGGTCTTTGACCGTTTGTGGCAAATCACCCCATTTAAGCCAACCGTAAACCGAGGGAATGCTAAGTGGCTTTGCCGAGATTTCAACTACCTGAGAGCTATCGGCTGCAGTCGTCATAACAATATTGGCATCTTTTAAACGCCCGTGTAGCCAACCTTGTACCGGCTGACTCAAGCGAACTTTCAAAATTACGGTCTTCTCTAAATCAAATGGAAGTCGATAACCGCACAATCCTTTTTCTACAATTTGACAGCCTTGCTCGACAAATGTTGTGTTATGTCCTTTAGAAAAACCATCTCCACGTTTAACGACATTTGCAACAGTGGGATAATATGAAGTGCCGGCAACTTCCTTAACTGGTTGAATTGATGCCGAGAATGAATGGAAATTCGCTTTATCGGGCCTGCTACGCAGATCAAGGAAGCCATTAACCCCAACGCTTAGAGCGTATGTTTCGGTTATGCCTTTGCTATTTGTCAGCGTCCAAGTACTTGATCCATATCCAGTTGGTAGGAATTTTGCTTTATCTCCCTTGTATACGGGATCTGGCCCCCAGTTTCGTTGAAACGTCGCTGGAATTATCGAGCCATCTTCATTTTTAATGCTGAATGAATCGATACAGTCCGAATCAGAAGCGCTATTACATTTAGTAAATTTCGATGTGAATTGGTAAGCGTTAATCTCTGGCGTTGTGCATTCTTTGGTTTCAAGGGAGTCACAAAGATACATACTTTTCGGAGAATCTCCTCGGTTTAACACAGCAAGCGCATACAGCGAACTTGGCTCAGTATGTCCAATTGAGTTATCCGTGTTATAGCCCATCCAGCCTGCCTCTTGTTTAACAGATGGATAGAAATTCTCTTCAGGCACATCTCCACTTGCCACGGGAACCAAGGTCATAGAGAACCCGATTAAAACAGCGGCGGCTAAAAACTTCTTCATTTCTTCTTAAACCCCTTCGGACATAATGGCTTTACGGCAGTGACTTTCTTGCTGGTCTTTCCCTTTACGCAAGTAATTGTTATTGTCTTTGCGACAACAGGCTTTACCGACGGGCTTGGAGATGGAGAAGGTGTTGGTGCTACAACTTCTTGTGTCAACTTCACTCGGACTGTCGGTGACGAGAAAGTGAAGTTATATGCAGCAAGATTTAAGAATCCGTCTTTCTCGCGGACTAAAGTCGTTGCAATATCTGGCACACCCACTTCAGAGACAACCGAGATTGTTGCACCAATAGGTGCTTGTGAAAAACCGTATAAACACCTTGCGAAGATCGAACTCATAACTAAGTCATAGCTTCCCTTAAATACTTCACCAGCAGAAGTTAGGTGTGGTGCAGCAACCTTGTAGTCAAGTACTCCAACGCTCTTATCAAAAGTTGGAGGACCATCTAGATACTGAGCCGCATTGGTAGAGACAACACCTACAAAACCGTTGCTCTTTGTGAAGCAAGAGTTTGGATTTTTGGAGTCATCAAAACCGATCATAGTTTTTAACATCCACGCTGTTGGCATAGCCTGAGCTTTATCACCAATGACCGGTAACCAGTTAACAAATTCTTTCATTGTGTTTTCATCGTTTCCGGAGTTACCATCGCGACGCAACGCAATTTCAGAAAGAGGTTGTTCTTTTGTACCAAAAGAAGCGCTTCCGTAATTTGCGGCACCGGCATAAAAGGACTTTAGTCCAGCGGGCATGGCATCGTTATTTACCCAAACATCAATTAGTGGAACTTTAATCGCATTTGCTTGTACCGTAAGTAATTGTGTCCCGGAATCCTCTTTTATTAATGTTACCGTTGGTGATTTCATGCGCCCGTGTAACCAACCATTAAGTTGATTATTCATTCTAAATTGCAGACCAAAGGCGACATTCTGCGGAAGTGGATAACCCTTTGCGCATTCAGTTTCAGTAGACATTATGCACTTGCCTGTTTCAGGAACTTGCCCAACAGGCGCACCAATTGTCCAATCTGCAGTTGGATATTGTTTTGGATCTACGGACATTGAATTAAAACCAAATTTGCCGGTTTCGATAGAAATTGCAAATATTCCGGTTTGCATACGTTGCATTGAAAACTTTGCTGTAGGTGAGGTATTGGTTTCGCGAGATCCAACTAACTCAGATTTAATTAAGTATAAATTTCCACCAGCGTGTGGAGCATCGGGAATCTTTACCAGTATTGCTCCGCCGCCGGTCGGTAAATTCTGCGAAGCATCACCCTGAAAGTCATACTTTCCTTTATCTGCAAAAATGCCAGCGGGCTGTACATCTAACTCTTTGCCATCGTCAGTTTTAGCAAAAATTTTAGTAATGCAATCAACAGTATTTATAGCGTCACACTTTGGAAGAACTGCTCGATAAAACTGTCTTGCGGTAAATTCGCACCCGACCTGAGATAAAGATGAGCAGGCGGTGATGGATTCCACAGATAGATTTGCCGCTACTTTAAAACTTATTAAACCTGAATTAAAACGGGTAATTTCAGCTGCGTCTTGGAGTAAGTAACCCTGATAATTCTTAGCCGGGGCTGGTGAGGCCAAATGTTGTTCATCATATGAATCGACACCGTGTGCCAGTGTTGGAGATACAAGCGCTACCGCGATTAGCAGTACAGCAAACTTACTTCTGCGTTTCACCGTATCCCCAGTCTAAAAAAATGAGTGCTGCTGAGAATTAAAGAGCCCGCCCCCGCCGCGCTAATTACTTAGCGAGGCGGAGGACGGATTGCCCTCTATCTTCTATAAGGAAGAAGTTCAGAAACTACTTCTTTTTGTAACCTGCAGGACATGCTGGCTTGACTGCTGTGATCTTCTTTACAGTCTTGCCCTTAATGCAGGTGATTGTGGTCTTGTTCAAGATCTTGGTAGCAGGCTTGTAGCTCTTCTTGATACCGATCTTGAGCTTTGGACGTGAATATTCGAAGCCAGATACATCGATGATGATCTTTCCGCTTTTCACGCTGATGCTCTTAAGGAAGGCTGTGGTGCCGCCAGCCTCAGTTGTAAGTGATATTTCAAGAGCTGATACAGCATCATTTGGGTTAGTCATACCCCAAAGAAGTTTTGCATCTGCTACTGGAATTACCGCTTTGTAGAAGCCCTTGTTCACTGTCGTACCATCTGGCGCGAAGTGAGGAGCTGCTGCTACCCATGAGAATGTCTTTGTATTCTCATCCCACGTTGGAGTTGAGAGGCTACAGACACCGTTGGTACCGACATACATACCGCCGGATGTTCCATCGACACCGAAGCCTGACATATCGTCATTGGCTGCCAGTGCAATCATTTGGAGCTGACGGACATTCGCCTTAGCGATTCCGGTTTCTCCAACACAATCTGCGGCCTTCTTTGCAAGCGGAACCGTCACTGGGCTACCAGTAATTTCGATCACGTTGTACTCGCCACCAGGTATTTGCTTAGTGGTGATATCGACGCCGACTGCAACCGTAACACCGGTCTGCATTTCGCCAACACGAATCTTCATGGTGACAACCAAATCTGAATCAAGGCTTACTGCGTAATCCTTGTTACCGACTTGACCGGCCAAGTTGATCTTCTTATCAGCACCCGTAAGTGTTGGGAGAACGTCAACGAATAGCTGGCTAGATGAGAACTCACTGATAGAACGTGACTCAATATAAAGTCCGTCATAACCAAGTGCACCAAGGTTTAGACCTTGCCAATCAGCGTTAGTCCAACGTCCTGGAAGAACGCGGCCTGATTCAGCAGGCGTGCCAACTGCAACACCAGGTGCTGGAGCAAGAGGTGCAGTTGCGGCAAGTTCTGCTGCTTCGGCGGTTGCGCTCTCAGTTGTTGGGGCAACAGTTGTTGCAGGTACAGCTGGATCAGCTGGAAGCGCTGCAGGCGTACCTGCTACTGCCCAACCGTTCACCAAAGCATTCTGAGTAACCCAGATTGGAATAATAATTCCTTCTGTTTCCTTAAATGTCTTTGCAGTTGCATCGTAGGTAGTTCCCCCCACTGGTCGCAACTGAGATGCTGAAAGTTCAGCAAGGTCAACAAAAGTCACACCGGTGAAGTTTGTAATCTGCTTCGCCGCCTCTGCAGCTGTTGGGTAGAAGAAGAAGAATTTAACTTCGTTATCTACTAGGAATGCTACAGAACCCTTAAAGCACTCACCAAAAGTCTTCTTTGATTTTGTCTTAGTTGCTGGATCCCAGCATTCCGTTTGGTATGAATAAGAATCAAGTGGCTTATTAATGTCATATTTGTTTGTCTTGGTGTCAAGAATCGCACCTTGTTCTGGGTGGTTTGCCGATCCGATAAGAGAAGAGAGATCTTTCGTCTCAAACTTATTGGTTGCAAGTACATCGCGCTGATACTGCGACATCCACCAGTTGTTATCGATTACTTTGCCACCCTTAACCTGCGCAACTGGTGCGAAGAAGTCTGATGGCGTCTTCTTAGCCGGAACATCTGCACCACTGAGTACATAGACCAAAGGAATTTTTGATCCTGAGCCTGTTGTAAGAGTTACTGATTCGACGCAATAAATACCGTTTTGCACTACACAGGCATTCATTGGAGTCTTTGGCAGACGGATCGTTGCTGCACTTGCTGTGTTAAAACCAGTAGTGAGCAAACCCGCGAGCAGGGCTAGGGACGATGCCCCAGCAATAAGTTTCTTTTTCACATTTCCCCCATATAGATAGGCGAAGCCATGGGTATGGCTTCACAGTGTTTACCGCACTTCAGGGGTTAATTTATGCGCTAAGCGAGGTAATTACACCGGCAAAGCCGACAATTCACGCCGAATTAGCGCAATTGAGCCTGTTCTTCGGTTCATACTCCTAGCGGAGTTGAGCCAGGTACCAGTTCCACTGCCACGTTTCGCGCCCGGAAGTAGTCAGCGAATCCTTGAACTCGGGGAAGGTATAGACCAACAAGGCGGTCCCACCGGGCAGGACAGTGGTTGGGCGAGAATCGCTTACGATCGGGGTGTGGTTTGTAAATATCCCAAGTGAAGGCGCAGTTGATACCAAATCTTGCGTATTATTTTTTAAACTCAATATCCAGGTAATTGGACATTGTCCTTCACCGCAACGCTCCCAAGAAATTTTTACGCCAATCGCTGTTAGCCCTCCAAGAGTGTCACCGATACCACCTGCACCGCTTATTGCGCCGAGGTCGCCAACGCTTTGTTCCCACGTCACTGGGTAATCAGATTGCAGACCAATTACTTCTGGCTGGGTATTTGAATTATTTCCAGTTACACCAGAATTTGGAAGAACAACAACTGCCTTTGGTTTACTGAAAAATTCGTATGCACTAATGCTTACGCCACTGATTGCAAAGATTGCAACGACAGATATCAGAACACTACGGATTTTGCGACGGCGCACCTTTGCAATGATGATGGGTGCCAAATCACGATTTTCCAGAACGCCGAGTGCCATCCATTGCATCTCACGTTTAATTTGCGGATCGATATCACTCATGTTTTTCCACCACTTCCGCTATTACAGTCTCTATTTCACTTTGCCCACTGCTGCGATTTGGAAGTTCTCGATTGGCTGATTTCTCGAGCTCAGGAACTAACTCCACATATGCCGCAACCGCCGCTTTACCACGCGCTAGGTGCGATGCAGCAGTACCTATCGGTATTTGTAAAACTTCGGCGACTTCGCGCAGAACCATTCCATGCTCATAAATTAAAACTAGAACAGCACGTTGTGTCGCTGATAAAGATTTGAGGGCGGCCTGGACCAATAGCCGTTGGGTTACATCTTCAGTCTGATCGACTAGATCACGGATATTTTCTGCAAGATCCCAAGAAGTCTCTTTCTCTTGCTGACGACGTAACCATTTGCGGCGCATATCAGCGTGCTTACTGACCATTACTCGCATTAAATAAGCCTCTGGATTTTCATGTTCGCGGATCTTCTTCCACCGCTTATAAACATCGGCTAGGGCTTCCTGTAGTACATCTTCCGCATTCTGAGTATCGAAGCAGATCATTTTGGCGGCGCGCAAGAAAGCCTTCTGGTTTTCACGTAACCATAGGGTGAACTCAACTTGGTCTTGTTGGCTCATGCGTGAATCTTAGGTTCCAAAAGGTCAATTTAGAAGATCTGAAACTGCAATATTTAATGAATTTAATTTCTCTCTGCCGCCATCTGGCGAGGTCAACACATATGGCTTGCCATCTGGCAAGAGAGCAAATGTGTGCTCGAAGTGCGCTCCGCGCGATTTATCTTGCGAAACAACGGTCCAATCATCTTCAAGAACTTTTGTCTTATGGGTTCCACGCGTGATCATTGGTTCAATGGCAAGTGCCATGCCGACAATTAGCTCTGGGCCATTGCCGCGTTTTCCAAAATTTAAAATATGCGGTTCTTGATGCATCTCAGTGCCGATGCCATGGCCGCCGTACTCTTGCAAGATTCCATATTTACCTTGGGAATCGATGTAGCTCTCAATTGCAAAACTAATATCTGTTAAGCGCGCACCGAGATGACCGGCAGCTATTCCGCGCCACATCGATTCTTCACAGACATCCATCATCTTCTGATCTTGCGGATCAACTGAACCAACGCCGACAGAGAATGCGGCATCGCCATGCCAGCCATCGATGATGGCGCCACAATCGATAGAAACGAGATCGCCATCGTTGATTATGCGATCGCCTGGAATTCCGTGAACGATTTCATCATTTACTGAAACACAGATAGTTGCAGGAAAGCCGTGATAATTTAAAAAGTTTGGAGTTGCCCCAGCTCGTTTAATACAAGCGGCGGCGATTGCATCAAGTGCGCTTGTCGTCATACCTGGCTTAATTGCGCTTCGGATTTGCTGATGAATATCAGCGACTACTAAACCGGCACGGCGCATTACCTTGAGTTGTTCAAGGGTTTTTAGCTGTATCGCCATGTGTTGATCTTAATTAAGCAAGGCGGCTAAGCGCGGTAATCGCTTGCTCGGTAATTTCAGAGACAGTGCCAACCGCGGGGATTGTGAGCAAAATACCTTCGTTGCGATAGAAAGAGATGATTGGGGCGGTCTGCTCTTCATAAACTTCGAGGCGGCGTGCAATGACTTCTTCCTTGTCATCTTCGCGCTGATACAAGTCAACTCCGTTGCAAGAAGAACAGTTTGTAGCGCCGGCTTCTGATGGTGCACCACATGCCCGGCAGGTGCGACGAGAAGATAGACGTTTAATGATTTCATCAGCTGCAATCGAAAGTTCAAGTGCTGCCTGCAGCGGAGTTTTGCGCTCTGCTAGAAATGCACGGAGAACTTCAGCCTGCACAACGTTGCGAGGATATCCATCTAGAAGAAATCCATTTGCTACATCATCGTGAGTCAGGCGATCTTTGACCATGTCATTCGTTACTGAATCAGGCATTAATTCACCTCGATCCATAAATGATTTCGCTTGGTTACCTAATTCAGTTCCAGCTTTCAAATTAGCGCGGAAGATATCGCCGGTTGAGATATGCGGAATTGAATAGTGCGCTGCTAGGAATTGAGCTTGTGTTCCTTTACCAGCACCTGGTGGTCCAACCAGGAGTAAACGCATTAGCGCAAGAACCCCTCATATGAACGTTGCTGCAATTGGCTTTCAATCTGCTTGGCAGTATCAAGACCAACGCCAACAACGATCAGGATTGCAGTTCCGCCGAATGGGAAGTTTTGCGTCGCACCGAAGACAATAAGTGCACCGATTGGAATAATCGCAACGAGTGCAAGATAGAGAGAACCTGGCGCAGTGATGCGTGATAGAACATATTGCAAGTACTCAGATGTCGGACGACCGGCGCGAATACCTGGAATAAATCCACCGTACTTCTTCATGTTCTCTGCAACCTCATCTGGATTAAAGGTGATCGCAACGTAGAAATAGGTGAAGAAGATAATTAAAGCTGAGTAAGCGGTTACATAAATTATGTTGTCGCCATTTACCAAGTTACGGGAGATCCAAATCGCCCAAGCTGCTTGGCTATTGGTGAAGTTAACGATCAAAGATGGAATATAGAGAAGTGAAGATGCGAAGATCACTGGGATAACGCCAGCCTGGTTCACCTTGATTGGAATGTATGTACTGGTTCCGCCATATGCCTGAAGTCCGACCATGCGCTTGGCATACTGCACCGGAATTCTGCGCTGTGCTTGCTCAACGAATACAACTGCCGCAACCACTGCGATACCAACGGTGAGAACCACGATAAATGCGAAGAGGCCCTTTTGAACCTTGATGCTCCAAAGCTGTCCAGGGAAACTTGCTGCAATCGATGTGAAGATAAGGATCGACATACCGTTACCGATACCGCGATCAGTGATTAACTCACCGAGCCACATAATTACAGATGTTCCGGCGGTCATAACAACGATCATTGTGACGATACGTTGCCAAGAAGTGTCAGGAATAATCGCTTCGTTACAGCCTGAGATCAAACGACCTGGTGTGCGAGCAACAGCAACCAAACCAGTTGATTGCAAGATTGCTAGACCGATAGTTAAGTAACGTGTGTATTGAGTTAGCTTGGCAGTACCAGATTGTCCTTCGGCTTTAAGAGTTTCAAAGCGTGGGATAACCACGGTAAGCAATTGAATAATGATCGAGCTGGTGATGTAAGGCATAATGCCGAGTGCAAAGACAGAGAGTTGAATTAACGCTCCACCTGAGAAGAGGTTGATCAAACCGAATAATCCACCAGTTTGTACTTGGTTTAAGCAGCTCTGCACTGCGGTATATGAAACACCTGGCGTTGGAACTACTGATCCGAAACGGAATAAGGCCATGATTGAGAGAGTGAAGAAGATCTTCTTGCGCAGATCTGGTGTCTTAAAAGCCATTCCAAATGCTGAAAGCATCAATCTTCTCCCTCTATCAAATCAAAGTAAGT
>Ga0209617_10001227_pt1 | contig 11985 bp, 11 predicted proteins | sample LakEriepJuly2011_2_FD_187459 | JGI IMG/M metagenome (GOLD analysis project Ga0209617, IMG submission 187459) | Freshwater microbial communities from dead zone in Lake Erie, Canada - CCB epilimnion July 2011 (SPAdes) (version 2) | ecosystem: Environmental > Aquatic > Freshwater > Lentic >... | reverse complement strand
GGCCCGTCGCGGACCCGTTCCTTTCCAGAGTTGTGAGTCGCGCATGGTAGCGATGCGTCGAATGGGGTCAAGCGGCCCGGTGCCTTCGACCTGTGTTATCAGGCGTTTTCGGTCGGGTCGGCAGGGGCAGGCTCCGTATGCTTGGGCCCCCCATGACCACCACAGCTGACACGCCGCTGCGCCACGCCACGCATGAGTTCGTCGCCCTCGCGGCGAAGCTCGAACAGGGCGGAGGACCGTCGGGGGCGGAACGCCAGCATCGCCACGGACGCCTGACCGCTCGGGAGCGCATGGATCGGCTCTTCGACCCCGGAACGCCCACGCTTGAGTGCGGGCTCATGAGTGCCTGGAACATGTACCGCGAGTACGGGGGCGCGCCGGCCGCGGGCGTCGTGACCACGATCGGCCAGGTCGACGGCCGCCTGTGCATGGTCGTCGCCAACGACGCCACGGTGAAGGCCGGCGCGTTCTTCCCGATGACCTGCAAGAAGATCATCCGCGCGCAGTGGATCGCCGAGCGCGCGCGGCTGCCGCTGCTCTACCTCGTCGACAGCGCGGGTGTGTTCCTGCCGCTCCAGGAAGACGTCTTCCCCGACACCGACGACTTCGGCCGCATCTTCCGCAACAACGCCGTCATCAGTGCGCAGGGCATCCCGCAGTACGCGGCGATCATGGGCAACTGCGTCGCCGGCGGCGGCTACCTGCCGGTCATGTGCGACACGCTCCTGATGACCGAGGGCAGCGGGCTCTATCTCGCGGGCCCTGCGCTCGTGAAGGCCGCGATCGGGCAGGAGGTCTCGAGCGAGGAACTCGGCGGCGCGTCCATGCACGCGGCCGTCAGTGGCACGATCGACTTCAAGGAGAAGGATGACCCCTCGTGCATCGAGCGGTTGCGCCGCCTGATGCGGGCGAACCAGTCCGCGCCCGCTGCACGCACGCCGCCGATTGCGCCCGTGGCGCCCGAGCGCGGCCCGGCCGATGTCTATGCCGTGCACCGTTCCGAGCCGGGCTCGCAGTACGACGTCGTCGAGCTCCTCAAGTGCATCGTCGATGGCGGCTCGATCGACGAGTATCGCGCCGAGTACGGCTGCAGCATCGTCTGCGCGTACGCGCGCATCGGCGGGTTCCCCTGCGGCATCGTGGCCAACCAGCGCAAGCTCACGCAGCGCACCATGCCCGGCGGCAAGGCCGGGCCGTCGAAGGCCGGTGCGATGCCTGCGGTGATCTACGACGACAGCGCCGACAAGGCGGCTCGCTTCATCCTCGACTGCAACCAGCGGAAGATCCCGCTGGTCTTCATGCACGACACCACGGGCTTCATGGTGGGTCGCGACAGCGAGCAGGCTGGCATCATCCGCTCCGGTGCCAAGCTCGTGAACGCCATGAGCAACAGCGTCGTGCCGAAGATCGTGCTCATCACCGGTGCGAGCTACGGGGCCGGCAACTACGCCATGTGCGGTCGTGCCTTCGATCCCATGCTCACGCTCGCTTGGCCCGGTGGCCGCTGCGCCGTGATGGGCGCGGCGCAGGCTGCCGGCACGCTCTTGCAGATCGACCTCGCTGCGCGCGAGCGCAAGGGCGAGCAGGTCGACGACGCCATGCGAAAGCAGCTGCTCGACGCGATCACCGCCAGCTACACCGAGCAGCAGGACATCCGCTACGCGGCCTCGCGCGGCTGGGTCGACCGCATCATCGAGCCGCACCGCACCCGCGACGAGCTCACCATGGCGCTCCGCGTCGCGGCGCAGGCTCCGGTGGGCGAGCTCAAGGTCGGTGTGCTGCAGACCTGAGCCATGGACCTCGTCGTCGCCACCGGCAATCCGCACAAGATCGAGGAGATCCGCGCGATCCTCGGCCCCCACGGCGTGCGCGTGCTCGGACTCGATGACCTTGGTGCCTCGGTTCCCGAGCCCGATGAGCCCGGTGCGACCTTCGAGGAGAACGCGGCCATCAAGGCGCGCGCCTACGCGGCGGCCCTCGGTCGCGCCGTGCTCGCCGACGACAGCGGGCTCGAGGTCGATGCGCTCGGCGGCCGGCCCGGCGTGCACAGCGCGCGCTACGCCGGCGTGGGTGCGACACGCGAAGAGCGCGATGCCGCGAACAATGCCAAGCTCCTGCGCGAGCTCGCGGGCGTGCCGATGCCCCGGCGCACCGCCCGCTTCGTCTGCGCGATCTGCGTGGCGACGCCCGATGGCCGCGTGCTCGCCATGTCGCGCGGCACGTTCGATGGGGTGATCATCGAGGCCGCGCGCGGCACGCACGGCTTCGGCTACGACCCGTTGCTCCATGTCCCGGAGGCTGGCTGCACCAGCGCCGAGCTGGACCCTGCCGAGAAGAACCGACGCAGCCATCGCGGCCAGGCCGTGCGGTCGCTGCTGGGTCAGTTGCCGTCGATCGCCTGAATCACGTCCACTCGACGCCGCACGGGTGCAGGGCGCAGGTGCGTCGGAGCCCGTCGTCGAGCGACAGGAACGACAGCCGCAATCGCTCGCCGGCCGTCGCGAGCCATGGGGCACGCCCGGCGGTGCGGTCGATGCGCGCGACGGCAGCGGCCATGTCGGCGAACATCACGCGGTTGGCCGCGGGATCCCGGCCGGCGGCATGCACGCGCGCGAGATAGGCCGCGCTGGCCACATCCACGCAGAGTGCCGACAGGCCCTCGACGGCACTGAAACCGTAGTAACCCGCGCCCCATGTGCGCGCTCCTCGGAGCCGTGCGCGCACCCACCTTGTCACCAGGTCATCGATGGGCTCGTCATGTCCCTCGGCGGCGTCGTGCAGTGGATTCGGAATGAACTCCGCCTCCTGAAAGCGCACGCCGTGCGCGAAGCCGCGCAGTTCAGGCACGGTCCCTCCGCCGTGGAGGAATGCCCGCTGCCGGCGCCACTGGCGCCAGGCGGTGCGCAGGAAACCATCGGCCTTCATGCGGTCGAGCCGAGGGTCCTCAGTGCGCATGAAGATCGCCTGGCGCAGCATCCGCTCCTGGCGCTCGGTGGCGGCGCCCGCTGGGTCGGCCTCAAGTTCCTCCTCGAGCGTGGCCACGATCGTCGTGATGAGTTCGAGGAATCGTTCGTCCTTCACGGTGGCGAGCTTTGCATGGCGCAGGGCCTGCGCGATCCACGCCAGACCATCGATGCGCGTCGCGATCGATGCCTCATCGCGCGCCATCCATTGGTCCAGCACTCCGGCGAGCGCTCGCAGTTCCAGGGGCGATGCGTCGCGGCCGGGCAGCAGCGCCACCGTGCGCGCCTGGCCGACGGTCTCGGGTGCATCCTGGGCGATGCGCCGCAGGTCCGCCAGGTGCGTGGCCATCGCCGCGCCCTTGCTGAGTTGCACGCTGCCGCAGGCGAAGTTGAGGCCTTGCTGCGGTCCATCGGCGGTCGGCATCACGCTCAGGGGGAACGAGCGGCACGCGACGGGCTTCTCCTGCAAGCCGTGGCGCGCATGGATGCCGCAGAGGCCGTCCTCCCGGAGGAAGATGCACGCACCGTCGGATCGCTGACGCAGGAATCTGCTGCCGCGGAACTCGACCCACGGTTCGAAGCCGAGCTCGGCCTTCCAACCCTGTCGATCGAGCCGCTCGATGTCCTCGTCGCGAAGCTGCACGGTGAAGTCACGGCAGCAGTTCCCGCAGGCATGGCAGCTGTACCGCTGCTCCGCAAGGTCAAGCACGAGGATGGGCAGTGACACCGCCATGGTCATGCGGCGCGCGGTGCACGTTGTGCCCGGCGGGCACGGAGGATGCGCAGTCCGCACCATGAACCGCCGACGGTGCCCAGCGGAATCGAGGCCAGTGCCTCGCCGGCACTCTCGACGAGCGCCAGTTGCGCGAATGCGGCGCCCACGTCGAGACCGGTCTCGCCGGCGAGCCGGCTGGCGACGAACGCCATCGTCGCTTCGCGGAACCCGAAGCGGCCGAGCGGGTTGTAGTTCACGATGTAGCCCGCGAGTGCCACGAGCAGGATCTGTTGAGTGTCCAGCGGCAGGTCGAGGATCCGGCCTGCGCACCATGCGCGTGCGGCGTACATCGAGAAGTCCACGAAGCGCGTCGCGGCCACCAGACGCAGCGATGTGCGCGAGGCCAGCATCGACTCCGCGCCGCCGAGCTTGCGGGCCACGAGCGGCACACGCCGCACCAGCCCGACCACGCGCACGCAGGCCTCTGTGGTCCCGATCGCGCAGGCGACGCCGAGCCCGATCGCTGCAGCGGCACCCCAACCCAGCAGCTCGATCGTGCCCACGCCGACGAGCGCCCCGCAGGTCATGCCGGCGAGCGCGCTGAGCGTGCAGGCACCGACCGTGGCCACCCAACCTGCCACGAGCCACGCACCGAGGCCATCGACACCCATGTGGTAGACGAAGCGACTCGGCACGCCCAGCCGTACCGGCGCATAGTTCACGAGCGTGGCCATCGCATTGACGGCTTGGTGCACGCCCCAAGGGATTCGACGTGCCGGTCGCAGCGCGAGCCAGAAGGCGGTTCCAGCACAGACCATGCTCAGGGCGCTCACGACGATCATGGTCGCCACCAGGCGCAGGTCGGCCTGACGCAACCGGTCGAGGTCGGCCGATCCGATCGCTTTCACGATGCACCACCCCAGGAGCGCAGCACCGATCGCGAATCCGATGACCTGCGTGGCGATCCGCGCCGCGGACAGGGCTGGGCGGTTGGTGGGCATGCCGGCCCCGAGGGGCTCGGTGGGGCGGCTCATCGAAGTCGCTCCCGCACGATTACCCAGAGCGCGCGCAGTCCGTCACGCATGCCGATCTTCTTGCCCTCGCTGAAGCCGCGGGCCTCATAGCGCACGGGGACTTCGCGGACCGAGCCGCGCGCGCGAGCGATCGCTGCCGTCAGCTGCGGCTCGATGCCGAACCTCGGCTCGCTCAGCCAGGGCCGAACGGTCCGAAGCAGCGGGATCCGCAGCAGTTTCGAGCAGCACTCCATGTCGTGCACGCGCAAGCCGCTCACGGCGTTGCTGAGCGCGGTGAGCGCGCGATTGCCGGTGCGGTGCAGCCACGCCACCGCGCCGGGCCGGATCGCGGCACCATGCCATCGATCGCCGAAGACGGCGACCAGCGGATCGGCGGCCAGAGCGCCCACCAGTGCCACGTGGTCCGCGGGGTCGTACTCGAGGTCGGCGTCGTGCACGAGCGCGGCATCCTCGTCACGTGCGCGGGCCAGGATCCAGTCGAACCCGGTCATCAGTGCGGCGCCCTTGCCCGCATTGACCGGATGCCGCAACAAGGTCAACGTCGTCGGGTCACTGCCGGCGACGGCATCCGCGGCGGACCGTCCCGTGGGCTCGCTCGCATCGTCGACGAGCACGACATGACGCGACCAGCCTGCGGGCAGGCGTGATGCCTGCAGGCGGTCGATGCATGCAGCGAGCGTGCGCGGCTCGTTGAAGTAGGGAACGACGACGAAGAGCGTGGGCATGCAGCCCGCCGTCGCCGGTCAGGGCTTCCCGAGCGATTGGCGCATGCCGGTGTCGGCCTGCAGGTTCTTCAGTCGCTCGTAGTCCATCACGCCCAGGTTGCCGCTGCGGAATGCTTCGGCCACGGCGCGAGGAATGTCTGCTTCGGCCAGGATGACCACCGCGCGGTTCTTCTGGGCCTCGGCCTGGAACTCGGCCTCCTGGGCCACGGCAAGCGCACGACGCTGCTCGGCCTGAGCCTGGAAGCGCTTGGTGTCCGCCTCGGCCTGCGCAGCCTGCAGCTGGGCGCCGATGTTCTCGCCGACGTCCACGTCGGCGATGTCGATCGACAGGATCTCGAACGCCGTGCCGCTGTCGAGCCCCTTGGCCAGCACCGTCTTCGAGATGCGATCGGGGTTTTCGAGCACGCTCTTGTGGTCCTCGGCCGAGCCGATGGTGCTGATGATGCCTTCGCCGACGCGCGCGATGATCGTCTCCTCGGTGGCGCCACCGACGAGCCGAGCGATGTTGGTCCGCACGGTCACGCGGGCCTTGGCTCGCAGCTGGATGCCGTCCTTCGCCACCGCGTCGATCGTGTTCTTGCCGCTGGCGCGGCTGGGGCAGTCGATGACCTTCGGGTTAACGCTCGTGTTGACGGCATCGACGATGTCGCGGCCAGCCAGGTCGATCGCGACAGCGCGGTCCCAGAGCAGGTCGATCTTGGCCTTCTCGGCGGCGATCATCGCGCGGACCACGTTGGTCACCCGACCGCCGGCCAGGTAGTGGGCCTCGAGCATGTTGGTGGCCAGGTCGATGCCGGCCTTCTTGGCACTGATGCGATTGAGCACGATGACCGCGGGGTCGACCTTGCGCAGTCGCATCATGACCAGGTCGATCAGGCCGACGCTCGCGCCCGAGAGCATGGCCTGCAGCCACAGTCCCAGGTACTTGCTGACGATGATGAAGAGGACCAGGCCGACCAGTCCGAGCACGCCGAGGCCGATCCAGGCCCAAGGCTCGAGCGCGAGGAAGAGGGGGTTCATGCAGGCAAGGGTAGCCGACGCCCGCGAGTCGATCGTGCCGGTCCCCCCGACACGGAGCGGCAGTTCAGGAATCCCGCACCGAAACGCAGGATCAACGCCCTGTCGTGACGGCGCGGACCTTCGGCTGCCCATCCACATGACCGATCACGGTCACGCGTTCGCCCTCGTTGATGAACCCGGACTCCGCGACGGCATCAACGCGTGCCCCATCGAAGTCGACGAAACCGATCGGGCGCAGCACGGTGGCAGCCACACCGGTGGCGCCCTTCTCGATGGCCGGGCGCGCAGGTGGAGAGGCCAGTTCCTCGCCGTCTTCGTCCCGACGCGGCACGCGATCGGCCTCGGCCGACAGGATGGCGCGCCGACCGAGCGCGGATCCAGACCAGATCTTGATCGCCTGCACGATGGCGAACGGCGCACTCGCCAGCAGCAAGGCTCCGTAGATCAAGCCCCATCCTGTGCTGAAGGCGAACATCGATCCGATCGAGCCGAGCATCGCCACCGCGGTGAGCAGCCCCAGCAGGCCGCCGGATGGGATGAAGAATTCCAGCACGAACAGCACGAGCCCAACGACCAGCAGCCCGATGGCGACGAAGAGATACGTGGCATCCGGGGACGCCGATGCTTGCTGAACGGCGAGTGCCAGCATCGGGAGCTCCATCATTGACTCCGCCATGACCGAGTCCTCCCGTGCCGATGCCTGTTCATGAGCGGCGCTCCACGACGATCGACTCGCCCTGGTGGCCCGTCACGCGGACCTTCGTGCCTGCATCGATGAATCCCTGTGACGAGACGGCATCGAACGGCGCACCATCGATCGTCACGCGACCCGAGGGCCGCAGCGTGCTGGCGGCGATTCCCTCGGCGCCCCGAGCGGGCAGCGGTTCGCCTTGGATGCCCAAGCGTGCCGGTCCGCCGGCGACGGTCGCATCGAGCACCGAGATCCGGGCCAGTCCCCAGCGTGGCAGGAGGTGCGCGGCGAGCCACGCGCCAAAGGCGCCCAGCAGGATGCCGCCGAGCACGACCGCGAATCCTCGCGCGAGCTGGTCCTGGCCTTCCGGCGTCGAGAGTCCATCGCTCACGAACAGGCCGACGAGGCCGGCCAGGATCGAGCCTGCACCGAGCAGCCCAACGATGCCGCCCGAGAACAGCGTGGCGACCTCCGCAAGGACCGCGGCGATGCCGACACCGACCGCGAGCAGCGTCCACCATTGCGAGAGTCCCGCGACCAGCGGCGCACCGACGAGCACGAGCAAGGCCGTCGCTGCGATGCCGCCGGCTATGCCGAAGCCGGGCGTGAAGAACTCGATCACGCCAAAGATCACCACGAGCGCGATCAGCAGCAGCTGGATCGGCCACTGCGTGAGTGTGCGCGACAACGATTCCGACCACGACTCGGGGTAGCGCAGCAGCCGTGTGGCGCCGAACCAGACCGTCAGCCCCTCATCACCATCGACTTCGCCCGCGGCGAGCCCCAGTGCACGCGCTTCGTCGCCGCGTACCACCAGCAGCGCGTCGCTCGCCACCAGCTGTCCGATCGGTCGCCAGCGGCCGCGCTCGGCCTCCGGGATCGGTTCGCGTCTGGATGTTCCTTCGCGCGTGGGCGAATCAAGCACGTCCTGCCCGCCCACCAGCCCGCGCACGAGCGCCTCGGGGATGGCGCTCGGCGTGCTCGTTGCCGCAGGCAGGGCGATCGGTGCGTCGCGATCGGGCTCGGCGCCGACCGCGCGCTCGTACTCGACTGCATCCACCACGGCCCGGATCCCGTCATCACGCTCGATCAGCCAGAGTTCCGAGCCCAGTCGCACGAAGGCCTGCACCAGCCGTTCGTCGTAGCCGCGCCGCCGGGCGCTGTCGAGCACTTCTCCCACGATGGGGGCCTCGATCTTGGCGCGCTCGGTGGGTGGCAGGCCGATCAGGCCCAGCCCGGGCAATCCCGTGATCGGCGCCGCGTCGCCGAAGCTGGCCGCCGGCGCCACGATGATCTCGCGGGCGCTCAGCGCGATGATTGTGCCTGCGCTGTAGGCCTTGGGGCGGATCCACGCCACGGTGTTCGCGGGGGCCTCGGACTTGATGATCGAGCAGATGTCGAGCGTGGCGCCAACCTCGCCGCCGGGCGTGTCGAGCTCGAGCACGATGGCGTCGCAGCCGTCCTTGAGGGCACGCTCCAGGCGCCGCTGCAGGGTGGACTTGGTGATCGCATCGATCTCGCCATGGATCTCGATCACACCGACCGTGCTGGCATGTCGCCACGCCGGGACGGCCACGGGGGCATCGGCGGTCGTTGGCGCCTGGCCAATCGAACGATCGGCAGTCAGCAGCGCACCTGCCGCAACGAGCACCGCCAGCAGGCGATGGATCGCTCGCAGTCGAGGGGGCTGAGCGGGTTGGCGCATGGGATCATCATGCTACGCGCGGGCCACTCGCGGACGCCCCGCCAAACGAACAGGGGCCGGCGCGTGGCCGGCCCCTGAGGATCATGCGGTTGTCGATGCGTCAGTCCGGAGGCGACAGCGTGTGGGTGATGTTCCCCGCGCTGCCCGCGCACTGCGAGACGATCGCCATGTAGACGTCCGATCGCTTGCCGGAACTCGGGTCGCCGGTCTGGCCCTGGAACAGGTTGTCCAGGACGCCCGTCTGGCCGCCGAAGGTGATGGTGTCAACGCCTTCGGGAACGAACGACGCCTCGAACTTCACGTGGTTGTCGTTGTAGCAGATGTTGCCTTCCCAGGTCTTCGGGGCGCCGTGGATCTCGAGGGTCTTCGAGGTCGGGTCGACCGACTGCGCACCGTTGGAGGAGATGATGTTGCCGCAGCGGTTGCCGAGCACCGCGTGGCGCGAGTTGCCCGAGTTCAGCCACTCCCTGGTGCGGCGCTCGGTGCTCGGGAGGAGCACCATGCAGGCATACGACGTGCTGCACTTGGCCAGGAGGTTGGTGGTCACCGAGCGGGTCGCTGCAACGCTGCCGTCGCCCTGCGCCGTGTCGCCGTCCCAGTAGCGGTCCTGCGAGGGCTGGTAGGCGTTCTGGTTGTAGTTGGTGGCGACCGCGACGTTACCGCTGACCTCGGACGGACTGACGAGGACCTGCGGGCTGAACATATTCAGCGCGATGGCGCACGACCAGAGGTTGGCGTGGCTGTTCTTGACTTCATCCACCGCGCCGCGGCCCTTGATCTGCTGACCGTTGATCGCCTGGCGGTTCACTTCGCCCGGCAGCAGGAAGGCCTGTCCGGGGTTCTCGATGGCCTGCACGAGCAGGGCCTTGTGGATCTGCTGGAGCTGGGTCGAGCACTTGACCTGGCGCGCGGTGGCACGGGCCTTCGCGAGCGCCGGGAGCAGGATGCCGAGCAGCAGGGCGATGATGGCCATGACGACCAGCAGCTCGATGAGGGTGAATGCACGAGAGTTCTTCATGGGGTGTCCTTCGATGATTGCTTGTGGTGTTGCTTGTGGAATGCGTGTTGAGTGGTTGCTTGTCCGCGGTGTTCGACGTCAGGGCAGCAGGGCGTCGAAGGCCGGGATCATGGCGGTTGCGGTCACGTTGTTCGGGAAGATCCCGAGCCACGTGTCGCCGCTGGTCGCACCGTTGGGCGTGCCGGGGCCGGCGCCTGGGCCCGACGACGAGTAGCAGCCGACGCCGTCGTTGCCCCACTCGCAGAAGTGAAGGATGTCCTTCTTCAGTTCGCTGTTGCCGCAGCGGTACTGCACTTCACCGAACGGACCTTCGGCCATGGCGCCGTGGCCATCGGTGTAGACGATGTTGCCTTCCCAGTTCTTCTCGTCCTGGTGCAGGCGAAGGGTCGGGCTCTTGGAGAACGCATCACCGGCGAGCGGGTTGGCTTCCGAGGTGATCTGCCACGAGCGGTTGCCGATCATGCCGCGCTGGCCGCCATCCGGCGAGAAGGCCTTGAACCACACGAGGTTCTTGCGGAGGCCGATGATGGCCAGGTGCGCATACGAAGTGTTGCACTGTGCGCCGCCCGAGCCGGCGATCTGGGCCGAGAAGCCTTCGTCCCAGTACTTGTCCTGGGCGGGGTTGTACTGGGTGAAGTCGTAGCCGGCGAAGTTGTTCGCAGCGGTGCCCTTGTACTCCTGCACGACCGTGTTCACTTCAGTCGGCCCGAGGAGGATCTCGGTGTTGAACATGTTGCGGGCGAGGCAGAGCGAGTACAGGTTCTTGCTGTTGTTGCGGGTCACGTCTTCGTTGCCCTGGCCAGGAACCTGCACGCCGTTGAAGGCGAGGCGGTTGGCATAGCCGGGGGTGGGAAGGCGGTTGCGCTCCAGTTCGTTGGCCGCGGTCAGCCAAGCCTTGTAGATGTTCTGGACCTGGGTCAGGTCCTTGACCGTCTTGGCTTGCTGCTGGGCCTTGGCCAGCGCGGGGAGGAGCAGGCCGACCAGCACCGCGATGATGGCGATGACGACCAGCAGCTCGACCAGGGTGAAGGCACGTGGGGTCTTCTTCATGACTGCGAATCTCCTTGCATCGGCTCGGTGCGTGGGGCACCGGCCTCGATCGACCACCCACCAGGGTGAACGACCGTTGAACCGTGGAACGGGCAGCGGAACGTCCGTTGCCGCGCTGCGAGCGATCACGACGATCGCCAGCCGGTTGGAGCGACATGCAAGCATGCAACGCAAAGCATTGGCTTTGCTGGACATGAGCATGCGAGCCAACCTCAATGAACTCGAGGCGTTGAGGCACACAGCGGAACCGCACTGCACCATCGAATGACGGTTGGGGCGGTTCGAGCCAGGATGTCGGCTGCTGCGGCGAAACAAGGAGTGACCGAAACCGGTCGAATAAGTACAGCTTGGGGAACGAGCCGCGGCAGACCTGTGGCCCGGGAGCCACGCACAAACTTTACATCAGACCATACGGCGGTCAAGTCGGAGGGGTCGCATGAGGGGCCGGAATTCACTCTGTTGGTGGCTGCCCGGTACCGTTGCCGCATGCCCACTCCGTCCGAAGCACTGTCGGCCCTTGGCCTTGTCCTTCCGCCCGCTCCGAAGCCGGTTGCCTCATACGTCCCGTTTGCACGGTCCGGCAACCTCGTCTGGGTGTCGGGTCAGCTCCCGTTCCGGGACGGGGCGCTGGCAGCGACCGGGCCGGTGCCGTCGGTGTGTTCGATCGAATCGGCGCAGCAGGCTGCTCGGCAGTGTGCCCTGAACGCGCTCGCCGTCGCGGCTGATGCTGCGGGTGGCCTCGACATGATCGAGCGCGTGCTGCGCGTGGGGGTCTTCGTGCAGAGCGATGCCGGCTTCACCGAGCAGCCCAAGGTCGCCAATGGTGCGAGCGACCTGCTGCAGCAGGTCTTCGGCGAAGCCGGTCGGCATGCGCGCGCGGCGGTCGGCAACATCGCGTTGCCGCTCGGCGCGAGCGTCGAGGTTGAACTGCTCGTGCAGGTCCGCTGACCGCGCGAGGGAGGCGTCGGCGGTTCGAAGCGATGCGGATTGCTGTGCGGCCGTCGCTCCTTTGGGGCGCCGGCATGCCTCGTTCGCTCAGACAGTCCTCGCCTGCTCAGAAACTG
>Ga0209617_10001226_pt1 | contig 11988 bp, 8 predicted proteins | sample LakEriepJuly2011_2_FD_187459 | JGI IMG/M metagenome (GOLD analysis project Ga0209617, IMG submission 187459) | Freshwater microbial communities from dead zone in Lake Erie, Canada - CCB epilimnion July 2011 (SPAdes) (version 2) | ecosystem: Environmental > Aquatic > Freshwater > Lentic >... | reverse complement strand
TTGGTTTCAAATACAATTGATCCAAAATATTTTGTGGAATTCTATAATTTAGATAAGGATATCCAAGAAATAATAGTTTCTTTTTAATTGCTAACTTAACTTCTAATGCACAACCAGATCCCTTTATTCTTATATAATCTTTACCTTGTTCTTTATAACCTAGATAATTATAATCTTGTGCAGACCAGTACATTGTTACACTATTAGTTTTATCCCAGTAATAAAAAATATTTTGTTTAAAAAATGAATCATCCTTTTTAAATAACAGTTTATTTTCATTTTCTATATGAGTTATAATATCTGATTTAATTTGACCTCGATAATTATGATTAATAATATACACATTTTGTCTTAAATAAATATTTTCATTATTTATATTTATATCTTTTCCAATAATAGATTCCCAGAATCCAATTAATTCATCAACAGTTTTATGCAACTCAGAACTTGATTCTTCATTCATTATTTTATCATATAATTTAGATCCATCTTCTAGCTTGGATAAAACTTTTTCTTCTCTTTCTTTCATTTTTTCTGCAGATTTAAGTCCATATGCAAGTTTATTTTCAATAATTAAATCTCTTAATTTAATAAGATCTGATTTATTAATTTTAGCAATTTCATCATCACTGACAATACCACTTCTTCTAGATCCATCTAAATTATAGTTTTTAGCAAATTTAATCATAGATTTGGTCATAAATTCTAGGTATATCTCTGTAATTTTAGATTTATCAAAAACAGTCCATATACTTCTTCCAGGTACATTCTTTTTAATATTAAATTTAGGTTCAGTATTAGGAATTTGAGAAAATCCAAAATCAAACTTTTCAAATGAACCTGTCAATTGAGTATTTACTATGTTTTTTGATGTTTTAAATATTATTTTTTTATCAGCACTAATTGATATTTTTTTTTTCATTGAATCCTCAAGTCTTATAATTAGATCTTTAGATACATTTTTAGAATAAACTTGAGATAGCTTGGAGAAAAATCTGGATGCAAACATTTCATATAAAAAGTTTTTAGTAGGTCGTGAATTAACTTCAAGAATTGAATTTAATAAATCAACTAATGTATGAATAATTATTTTCTGCTCTGCTGGATTAATAGAAGATTTTTTAGCAGTTGATTCACCAAACCACAAATTATATTTGATTATAATCCCAGAAATAATAAATATAGTATAACAGAGTAACTTATATGATTTTATTGGTGTAATATCGTTTGCTGAATTAATTCTTATCATAAGTCCATCAAACAATGTATAACCTAATCTATCAAAAATAAAATAGTTTAACATTTTATCCTCAGGGAAAAAACTAATAGATGATTGAGTAATTTCACAAACAAGTATTAGTGTTAAATATACCATAATATTATTTAGTTTTGGTTTCTTAAATTTATCAGTATCTTTAGATGAATAAATAAAAATATCATTTTTAAGTTCAAACAAAAAGAATTGTGAAAGTTCAGGTAGAATACCATATTTTTTACTTGCCTGTTCTAAACGATTTTTTCTTTCAGTAATATTCATTTTAATTGTTTCATTTTGAATCTGAATTAAATCAATTAACATTTTAATAATTTCTTGTCTTTTAAGCTTAGTTTGAGGTTTATTTCCTATTAAAGTATTTAAATTTAAACCTGAACATATTTTTTCAACAATCTTATCTAAATTTTTAATAGCTTTATTGAATTTTTCATATTCTGGAAGTTCATCCAGTTGTGCATTTAAAGAAATAGTTAAAGCAATACCTTCTTCTGTAGATGAAGTCCAATCATTAATATATTTTTTCAAATTAATAATTTCAGAACAAGATTTACAGATAAATTCTTTTTCAGTATTTTCAATCACATAATGTTTAAAAAATTCGTATAGGTACTGATTAAATTGATTAGGAGATTTTGTTCTTATCTGAATAATTTTACTCCAAGTGATATTGTGTTGACAAAAAGAGTTTTCATAAGGATTTGTATCAATTTCATCAGATTTATCAGTTTGCTTAGTAATTTTAATTCTAATTTTATTATTAGATGTCTTTGGAAAACTTGGTATTTTTTGTAACTCGACATTAACTCCTGGAATTTTATCTTCTTGTAAATCATATTCATCAAAGAACACTGGAGAATTTGTCAAATATATAAATTTTTCTATTTCATCTATTTTATCTTGTGTAACAGGTAGTAGTCTTTTTTGAAGTTTTTTTACAGTCTGAAATGAGTTATAAAAATTAACAAATTCATTAGAACCAAGTTCATTTATAATTTTTTCAAAAGTAACATCTGAAATTTCATCATAAACATATCCAATTATAAATTTATAATATTCATCCTGTGGAAAACTATTAACTTCTTTAAATTTAGAAATGTTATCATTAGATTTATCAAAAATTAAATAAGGGATTTTAGTATAAAGAGTATTATTTAAAATTTGATCTTTTATTAAACGTAATGCATTAGATATTCCTGAATTAGTACCATGAGATTTTAATCCTCTAATATCTATCAATCCTTTAATAGGAGTACATTGTATAATTGTAGAATGTTTACGTGTTTTATTATTAGTTAATCCAATAGATTCTTTTGGAATTGCAAACCCAACAATGGTAGCAGTTGTATCAATTGGAATTACTCTCCATTCTAATGTATTTTTATTTAATCCACTAAATTTTAGATCTGTTTTAAATTCAATATTAGAATAACGAATTGCTTCAACAGTAGAATCTGAATTAATAGAAAATCCATTTTTATTCCAATCTCTAAAATTGATATAAGGGTATGATCTAAATGAAATAAGTTCATTATAGAATTCATTTTGTTCTTTTTGAATAGTTCCTTGATTTTGAATTTTTTTAATTATATTTATTTCTTCTAAATCATTGATTAATACAGCTTTTCTATTTACAAGTGGTTGATAAAATTGTTTAAATCCCTCTTTTTGAGATTCTGGATCTTTATACAAATCCATTAATGCATTTATTTTAGTAATAATATATCTAATTTTTGTATTATCACGTTTATTAGTTCTTATACTAGGATCTATTTTAGTTGAACTAGAACCAGAATCATATTTTTCTGAATCTTTATGATATCTTAAAAATTCATCTGTAATAGGAATTAGTAATTTTTTATCAAATAATTCATTAATTTTACCATCCAAAGTAGTATGAGTTGTTTTGGTTCCAAGTTGTTCTTGATCAGTTAAAATATTATAAATAGTTTCAATAAATGAATTTTTATATTCTTTTAATTTAAATAGACTTTCAAGAGATGAATAATCAATTTGTTCTGAAACAGAATCAATAATTTCAATAAATTTAGTTTCAAGTCCATCAAGTTCATTCGTCTCAACTAGCCCATAAATTTTAATCTTATCATCAATAGAATAAATTTTTTCATAAATTAAATAATAGAGTACATTATGAAATGTATTAGGACTTGAAAAATCGCCAATAATGTCTTTCATTTCTGAAAACACTTTTAGAGATGTAGTAAACTTGGCTTTATCAATTTTAATTTTCTTAGATTGTATAAGTTCAAGATTAGAATTAATATATTCAAGTTGTTCTAAAATATTGGTTATAAATAAAATTTGTGAATTGAATTCTGAATTAAATATATCAGATTCTAATGTTTTAAAACTAATGGTAAAATTTATAAATTCATCAGGTTTGAATTTTTTGTATACACTAGCTATTATATACAAATAAATATACTTTTTTAATATCGCATATAAGATATCATAAATATGAACTAGTCCAAGCTTTTCTGCATCTGATTTTTTAAATTTATCCATTAGTTTAGTAACTAATGTTTTTACTGCTTGAGAAGTTACTTTTTTAGCTTTTAATATTCCATCTTTGTCCATATGTTCATATGTTTTACGTATAGTTGTATCTACTAATTCGTCAATTGTATCAATATACATATTAATATGGTATAATAATGGATTTGAAAAAAAATTGAAATTTTATTATTTAAAAGTATAATTAATATATTTGTTAAACATGGAAGTTCAATTTTGTATTAATAATATTTTTGAGAATGTCGTCAACCATGAAGTTACTTACGAGTCTTTATGCGAGTACTTTAAAAATAACTATTATGGAAAAATCTTTGTTAAAAAAATAAATAGTAACTTGGTTTTAATATGTAATAGTTTTGATACCAAGACTAAAATTACTGCATCAAGTACAGATTTATATAATGAATGTAGGTCTTTGATAGTATCAACAGGTTCCGAACCAAGGGTAATTTCATACACACATGATAATATTGAATATTTAAAGATTACCCAGCATAACTCTGAACCAGGAGATGTTTATGAAGAATCATTTGAGGGTACAATGATATCAACATTTTGTTATGAAGGAACCTGGCATTTTACCACATCAAGATGTGGATCAATTGATTCATCATATTTTTATGATAAAAGTAAATCATTTGGAATGCTATTTGATGATTGTATTTTAGCACTAGGTTATGAATCAAGAGATCAATTTGTATTAAATTTAGATCCTAATTTATGTTACTACTGGGTTATTGTTCATCATGAAAATAAATATGTTATTGATTATACAGAAAGATTCGGTCCTTGTTATTCCAAGTTAATTCATGTTATTACAAGATCTCAAGCAAGTCAATCAATTGTGCCAAATCCAGAAATAAATGAACAAATAATACAACCTCAACAATTTGAGAATTATCAGACAGGATTAGATTGGATTATTAGAGAAACACAAACAGAAGGTTTAATAGTTAAAAGATTTAATCAGACAAATGGTAAAATTCAAGTATTTAAAATTCATTCAGACAAGTATTGGTTATCTAAATCACATAATCCAAATTATTCAAATAGATGGTTCGGATATCTTGATATTTTCAAGAAAGATGATCCTACATTTAGAATTAAAGATTATCAATCAGAAAAAGGTATTACTGAAAATATAACAATTGGATCAAAAGAAGTTGATATAACAGGAATGATTTATTTGATGTATAAAGGAACATCAGAAGTTCTTTTTGATTTTGTGATTCACTTCACAAAATTTGATTCTGGGCGATTTGAAAAAATAAATAGTTTAGACTATTTGATTCTACAAGATTCAAAGTTTGGAGTTTTACGTAAACAGCTTTCAACTCTCCAAGGACTGATCAGTAAGAAAATAATAAGATCATCTGCAGATGTTACAACACATTTAAGAAAGTTTGTATCAATTGAAGATTTTGTAGGATTGTTAAAATGTGTTCAACAAGTTATTACAAATCCAACAATAAACTATGTTCGTAAAAACAATAAAAACTACAACGAGTTTATTACAAAGTATTTAGAATTAATAACTAACTAACTAACAAGTTCTAACTTAATTTATTTTAATATCTAAATATTAATTATACTATGAAATATTTAGATATAGATACATTAGATATGGAGCAAGGAAATATACAATCAAATATAAAAAAAATAGATACAGAATATGGATCAGAATTTATGTGCGAGTCAAAAGATTTAAATATAAAAATTCAAGTAAAACTGTATCAAGAGCATGTGGTATCTGTTGGATTCAAATACTATACATTAATTTATGATATTCCAGCAAGAGAATTTGATATGTTTCCATTAAAAATAAATTTTATTGATCCAGAAATGAAAAAACTTGGATCTAATGTTTATATTCAAAATATTCATGCAACCCCAGAGATTACAGGAACTGTACTAGTAAAGTTTGCTTTAAAGTTATTGAAAGGATTAGGTTGTATAAAAGCATATTTAAATGATGGAACAAATGTTAAATGTCAATCTAATAGTTTAGGATATGATTTAACTTATTATAAACTTCTAGAAAAAAATAAATCATTTTACATGGGTTTAGGTTTTGATTATGATATAATAGTTACACACATTTATCCAACATCTTTTAAATCCAAGTCTAAGTTAAAGAAATTTATGAATAAAATTATTAAGACTTGTAGAAAGATAAAAATTGTAAAACTAGTTAATGATTATAAGAAATTACTTGAAATTTGTACTCAAATAATTAAAAATCCTGGGCTAAAAAATAATCTTATAGTCCGATGTACAAATACATATAATATTATAGAACCTGTTGAAACTAAAAATATTTGGATTTGTGAAACACATATATTAAATCTAGTACAAGAATGTACTGAAATGTTACAAATGTTAAAGTTTGAAACTAATTCTGAGAATAAATATAAATATTTATCAGATTTAGTAGTAAATTTGTTTAAATCAGAAAAATCATGTTGGGTAATAGAACCATTTGAAAAATATATAATGAATTCAAAAATTTATGAAATAGAATATAATAATATTATTTTAAGTAGAAAATATTTGGATTGTTTTAAAGTACTTAAACAATTTAGATACAATTCAGACTACAGTTATCAATTTGTTTGATCAAGCTAGAATTTATATTCGAATCTCGAAAAAGCAAATATCTAATACTTCTACCTGACCAGTGCTTACCTCGATACAACATTTTAGTTTTATTATAATAGTTTGCAACTTGACAATAAGATCCAACTTCTTTGTACTTGGCTTTTAGAGTAGAAAGAATATCTTGCTCTTTGTCAAATTTAACAAGTTTTCTTTTAGTATCTAATTTATAACCATATGGAATAGTACCCATATGAATTCTTTTAGATCTAAACTTCTCAAGAAGTGTTTTAAATCTAACTGATTTAAGATCTGAATCAGCTTCTGCTCCAACTATTTTATGATAAAATAGTTTATCTTCATCTATTTTAAGACCAAAAGTCAAATAGTCTTTAACTGAAACTATTATACATTGCTTTTCTCTAATTTTTTTTAAAGCGCTAAATACTCCAATTGTGTCTCTACCTAATCTACTAATATCCCAAACCATAATTATTGATTTTGGTACAAGATCTTTTACAAGTTTTCTTAGTTGTGGTAAATCAGATTTTAAATTATAAGAACTACCAATATCACAATAATAATTTATTTGCTGTTCTTTAATACCAAATATTTTATCCGCATAATTCTCACAACCCTGAGTTTGAATATCTAGTCCATGAGCTGAATCATTGGCTTGAGATTGTGTACTTACTCGATAGTAAATATAGTAGTGATTAGCTTTAATCCCAGTCATATCCATTTTTACTATTTTATATAAGAATGGATAATCTATTAGTTTAATTATTATTAAATTCAATTTTTATTGTAATTAACTCTAATTAATTAATTTATTAAATTTAATAAATTAATTAACTCTAACAAACTTATACTTCATTTGATAAAGTATTTGTCTTTTTTGGTTTTCGTCCACGTTTTTTCTTTTCTGGAACATATATAATCTGTTCAGATGAATCTGTATCTTCGATATTTTGTTCTTCGACTACTACTAAATCTGAATATGATGATGATGTTTCTGAAAGCTCAATTATATTCTGTTTAAATATATCTGCATTTGATTTTAGTTGTTCTTGCACCTGTTCATTAACCATAATATATTTAGCATCCATTAACTTGTTTTTAACAAAAGCTGTAATTTCATCTGATACTATTACATTTCTAAATGGTAGAATCTTTTTATATATTTTATCAATTGTTACATTTGATATTTCAAATACTTCTGATATTACTTTTTTTTGTATATCTACTCCATATAAATTTGAATATATCAAAATTGCTCCTGCTGCTATTGATGTTGGTTGATGATTTGATGCCAAGTATAACTTATTAATATTATTTGATATAATTATTATTTCTTGTATTTGATCTGTTTTAAGTCTTAATTTTTTACAAAATCTTTCAATATGATTATTAGGTGATTGTGTTGATATTGTATTTATTAAACTATTTTTTTTCATTAAATCATTAAATTTTCTTATACCCTTAGTTACTACTTTAATGGATGTTCCTAACATTAATGATATCTCTTTGACTGATCTTGAATAACGTTGAAGTTGTGCCCCATAATATACACATGCACCATAAATTCCTTTTCTATTATCACCTCTAATAATAACATTTTTATGTTTTCTTTCTTCAGTTTCATATTTTAAATCATGTATTTGTTTATATAAAATTTTAACATTGTCTATAACTGACTTTGGTAAATTATTTTTTCTACATACTTGTTCTAAATATTGTAAAATATCTGATAATGATCTCTCCTTATACGGCATTTGATTCCATGTTTGTAACATCTTTAACACACTATATCCTTTTCCTGATATTGTTGTTCCTAACGATGATTTTGGTAAAAAAAAGTTGGTTGCTGGACCACATCTAACAGATCCTTCACCTTTTCCATCTTCATATAAAGACCATTCAGGATTTTCATCAAATATTTGTTGTGTTTGACATATTCCACAATCAATACATTTGACACACCCTTTTGAATAATCTTGTACTAAATTTTTTCCATCACAACCAACACATATAGTTTTTTTACTAGATTTAATAGTTTCGCTAATTTTATTAGAATCCATCGATTCTATTAAATCTAACATATTATCTTCATTTAAATCAAAAAATTCCATGTCTATGTCGATGCTTCCAAATTCAGATAACATATTTAAAAATATAACTTATTTCTTTAAATAAGTTATTTAATTTTTCAATTATTTTTTATATAATTTATAAATTAAAAAGAAAATTATAACTATCAAAATATACATAAATTTACATGTAATAAAACTAAAAATAATTTTTGAATATGAAGGCTTAATCCATGTATTGTCTAAAGTAGTATAACTAATAACTTTGTCCATTTTATGTATATCGCATGTGCAGTGATTACATGGATTCAATTCATCATGTAAAATTTTTATTTTTGATTTACCATAATATGTTAAATATATTTTCTCTAAATATAATGGTCCTGCTACCATCATAACATCTATAAATTCAAAATAAATATTATACATTTTAACATTTTTAATACATTTTAAAATAAAATTATCCATAGGTTTAGAAATAATAATATCATTATTGAGTATTTTAAAACTAGTTATACTACCTAATATAACATCTTGGTCAGCATAATTATCAATAATATTATTATATGATTTAACACAAATTCTATCCATATCAGAATAAATACCTCCATAAATATATAAAATAACAAATCTAATATAATCACAACGTTGAATTGGATATTTAAAGTTATTATAAATTTGATATTTATCTGGAAAAAATTTTTTGATTAATTGATCACAATCAAAACCATTCCAAATTTTAATTTTATAATCTTGGTTAATTTTTTTAGTATTTTCAATAGTTTCTAAATATTTATTTGGAATAATTGGATTTTTGTTAAGTTCATTTTTAAAATCAAACCAAATAAAATGTATTATTTTAGGGAATTCTAACATTTATTAAATGTTAGAAAATATTTAATAAATGTTAGAAAATATTTAATAAATGTTAGAAAATATTTATTAAACATTTATTTTAGTTATATATATTATGAAATGGAACAAGTTTATAAATTAGTTGATCAAATATATTGTATAAATCTAATATCAAGACCAGATAGATATGATAAAATGAAAGAATTTGAAAAAGAAGAGCAAATTAATCTTAATTTTTTTAGACCAGAAAAAGACATTTGTGGTGGAATAATTGGTTGTTTTAAGTCTCATATAAGTGTGATTTCTCAAGCATATAATGCAGGTTATAGTCAAGTACTAGTACTAGAAGATGATATAATAAAAACACCTTCTTACAACACAATAGATTATACAGAAATTGTAAAACTTATTAAAGAAAATAAATCGTGGGAAATGTTACAATTATCATGGTGCAATCCAATTAATTCTTTATTTGTACCAATGGGAAGCTCTGGAGAATATTCAAATTTATCTCAATTCTCTTCTTATTATGCATCTTCCTATATTATTAATAGAAAAGGAATGAAAAAAATTTTAGAATCATATAAAGAATCATTAGGTTATGAACAAATAGATGGTTTTTATAAGAAAATATTTAAAAAAACAATGTGGAATGTTGTACCAATTCCATTTGATCAAGATAGAAGTATTGGAAATGATAATATTTGGTTTAATCAAACATTTGATAAAATATTAATATGGTTTGACATTAATTTAAATTGTGTATACAATTCAACATTATTTAAGTACTATAATGGTTGTTTTATATTGTATGCAATTATAATATTTTTAATTATAAAAAATAAAAAATATATAACAAACTTTTTTAATAAACAATCAAGTCACTAATATTCTCTTTATTATTTAACTTTCTATTTTTAACATGTTCTCTATAATAAATATTATAACACATTCCTGATATGATGCATGCAATTGCAATAATTAAGAGTAAATTAAAATTTTTAGAATTTCTATTTACATAAAGTAAAACAACAACAAGTATACTTTCTCTAAAATCTTTATAATAATCACTAAAAAATATATTTTTACTTGTTGATAATTTATGAAAACCAAATAACTCTCCAAAAGGTGAACAAAAAATATCATCACCTAATTTATAATTAGGTATTAGTATTTTTTTTTCAAAATATGATAAAATACATTCTCCATTAAAAAATGCCCAATGTGCTCTTGTAAATAATAGAAATAGCATTAGATATATATCATACTTTCTAACATTCCAATATATAGCACGTAACAAAAATGGTATTGCTATAATTAAAATATGAAATAATGAAATTAATTTTGACAGAAAAATTCTCATTTATATAATATTAATAGAAATTTAATCTACCCAATGAAAATTTATTTTTATAATCCATTAATGGATTTTCACCAAAAATATTATGCCATAAATATTCTAATACATAACCAATTTTACCATTATCTTTATTAATTATATAATTTATTAGTCTTTGATAAAATTCTTTTGATCTCAATCTAATTCTATCTTTATGAACAACAAATTGTGCACAACATTTATCATAGTACCTTGGTGCAATAGGTCCTAATGTATCTAAAAACAACTCGTCCCAAACTAATTTTAAATCATTAAAATGATCATTATTAGACTTGTTACATCTATCATCTACTCCTAAATTGCTAATATTTAAATATGGTTGTTCTAATTTTATATTATTTATTATTGTATCTATTGATGATATTTGATGCCAATCTATATAATGACCATGGCAAAATAATGTATATTCTGGTAAACAATCGTAGAACTTGACTATATAATCTAAATATGCCATTGCTTCATTCCCTTTATTAATAGAAACAAATCTTGTTTTATTTTTTTCTATTTTACTAGAAATAATAAATGGATATTTTATATTCTTTAACCAAAATAAATTTTCACTATAATGTGATGCTAAAATAACTAATTTTTTATTAGATAAATCAGTATGATTATATAAATTATTTTTTAAATTTAATATTTTTGGATCAATTATATTATGTGATTTCAAAAGTATCTTGACTAAAGTATGGAATAATGAATAAATAAATATTATACAAATAAATATTAACGTTAAAATACTAAATAACTTTTTCATTATATAAATTAAGAAGAAAATTAATATAATTGTTATATCAATTTTTTTCTAATCTTATAATTAATGAGTCATCAAGATTGGACTACTGTTACTTTTATCAAACCCAAGCCTCAACCTAAAAAAACTAATGTAACATATACACAAGCTAAACTTGATGAGGATGGAAATGAATATACAAAAATTTATAAACTTTCATCAGATGAAATTAAAGAATATACTAAATATCGTGTTGATCTTAAATTAACACGTGGAGACCTAGCTAAAAAAATATGTTGTTTGCAATCAGATATTGATTATTTAGAAACAGGTAAGATATCTAGTTCTCAAATCGGTGGAAAATATAAATCATTTCTTAAACGTGAGTATGCTAAAGTCAATCCAGTCAATCCAGTCAATCCAGTCAATCCAGTCAATCCAGTCAATCCAGTCAATCCAGTCAATCCAGTCAATCCAGTCAATCCTACCCATCCTAATAATTTATCCA
>Ga0209617_10001225_pt1 | contig 11990 bp, 9 predicted proteins | sample LakEriepJuly2011_2_FD_187459 | JGI IMG/M metagenome (GOLD analysis project Ga0209617, IMG submission 187459) | Freshwater microbial communities from dead zone in Lake Erie, Canada - CCB epilimnion July 2011 (SPAdes) (version 2) | ecosystem: Environmental > Aquatic > Freshwater > Lentic >... | reverse complement strand
TCAAGAACGCCGGATGCTGTGGATGGAACTTCGCTGTCAACCTTGTCTGTAGCAATGTCAAGCAGGGTTTCGTCAAGCAACACAACATCACCAACCTTTTTGTGCCATTTGAGCACAGTGGCTTCCATGATGCTCTCTCCAAGCTTGGGCATTATGATGTTGACTATAGCCATTGAATCTGCTAAAATGGGTTAATTGAAGTGTAAAGTTAACTGATTTTAATGGTTCTTTTCGGGTTGAAATTCACCAACTTATCCCATATTTTTCCTCAGAAAGTCAAGGGCATGGGCTGCAGTCAATTCTATGTTTCTTTTTCTGTCAAAACGGAACTGAAATGTGGTGGTGGATGTGCGCTCACTGGAGCAAAAAGCTACACAAACAAAGCCAACATGCTTCTCTGGAGTGCCCCCGGTAGGCCCCATGATGCCAGAAGTGGCAAGGCAATAATCTGCACCAGTTTGTTTCCTGATTCCTTCCGCCATTTGGGTAGCTGTTTCAACACTTACCGAACCGAATTGGGCAATCGTATCAGGATCAACCCCCAGCACATCAATTTTCATTTCATTGGAATAGCTCACGACGCCCCCCAGGTAATAGGCGCTGCTACCAGGCAGCATGGTAATCAGGTGGGAAATATAGCCTCCGGTGCAGCTCTCTGCTATGGCGAGCGTCTTTTTCTTTTCCAGCAAAACCTTTGCAATCGTTTCTTGTAAAGTAAGGTCTTCGTCTACCACAAGATGATCTTTGACCAATGCCTTTAGTTCTTCGAAGAGGGCATCAATCGCTGAAGGATCTTTTGTGCCATCCAACCCTGTCAAGCGCAAGCGCACCATGCCATAGTTGGGCAGATAAGCCAGTTTGTAATCTTTGGGAAGGGCAGCTTCAAATTCCAGCAACAATTCCGCCAGAAAAGATTCCCCAATGCCCGCAGTCAAGAGGGTTCTGTGTTGAACAGGAGATAATTGGAAGCGATTGACCAGGGTTGGAATCACATCCTCCGCCATCATTCCTTTCATTTCATGGGGAACGCCCGGCATGCTCACAAAGATAGTGCCATCTTTTTCAAACCACATACCAGGTGCCGTACCCCTTTTGTTTTGGATCACCTTACAATTATCGGGTACTTCGGCCTGCTTGAGGTTTCTATCCAGCAAAGGCCTGTTGATTTTCTTTGTAAAAATGTCAATCACATTGTCTAATGCAGCCTGATCGGTAACCATCTTGCCTCCGAAAAAATCACACAACAAAGGCTTGGTGATGTCATCAGAAGTTGGTCCCAGCCCGCCGGTGATCAATACAATATCTGCAGCCTTTCCTTCTGCTGTGAGTGCTTCCCAGATTGCATTCCAGTCATCGCCCACCGCTACGCGCCGTTTTACGGGAATCCCTGCTTGGTTCAATACAGTCGCCATCCAGGCACTGTTCGTATCAATGGTTTGTCCAATCAACAGCTCATCCCCAATCGTCAGGATAACCGCGGCAATGGAATGCGCTCCTTTCATCATCAAAAATTTATTTACTGGCAATGCCATCTACACTGGCTCTGCCGGGTCCACACAATAGCAAAACTAAAAATCCTGTAAGGTATAAACTGGCTCTTTCTCCAGTATCAAAAAAGTCCATTTTATGAACACTGAAAATGGCTATCGACATCACGATCACCAGCGGAACGGTCACCAGCCTGGTGAACAAGCCAATCACCACAAACAAGGCACAGAAGAACTCTGCAAAAATGCACAACATCAATGATGTGGTGGATCCAAGGCTTAAAAAATCGTAAAAAAGAGCTTTTTTTTCACTGAAATGAACAAGCTTATCATAACCATGAGACATCATGAGCATGCCCATGGCCAAACGCAACACCAACATGGCCGCGTTAAAGGAAAATGCATTGTAATGCGTGCTGAGTAATTTCTTCATTTTATCTTATTGATTAAGCCCTTTAAATCTTAGTTAAATCTTTCATTACAAAGGTACAATAATGATCGGATCTCATGATTTAAAGGTTATTTTTGAAGAGAACAAAAAGTTTATCCTTTTATGTTTCGATATACAAAATTGCTACAGCTGCTCCCTTTTTTTTCTCTGGTGATGGTTTCAATACACCTTCAAGGACAAGCCACCCGATCAACCGCTTCCCCAATGCTTGCCTTGAACAAGGCAAGGCAGCTTTTTGATGAAGGCCAGTACCAGACTGCAACCATTTTTGTAGAGGATTATCTTTCCTCGCAGGAAGCCAAGGTGCTTGTTACAAAAAATGAGGCAGAAGAATTTGCGTACATCAGGATTGCTGGTGGCATTATACAACATGATGCAACAGCAGTTGAACTTGCAACGGAAATGGTTAAAAAGGCGCAGAATCGTTCAACAGCCGTTAAATTGGCTTACCACCTTGGCCACCATCATTTCAGTATGGCCATGTATCCTGAATCCATCCGTTTCCTTGAAATGACAGACAAACTCTATCTGTCAAAAGAGGAGGGCCAGCGGGTGGCTTTTGAAAAAGGGGTATCCTATTTCTCGCAGAAAAAATTTGACAACGCCAAGCCTTATTTTAAACAATTGCTTGACGCAGCATCTTCCGCATACACCGCAGATGTTCAGTATTACCTGGGCTTTGTGGCGTTTTCAGAAAGACAGTACAAAGAGGCCCTCGAATGGTTTCAGGCCATTGAAAAAGACCCCCGATACGCATTGGCTGTGCCTTTTTACCTGGCCTATATTTACCATGAAAACGGGCAAGATGCCAAAGCCATCAGTTATGGAGAAAATTACCTGAAAGCAGGTGATGGTTTGCACAACAGCGAGATGCTGCAATTGCTCGCATCAATTTATTTCAACAAAGGCGATCAGCAGCGCGCTGTATTGCTCTATGAAAAGGCCATTGCTTCAGGCATTCTGCTCAATCCGGTTCAACGCTTCGAGCTGGGTTCCGGCTATCATTTCACCGGCAAATTCACCAAGGCGGTGGAACAGCTAAAGCCGCTTTCAGCAGGCAAGGACACCGTTGCCTTACAGTCCATGTATATTTTGGGCCATTCCTATCTGCAGCTCAACGAAAGAGCCAATGCCAGGAGTGCTTTTCAGTACTGCATCTCCGGAAATATTGGCGCAGATAAAAAAGAAATTGCCCGGTTCCTGATTGCCAAACTCTCTCTCGAAATGGGTTTTGAAGACCAGGCGCTGCAAGGCCTTAGTAATTTTGTCAATGAATATCCTTCTTCAACCTATGGCAAAGAAGCCAATGATTTGTTGCTTTCTTATTATGCCCGTACCAATAATTTCAGGCAGGCCCTGGTTTTGCTGGAACGCATTGGCAGCTTCAGCGCTTCCTATAAAACCCTTGCACCAAGGATATTTTTTGGACGAGGGATTGAACTGATCAATGATCTCCAGTATCCTGCTGCAGACAAGATGATGGAATCGATTGCCGGATTCAAAAATACTCCCTTCTATGCCCCTTCGCTTTTCTGGAGAGGTGAACTCGCCTTGCGCAACGAGGAGTTCGAAAATGCCATCAAATACCTGCAAGATTATCTCAAACTTCCCATCAAGCCAATGGGGGAGGCCAATGAAGCAAATGCGCTTTATAACATTGGGTATGCATTTTTTGAAATGGAAGCCTATGCAAAGGCAGCTCCATTTTTCGAAAAGCTCTACTCAGGCAACCGCAACATTGCTCCTGAAATCAAAGGGGAAGCCATGTTAAGGGCAGCAGACTGTGCATTCATGGAAAAAAATACCAGCAAGGCCAAATCCATTTATACCAATGTTCAAAACAGCAAAGGCGAAGGTGCAGATTATGCATCCTTTCAACTGGCACTCATTGAAGGCATCAAGTCTCCGGCCAATAAAATTTCACTGCTCAAAGCTGCCGAACAGCAATATGCAACATCCGTCTATCTGCCACTCATCACCATGGAGCTTGGTGATACGCACCTGTCTGAGGAAGAATTTGAAAAGGCCATTCCTTACTTCAAGCGCATTCCTTCGTTGGTAGAAAAAGATGATGAAATGATTCCGGTTTCTTTGCTCAAGCTCGGCATCGCCTATTATAACCTGGATAAAATTGAAGAGGCCATCGCCCAATACAAGAGACTGGTAAAGGAATATCCATCATCGGAACAAGCAGCGGAAGCCATTGAAAGTGCACAGAGTCTTTACGTAGACAATGGCAGGATCGATGAATACCAACAATTTTTAGAAGCTGGGGGAAAGTCGATGGACCAGATCCAGAAAGATTCATTGCTGTTCCGGTATGTGCAAACCACTTATGCAGATGGTAAAGTTCAGGCATCCCTGAATGCATTGGATGAGTACATGCGAAAGTTCCCCAATGGACTTTTCATTGCTGAGGTATTCAATTACAAAGGCGAGTTGCTTTTGAAAGAAAAAGATTGGAAAGCCGCTGCCCAATTGTATGATCAGCTGGCATCAAAAGGAACCAGCAAGTACCAGGAGAAAGCATTGCGCATGGCAGGTAAGTTGTATTTCTTTGAACTCAAAGATTATGCATCAGCACTCAAACAGTTCAACCAACTGTCCAGGCTCACCACCAAATCAGATGCATTGATTGAATCGCTTAGGGGAGAAGTACGCTCCTATTATCATTTAAAACAATGGATGCAGGGACGCGATGCCTCCAATGCCCTCATCAGCAATGCCGCTGCCAACCAAGACGATCAATCCTTTGCTGAAATTGTTTTGGGATATGCCGCACAAACTGAAAACAAGTTGGATGTTTCAACTGCTTCCTTCAACAAGGTAGTGGTCAACAACCAATCCTCTTTGGCTGCTGAAGCCAGGCATCAATTGGCCATCAATGCATTTAAAACGGGCAATGTGGATGCTGCCGAAAAAGCTGCCCTGGCTTCCATTGAAAATTCCGGATCCTACGAGTTTTGGATCACCCGATCCTATATCCTGCTGGGCGATATTTTCCTGCAGCAAAAAGATTTTTTCAATGCCAAAGCCACATTGAAAAGTGTAGTTGAAAACTGTTCTATTCCTGAACTGAAACTGGAGGCAACAGAGAAATTGAAAGCTGTTGAAATCGCTGAAAAAACCGGTCTAAATAAATAATATGAGATCAAATAATTTGTTTCAGGTTTTTGTACCTGTTCTCTGCTTTTTGCTCATTGTCAGTGGTGAAAATGTGGTTGCACAAGACAAGCGTGGCAAAAAAGAAGAAATCAGCATTACGTCCAGCTTCAAGCCCAGTATTGTTAAAACAGGCAAGTTGGAATTTCAGGCCGAAGCCCCACCCAAAGACACCACTGCCTACAAGTTAAGCTACCCATCACTGCCGATACAGTTCAACACACCCATGAGTTCTTTTGTGATCAAGCCGCTTTCTTTTCATACCACCGAAAAGCAGCAAGACCATGAAGATGTTTACGCAAAACTGGGGTTTGGAAACCTCTCCACACCCTTTGCATCACTGGGCTTTACTAGCGGCAAAGCAAAGGAGCAATTCACCGCCAACGCAGACCATATTTCATCCATAGGAAAACTGGAAGACCAACAATATGCGCACTCATCCCTTAATTTGGGCTACAAAAACACCCTTGCAGAAAACCGGATTGCCCGTATTTATGCTGGGTATGACAGGCAGGGTTACCGGTTGTATGGCTTTGATCATTCCCGAAACCCCAGCCTTCCAGCAGCCGATCTGCGTCAAAATTTCAATAATTTTCATCTCGGGGCAAAGTATGATCACCTCGCTGGCGAAAATGGTTCAATGAGCTTGATGCCTGAATTAAGGGCAGATTATCTGAAGGCCAGCAGGGAACAATCAGCAATTGCGTTGAGCTTCGCCTTCCCCATTTCATACAAAATCAACGAATCATTCAAAGCGGGCATTGCCGTAGACGCAGCGATGGCCAGCCTTAAAAAAGGTGCTTTGCCTAGCCAATCAGCTGCCTTGGTTCAGGTTCCATTGTCCTTTGAATACAGTCCATCATCTTTTAATCTCAAGGGGTCCATCATACCTGTATTGAAATCAAGCAAAATCAATCTTGTGCCCAATCTGCAGCTCGACTATCTCTTGGAAAAAACTGGAGTGAAACTACAGGTAGGAATTTTAAACAAATTGGATATCAACTCATTGCACAAGTTATATGCCATTAATCCATTCCTTCTTGCACCTGATTCGCTCACCATATTCCAACAGACTGATTATTATGCCGGGGTTGAGTGGCTGGGTGCAAAAGGCCTGCAGCTCAAGTTCAATGGAGGGTATACGGTTTTCAATGACCTGCCCCTTTTTATCAATGGTGAGGGATCCGGAAAGGAAATGAAAGTCTTGAATGAATCGCAATTGACAGCGATTCATCTTGCTGGAGAGGTCAACTATACCTTCACCCCTGAAATGGAATTCAGGTCTTCAATCAACGTCTTTGCATTCCAAAACCAGGAAACCTATTCAGCGGCATACGGTCTTCTTCCATTGGAACTCAAATTTGGTTTGTCTTGGAAGCCATTCAAGGGCCTTACAACCCGCGTCAATGCTGATTTGTGGAGTGGATCACTCTCCAGGTCTCCGGGGATGCCTGAGAAAAGGCTGAAGGATGCCGCAGATATTAACCTGGGTGTGGATTATAAGTTGAATAAAAAATGGGCATTATGGGTTGATTTGAATAATATTGCCAATATCCAATACCAGCGATGGAACCAATATGATGCCTTTGGCTTTAATTTTATCGCAGGTCTACGGTATTCATTCACCAAAGCCAAATGACCCTCAGCATGCGATATGTTGAACTTCCCAATCTGCTTTACAGGTACTTCTCATTGAATGGGAGGGTATCCATACCCGGATTGGGTGCCCTATCGATGGTCAGAATTCCTGCTGTAATTGATTTCTCAACCAGACAGTTGTTCCCGCCCTTTCAAGTCTTAAAATTCAAAACCAACAACACCGATTCAACCCCTGAACAATCCAGTTATATTGCCCGCTTGTCTGGAATGAACAGTGAGGTTGTAGACAATGAATTGAAGTTGTTGGGAGAGGAATTAAAAAACCGCCTCATGGCTGAGCGAAAACTGGAGTGGATGGATGTGGGTAGTTTTTCAGTTTCTGATGAAGGTGAAATTGGCTTCACTCCCAAGACCGTAACAACCGATTTTTTTCTTCCTGTTCATTATCTACATGTTTTGAGGCCGGATGCTGAACATACCATCAAGGTAGGGGAAGAAGAGAAAACCAATACAGACATGGAGGTCTTTTTTGAAGACCAGCGTGCCAATGCAGGCAAGAACAAATGGCAAACAGCTGAATGGGTACTGGTTCTTATCGCTGCACTACTCCTGGCCATCCGTTTCATGTTTGGAAGTTTTGATTTACTTGAATCAAGGTACAACCCACTGAAGTTTATCACTCCAAAGGCAACATACAGGGTTATCTAATTTTAAAAATACGCACCATGCTTTGCCCTGTTTGCAAACATACCGAATACAGCAAGCTGCTGACGGTCAAGGATTTTACCGTTTCTGCAGAAAATTTTGACCTTGCTGAATGTGCTTCATGCGGATTCAGGTATACTGCCCATCCACCAGCACCAGACCAGATTGGGCGGTATTATCAGTCAGATGCATACATCTCCCATACAGACAGCAAGAAAGGAATTTTCAATGCCATTTATCAGCTGATCAGAAAGCAGGCTGTTTCCTCCAAAAGAAAACTCGTTTCCAAATACTGCCATCGACAATCCGGACAGTTGCTTGATTATGGCTGCGGCACTGGAGCCTTTTTGGTGGAAATGAAATCCGCAGGTTGGCAGGTGCAGGGCATGGAACCCGATCCTGGTGCAGCTTCCAGGGCAGCAGAACTCACCGCATCCACCATCAGCCATCCTGATCACCTTTCTTCCTTGCCAAGCAATGCTTTCAATGTGGTAACCATGTGGCATGTATTGGAACATGTACACGACCTGCACGGTACCTTGGATCAGGTAAAAAGAATCCTGAAGCAAGATGGTATGTTGATTGTGGCAGTGCCCAACCATACGTCTTTTGATGCCAGGCATTATGCAGAACACTGGGCTGCCTATGATGTGCCCCGTCATTTGCATCATTTTAGCCCCGATAGCCTGTCTACACTCATGCAGATGCACTCCATGAAGGTCAAGGCCATAAAACCCATGTGGTACGATGCTTTTTATGTAAGCCTCTTGAGTGAAAAATACAAATCAGGCAGCATGCGGTTGATTCCTGCAGTCATTACAGGCATCATCTCAAATATCAAGGCCCTTTTCAAGAAAGGGGTCTGCAGTTCACAGATCTACATCATCAGCGCCTGATCCTATTTGCTGATGGCTTCCATCGCCCTGATAAAGGTTTCATCCTGTTGGTTCAAGACATGGAAATAGGCTGATTCATTCCAGGCAAGCCTTGCCACCATGGCTTTGATGGTGTTCTTTGCACGGTTTTTGGAAGCCGGTGAATTCAGCAAAACCTTTACGCCCTGTTGCTCGGCAAATTCAACCAGCTGAACAAGCACCTTGTCATCAGGGCTATATTGGCTGCTGTAGGCTGCAGTATTTTTATAGGACAGGATATTGTTTTTATTGGCCATAAAATACCGGTAGGAAAAATTACCAATGATATTGTTGATGTAGATCCTGTTATACCCCGTATCAAACATAATGGGATCGATGGCTACAGTCAGGTCTGGTGAGATGCCACCACCACCATAAAGTGTTTTGCCACTGGCCGTTTTTACCGGCTTGCGCTGGTATTTTGTGCTATCGATTTGTTTTGCATCACCTTGGTGAAACCTGCTCATTACCTCCATGTCATAGGCTTCATTCCCCTCATCATAAGGCTTTTGGATGCTTCTTCCCAATGGTGTGAAATACCTGGCAATGGTAAGCCTGAGTGCAGATCCATCAGACAAGGTATACTGCTCCTGCACAAGTCCTTTGCCAAAGCTTCTCCTGCCCACAATCGTGGCCCTTTCAAGGTCTTGCAAGGCTCCGGCAATCACTTCAGAAGCCGATGCAGAACCTTCGTTCATCAATACCACCAGCTTACCGGTTTCAAAAAGACCTGAGCGCTTTGCCTTGTATTCTTTTTTTGGACTGTTGACCCCTTCGGTATACACAATCAGTTTTTCACCGCCAATGAGCTCGTCGATGATGTCGATGGCTTCCTCAAGAATGCCGCCACCATTGTCGCGCAGGTCGAGCACCAATGATTCCATCCCTTCTGCTTTCAGCATTTCAAGTGATTCAAGAAACTCCTTGTAGGTATTGCTGGAAAAACGGTTCAAGCGGATGTAGCCATTTTCCTTGTCTATCATGTAAGCCGCATCCAGAGAGCTGATGGGAATACTGCCCCGAACAACCGACTTGTTGATGATCTTGTTCTCGTGCATCAGTCGAATCGAAACTTCTGTACCTGCAGGTCCCTTTACCCATTTCTTCAGTTGATCGCTGTTTTTCAGGCCAGTGGCTAGACTATCATTCACTGCAAGGATCTTGTCGCCAACAACAAGTCCGGCATTTTTGGCAGGCCCATTGTCTAGCACAGAAAGAATATGAACCGTATCATTGAAAATATTGAATTCAATGCCAATGCCATAAAACTGGCCTTCCAGGCCCTCGTTCACTTCTGTTAATTCAGCCACTGGGATGTAAACAGAGTGGGGGTCAAGCGTGTTCACCAAACCATTGATGGCAGTGGCCGCCGCTGAATCAACATTTACCTTGTCTACGTAGCGCTGCTTGATCAGTTGCATCACCTCATTCAGCGTATTGGTTCCAGGCAAAGTCAAAAAACTTTTCGTCATTGGCATATTGCTGCGTAATTTGTAGCCGATGAACATGCCCAATACTACGGCAATTGAAAATAGGATGGGAGTAGCTGCGTTGATCTTCCTGTTGCTCATAATGTTCTCTAAATTGTAATTATGCAAAGTTCCTGAATTAACCTGAATTATGGACGGATTAAAACTGATAGCAGATAGCGGTGCAACGAAAACGGAATGGAGACTGGTTGGAAAAGGAAGTTTCAAGTCCTTTTTCACGGTTGGTCTCAGTCCTTACCACATGGACCGTACACAGATCCGCGAAACCCTCTTGAAAGCATTCCCCAAAACCCTGTTGAAGAAAGAAATTCTTTCCATTCACTATTATGGAACAGGTTGCAAAACCAAGGCTAATGCCAATATTGTCAAAAAAGCCCTTGAAGACATATTCCCCGGTACTGCTGTGCACGTAACCCATGACCTCATGGGCGCTGCCATTGCCACCTGCGGCAACAAGCCTGGCATTGCTTGCATCCTTGGTACAGGATCAAATTCCTGTTCTTTTGATGGAAAAAAAATCCTCCTCAATTCTCCAGGCCTTGGGTATATTTTGGGGGATGAGGGAAGTGGTGCCTACCTGGGCCACAAGGTGGTGCAGCATTTTCTTTACGGCACCTTTGATGCCCCATTGATGAAATCATTCAAAGCCCATTTCAAGACCGATAAAAACGAAATCCTCCAGAAGGTTTACAAGGAGCCTTTTGCCAACCGCTACCTTGCCAGCTTTGCGCTGTTCCTGTCCATGCACAGGGGACATTTCATCATCGAAAACATCATCGAAGATGGCCTGAGGGATTTCTTTGAACAGCACCTGGGTTCATACCCACAGCGGTTTACAGTTCCGATTCATTTTGTGGGCAGTATTGCTTTTTATTTCAAGGATAAAATTGCCGAACTTTGCAATGACTTCGGATTCAAGTTGGGAGGTATCATCAAGCAACCCATGGATGGATTGGTGGACTATCACAAAAAACATTAAGGCAATACGATGAACGATAGAACGACAGAGCAGGATTCACATTACAGGCATTTGGAAAAAATGACTGTTCTTGAATTGCTTGAAAATATCAATACAGAAGACAAGCATGTTCCCGAAGCCGTTGCCCAATCCATTCCTCAGATCATGGCTTTGGTAGAAGCCACTGCAGACCGCATGTTGGCAGGCGGAAGGCTATTTTATATTGGGGCCGGCACCAGCGGCAGGCTTGGAGTGGTGGATGCTTCTGAATGCCCTCCAACATTTGGCGTTCCGCCTGAACTGGTGGTTGGCATCATTGCAGGCGGAAAAGACGCCATGTTCAATGCCGTTGAATTTGCGGAAGACAGCAAGGAGCAGGCCTGGAAAGACCTTTCGGCTTTCGGCATCAACGAAAAAGATACCGTCATTGGTATTGCGGCAAGTGGCACAACTCCATATGTAATTGGCGGATTGAAAGCCTGCCGTGCCAACAATATCCTCACAGGCTCCATCTCCTGCAATGCCCATTCTCCAGTTTCTGAGGCGGCAGACCATGCGGTAGAAGTGGTGGTTGGGCCAGAATTTGTTACCGGCAGCACCAGGATGAAAAGCGGCACGGCGCAGAAGCTGGTCCTTAACATGATTTCCACTTCACTGATGATACAGTTGGGCAGGGTAGAAGACAACAAGATGGTCAACATGCAGCTCACCAATGACAAGCTGATTGACAGGGGTGTAAAGATGCTGATGGAGAAATTGTCCTGGGATTCTTATGAAGAAGCCAAGGCATTGTTGATCAAGCACGGTTCAGTAAAAAAAGCGATGGAATCCATCCGTTGATAGCCTGTGCATGAGATAGAACCATATTACAATTGGCGACACCTGTATATCGCAGAAGAGGATTCAAAATCGCCGTTTTTTGGAAGGGAATATTCCGAGTTTCATTATTCCCAAACCATCTATAATTTTTATATCCATCCACAATGGGATGATATTGGCTCACCTACATTGTACATCAAGGTTCTTTTTACTGATTACGAGATGGGATACACCATCATTGAAATGATCGGAGAGTGGAACGATGCCATTGAAAACGATATCATGACCTTCAAGCGAGATATCATCGACATCATGATTGCACACGGCATCAACAAATACATCCTTGTTGCAGAGAACGTACTCAACTTTCACAGCAGCGACGATTGCTATTATGAAGAATGGATG
>Ga0209617_10001224_pt1 | contig 11994 bp, 9 predicted proteins | sample LakEriepJuly2011_2_FD_187459 | JGI IMG/M metagenome (GOLD analysis project Ga0209617, IMG submission 187459) | Freshwater microbial communities from dead zone in Lake Erie, Canada - CCB epilimnion July 2011 (SPAdes) (version 2) | ecosystem: Environmental > Aquatic > Freshwater > Lentic >... | reverse complement strand
CACTTGATCCTATCACCGTCTGCTCTGCGTCCACCAACGCATGCATCTTTCCTCAGATCACCCCTCACAAAACCCCTCACAAAACCCCGCGCACACGCGCGATCTCGTCGTCGATCTCCGATTCCGGCACGCCTTCTTCGCGCAAGACATCCGCGAGTGCCGCGCGCACGCGCTGCGCGACCAGGCGCGTCGCGCCCGCGCATTGCTGCGGCGTGCGATCGACTTCCTGCGCAAACGCCGCGTACGGCTGACCCAGAATCGCGTGTCGACGGAAGATTTCGAATTCCACCGCGCGACCTTCGTCGAGAAGCTCAGCCTCAACGCGCGCGGTTGCCTCACGCACGACGGCGAGCGCCCACGCGCGCTCAAAGTTCGCTGCTGCGTCGGCGTCTGCCGAAGAAGTCCGCCCATCGAGCTCATCTGCCGCGACGGTCACGCCGCGTGCCGCCGCGCGCGCTGCATCACGTGCGAGGCCTTGGCCGTAGAAGAGCATCCCGTTCATCAGCCAACGGCGAAATCGCATGCCGCTCGCTGGCCACGCCCGCAAGTACTTCTCGTCCGAGAGCCTTGCCGCGAAGAATCCGTTGACCATCTCTTTGGGCTCACCCAATCGTGCGAGGCTCGAGCCTTTCACGAAGACTTCGAGCGGCACCGCGTAGCGCTCCATGACGTGCCGACGGGCCGCGTGCGCGCGATCAGCTGCGCTCGAAGCCACACTTGAGTGGGCATGAACGCCATGCGTATCGGACATACGACCGTCCGCGCGCGGGTCATGCTCCACAAGCAGCGTTTCAAGCCACGTCGCGTGCGTCGTTGGAAATGCCGACCGATTCGCCATCACGTGCTCCGTTCGCGACCAACGCACTCCACCAACCGGCACTCGACCTACTTCTCCGCAGTTGCAGAACTGCGTGTTCTCATCGGAGCAGAGAGGCTGAACCGATGTCTTCCCGCGGAAGGCAACCTATCATGGCCCCTTCCCCTAAGGATCCCTCCCCAAGGGGTCATTCACTCCATAGGCTCAGTCCCCGGTGCAAACCGGATCACCTACGCACGAGAACCACCACGAGACTCACATGTCGAACGCCAACCTCGCCAAGGACCTGAAGAACGTCTCCGAGAAGGATCGCAAGCAGATCGAGCAAGCACAAGAAATGCTTGGCCCCGATCCTTCGACGATGGGTCTCATCAAGAACGTCTTCTGGGGCAACTTCCGCGAGGAGCTCGCGTTCCCGTATCCGACCGTTTCTGCCGAAGAGACCGCGAAGTGCGATCAACTGCTCGCCGCGCTCGACCACTACCTGAAGACCGAGCACCCATCGATTGAGATCGATCAGAAGCAAGAGATCCCACAGTGGGTCATTCAACGGCTCTTCGACATCGGCGTGCTCGGCATGACGATTCCGGCGCAGTTCGGCGGTCTCGGCCTCGGCATCACAAGCTACAACCGCGTGCTTGAGCGACTCGGTCGTTCGTGCGGTTCGACGGCCGTGCTCGTGTCGGCGCACCAGTCGATCGGCTGCAAGGCCGTCATGCTCTTCGGCAACGACGAGCAGAAGAAGCGCTTCCTGCCGCTCATGGCAAAGTCGACGCTCAGCGCGTTCTGCCTCTCGGAGCCAAACGTCGGTTGCGACGCAGGCGGCCAAGAAACGCGCTGCGAACTCAGCGCCGACGGCACGCACTACATCCTCAATGGCGAGAAGAAGTGGGCGACTTCGGGCGCGCTCTCTGGCCTCTTCACCGTGATGGCGAAGCAGAAGGTCACCGACCCCAAGACGGGCAAGACGAAGGATGCGGTCACCGCCCTCATCTGCACGCCTGACATGGAAGGCGTCGACATCTTCAGCCGCAACCGCTCGAAGTGCGGTATTCGCGGTACGTGGCAAGCGCGCATCAAGTTGACGAACGTGAAGGTTCCGAAGGAGAACCTCCTCTTCAAGGAAGGCAAGGGCCTCAACGTCGCGCTCACCTGCTTGAATTACGGCCGCTGCACGCTCTCGGCGGGCATGCTCGGCGCAGCGCGCTACTCGATGGAGCAGGCGACGAAGTGGGCGAAGTCGCGTCACCAGTTCGACCGCGCGATCGGCGAATTCGATCTCATGCAAGAGAAGGTTGCGCGCATGGCTGCGTACGTCTACGCCGCCGACGCGATGCTCTACATGACGACGGGTTTCCTCGATCGCCACGACGAAGACATCATGCTCGAGACCGCGATGTGCAAGGTCTTCTGCAGCGAATTCGGCTACCGCGTGGTCAACGACGCGCTCCAGTGCATGGGCGGCGAAAGCTACATGACGGAGAACCACGTTGAGCGCATGTGGCGCGACTCGCGCATCAACATCATCGTGGAAGGCGCGAACGAAGTCATGCACTCGTTCATCTTCGCGTACGGCTCGAAGCAACTCGGCGAGTACTTGCTCAAGGTGAAGGCGAATCCGTTCGCGCATATCGGCACGGCCATGCAAGTCGGCGCTGAGCTCTTCCTCGGCGTTCGTCGCGGCGCTCCGAAGTCGTCGAAGGTGCATCCGCGCCTCCGTCATCTCACCGATGACTTGATGGTGCGCATCCAAGAGCACAGCCACCACGTCAAGCTGATGTTCAAGGAGCACGAAGAGCGTCTCATCTCGAACCAGACGATTCAGGCGCGTCTCTCGATGAGCGCACTGTGGATTCACGCGATGACCTGCACGATTTCGCGTTGCGACGCGAACTTGCGCGCGGGCCTCGAAGGTGCGGCGATGGAGCGCGAAATCGCGATCGTCGAGTATCTCTGCGCGATCGCGCGCAGCGAGCAAGCGACGGAACTCCGTGCGCTCTTCGTGAACACCGACGCTTCGATGAAGAAGGCTGCTGCCGCCGCGTTTGCTGCGTCCGATCTTCTTCCGAATGCGAACTACTCCATCCCCGAGAAGACGCCGGACCAGAAGTACTTCGGCACGGGCCGCTCGCCTGCGTCGCAGCAGGCTGGTATCCCGCAGTTTGGCTCAGGTTCGGTGTACGCGGGCGACATGGCAGCGCTCAAGTCACATTGATTTTGGCCACACTGATTTTGGCCGCACTGAACTCGCTCGTCGGGAACCCCGAAGCATCCCTGAGTTGGTAGGTTCCTCATCCGTCTTTCTGTGTGCAGTGTCCGGACGCAGCACTGCACTCCCCTCATCGTTCTTCACCGTTTCTCTCCTGTACACCCGAGGTTTCGAAAAGCTATGAACGTCCTTGCTGAGATGCAGTCTTACGGCCACGAGCGCGTGGCATTCCACCACGACGCGAAGACCGGCCTCAAGGCGATCATCGCGATTCACTCGACCGCGCTCGGAAACGCTCTCGGCGGCACACGTCGCTGGGCCTACGCGACCGAAGGCGACGCGCTTTACGACGTGCTTCGTCTGTCGGAAGGCATGACCTACAAGGCTGCGGCGTCGGGTCTTCAGATGGGCGGCGCGAAGAGCGTCATCATCATGCCGACGCAAGGTCATCAGCCGAGCGAAGCGGAAGCGCGCGCGATGGGGCGCTTCGTCGAGACGTTCGCGGGCAAGTACATCGCCGCGGAAGACGTCGGCGTGAGCCCGCAGTACTGCGACTGGATGGCGCTTGAGACGAAGCACGTGATGGGCGGCAACACCGTGAGCCACGGCGGCGATCCGTCGCCGTTCACCGCGCAGGGCTGCTTCAATTCGATGAAGGCTTGCCTCGCACACACGGGTCGTAAGGTTGATTTCGCAAACCTCACCGTCGCGATCCAAGGTGTTGGCGCGACGGGTTTCCGTTTGGCGAAGTTGCTCCGCGCAGCGGGCGCTGCGGTGCTCGTCACCGACGTGCATGTGCCGACGATGAAGCGCGCTGTCGAAGAACTCGGCTGCGTTGCCCTTGGCAACGATCGCAATCTCTTCGAAGAGAAGGTTGACATCCTCGCGCCATGCGCGCTTGGCGGCATCCTTGATGCTGGCACGATTCAGCACCTGAAGTGCGACATCGTGTGCGGCACCGCGAACAATCAGCTGCGCGATCCAGCGGCGGACGGCGAGATGCTCGCGCGTCGCGGCATCTGCTACGCGCCCGACTTCATCGCGAATGCGGGCGGTTTGATTCGCCTCGCGGGTCTCTACCTCGGCATGACCGAGGGTGAGATCGATCACAAGATCGTCGAGATCGAAGCGACGACCTCGACCGTTCTCAAGCAGGCGGGCACGGGTTCGACCGGTGCAGCTGCGATCGCATTCGCGAAGGCGAAGATCGCCGCGGGCGCTGCGAAGAAGCAGATGGCTGGCGCGGGCTGCGGCTCGGGCTGTGGGTGTCATTAAGAGAACCGCATCCGTGATTGAACCGCATCCGGAGAAGTACTCTCCGGATGCTCTGGGTGCGCGAACCGCATCCGTGATTGAACCGCATCCCGAGAAGAACTCTCGGGATGCTCTGGATGCGCAGACCTCATCGTGCGTGAATCACCGGCCCCGCCTTGTGCGGGGTTGGTTTCTTTTCGAGAGGTTCTATCTTGCGCGTCATGACGAAACGTCCACGCACTGCTCGTAGCACTCCGACGCAGAAAAGAGGCGTGCAATCCGCTGCGGATGTTCGGCGTCAAGTGGAAGCCGCAAAGCGCCCCGCAACACAGTCCGAGCGCTGCTGGTGGTGCGGTACCGATCCGATCTACGTTGCGTACCACGACACCGAGTGGGGTGTGCCCGTTGTCGATGATCGCGCGCTCTTCGAGAAACTCGTGCTCGACGGCTTTCAAGCCGGGCTTTCGTGGATCACGATCTTGAAGAAGCGCGAAGCGTTTCAGCGTGCGTTCAAACAGTTTGAACCCGAGAAGATCGCGCGATTCACCGAGCGTGACGTCGCGCGCCTTCTGACAGACGACGGCATCATTCGTTCGCGGCTCAAGATCGAAGGAGCCGTGAAGAACGCGCGCGCGTGGCTCGAGGTGATGGAGGCAGGCGACGGCGCGTTTCGCGACTTTCTGTGGTCCTCGGTTGATCACCGCACGATCGACCTACAACTTGCGCGCCGTGAAGACATCCGCGCGGAAAGTGCGGAGAGCCGCGCACTTGCGAAGACGCTCAAGAAGCGCGGATTCACATTCTGTGGACCAGTGATTGTCTATGCATTCATGCAAGCCGTCGGCATGTACAACGAGCATCTCGTCACGTGTCCGCGGTATCGCGCGTGTGCGAAAATCGCTCGAACCTAGCGGAGTACGCCGTGCGCATGGGGCATCGCGCAACCGGAAGATGAACGCCGAATCCCGTGGAACCCTCGCCACGCAGGCTTGGGAACCACGGGATTCGGACGTTGTCGAACTCAGGACAGCAAGAACCTCAAAGAGGTCAGCCGTGCATTTCGAGATAACACCGCATGTAGCAATAGCGTTGGTGCGGTGTCACTGCTTGGAACGTGAGGAACATGCCAAACGTCGCAGCCGTGTTTGGAAGACCGTTTGATGTTCCAAGCCACGAGACGAATGCTGGATACACCACCGTCGCGTACTCGACGCGAATGCGCTTGGTGAGTTGCGCTGGTGCCAGTGGATCCTGTGGTGGTTGCGGCGGCGGTGGAGCGAGACTTTCCGCGACCTCGGCTGGAACCGCAGGCGGTGCATCAGGCGCATTCGCACGCGCGCCGCTCGTGGCCCACGACATGGCGACAGCCAACGTCGCCAGGGTTGTAAGGAGAGAGTTGACGGTGAATCGTTGTGTCTGTGATGGTGTTGAGGGAGACATCAGCGAGATCCTTCCATCTGACCGTAAAGCGCCAGAAGTTCGCCAGCATGCTGGCGTGATGCGGGGACTTGACCAAGGACGCCAGCCACGAGCTTTGCCTCGACGGCGTCGAGTGCTCGAGGAGCGATGGCATTTCCAGTGAGTTTGCGACGTCGCTCCGCGTCGAGCTCAAGATGTTGATGTGCGAAGTACCAATTGCTTGTCGCGATCGCGTGCGCACGCAACGTTGCAGAAGCGATTTCAAGCGTCCCACGACGTTGCATTTCGTCGCTCAAGAAACGCTTGGCTGTGTTCGCCAATCCAACCGCTGCCCACGCCTTGCGTTCGCCGAGCGCCGGTTCCAACGAGCCTTGTTCACGAGTGATCGCGAGCAATTCGCGGAGTGTGCTCTCGGCCATTTCTGGCGAACAAATGGCATCCAACTCGAGGATGACTGCATCCATCGACGCAGCCATCGTGCCGTAGTGTCGCGTCGCCGAATCTTCTTTCGACGCGAGTTCGTGCACAAGCTCGCGGGCCGCAACGAAATCAGCGCGCGCACTTTCAGCGAGTGGCTTCCAAGCTTCGCAGTTGCCGAGCGGAATCGACGAACGAATCGCGTGGCCGCGCGACCAATGTGCAACCACTCGGGCTGCGCGAAGCACATTCGTATCTTTCAACGTCCCGACGTAGTCGAGAACCGACGCTGCGATGCCGAGCGCATGCGTAGGTTGCCCTTGCATGAACAACATGTTCGCGAGACTTGCATCGCAGAGCATCCGCCAGTCGATCGCGACATCATCGAGCACGCACGCTTGACGAAGTCCGCGCACCGCTTCGGTGTACGAACCCATCGCTTCATGCGCATTCGCTTCGACGATCAACGCAGCGGCCTTTCGCGTAGAAGTGTCGGCGACAGCCCCTGCACGGACAGCGAGGCGCACCGCTTCGGCAAAGTCGCGTTGCATACGCTTCTCGAGGCTGTCGTTGTAGAGCCGCTTGAAATCGGCGGCCGTGTCTTGCGCGATGGATCGACGCGCGTCGCTCGCGGGTTTGACGAGATGATCGACGACCGCTTCCACCGGCCAATCGAGTGCTTTCGCCAACGCGACCACCAAGTCAATCTTCGGCATTCCACTCTCTGGCACGAGCCGTCCTGGCTGCCGTCCGAGTGCGTGTGCGAGTTCCTTCACCGACCAACTTCGATACGTCCGTGCGAGGGCTTGCAATTCCTCCAGCCTTTCACGAGCGAGCGCCTCGCGCGCTGCCTCAAGGCTATTGATCTCATCCGTCAGCATCGTGACTCCGATCTGTCGCGCGCGTTCGCCACCCTGAACGCGTGGACGGGGACAAGTGCGCGCATTCGACGATGCGCTGACGAAGCGTCAATCGTGAAATGCGCAAGTTGCGAAAATGTCGTTTGATTGCGGAAACGTTGGATGAAGCCTCCAGCGTCCGGAAAGCGCAGTGCCGCCGCACGAAGCTCGAGGAGATCGTGCTCATCCGCTCGTTCGAGCACGATTTCGCCGTCGGCTGAGCGCACAGCTTGCTCCGCAAGAATGCAGCGCGCTCGACGTGCGCACGCGAGACGTTCGGCGCGTGGATTGCCGCAGCGCGTCGCGTCATCGAGCATGAATCCAGTTTCAATCGCAATTCTGCGCACGCACGCGTCGCGGTAGGGGATGCGCGTGTTGCCGGAATCGGAGTGCGCATGCGCGATGCGTAGAACGCGCAACGCGGTCAGCCCAACGATGGAACTCGTCCACACGTGAGCGATGGAGTCTCCTTGCAGCATCAAGGCTTCGCGATGTCGAGCGAGCATTTCAAGCCGCGAAGTCGCATCGATCAGACCCGCTTTTGACTGTCGCGCGTGTTCGATGATGTCGAGGCTCTTGAGATGAAAGTCTGCGCGTACGGTGAGTGCGTGAACATCAACAGAGTCGCACACAAGCGCGGAAAGTGCGTGACGCGATTCGAGATGCGACGCGTCATGACAACCTTCATCACATGCGCACGAAACGTGATCACGGAGGCACCACGTCTTCGCGAGTTCAGACTCGGCATATCGAGTGAGATCGAGCACAGCTGACAATGCGCATGAAGGTGCGTTGTGTTCGTGATGCAGGTCGCGCGAGCGATCACACCACGCGCCGCGGATTGTTGAAAGTCGCGCAACCAGCGCGGTGCGAACGTTGCTCCGATCTGGCGGAACCACTTCAAGGAGCGAAGCCAGTGCGTGCGCGTTTTCATCGAGATCGGCGCGAAGAACAAGCGCTTCGAAGGACGCGTTGTGCGCTCCAACGTCGATGGAAGATGGCGTGGGTCCAGTGTGTTCACGCCTCGCCTCGCGCGCCGCATCGTCTTCCGACGACGCAAGGAGATCAACGACGACGCTTGGAGATAAGCCGAGCGCCCGCGAAAGTTCGATGACGCAATCGAGTGATGGGAAGTCACGAGCGCCAAGAATTCCTCGCACGTCACGACCGAGAGCGCGCTGCGCCGCGCGGTGTGAGCAGCCGCACGTATGAAAGAGCAGCGTGTACAACGAGCGCAGGCGATGCGCGCAGATCTCCCGCATCGATTCGGTGGCGGCTTCCTCGGTGGCAGAGGCGAGTGAAGCGGCAGAGTGAGTCGCGTTGCTTTGCACGGGCCGCAAGATGGTGCGGAGAGCCAAGTTTCCAAGCGCGCTTTTTCGAAATTGCTGAAAGCGCAGTTGATCGCGTTTTTGTCAACCGAACGCGGACACGACCTACCGCAGCCTTTTTTGATCATCACCAGGCGCTATCTTACAGAGGTGGTTGAAATCACAGGCACAGATCGTGAACTGGTTGCGCGCGCATTGACGGGCGATGGAGTCGCGTGGACATCGCTGGTGGAGCGATATGGCGGTCTCGTGTTTGCGACTGCGCGCAAAGCTGGCCTTTCGCGCGACGATGCGGAAGACGCGGCTCAAACGGTCTTCACTTCTCTGCTCAGTTCGCTCGCAAGCGTTCGTGACATCGAACGGCTTTCCGCGTGGCTGATTGTGACCACCAAGCGCGAGGCTTGGCGCATGCTGCGGACGCGTCGTCGTCATGCTTCCTCGGATGAGTCGCTTTCATTCGCTGAAGACCGCACATCGACTGAACAAGACGCTGCGCGATTCGAACGACGACGCATGATTCTGCAAGCACTAGGTTCGATCGACGAGCGTTGCCAAGCACTGCTTCGCGCACTGTTTCTTGGCGCGGGCGAAGCGGATTACATCGCGATCGGTGCGCGATTCGAGATCGCGGTCAATTCGGTCGGACCGATTCGAAATCGTTGTCTGCGCCGTCTGTTGTCCGCGTTGGAGTCACTTGGTTTTGAACCGACGGAACATGGATTTACGGACCTTCTGAAAGAAAATGCACGGTGATTCCTGTACGGAACATGCTCCGAGGTACTCCTCACAATCTTGACGCGCCTTTCGATGCGCTGGGATACCGGCAGCGCCGTCATTCCCGTTGGCTCCTGTCACTGGTGTCTTCTGCGTTCCGTTTTCTCCCTTGAGCCTTCATCATGTCTGATTCCAACGAATCAACACCTCCCAATCCCCGTGATCCGACGGATCCCGAGGCACTCATCGATGTTGTGCTCGGCAAGGCGAGCGATGAGGAGCGCGCGGCGCTCGCAGCGCGATCTGCGAGTGACGCGAAGATCGCGCGGCTTTATGGAAGTTTGCTTGACGTACGCGATGCCATTGCCGCTGATGCGCATGAACGCACAGACCCTGCGCCACGCGCCCTTTTTGATCGTGCTGCGGCGCTCGCAGCGCGACTTCCGAGGGTTCCAAGTTGGCTTGATCGACTGAAATCGGCGGTCCTCGAGCCCCTTGAGCAGAGTATTGAAAGAGGCCTTTCCAGTTTCGCCCAACCAGCATTGCGCGGCGCGACGCCATCGGTCCAGTCATTTGGCGGTGCGATCTGGCGGCTCGATGTGGTCTGTGAGCGATCGTCGTCCGGATTGCCAGTCCTGCGCATGCAAGTAGATGGTCCGGGCGAGAGTCTGCAGGGCGCGCTCGCGATTCTCGATGCATCATCGGGCCGCGTCATTTTGGAATCGAAACTCGATGAAGATGGCACTTGTGTAGCGACCTTGTTAGACGCTGATGCTGCGATTGAAGTTGTTGATGTCACGTTTCATGTGCAGGGAGAAATACTCTCCGCGCGGGGCGTTCGAACACGATGAACTCGAAACCTTCCTCGAGTGCACCGCAGCCAACATGTGCTCTCGATGCGCAGGGGTCGCAAGACCGAGATCATCGTGCTCTTGAGTTTGAGTCGCTCGCGATTTCTGATCCATACGCGGCGACTCAGTCTTTCCCGTTGATTCGCACTGAGTTTGAACAGGCGCATGACTTGGCGGCGGCGGCGCGTGTGGCGCGCGCCGTGATCAACGCATTTTCCCATTTGGGAGACACAGCCGAAGCACTGCGTGTTGCCGCACGTGCGCGGAAGTTAGCGCTACGAGATCGTGCAACGCGTGCTGCTGCAATTGAAGCGGCGCGTGTACTTGTTGCGGCAATGCATCCGCGCGTAAAACGAGGCAACATGCGAGGCGCACTCCGCGCAGGATCACGCGCAGTCATTGAACTGAGAGCGCTCGGTGAACACGCGCTTGTCGCGCGCGCTGAACTCAATCTTGCGAATGTCGCCAAAGCGCTCGGCCGACCGGCCGATGCGGCGGCGCTCCTTGAACGTGTTCTCGCGCAGGGTTCGACCATCGACCCTATTCGTGGCGCAGCGCTGAATGCTCTTGGAGAATCCTGCGTGCAACTCGCGCAATTTGCACGCGCGATTGGCGCGTTCGATGAAGCCGCTCGCTTCTATGAGGTACAGGGTGGGCATCTTCACGCAGCGCTCGCGCGCGGGAATCTCGCACACACACTCGCGAAATCTGGCGATATCGAAGCAGCGCTTCACGCGTTTCGGCTCGCGCGTGAGCAGTTTCAAGCACTCGGTGCACACGCTGAAGTATGCAGACTTGCGTTCGAAGAAGCAGAGCTTCTTGAAGATGCCGGTCTCTTGCATGACGCCGCGGATCTTGCTTCGCACGCTGCAGAGTTGGCCGCACGTTACAGTTTGCGTGCCGACGAAGCTCGAGCATCGCTTCTGCGTGGCCGTCTTAAATTGAGCTGTGGAAATGCTTGCGAAGCGCTCAATCATCTTGATCACGCACACGCCATCGCAACGATTCTTGGCGATCAAATCGGAATCTCGCAATCGCAAGTCGCGCGCACGACATGTCTCGTCCGCTGTGGAAAGCGAGCGGAGGCGCAAACAGCAGCCAATGCTGCGTTGGCCATCGCGGAAACGCCGCTTGAGCGCGTCTTTGCACTGCTGGCAAATTCGTTCGCACAGCGAAATGCAGGCATCGATGCGGTAGGCACGGCGCGCGAGGCATGTGATCTCGCGGAGTCGCTCAACGTGTCAGCGATCGTTGCTGAAGCCGAACTCGCATTCGCGCGTGCGCTCCGGCAGAGCGCAGAAGTCATGGAGCGATCCGAAGTACGTTATGACATTCGGCGGCAAGCACTCGCTTCTGCGCGCAAAGCGGTGCGCGGCGTGGAACACGTGCAAGATCGCATCGCGGTGAACACGATTCGACGGAGCTTCCTCTCACATCGACTGGAGGCATACAACGAGCTTGCTTCACAACTTCTGCTACCACTCGAAGTATGTTCAGCGGATGTCGAAGGCATTGATGCTGCACATGTTGCCGAAGCCCTCGATGTACTTGAGAACGCGCGAAATCGAACCATCGTCGAATCGCTCACTCGGACGAAACCGTTGCAGCATGAATCGCGTTGTTTCGCGCATAGTCCCGTGCTCGATCCATCTGAGCAACGCGCCGAAGTACTGGCGGCAGCATCACATTCCGTCCGAATCGAAGCCCGAAGTGCACTCGATCGAGCCATTCACCAGGCTGTTCAACATGTTCGAGAACATACTGCCGAGAGAGTCGATGAGGAGATTGCTGCACGAGTTCCTGGAGCGAGTCGCGCAAGTGGCGCGCACATTGCACCTATTGCATCGACCGAGAGCGCGCACGCGACTTCGGAGCGACCACACTCCCGCGCGATTGTCTTTTTCGAGGACCAAGGAAAGCTTGGTGCGTTTTGTGTTCCACGGAGTTCCGATTGGGCCACATCGACAAACTTTGTGTGGTTGACGCACGATCTTTCGGCGCTGCTCGAGAAGATTGCTCGATTTCGGTTTCAAGTCGCGCGCTATTTGTCAGGGGCGACGATGTCGTCACCGCGCGCAAACGCCGC
>Ga0209617_10001223_pt1 | contig 11995 bp, 10 predicted proteins | sample LakEriepJuly2011_2_FD_187459 | JGI IMG/M metagenome (GOLD analysis project Ga0209617, IMG submission 187459) | Freshwater microbial communities from dead zone in Lake Erie, Canada - CCB epilimnion July 2011 (SPAdes) (version 2) | ecosystem: Environmental > Aquatic > Freshwater > Lentic >... | reverse complement strand
AACAATCAGGTGCTATTGCAATTGGTTATCTAGCTGGAAATGTTGGTATAACTGGTGGCGCTGCAACAGGTCAAGACATAAATGCAATTGCTATAGGTGTTCAAGCAGGTCAAACTTCACAAGATTCAGGTGCAATTGCTATTGGTTTTCAAGCAGGTGGTACAGTTCAAGGAACAAATAGTATTGCTATTGGTGTAGGTGCTGGCGCTAATACACAATCGTCAAATAGTATTGCTATTGGAACTAACGCTGGACAAGCAACACAACGTTCTGCTATTGCTATAGGTTTTAATGCCGGACAAACAGGACAAGGAACAAATAGCATTGCTATTGGCGCAAACGCAGGTCAAAATAATCAAGGTCCTGGTCCTGGAGGAACTGCTGGTAGTGTTGCAATCGGTTATCAAGCAGGACAAACAGGACAATCTGAAAATGCTGTTGCTATAGGTTATCTAGCAGGTCAATATTCACAAGGAGTGAATGGAGTTGGAATTGGTAATAAAGGTAGATGTGTTGCTATTGGCGCTAGTTCTGGACTTACATCACAATCAGCATATGCTGTAGCAATTGGTTATCAAGCAGGGACATCAACACAAGGTGAAAATTCTATAGCAATAGGTTATAACGCTGGACAAACAGGACAATCAAGTAATGCTGTTGCTATAGGTTATCTAGCAGGACAAGCAGGACAAGCAGCAAATAGTATTGTATTAAATGCATCTGGAACTGCTATAAATGGAACAACTGCATCGTCATTTTACGCTGCTCCTATTCGAACAACTGCACCATCGTCAAACTATTTAACGTATAACGATACAAATAAAGAAGTAACAAAAAATACCACTTTAGGAGATTATATTGTATTTGGTTCGGGTAAATTATACTTTACTCCCACAGATCCAGCACTCACCCCATATTTCTATACTATATCTCCAGGTGATGTTTGGATTACAGGTGGTGTATAATTATATAATATATTTCGTAATTATAATAACAATATCTCTTTATAAATATATAAAAATTTCATATATTTATATAATAAATGCCTGTTTATTCTATATCAAGAACATCTCAATACACTACTGTAACAGCGCTTGAAACAAAGACGAACCAAGATGGTTTTAGTTGGAACGGTTTTGATTTGGATGGTTATCATAGTTACTTCGTTGTTGCACGCGCTACTGTATGTCCAGATGCGAATCGAACGTGGAATTATGCAGTTCCAGCAACACCTACTTCATTATATGTATGGTATCCATATTCTATAACGTTAACTGTTTCTAGTGGAAATCCAAATGGTAATGGTGAAAGACCAGGTATTGCTTATTTAAAATTATATACTTCAGGAGGAACATATCTTATGGGTTCTTACACGACAAATGGACTTCAAACTGCCGGTGCTGCAGCAATTTTTTTAACCACAGGTCCATCTGTTCAAGCAACTACATTTACTATAACAAATTCTAGAAATACCATAACATTAACTGCTGCTAGTACAACTTTTGGTGCGGGATTTGCGGCACCATCAACTGCTACTGCATTTTGGAATATTTTTGCTAGAAGTACTGGTCAGACTGCTCAAAATGTGTATACATCTGCATTTACAAGCACTGTAAATGCAGGAACAGGCAATATAACAGGTCAAACTATTACACATGCTACTCAATCAATGATGGGTTTTATTACATATAATGCCGGACCAGTTAAACCAGTAACTTTTACTGTCACTCCAACTACTAACGGAATATCAATTACATGTCAGGGTAATGAAAGTCAAAGTATTAGTACTGGGTCGGTTGGTGCTGTAAGTCAAATTATTTTCTTCTATTCTGAAACATTAACTGGCACATATAATGTGCTTGAAATATCAACATCTATTACACGAACACTCATGTCAGGAACTACATACCAATATACTGCCACAAGTTCAAATTTATTAGATTTAGGTAAGAGTTATTATTTTAAGGTTTCTACAAGAAACGATGTTTCAATTCGGTATGAGGTTGATGTTCCGGGTTCTTTTGCGGCTAGCGAACAAAGTGACGCAGTAAATGCTCTTTACGGCAATTTAATTCATACACGAAATGGAATCAATGTATGGGATTCAACAACTGTAAAAGTAAGAGGTATTGGAGTATGGAACAACGCTACAATTAAAAAACGGAATGACACAAATACTACATGGTTATAAGGTTAATTTTTACTTTACCAAACAAAATTAAACTTTTTCTAAAAACACACGATAACCTTTATGAAGTAATTTATATTTACCTTGATATTTTTTTAAAAAATGATTAATACCTTCAAAAGGTGAATTTACAATATCTCCTTGATTATATAAATAATCATCAATTGCTAATAACCCACCTCTTGCTAACAGTCTCCATGATTGTATTAGGTCTGAATAACAATCAAATGCCAAATGACTTCCATCTACATAAATAAAATCATACATTTCTTTATTCATTAACATTTCATATAATACTTCACTTGAATCGCCTTTGATACCTTTTATTCTCTCTTCTAATCCTTCAACAGAAATATTTTTATAAAAAGATGATTCAACCTGTAATTCGTCCATATTTTCTAATAATTCAATTTCATTATAATTACTCCATTTATCTACTCCAAAACCAATAGAATTTGGAATTAGTTTTATAATGTTAATAAGAGAAATACCAGTATAAGTTCCAACTTCTAGAACCCTAATTTGTTCTTTATTTAAAACCTTTGCATAACTAGTATTGAAATAATCAATTGCTTCTAAAAAATATTGTTTGTGACCAAAAGGCAAATCGTTTGTCCAATTATACATTCCCTTATACTCTAATTTTTCTTGTAATATATGTTCATCTAGTAATTTTTTGGTTTGTGAGTCCCAAGATAATTTAGAAGCCCATTCATAATTTCTCTCTATCAACTCATTTTTAAGATGTACATTTTCTGGATCTAAATATTTTTTTATTTTTAATAACGCTTTTTCTTGCCATTCTGTATCATTTGCATCGCCTTTAATTATAACACCTCTGTGTCCAACTGTGTTTTGGAGCGCTGCTAAATTATTAGTGATTACTAATGTTTTTGTTAATGCGGCTTCAAGAGCAGTTAAACAAAATGTCTCCATAAAAGTGCAAGGATAAAACCAAATATCAGAAGATAACCAAGCATTGGCAAGAGTTTCTTTATTTACCCATCCATGATAATAAATATTCATATTATTGTATTCTGTCATTAGATCTCTAATTTGTTGCATCATTTCACCTTCTACATTATTAACCCATTGTCCATTTACATCACTATATATGTGTAATGAAGCAAGAGGTTGATACTCACATATTTTTGGCCACATTTGTAGCAACTGTAATAAACCTCTATTTGGAAAAGAAGAGTAAATAAATTTATATTGCTCCTTTAAAGAAATATCATTTCGTCCGTTAATGTCAATTTTAAATTTGTTAAAATCAATACCATAATAAAAAGGAATGGTTATATTTTTGAGAGAAGGAAAAATTTGTGTAAAAAAATCTACGTGCCATTCAGTTAGACAAAATATTTTTTTTAATTTTTTATCTAAAGGAATAACATTTCCTGTCGGTGTTAAATCGTGAATAACAAAATAAACATTTTCTGTAAAACCTTTAAATGTAACAGGTAAATATTCAGAATAACGACTAACTATACAAGTGTGTATATAATTTTGTTTAATAAATAAGTAATAATCATTTAATGGTTTATAAATAACACCTTCAAAGATCTCTTCTTCTTCATTTGGTGTATTACAAAATACATATACATCAAATAAACCAGATTTTTGAATATGTCTCGCTAATTCAATGATATATGTTTCTGACCCACCAACCCCTATAGTAAGTATACTACTTCCTGACCAATTGTTAAAACCGCCATCGGCGTGAAAACAAAAAATAGGTTTTTTCGGGATTTTAGGTTTAGATGTATCTGCAATCTTTATTGTTAGCTTTTCATATATTTTATACCATGAACATACCTCTTCATACGAGTCAGTATCTGGTGTATTATTTTTAAAAAATAATTCGGCAGATTGTTTACCTAATTCATAATCATTTAAATCATAACAAATTTTGGAGAGAAATTTTGGTAAAAAATGAAAACTTAAAGTTGGCTTAAGTGAATACTGACAATGAAGTGGAAAACCTATCTCAAATGCCTTTTTAAAATAAAAATGCGCTTTTTTATAATTATTTTCTAAATAATAATGAACACCAATAAAATATAATGCCTCAGGTCTTGATTCATCTGCCTTATAACATTTATTATATAATTCTTCGCATTCTTCCCAAGGTTTATTTAATTTGAAATTTGCAATTCTGGCTGACTCGAATAAAGCATCTACTCTTTCTTGTACGAAACCTGAATTCGTAAATTCGGCTCTTTTTGTAAAATAAAAAAATGCCTTTTCATAATCTTCTAATAAATTATATGTTTGCGCTAAATAATAATATGCTCTTGGATCATGAGGGTTTTCTTCAACTTCTTCATACAATAATTTCAAGTCTAGTTGTTTTCTCTCGTGCGTTCTTTTTTCCATATAATCAAATCGTTTATCATTAATATTTACTAATTCTTTAGGTATAACAATATTAATATTATTTTTATCGGTAATCACCTCATGTATTTTATGAATATACCTTAATCCACTATTACTTTTAATAATACGATTAGAACCATATTCCGTATCATCACTATAAATAAAAAGTGTAAATGATGTGGATAATTGATCACCTCTTACTTCATTTAAAAATTCTCTCAATTTTCCTCTAACAATAAATGTATCATCTAACATTGTTATAAATTTACAGGATTGTCCTGCTAATTCTAGACAACGATTACGACTATCTCTAAAATTTATAAATGGTTCTTGATACAAGTTACCTTTTTTCTTACCAACTAAAACATGATTAATTATATCAATCGTATCATCTGTACTACCAGTATCTAATATTGTCCATCTATCAATAATATGTAAATTGTCCTTTAATGTTTCTTCAAATTGCGGACCTCCATTTTTTACCATAATACACAAATGATTTAAATTATCATATTCTAATTCACCTGATTCATTAATAAAATAATGAAATTCTTTTTTAAATTCTTCTACTAGATTTTCGGGGATATATAAATATAAATTTGTATTTGTAATTTTTAATATAGTATGATATATTCCTGATTTAAATATAATATCATTATAACTTGTTAATAATAAAGGTGCAAAATCTTGTATATATTCCATATCTAGAGAGAAATCCGTTTCAGAAAATATAAAAACATTTTTTATATCATTATTTATCTCATATAAATATTTTTTAATATGTATATTGTTTATATTATGTTTTTCAATATTTGTTAGTAAATTGTCTATATGATTTATTTTTGTTTCTATTGCATATATAGTATCATAATTATTTGCACAATTTATTGGTAAAAAACCACCATGTGTAGTATTGTATATTATTAAATTTTGTAGTTGTAAACAATTCAATTCATTAATTAATGAAATTATTCTATCATATTCACCTACATCTTTACGAATAAAAAGATGATTATATATATTATGAGGTTGATGTTGAAACTCTTCTTCGTTAACATTATAATCTTTACCATTTATTTTTATTAACATTATAGTATAATTATAATCTAATAAACCTTTAAATAAGTATTTAAGTATTTATTTTATAGTATGTGTAAATATATAACTATATATTATAATGTCTTTTTTTAATGCATCTTCATATAATAAATTAGAGGATAGTAAATTATCTACATTAAAAACTATACACACTACAACTTTGAGAGAAATATCAAATTTAGAAGAAGAAATAACAAATTTAAATAATGAAATATTAGATAAAAAAAATGAATATGATATTACTTCACGACATTTAAATGATCCGAGAGATGGTTATGTTCCTCCACATATAATAGAAAGAGAATTAGGTATAATACAAGAGATAATTGATACAATATATAGAAAACGGGATAGTCAAACTTCAAACTTGAATAGATCTAGGGAAAGACTTCAAGAGGTAGAACGATTAATATCAGAAAAAGAAGAAGAAAAAGAAAAGGGAAGTGAAACTAGATTTTTAAATACTGCATTAAAAAATGAGTTAAACAAAAGTATTGGTGTTGATAATACTAAAGAAGTTTTTAGTTATTTTAATAAAGGTAATATATCATTGGGAGATAAATATCCATATAAAAAACGTAAGTGTGAAGGTTCAAATTCTAGAGAATGTATTATTTCTGGAGGTAAAACTCGTAGACGTAAATATAGTAAAAAACATAAATATAGTAAAAAATGTAAATATAGTAAAAGATGTAAATATAGTAAAAGATATAAATGAATTATTATTTCACGATTCAAAAACAGACTATTATAAATTTTTAGTTTTTTAAAAAATGTATTTAAAGAAAAAAAATTGAAATAAAATTTTACATTTACAATAATATTATAGTTTACACAACATCAACATTCAAAATGCACGATAACGAATTTAATAAAATATTGGCAGCACTTTTAGAAACGACCAATTATTATGATTTCATGCAGGGGTGTGAATCAATAATTAATTGTGATATTCTTAATGGAGATCAAGAGAGAGAGATAATGCGAGTTTTTGAGATCAAACAAAAAGAGAATGAATTAAACACGAAAAAAAGAAAGGAGGGCGTGGAAATAATTATGAATATGACATATGGCGAATTTGTTGAGTCGCTACAGTTCAACAGTTTGCCGCCATTTGTGAGAGCATGCATATATGATACTGATTATGTTTATATCTTTAGGGATACAAATCATTTACAGGGTCTCCAGCGGGCGTACATTCATAGGGAACAGTTATCGCAAACCGAGCGAGATACTTTCATCGCAAATCACGTATTATCAATTCAAGAAGCGCTTGATTATGATTTGCGAGAGAAAAATATGAAGATCATACTTGGGATGGGTCAAGAAGAATTTACAGAAGCGCTAAACACTGATACCTTGCCTAGATTTGTGAGAGCTAAGACAAGAGATCCAGATTACATATTTCTTTACAGTGAGTTTAGCGGATCAGGAGGATATGACTACGCGTATTGGAATAGGATGAAACTTCGCACGATGGAATATGACCAATTTAAAGATATTTGTGGAATTTAACTAGTTACTAGTTAGTAGTTTTAAGTAGTAGTTAGTAAAAAAATTAGATAGCATTTTGAATTGTAACGTATAATAAGAAAACTCTTTTTTTTATTATTTAATAAATATATAAAATTTATATTATTATTAAATTTTTTTAATATTCGGGTACATGTTTTTTAAATAAGCAACCTTGTGGAGATAACCCTTTAATATCATTAGTTACGATTAATGGATTTTGATTATTACAATCAGTCATCCAAATTTTTATTATACAGAAATTTTTTTTAGGAGATATTGTTATCCCAGTAACACAATTTACAAAGTTCATATTTTTACTAATAGAACTTCCAGCAACAACATAAGTTAATTCTTTCCAAACTTTATAAACAAGTTTATTTGAAACTTTATACGAAAAACAACCACCATTTCTATTTTTCGGATCTTCCCAAGTAGGTTTTATACCTTCTTTCATCATAAATAACATACAATTTTCTACTAATATAGCAGGTACTGTTTCAGTAACAGCTATTGTTTCTTCAACTGTAGTAAATGTAGAAATAGGAATATAACTCTTAATACTCCAGTCTGTGTTATGAGGTAAATGCGCCCAGAGTGTCCATCTATCATTTAAATTGTGATATGTTTCACTGTTAGAACTTGATGTTGCTGTTTCCATTGTTGTATGCTGGGATAACATTATTATGTTATTATTTCATTTTTTTTTTAAATTGTTTAAATAATATATTAATAAATATAATAATCCTTTTTTAGTGTTATAAAATTTATATTATTAGTCATATCTATTTCTTTAATTTCAACATTATTATCGATAATTTTAACAATAAAATTATCATGATTATAAATATAATCATATGTTAAGTTGGAATCAACAAAATTTATTAAAAAATATGTAAAAAATTTTTTATCTAATATATTATCAACTAAATAATAATTATATTTTTCATCCTTAAGATTTATTTTATATGTTTTATCGCCTAATATAATTTCAACTAGTATAAATTGTATATTTGAAACTTCATAGTCCAATGTAATTGTTGTATTTTGAATAATCTTTTTGTTTATTCTTATATTATTTAATTCAGAATTAAAATCAGAAAATATATAAAATGGTGTACCCTCCTTTACTGCATTTATAATTGTATCGGATCTATTATATTTTGTAACAACCTTACCTTGATTAATATATTCTATTTCTTTTATATTTTCTGATTTATACATTTTATCAATAAATGTTTTTATTTGTTCATTTGAAAAAATAGAATTCTTAATTTTATTATAAAATATTTGTCCTTTGCTGTATAGATAAATTAAATTATATGAACACGTAATCAAACAGTTTATATATGTTTCATGATAATTTCTTTTCAAGTAATCATTTATTAACACAAAAAACATAATTGTTTTAAGATATGAATATATTGAATGCAAAACTATAATAATCATAATAATAATGATAATGATAGTTATCTTTAAATTAGTTTATTATTAACTTTGATAGGAAGGATCACTTGAACCACTAGGTACTAGTTGTCTATTGGTAATAATTGGGTTTATATTACTATCATTATTATGAGGATTAGGAATAATTATATTTGGTGATTGATAATATATAGGGTTTATACTTGAGTTATATTCTGGGTCATAAATTATTATATTGCCTAAACTATCTATACTAATTCCGTCACCACATTTTGTATTTGATACACCTTCACATTTATAATCTAAAGTTCCTGTTGCGGCATCTAAACCAAAAATATATAATAACATACTAACAATTACTGTCATTAAAATAAATGGTATAAAAACAATAATCCATGATATTACACTAAGACCTTGATCACATAATATATTTAATAATAAGGTTACCATCACAGCAACAATTACTTTCATGAAAGCTGTATTATAAAGACCCTTAAATATATCAATAAGTATTTGAGTTATTGAAAATATTAAATAAATTATAGCAGGAGGACACAATTTTATCATTATTTATAATATATTTATATTTTTATTTTTCATCCGCATAGAAGAATGGTTCTCCATCTTTTAAATAACCTATTTTATTACCAACATCACCGTCTTCAGATAACTCATAAATAAAACCGTTATCTTCGTTATTTGTACAATAAGTTACATCATCTATTTCAATTTCAACTAATTCCTCTTCTTCATCTTCATCTTTTACAGTCTCAATTGTTTCTTCATCTTTTACAGTCTCAATTTCTCCATCCTCTTCCTCTACTTCAACCTGTTCCTCTTCTTCTTCAACCTGTTCCTCTTCTTCTTCAACCTGTTCCTCTTCTTCTTCAACCTCTTCCTCTTCTTCAACCTCTTCCTCTACTTCAACCTCTTCCTCTACTTCAACCTCTTCCTCTTCAACCTGTTCCTCTTCCTCTTCTACAATTTCTTTATGATTTTTTATTTCTTCTTCTTTTAATTCGTTTTCTTTAATTTCAAACTTTATATTCTCATTTTCACAACTTGCAACAATAAAAGGTTTAATATATGGTTTTTGACCTGTAACTTCTTCACTATTTTCAGTTTGAATTGTTTTATTTTCATCCGGAACTTTTTTCAATAGTTGTATGTCTTCATTAAGGGTTTGAATTTTCGAAAATATTTTATCTAAAATAGGAATAATTGTATTATAATTATTTTCCATTTTTTCTATTTTTTGTTTTATTTCTACAACTTCTTCTTTAATTAGTTTATTTGTCATATCTTTAATGGTAACAAATAATGAATCATCATTTTCTTCATATGATTCTGTTTCTTCTTGTGATATTGTTTCTTCGTCAGAATCAGAATCAGATTCTAAATGTAATTCAGATTCTGAAACACTTTCTATATTTGACTCAGTATCTGATATAGTATAAATTTCTCTATTATCATAACTTAATTCATTAATAACAGACGGTAAATTCATAATTTGTTTATGTGTTTTTTCTAATAATTCATATCTTTCAATATAATTTTTTAAATATATTTGCAAACCTTTATTTATAACATTTTTTATTTCTGAAACTAATGGTTCAATGTTAAATGTATCATTTTGTATTTCTGTCATTATAGGATATAAATTATATATTGTTATTTGTTTAATATGATTTAAAAATTAATTTATCTTAATCATATATTATGGATGACATTTCTCTAGTTGAGACAGATCAAATTGATGAAAAGGTTCAAAAAATTTTAAGACAAACAGATTATACAAAAGAAGTTGCATTGAACAAATTGAGAGAAAATAATTACGATGAAATTCTTACTATTAAAGACTATTTTGGTATTACTGATAAAAAGACAGTAAAAATTAAATCTATCAATCAAGAAATTTATAGACAACTACGTAATAAATTAGATTCTAATATGAAGGAATATACAACTCGTGTTAGTAAAACTACAATTTAATAAGGGCGTTTTTAATGAGAAAAGGTGTAAAAGTGAAAATATTTATAATGGATTTATATGGTAAAGTGAAAGAATATTAAATACTTTTTATTTTTTTATTCTTTTATTACCCTTTGGTATTTTTATTTGTGATTTAGGTTCGATTACATTTACACCAGGAATTGGTGATGGCATTGCAAATATCATAGCGTTAATATTAGAAATATGATCAACTACATAAATTATAACAAAAACTAAAATAAATAATATAATTTGAATAAAATTATCTTTTATAAAATTGATAATTGAATTGATATTATAAATAGAAATTTCTTCGTTGTTTTCCATAATATAATAAAATAAAAAATATAAAAATAATATACTAAATTTTAATAATAGTATATTATTTTGTTAATTTTATTGTTGAGATAATCCAAAGTGTTCATTTAAAATATTATTTTTAGTTGTCTTCTTTTGTAACTTCTTTTTAAATTGAATTGTATTAGATGGTATAATTTTATTGTTGATAATAAAATCATCATTATCTTCATGTAATTCTGGAAGAATTCTTGTTAATGGTTTATCAACTACTAAAAACAATCTCTCATTTTTTAATAATGACCTATACTCTTGAATAGATAAATTACCATAATATTTTTCGAGCATATAATAAGGATTCGGTGCAGGTTTTATATTTTTATTATAATCATAAATTTTTGAATAAATATGATTAATAAGATAATATCTTTCAAATTTGGATGAACTATCAATACTTTCTTCCATTAAATATGCAGTAGCGCATTCTGGACTACAAAAACAACCATATACATGATATGATTCTTTAATATAATGTTTGGGTATATATACAGGTGGATTATCAAATTCATATGTACACCAAAAACATGCAGATTTTTTATCACAAATATTATTAATATGTAAATTATGTTCTAAAACTTTTAATTTTTTCCAAACATCCCTTATATCTTTTTCTTTATTTATTCTATCATTATCATCGTAATCTAAATCATCATCTAATTTATGTATAATTGCATTTTCAATTGTTACACAATTATTAGAATTAAGATTATTAGAATTAAGATTATTAATAGAAGATTTTATATTATTACTATTTTCACAAATTATATTATCATATGTCAGTTGATTTAAATTTGTGAAGGTGTAACTATCAATATCTGAATTTAACAATGTATTAGTTTGTAAATCCTTTAATGAACATTTTAAATGTAATATTATATTAGGTTTTGTATCTTTATTATTATTAATAGGAAGAATTTGCTGAATTATTTTACCCCCTTTAGGTTTACGCCCGCGTTTTTTTCCTACTGGTTTAGAATCATCGTTTTCTTTATAAAAAAAATTTTTATCAATAATATTTTCACTATTTAATTCTTCAGGATTTAA